>VFQP010000544.1_pt1 | contig 53661 bp, 50 predicted proteins | sample 3512351 | NCBI WGS metagenome assembly VFQP01 (sample SAMN10412372, study PRJNA504923) | tailings metagenome | isolation source: Relicate 1 Philex TSF1 revegetated site | place: Philippines: Tuba, Benguet | collected 2017-08-29 | reverse complement strand
TCGTGCCCACGTTGACGTGCGGCTTCGTACGCTCAAACTTACCTTTTGCCATTGCTTGCTCCTGCAACCGGAGTCAGAAGTTGACGGGGGAAGAAAAGAAGTGGTGCCCATGGCGGGAATCGGACCCGCGACCTCTCCCTTACCAAGGGAGTGCTCTACCACTGAGCCACATGGGCAGCGACACAGGACTGCAGACCACGCATCTGCAATCCGGTGTCGCCGTCGCCTCACAAACCAACCGCTGGAGCGGGAGACGGGAATCGAACCCGTGTCATTAGCTTGGAAGGCTAAGGTTCTACCATTGAACTACTCCCGCTCTGAAACCAGTTCTGGAGCATCGCTTGGTGGAGGAGGCTGGATTCGAACCAGCGTACGCGTTAGCGGGCAGATTTACAGTCTGCTGCCTTTAACCACTCGGCCACCCCTCCTAGGAGCGAGCCCGCGACTATAACACAGGCTTCGAGACCGGCAAGTCACAGGCTCCAGGACCAATCCTCGCCCTGGGCCTTCAGCCAGTTCTCGACAGCGCGGAAGTGGCCACAGCCGATGAAAGGCTGCGGTGGCCGGCGCGCTGCCAGCGGTGATGGGTGGTTGGCCGTCAGCACCAGGTGATGGCGGCCCTCGATCAGCCCGCGCTTGGCTTGGGCATGCGCCCCCCAGAGCAGGAACGCCTTCGGCGTGGCGTGCGCGGCCGCCGCGCGGATCAGCGCATCGCTCAGCGACTCCCAGCCCCAGCGCGCATGCGAGGCCGGCTGACCGTCCTCGACCGTGAACACGGTGTTCAGCAACAGCACGCCGCGCTCGGCCCAGGCGACCAGGCTGCCCTGCGTTGCGGTGCTGCCGGCCTCCTTCAGGATGTTGCGCAGGCTGGGCGGCAGCTTGACGCCAGGCGCCACCGAGAAGGCCAGGCCCTCGGCCTGGCCTGGGCCGTGGTACGGGTCTTGGCCCAGGATGACAACACGGCAGCGGTCCAGCGGCGTAAGGCGCAGGGCGCGCAGCGGCTCGGGCGGGTAGACCTTCGCACCGGCTGCCCGACGCGCCTGCAGGCGCTCAAGCAGCGGCCCGGCCGTCTCGGCCCAGGCATCGACGACGGGCTGCCAGCTCGGGTCGACCTGCAGCCTCATGCGAACAAGCGGGCCAGCGCCGCACCCGGATCGTCGGCGCGCATGAAGGCCTCGCCGACCAGGAACGCATGCACCTCGTGGTCCCGCATGCGGCGCACGTCGGACGGACCGAGGATGCCGGATTCGGTGATCAGCAGGCAATCGGCCGGGATGCGCTCGCGCAGATCCAGGGTCACGTCCAAGCTGACCTCGAAGCTGCGCAGATTGCGGTTGTTGATGCCGATCAGCGGCGTGTCCAGGCGCAGCGCGCGGTCCAGCTCCGCGGCGTCGTGGCTCTCGACCAGCACGTCCATGCCCAGATCGAGCGCGCAGGCCTCCAGGTCGCGCAACTGTGCATCGTCCAGGCAGGCGACGATCAGCAGGATCGCGTCGGCCCCCATCGCGCGCGCCTCGACGATCTGCAATTCATCGACGATGAAGTCCTTGCGGATCACCGGCAGCACGCAGGCGGCACGCGCCAACTCCAGATTGCGGCGGCTCCCCTGGAAGAACTGCACATCCGTCAACACCGACAGGCAGGCCGCGCCATGCTGCGCATAGCTGGCGGCGATCGCAGCCGGATCGAAGGGATCGCGCAGCACGCCCTTGCTCGGGCTGGCCTTCTTGATCTCGGCGATCACCGCCGGCCGGTGCGCGCGCATCGCCCTGGCAAAGCCGCGCGGCGCATCGGCGCCCTCGGCCTCGCGACGCAAGGCAGCAGCCTGCGGACGCAGCGCCGCAATCTCCTCGTGCTTGACCGCCACGATGCGGCGCAGCACGTCATCCACGCTGGGTCGCCTCCACGAAAGCGGCCAGCTTGGCCCGGGCGGCGCCGTTGTCAATCGCGGTGCGCGCCTTGGCAATGCCGTCGGCCACGCTGTCGGCCACCTGGGCCGCGTACAGCGCCGCGCCGGCATTGAGCAACACCACGTCGCGGTGCACACCCTCGTCGCCGGCGAGCACGCCTCGCACCAGCGCGGCGCTCTCGGCGGCATCGGCCACGCGCAGGCGGCGGGTGTGGGCCATGGTCAGGCCGAAATCCTCGGGATGGAGCTCGTACTCGGTGACCTTGCCGTCCTTCAGCTCGCCGACCTGGGTGGCCGCGCCCAGGCTGAGCTCGTCCAGTCCATCCTGCCCGTAGACGACGAGCGCGTGCCGGGCGCCGAGGCGCTGCAGCACGCGCACCTGGATGCCGACCAGGTCCGGGTGGAAAACACCCATCAGGATGTTCGGTGCACCGGCCGGGTTGGTCAGCGGTCCGAGGATGTTGAACACCGTGCGCACGCCCAGTTCCTTGCGCACCGGCGCGATGTTCTTCATCGCCGGGTGGTGGTTGGGCGCGAACATGAAGCCGAAACCGACCTCGCGGATGCAGCGCGCCACGGCCTCCGGCTGCAGGTCGATGCGCGCGCCCAGGGCCTCCAGCACGTCGGCGCTGCCGGTCTTGGAGCTGACGCTGCGCCCGCCATGCTTGGCGACCTGCGCACCGGCCGCCGCGGCGACGAAGCTGGAACAGGTGCTGATGTTGAAGCTGTGCGCGCCGTCACCGCCGGTGCCGACGACATCGAGCAGATGCGGCCCGGCCTCGACCTCGACCTTGCGCGACAGCTCGCGCATCACCTCGGCGGCGGCAGCGATCTCGCCCACGGTCTCCTTCTTCACGCGCAGGCCGGTGATCAGCGCCGCGGCCATCACCGGCGACATCTCGCCGGTCATGATGCGGCGCATCAGGTGCAGCATCTCGTCGGGAAAGATCTCGCGGTGCTCGATGACGCGCTGCAGGGCTTCGGAATCGGTGATCGGCATGGCTTACTCGCAGTAGCTGCGCACGGCAGCAATGGCCCGGTCGACGCCCTCGGCATCGACGTCCAGATGGGTGACGAAGCGCAGCTTGTACAGGCCGGTGGCCAGCACGCCATGGCGCTTCAGGTGCTTCAGCAGGCCCTCGGGAGCGCCCTCGGCGAACACGATATTGGTCTGCGGCGTCTCGACCTGCAGCCAGGGCGCCAGGCCCTCGGCCAGGCGGCACGCGAGGTGATGGTCGTCGGCCAGGCGCTCGACATGGTGGTCGATCGCGTAGCGCGCCGCCGCTGCCAGCAGCCCGGCCTGGCGCAGCCCGCCGCCGGCCATCTTGCGCCAGCGCCGCGCGCGGGCGATCAACTCGGCCGAACCCAGCAGCATCGAGCCCACCGGCGCACCCAGACCCTTGCTGAAGCAGACCGAAACGGAATCAAAGCCCTGGCAGATGGCCCGCGCGTTGGCCCAGGCATCGCCGCCGCCCGCCACCGCCGCGTTGAACAGGCGGGCGCCATCCAGGTGCGTGGACAGGCCCCGGTCATGGGCCAACTGCGTGGCTGCGCGCAGATAGTCCGGCGGCAGCACCCGGCCGCCCAGGGTGTTCTCCAGCGCCAGCAGACGGGTGCGCGCAAAGTGCTCGTCGTCGGGCTTGATGGCCGCCTCGATCTGGTCCAACGGCAGGCTGCCGTCCGGTGCATGCTCCAGCGGCTGCGGCTGGATGGAGCCGAACACCGCCGCCCCGCCGCCTTCCCAGCGGTAGCAATGCGCAAGCTGGCCGACGAGGTACTCGTCGCCGCGCTGGCAGTGGCTGAGCAGCGCACACAGATTGCTCTGCGTGCCGCTGCTCATGAAGAGCCCCGCCTCGTAGCCCAGGCGCTCGGCCAGCTCGACCTGCAGCGCGTTCACCGTGGGGTCGTCGCCGAACACATCGTCGCCCAGCGGCGCGGCGACCATCGCCGCCAACATGCCGGCCGTCGGCCGCGTGACGGTGTCGCTGCGCAGATCGATCGTTTCAGTGGGCGAGTTCAAGGAAGTTCCTCAGCATGGCGTGTCCGTGTTCGGACAGGATGGACTCGGGGTGGAATTGCAGGCCTTCCAGCGGCGTCCGGGTGCCGGCCAGCTCGCGATGGCGCACCGCCATGATCTCGCCGTCCTCGCTGCGCGCACTCACGTCCAGCACCGCCGGGCAGCTCTCGGGCTCGATGACCAGCGAGTGGTAGCGGATCACGCTGAACTGCTGCGGCAGGCCCTTGAAGGCACCGCGCTGGTCGGTCGTGATCGTGCTCGCCTTGCCATGCATCTGGCGCTGCGCGCGGACGATCCTGCCGCCCAGCGCCTGGCCGATGCTCTGATGCCCCAGGCAGACGCCAAGGATGGGCAGCTTGCCGACGAAGGCCTGCACGGCGGGCACGCAGACGCCGGCCTCGTTCGGCGTGCAGGGTCCGGGCGACAGGATCAGGTGCGAAGGGTTCAGTGCCGCAATGCCGGCAACGTCGATCTCGTCGTTGCGCAGCACCTTGACCCCTGCGCCCAGCTCGCCCAGGTACTGCACGAGATTGAAGGTGAAGCTGTCGTAGTTGTCGATCATCAGCACCATGTCAGAGCCCTCCTTCCACCATCTCGGCCGCGGCCAGCACCGCTCTCGCCTTCACCTCGGTCTCCTTCCATTCCAGCTCGGGCACTGAGTCGGCCACCACGCCGGCCGCTGCCTGCACATACAAGTAACCGTCCTTGACGATGCCCGTGCGGATGGCAATGGCCACATCCATGTCGCCGGCAAAGCTCAGATAACCGCAGGCGCCGCCGTAGATGCCGCGGGCCACCGGCTCCAGTTCGTCGATCAGCTCCATCGCGCGCACCTTGGGCGCACCGGTCAGGGTGCCGGCCGGAAAGGTGGCCTTCAGCACATCGAGCTGGCCGACCTCGGGCCGCAGCGCGCCCTCGACATTGCTGACGATGTGCATCACATGCGAGTAGCGCTCAATCTCGAAGGCCTGCGTGACCTGCACGCTGCCGGTCTTGGCGATGCGGCCGATGTCGTTGCGCGCAAGATCAATGAGCATCAGGTGCTCCGCGCGCTCCTTGACATCGGCGCGCAGCTCGGCTTCCAGCTGCTGGTCGGCCTGCGGCGTGGCGCCGCGCGGGCGCGTGCCGGCCAGCGGGCGGATCGTCACCTTGCGCCCACCGCCCTCGGCCTCCGCTTGGTGCTCCTCGCGCACCAGGATCTCCGGCGAGGCGCCGACGATCTGGTGGTCACCCATGTCATAGAAGTACATGTACGGGCTGGGGTTCAGCGAGCGCAGCGCGCGGTACAGGCTCAGCGGGCTGGCGTCGAAACGCTTCTTCATCCGCTGGCCGATCACCACCTGCATGCAGTCGCCGGCCGCGATGTAGTCCTTGGCCTTGCGCACCGCCGCCTCATAGTCCTCGCGGCTGCGCTCGCGCTCGACCGGCTGCGCAGGCTGCGGCGGCACCTCGGGCAACTCGACCCCCTGGCGCAGCTGCGCGACCAGGCGCGCCAGGCGCTGCAGCGCGTGCTCGTAGGCCTGGGACTCCGCCGGATCGGCCCAGACGATCAGGTAGAGCCGGCCGCTGAGGTTGTCGATCACCGCCACCTCCTCGGTCAGCAGCAACTGGATGTCCGGCGTGCCCAGGCCGCCGGCCGGCCGGCTCGCCGCCAGGCGCGGCTCGATGGCGCGCACCGTGTCGTAGCCGAAGTAGCCGGCCAGGCCACCGCAGAAGCGCGGCAGGCCGGGCGGAATCGCCGGCTTCAGGCGCTCCTGCCAGGCGGCGATGAAGTCCAGCGGATTGCCCTCGTGGCGTTCGACCACCTCGCCATCGGTGACCCACTCGCTGAGGCTGCCGCTGGCGCGCAGCAGGGTGCGCGCCGGCAGGCCGATGAAGGAGTAGCGCCCGAAGCGCTCGCCGCCGATCACCGACTCCAGCAGGAAGCTGTAGGGCCGGTCGCCGCACAGCTTCAGGTAGAGCGAGAGCGGGGTTTCCAGGTCGGCGAGCAGTTCGCGAACCACGGGAATGCGGTTATGGCCTTGTTCGGCCAGGCGCAGGAATTCGTCTTTGGAGATCATGGGGTCCCAGGAAAAGGAACAGGCCCGGCGCGCCCAGTCCCGATGGTGGCGCGCCCCGTCAGCAGGCAAGCAGCATGGATCAGGCCCGCCAGGGCCAGGCTCCCCGGTCTCCCGACCCGCGTAGCTGTTTGTGTGCGACGAACATGATGCGAATCAGTGTAGCCCTGTGCGGCTAGTCGGAATCCCGCAATGCCCGCGCGCGGGGCCGGCGCCACAATGGGCGGCACCTGCAGGCTTGCCCCCGTCTTGAGCCTCACTTCACCGATTGGAGACCCGACATGCTGCTGCGCCGCGCCCTGCTCACCGCCGCCCTCGCCCTGCCCCTGGCCGCATCGGCCCAAACCGTGGACGCCGGCGGCGCGAAGTTCGACACCTCGGCCGAGGTCGCGGGCCAGAAGCTGGTGCTCAACGGCGTCGGCGTGCGCTATCGCGCGATCTTCAAGGTCTACGGCGCCGGCATCTACCTGAAGGCCAAGGCCGACACCCCGGATGCGGTGATCAAGATGGACGGCCCCAAGCGCGTCATGCTCAAGCTGCTGCGCGACGTCGACGCCAAGGACCTGGGCAAGGCCTTCACCGACGGCATGGAGAAGAACCTGGTGCCCGAGGAGCGTGCGCGCACCATCAACGGCATCTTCAAGTTCGGCCAGATCTTCCAGGACGTCAAGAAAGCCAGCGCCGGCACCGCCATCCATGTCGACTGGGTGCCCAATACCGGCGCCGTGGTGTTCTACGACGGCAAGCAGGTCGGCGAGGTCATCAAGGAGCCCGAGTTCTACAACGCGCTGCTGCGCATCTGGCTGGGCGACAAGCCGGCCGACGACAAGCTCAAGACCCAGTTGCTCGGCAAGTAAGCCAGTCCGGCAGTTGGTCCAGCCGGTCGAGGTGCCACTCGGCCGGCACCGCATCGACCGGCTCGCCGTGGTTGTAGCCATGGCGCAAGAGCACGATGGGCGCGCAGCCCGCAGCACGGCCAGCCTCGAAATCGTTGCGCGAGTCTCCGATCACGCCGCAGCGCTGCGGCGCCAGGCCCAAGCGCCCGGCAGCGGCCAGGAAAGCATCCGGATGCGGCTTGGCGCGCAGCCCCGCCTGCTGGCCGACCACCGCCGCAAAGGCCGCGCGCAGCCCGAGGCGTTCCAATAGCGCCTCCGCATTGGCCTGCGGCTTGTTCGTCACGCAGGCCAGCGGCAGCCCCTTGAGCGCCGCCAACCCTTCCCTCACGCCGTCGAAAACCCTCGCATGCCGGCCATTGACCTGCGCGTAAGCCTCTCCATAGACCGCCCGAGCGATCTCGAAATCGGCCGCAAACTCGACCTCGGGCCGCTGCCAGTGCTGCAGCAGATCGCGCAGCAGGCGCTCGCCGCCGCGGCCGATCAGCCGGCGCACCAAGTCCGCCTCGGGCGGCGGGCAGCCCAGGCGGGCGGCCACTTCGGCCAGCGCCGCCACGAAATCGCCCAGGGTGTCGACCAGGGTGCCGTCGAGGTCGATCAGCCAGGCTTGCGGGGACTGCTTGTTCATCATGGCCGCCAGTGTCGCGGCAGCCGGGCATGAGGCCGATCTGGTGCCTGGGCGGCGCGGTCTGGGACCGCAAGCTGCGCCTGCTCGCGCCGGCGGTCCAGGGCAGCTCCAACCCGGTGAAGGAATCGGCCCACCCCGGCGGCGTGGCGCGCAATGTTGCGCACAACCTGCGCCTGCTCGGCCTGCCGGCGCAGTTGCTCAGCGCCTGGGGCGACGATCCGGCCGGTGTCGCACTGCGCGCCGACTGCGAGCGCCTGGGCCTGGGTCTGGATGCAGTGCAGCAGCTCGGCGGCATGGCCACCGGCAGCTACTCGGCGGTCATCAGTCCCGAGGGTGAACTGCAGATCGGCCTGGCCCAGCTCGATGCGCTGGCCGCGCTGACACCGGCCGCGCTGCAGACCTCCCGCGCAGCGCGCAGCGGCGCGCCGCTGCAGCTGGCCGACATGAATCTGCGCGCCGACACCCTGACCGCCTGGCTGGCGGAGCCGCGTGACGGCCTCGCCGTGCTGCTCGCCGTGTCCGAACCCAAGATGGCCGCGCTGCCGCCCGATCTCGCGGGCCTGGACCTGCTGATCGCCAATGCCGGCGAATGGCAGGCGGCCGGCGGCAACACCGAGTTCGCGCGCCGCGGTCTGCGCCGTGCACTGGTCACCCAGGGTCGGCAGGGCGTGCGCTGCGGTGAATGGCAGGCGGACGCCGGCCATTGGCAGTGGCAACGCCTGCCCGCGCCGCCTCTGCCACCGGCGGCCCGCGTGCTCGATGCCACCGGCGCCGGCGACGCCTTCGCCGCCGGCGTGCTGGCCGCGCTGGCCCTGGGCCAGCGCGAGCTGCCCAGGGCCGCCGTGTTCGGCCAGCGCCTGTCCACGCTCTGCCTGCAGTCGCTGCACAGCGTGGCCCCCGAGATCAGCCCGCACCTGCTGCAAGAACTGGAGCTCTCCCATGACCCTTCCCGCTGAACTGCTGCGCCTGTCGCCCGAAGTGCAGGCCGCGCTGGCCGAAGGCCGTGCCGTCGTCGCGCTCGAATCGACCATCGTCGCCCACGGCATGCCCTACCCGCAGAACCTGGAGACGGCGCGCGCCGTCGAGGGCCTGATCCGCGACCAGGGCGCGGTGCCGGCGACCATCGCGGTGATGGACGGCGCGATCCGCATCGGCCTCACCGACGCCGAACTGGAGCAATTGGCCCGCGAGGGCAGCCGCGCACTCAAGCTCAGCCGCCGCGACATCGCCTACGCGATCAGCCAGAAGCGTCTGGGCGCCACCACCGTCGCGGCGACCATGCTCTGCGCCCACTTCGCCGGCATCCGCGTGTTCGTCACCGGCGGTATCGGCGGCGTGCACCGCGGCGCGGCCGAGACCCTGGACATCAGTGCCGACCTGCTGGAGCTGGCGCGCACGCCGGTCGCCGTGGTCTGCGCGGGCGCCAAGAGCATCCTCGACCTGCCGCTGACCCTGGAAGTGCTGGAGACCCACGGCGTGCCGGTGCTGGCCGTGGGCCAGGACGGTTTCCCGGCCTTCTACTCGCGCGAAAGCGGTCTGAAGGCCGACTTCCGCCTCGACGCACCGTTGGATATCGCCGGCTTCCTGCGCACGCACTGGCAGCTGGGCCTCTCCAGCGGCGTGGTCATCGCCAACCCGGTGCCGATGGAACACGAGATCCCCGCCGCCGAGGTCGAGCAGTGGATCGCCCAGGCCCTGCGCGAGGCGGCGCAGCAGGGCGTCGCCGGCAAGGCCAGCACGCCCTTCATGCTCAAGCGCATTGCCGAGCTGTCCGGCGGCCGCTCGCTGGCCACGAACATTGCGCTGGTCAAGCACAACGCGGTGCTCGGCGCGAAGCTCGCACTCAGTCTCTGACTCAGCCCCTGAAGCCGGCGACCGAGCGCTCGATCAGGTCCAGCGAGCGCTCGAAGCCCGCGGCGGTCGAGTAATAGGGGTCGGGCACATCCTGGCCCTCATGGCCGGGCAGATGGTCCAGCAGCAGGCGCAGGCGCTCGGGCGGCGTACCCGGCCAAAGCTGCTGCAGCGCCTTCAGCACCACCCCATCCATGGCCAGGATGAGGTCGAACTTGGCCAGGTCCTCAGGCAGCACCCGGCGCGAGCGCCATTTCGGGTTCACCACGTACTGGCGTCGCTCCAGTGCCGCGCGAGCGCGCGGGTCCATGGCCTCGCCGCGTGGCGCCGCCCACACGCCGGCCGAGGCCACGCGCTCGATGCGCATGGCCGGCGCGCAGGTGCGGTAGACCTGCTCGGCCATCGGCGAACGGCAGAGGTTCGCGCGGCAGACCAGCAGCAGCGAGGAGGCCGCCATCAGCGGGCCAGTTCGGCGCGCATCGCGTCGATCACGGCCTTGTAGTCGGGCTGGCCGAAGATCGCCGAACCGGCCACGAAGGTGTCGGCGCCAGCGTCGGCAATGCGACGGATGTTGTCGACCTTTACGCCGCCGTCGATCTCCAGGCGGATGTCGCGGCCCGTCGCTTCGATCTTCTTCCTCGCCAGCGCCAGCTTGCGCAGCGCCGAATCGATGAAGCTCTGGCCGCCGAAGCCGGGGTTCACGCTCATGATGAGGATCAGGTCGACCTTGTCGATGACCCAGTCCAGCACGTCCAGCGGCGTGCCCGGGTTGAAGACCAGGCCGGCCTGCTTGCCTTCGGCCTTGATCAGCTGCAGCGTGCGGTCCACGTGCTTGCTGGCTTCGGGGTGGAAGCTGACCACATCGGCGCCGGCCTTGCAGAAGGCCTGCGCCAAGGCGTCGACCGGCTCGACCATCAGGTGCACATCGATCACCGCCGGACGGCCATCGGGCAGCACCGCATGCGGGCGCAGCGCCTGGCAGACCATGGGCCCGAAGGTCAGATTCGGCACGTAATGGTTGTCCATCACGTCGAAATGGATCCAGTCGGCGCCGGCAGCCAGCACCTCGCGGCATTCGGCGCCCAGCTGGGCGAAATCGGCCGACAACAGGCTGGGGGCGATCAGGGCAGTCATGGCCGCGATTTTAGGAAGCGCTGCCGGGCGGCCTCCGCCGTGTCGCGGGCGTGGCAGCCGGGCGCATGGTCGTTGACCACGCCCATGGACTGCAGAAAGGCATAGACCGTGGTCGGGCCCACGAAGCGCCAGCCGCGTTGCTTGAGCGCCTTGGACAAGGCCTTGGACGCCGCTGTCTCGGCCTGCACCACCGGCGCCGGCGTGCCGACCTCGGCGAAGGACCAGACCAGCTCAGCCAGCTTCTCGCCCTGGCTGTGCATGGCCAGCAGCGCCCGCGCGTTGCCGATGGTCGCCTCGATCTTGCCGCGGTGGCGCACGATGCCTGCGTCTTGCAGCAGGCGCTGCACATCGGCTTCGCCAAAGACCGCCACCTTCTCCGGATCGAAGCCGGCGAAGGCCGCCCGAAAGCCCGGTCGCTTGGCCAGGATAGTCCGCCAGCTCAGGCCGGCCTGGAAGCCTTCGAGGCAGAGCTTCTCAAAGAGCCGTGTCTCATCGGCCACGGGCGTTCCCCATTCCTCGTCGTGATAGCGGCGGTATTCGGGAAAATCAGCCGCCTCGCACCAGCTGCAGCGGTGGCGACCATCGTCGCCGAGCACGGTCTTCATCATTTCCAAGGTCCTTCATGTCCCAAGCCGAGTTTCGCTGCCGCGTCGAGGTCAAACCCCTGGCCGAGCAGACCGATCCCAACGAAAGCCGCTGGGCCTTCCAGTACACGGTGACGATCGAGAACGTCGGCAGCGAGCCGGCCCAGCTCGTCGCCCGGCACTGGCAGATCAGCGATGCCAAGGGCGGCGAGCAAGAGGTCCGGGGCCTGGCCGTCGTCGGCCACCAGCCCTATCTGCAGCCGGGCCAGAAGTTCCAGTACAGCTCCTGGGCCAGCATCGCCACGCCGCAGGGCAGCATGCGCGGCCGCTATCTGTGCGTCACCGAGTCCGCGGAAGTCTTCTGGGCCGAGGTGCCGGAGTTCGCGCTGCTGGACAGCTCCCAGCTTCACTGAGCGTCGTTGTTCTCGTCGTCGGTGCGGCGCTCACCGCGCTTCCTTCCCGAGAACATCGTCCACCAGATGATGAGCACGAAGATCAGCAACGCACCCAGGGCTTCGAGCAAAAGCAAAGTCATGCGCGCATTGCACCACTGCGCGCTGGGGCTGATGGTCGGCACGGCCTTCGCCGCACCGCCCAGCCAACTGGTGCACTGGACGCCGACCGCCTGGTCCGAGCTGCCCGGCTGGGGCGCCGACAGCCTGCAGGAGCTGATGCCGGCGCTGCGCCGCCAATGCGAGCGCCCGCCGCAGCCCTGGCGGTCCTGGTGCCAGCGCCTGCCGGCCCAGAGCGACGACAGCCTGCAGCTGCATGCCTGGTTGATGGGCTCGCTGCAGCCCTACCGCGTGCAGACCCGCGACGGCAGCCCCGACACCGGTCTGCTGACCGGTTACTTCGAGCCCCAGCTGCCGGCCCGCCGCGCGCCCGACGAGGACTTCCAAACCCCGCTGCTTGACCCGCAGCAGCGCCCGCTGGTCTATCTGCAGGACCCGCTGGACGCGGTGCTGCTGCAGGTGCAGGGCTCCGGCCGCGTGCGGGTGCGCGAGGCCGACGGCCGCGAGCGCTGGCGGCGCATCGCCTGGGCGGGCGACAACCGCCAGCCCTTCCGCTCGCTGGCGCGCTGGCTGGTCGCCGAGGGCGCGATCCGCGAGGGCCAGGCGAGCTGGAGCGCGGTCAAGGCCTGGGCGATCAAGAACCCCGAGCGCCTGCCCGAGCTGCTGGCCGCGAACCCGCGCGTCATCTACTTCCGCGAGGAGGCGCTGGACGACCCCGAGATCGGCCCGCGCGGCGCCCAGGGCCTGCCGCTGACCCCCGGCCGCAGCATCGCCGTTGACCCGCGCGCCGTGCCCTACGGCACCCTGCTCTGGCTGGACACGACCCAGCCCCTGTCCACCGAGCCGCTGCAGCGCCTGGTGCTGGCCCAGGACACCGGCTCCGCCATCCGCGGCGCGGTGCGGGCCGATTTCTTCTGGGGCTGGGCGCCCGATGCCCTGGCCCGCGCCGGCCGTACCAGCCAGGCGCTACGCTGGTGGGCTCTTTGGCCCAAGACCGCAAGCGAGACCCCGCGATGAGCATGATCGAGTTCCGCCGCCCCGATGGCGGCAGCACCCCCGCCTACCAAGCCGCCGGCACCGGCCCCGGCATCGTGCTGATCCAGGAATGGTGGGGCCTCAACGCCCAGATCAAGGCCACCGCCGATCGCCTGGCTGCCGAGGGCTTCCAGGTGCTGGTGCCCGACCTCTACCGCGGCAAGCTGGCCGCCAGCGGCGAGGAGGCCAACCACCTGATGAGCGGCCTGGACTTCGTCGACGCCTGCGACCAGGACTTGGCCGGCGCCATCGCCCAACTGGCGGCGAACGGGAAGAAGGTCGGCGTGATGGGCTTTTGCATGGGCGGCGCTCTCACCGTGGCCGCTGCGGCGCGGCTGCAAGGCGTGGCGGCCGCCGTCTGCTTCTATGGCGCGCCACCCCAGGAACTGGCCGACCCGGCCACCATCGCCATCCCCTTCCAGGGCCATTTCGCCACCCTGGACGACTGGTGCACGCCGGCCGTCGCGCAGCAGCTCGAAACCGCGATGCGCGCCGCCGGACGCGAGCCCGAGATCCACCACTACGCGGCCCAGCACGCCTTCTTCAATGCCGCCCGGCCCGAAGTCTTCGACGCCGACGCGGCCGAGCTGGCCTGGCGGCGCAGTCTGGCCTTCCTGCGGCGCACGCTCTGAGCGCCCTGGGCCGGGCGGTGCCCAGCCCGCCCCCCGAGGGGGTCAAGGAAACTTGGGGCGGCCCGGCGTTTCCTTGAGCGCCTTCACAGGGGCTGCAGCGCCGCGTCGCGCAGACCGACCAGCAGGGCCCGGCCTTCGGCGTCGACGCGGAACTCGGCATAGCGCGCCGCCTGCCAGCGGCCGCCCTCGCCTTCGCGGAAGAACCAGGCGTTGCTGGCGATCACCCAACCCCGGCCCTGCGGCGTGAGTTCGAGGCGGCGCTCGTCGGCGGCCAGCGCGCGGCCATCGTCGAGGCTCAGGAATTCGGCCACGCCGCGTGCATCGCGGCGCAGCAGCAAGCGCGGCCGACCGCCGCCCTGCCATTGCCGGCGCTCCGGCAGCAGCGCCTGCGGCAGCGCGTAGTCCAGGCGCATGTAGTCGCCCTGCATCAGCGAGCGCGGGTCCACCGGCGCCAGCTGCACCAGCAACGGCTCGCCATCGGCGATCTGGCCTTCCTTTCGCCAGATGCCGGTGTTCACCACCAGCAGCGCGAGCGCCAGGCTCAGCAGCAGGCCCAGGCCGGCGGCCGGCCGCCGCAAGCCCTGCCTGGCCTCGCCGGCCCGGGGCCACCAGGCCATCAGCAGGCCGAGCAGCGCACCGAGGGCCAACAAGCCCAGGGCCTTGTCGATCAGCAGCCAGTCAAGCCGGTAATAGAAGCTGCCCAGGGTCCACAACGCGGCCAGCCCGGCACAGGCCGCCAGAAGCCAGCGCTGAGCGGCCACGCAAAGCCAGGCCGCGAATGCGATCGGCCCGAGCGCCGGCATGAGCAGGCACAGCGGCGCCAGCAGCAGAGCGGCCAGCAGCCAGCGCGGGCCGCGCAGCGCCGGCCAGTGGCGGCGCATCAGCCCCAGGGCCGCAAGGGCCAGGACCAGACTGCCCAGCGCCGGCAGCAGCACCGCCGGCGCCGCCGGGGTCCAGGCACGCAGGCTTTGCAGCGGGTCCAGGCCACTGGCCAGCCAGGCCCAGATGCTGTGGGCTGCCCGCAAGCACCTGGAGAAGAACCATGTGGTCTTCAAGCCGGGTGTCAACGAAGAACTCGGTGCCACCGCCGTCTGGGGCACGCAGCAGCTGGATCTGTACCCGGACAAGAAGAAGTACGACGGCGTCTTCGGCATCTGGTACGGCAAGGGTCCGGGCGTGGACCGCTGCATCGACGTGTTCAAGCACGCCAACATGGCCGGCACCAGCAAGCATGGCGGCGTGATCGCCATCGCCGGCGACGACCACATCGCCAAGAGCTCAACGGCCGCACACCAGAGCGACCACGTGTTCAAGGCGGTCGGCTTCCCGGTCTTCTTCCCGAGCAGCGTGCAGGACATCCTGGACATGGGCCTGCACGCGTTTGCGATGAGCCGCTACTCGGGCCTGTGGAGCGGCATGAAGACGATTCAGGAGATCGTCGAGTCGGGCTCCACCGTGGACGTGAGCCCGGACCGGGTGAAGATCCTCACGCCCGACGATTTCGAGATGCCGCCGGGCGGCCTGCACATCCGCTGGCCGGACCCGCCGCTGGACCAGGAAGCCCGCATGATGGACTTCAAGTGGTACGCGGCCCTGGCCTATGTGCGCGCCAACAAGCTGAACCACAACGTCATCGAAGGCCCGAATGGTGGCAAGGGGGACCGCTTCGGCCTGATCGCCAGCGGCAAGGCCTGGAACGACACCGTGCAGGCCCTGCACGACCTCGGCCTGGACCGCGAGACCTGCCAGCGCCTCGGCATCCGCCTGCACAAGGTGAACGTGGTGTGGCCGCTGGAGGCGACCATCACCCGCGACTTCGCCACCGGCCTGCAGGAGATCCTCGTCATCGAGGAGAAGCGCCAGGTCATCGAGTACCAGTTGAAGGAAGAGCTCTACAACTGGCGCCCCGACGTCCGTCCGAACGTGATGGGCAAGTTCGAGGAGAGCGAAGGCGATATGAGCGGCGGCGAGTGGAACCGCCCCAACCCGAGCGACCGCTGGTTGCTGCGCGCCCAGGCCGACCTGACGCCGGCCATCATTGCCCGTGCCATCACCAAGCGCCTGAAGAAGCTCGGCGTCGACGCCGATGTGATGGCCCGCCTGGATGCGCGCATGGCGGTCATCGAGGCCAAGGACCGCGCGCTCTCCGACGAGCTCTCGGTGGCCGGCGGCGCCGACCGCGTGCCCTGGTTCTGCTCCGGCTGCCCGCACAACACCAGCACCCGCGTGCCGGAAGGCTCACGCGCGGTGGCCGGCATCGGCTGCCACTACATGGTCAGCTGGATGCCGGGCCGCAACACCAGCACCTTCACGCAGATGGGTGGCGAGGGCGTGCCCTGGGTCGGTCAGAGCGCGTTCACGACCGAGAAGCACATCTTCACCAACCTCGGTGACGGCACCTACTTCCACAGCGGCATCCTGGCCATCCGCCAGAGCATCGCCGCCGGCGTGAACATCACCTACAAGATCCTCTACAACGACGCGGTCGCCATGACCGGCGGCCAGACCGTGGGCGAGCGCCCCGAGGGCCACTCGGTGCTGCAGATCATGCAGAGCGTGCTGAGCGAGGGCGTGAAGAAGCTGGTCATCGTGACCGACACGCCGGCCAAATACACCGGCGTGGCGCTGGCGCCCGGCGTGACCGTGCACCACCGCGACGAGCTGGACGCGATCCAGCGCGAGTTCCGCGAGATCGAGGGCGTCACCGCCATCATTTACGACCAGACCTGCGCGACCGAGAAGCGCCGCCGCCGCAAGCGCGGCAAGCTGGCCGAGCCCGACAAGCGCGTGGTCATCAACGAGCTGGTCTGCGAAGGCTGCGGCGACTGCGGCGTGCAGAGCAACTGCCTGTCCATCGAGCCGCTGGAGACCGACTTCGGCCGCAAGCGCCAGATCAACCAGAACAGCTGCAACAAGGACTACAGCTGCGTGAAGGGCTTCTGCCCGAGCTTCGTCACTGTCGAAGGCGGCCAGCTGAAGAAGGCCAAGGCCAAGAAGGTCTCGCCCTTCGACGTGGCGCAACTCGGTGAGCTGCCACACCCGCAGCTGCCGCGCTGCGAGGACGCCTGGGGCATCGTCGTGGCCGGCGTCGGCGGCACCGGCGTCATCACCATCGGCCAATTGCTGGGCATGGCGGCCCACCTGGAAGGCAAGGGCGTGGTCACGCAGGACGCAGCCGGCCTGGCCCAGAAGGGCGGCGCGACCTGGAGCCACATCCAGATCGCCGAGCAGCAGGAGGCCATCCACTGCACCAAGGTGGGCACGGCCGAGGCCGATCTCGTCATCGCCTGCGACGCCATCGTGGCCGCCAACAAGGCCACGCTGCAGGTGATGCGCCCGGGCCGCAGCTATGTGGCGCTGAACACGCATGCCAGCCCGACCGCGACCTTCGTGCTGACGCCCGACTGGCAGCACCCGGGCAGCGCCTGCGAGACCGCGCTGGAGCAGGCCGTGGGCGCCGAGCTGCTCGGCAAGTTCGATGCCGAGGAAGTCGCCGCCAAGCTGCTGGGCGACAGCATCTACACCAACCCGCTGATGATGGGCTTTGCTTGGCAGAAGGGCCGCATCCCGCTGAGCTATGCGGCGCTGATGCGCGCCATCGAACTCAACGGCGTGCAGATCGACAACAACAAGGCCGCCTTCGAGTGGGGCCGCCGCTGCGCGCAGGACTACGCGAAGGTGCGTGCGCTGTTTGCCGCCGAGGCGGTGATCCAACTCGTCAAGCGCCCCGGCCTCGATGAGATCGTCAGCAAGCGCGTCGAGTTCCTGACCGGCTACCAGAACGCCGGCTACGCCGCCGAGTACAAGACCTTCGTCGACAAGGTGCGCGCCGCCGAGGAGAAGCTGGGCAGCGGCAAGGCGCTCAGCGAGGCCGTGGCCAAGTACTTGTTCAAGCTGATGGCCTACAAGGACGAGTACGAGGTCGCCCGCCTGCACACCGACGCCGGCTTCGTGAACAAGATCGCCGCGCAGTTCGAGGGCGATTACAAGATCGTTCACCACCTCGCGCCGCCGATGCTGGCCAAGAAGAACGCCAAGGGCGAACTGGTCAAGCAGCAGATGGGCGGGTGGATTCGCCCGGCCTTTGCGGTGCTGGCCAAGCTCAAGGGCCTGCGCGGCACGGCGCTCGATGTGTTCGGCTATACGGAAGAGCGCAAGATGGAACGCGCGCTGATCCAGCAGTACCGCGCCACCATCGACGAACTCCTCGCCAAGCTGAGTAGCGATCGCCTGCCCCAGGCCGTCGAGCTGGCCCGCCTGCCCGAGGACATCCGCGGCTACGGCCATGTGAAGGAGCGCCACGCGAAGGCGGTGCAGCAGAAGTGGGAACAGTTGCTCGCTGCCTGGCGGGCCTGAAGCCGTAAACCGCGGCCGCGAACTGCGGCCGCAAATCCTCACGATGCCCGCCCCAGGCGGGCATCGTCGTTTGAGGCCGGGCGCGAAGACTGGCACAGTGTCGCCATGACAACAAAGACGCCCCGGCCACGGGGCCAGGGAGTCCGGCGCCGTGATGCCGCCCTCGCCTTGCTGGCCTGCGCCACGCCCCTCGCCCAGGCCCAGGCCCAGGCCCAGGCGCTGCGCCTGCGCACCTGCAGTCAGTCCGAACTGCCGCTGAAATTCGATTTGCGCAATGCCGAACGCCCCGGCATCTGCGTGGAAATCATCCGTGCGCTGCAGCAGCAGGACCCGGGCCTGCAGTTCGACGGCCTGGAGCAGGAGCTGCCGCTCAAGCGCATCGCGCAGGAGCTCGCCGCCGACCGCCACGATCTGTTCTTCTCGATGATCGACACGCCGGAGCGTCTGGCGCTGGGCATCGACTTCCTCGACCAGCCCGTGCTCTACGAAAGCCGGCACCAGGTCGCGGTGCGCGCCGACGACCCGGTACAGATCGGCAAACTGGCCGACATCGCCGCGCTCGGCGAGCAGGGCGTGATCCTCGTCACCCACGGCACCGCCTATGTCGAGTACCTGCGCAGCCAGCCCGGGCTGCAGATCTCCAAGCTGGCGCTGAACAACAGCCAGAACCTGCGCATGCTGCTCGCCGGCCGCGGCCGCTTTTTCTATCACGCAGGCTCCACGCTGCGCAGCCAGATCGCTCAGGACGGGCTGGAGCAGCAGGTGCGCATCCTGCCGGCGGTATTCAAGTCGGATCCGCAGCGCGTCGCCTTCTCGCCGCAGCTGGCACCGGCCAAGCGGGCACGCCTGGTGGCGGCGCTGCGCCACATCGAGCACAGCGGCCAGCTGCATCGGCTGCGGCAACGCTACGGCGTCGAGTGAGCTTCGTCACCCAGGGTCGCAGCGGTTAGGCTGCAGGCCTTGCTCCGCCATCCCTGGCCCGCCATGAACAAGCACTGGATCGTTGCCCTGTCCCTCGCCACCGCGCTGCTGCCCGCGGTCGCCGCTCCGGCCAAACCCCTCAAACCCGTTCGCGACGTCGAGGGCATTGTCGAGTACCGGCTGGCCAACGGCCTCTCGGTGCTGCTCGCGCCCGACGCGAGCAAGCCCAGCACCACGGTCAACGTCACCTACCGGGTCGGCTCCAAGCACGAGAACTACGGCGAGACCGGCATGGCCCACCTGCTGGAGCACCTGATCTTCAAGGGCACGCCCAAGCACCCGAACGTCTGGGCCGAATTCGCCAAGCGCGGCCTGCAGGCCAATGGCACGACCTGGTTCGACCGCACGAACTACTTCGCCTCCTTCACCGCCAACCCCGAGACCCTGAAGTGGTACCTGGGCTGGCAGGCCGACGCGATGGTCAATTCCTTCATTGCGAAGAAGGACCTGGACACCGAGATGACGGTGGTGCGCAACGAGATGGAGATGGGCGAGAACAGCCCGTCCAGCATCACCTGGGAGCGCGTGCTGTCCACGATGTACCAGTGGCACAACTACGGCAAGAACACGATCGGCGCGCGGGCCGACGTCGAGAACGTCGACATCGGCCGACTCAAGGCCTTCTACAAGCTGCACTACCAGCCGGACAACGCGACCCTGATCGTCACCGGCAAGTTCGACCCGGCAGCCACGCTGGGCTGGATCGAGTCCGCCTTCGGCAAGCTGCCCAAGAGCAAGACGCCGCGGCCACGGCTGTACACCCTGGACCCGGCGCAGGACGGCGAGCGCAGCGTGACGATCCGCCGCAACGGCGGCACGCCCTCGGCGACCCTGGGCTACCACGTGCCCCCGGCCGCGCACCCCGACTACGCGGCGGTGGAGCTGATCCAGCTCATCCTCACCGAGCCGCCGGCCGGCCGCGCGCACAAGGCCCTGGTCGAGCAGCAGCGCATCGCCTCCGGCGTCAGCGGCTTTGCCGCCGCGCTGGCCGAGCCCGGCGTGCTGCTGATCGGCGCCGACAGCCAGCCCGGCGCCGATCCGGCGCCGCTGGGCCAGGCGCTGATCGCGGTCAGCGAGAGCCTGGCCGAACAGCCCATCACCCAGACGGAACTCGACCGCGCCCGCGTGCGCTGGCTGAACCGCTGGGAGAAGACTTACGGCGACCCGCAGGCCGTCGGCTACGTGCTGTCGGAGTCGGTCGCCAGCGGCGACTGGCGCCTGCTCTTCCTGCTGCGCGACCGCGTCAAGGCCATCGATCTGGCCGCCGTGCAGCGCGTCGCCGCCGAGCGCCTGCTGCCGGCCAACCGCACGCTTGCGCTCTACATCCCGACCGAGAAGCCGCAGCGCGCGCCCAAGCCGGAGACGGTGGACGCGGCCGTGCAAATGCAGGACTTCAAGCCGGCCGCCGCCGCCGCCGCGGTCGCCGCCTTCGACGCCGCGCCGCTGGCCATCGAGAAGCTGGCGCAGCGCATCGAACTGCCTGGCGGTGCCAAGGCGGTGCTGCTGCCCAAGCCGACCCGCGGCGCGATGGTGCAAGGCCAGGTGCAGCTGCGCTTCGGCGACCTGCAATCACTGCGCGGCCAGCGCTCGGTCAGCGACCTGCTCGCCGCGCTGCTCGACAAGGGCACCCAGCAGCTCGACCGCCAGCAACTGCGCGACCGCCTCGACGCGCTGAAGGTCGAGCTCGGCGTGCGCGACGGCACCAGCGGCCTGACCGTAGGCTTCAACACCACCCGCGAACACGCCGCCGAGGCCACCCAGCTGGTGCTGCAGATGCTGCGCCAGCCGCGCCTGGACGCCGCCACGCTGGAAGAACTGCGCAGCCAGTTCCTCGCCGGCCTGGACGCGATGCGCAGCGAGCCGGAGAACATCGTCAACAACCGCCTGGGCCTGCTGCGCAGCAGCCACCCCGAGGGCGATCCGCGCAACGAGCGGACCTGGGACGCCATGGCCGCCGAACTGAAGGCGGTCACGCTGGAGCAGGTCAAGGCCTTCCATGCCCGGCATTTCGGCGCCGCGAAGGCGACCGTCGCGCTGGTCGGTGATTTCGATGCGGCCAACGTCCGCCAGGCGCTGGAACAGGGCCTGCAGGGCTGGGTCGCGCCGGTCGTGCCGGAACGCCTGCCCCAGCCCTGGGCCGAGATCCCGCCGGCGCAGGAGTTCCAGCGCACGCCGGACAAGCAGAACGCCACCTTCGGCGCCACGCTCAGCCTGCCGCTCAACGACGGCCATGCCGACTACGCGGCGATGGCCCTGGTCGACTACATGCTCGGCGCCAACACCGACTCGCGGCTCTGGGTGCGCATCCGCGAGAAGGACGGCCTGAGCTACGGCACCTGGTCCTACATCGACTGGAACCCCGTCGAGGCCAGCTCGAGCTGGACCTTCGGCGCAATCTTCGCGCCGCAGAACCGCGCCCGCGTCGAGGCCGCGTTCCGCGAGGAGCTGGCCCGCGCGCTGAAGGACGGCTTCGGCGCCCAGGAGCTAGCCAGCGCCAAGCGCGCGCTGCTGAACTACCGGGCCCTCGGCCGCGCGCAGGACGCCGGCCTGGCCGGCAGCCTGGCCTACCAGGCCTATCTGGGCCGCACCATGGCACGCATCGCCGAGGTCGACACGCAGATCGATCAGGCCACGCTGGAGCAGGTCAACGGCGCACTGCGCCGCTACCTGAAACCCGAGGCCATGCAAATCGTCTGGGCCGGCGACTTCAAGGAAGACCAGTGAGCCCCCAGGCTGCGCCGCTTCGCGTACTCGCCACCCCCCATGGGGGCTGGCCCGGCTTGGGGCGGCCCGGCGCCGGGCCTCGCATGTGAATCGGCGCCGCACGCTGCTGGCAGCCGGCGTACTCGCCGGCTGCGCGAGTGCGCCGCCCGCACCCAGCGAAACCCTGCCGCCCGGCCTGCTCGACCGCCCGCCGCCCACCGGCGGCCGGCTCTGGCGCCTGGACGTCGAGGCCTCGCGTCTGCGCGCGGTGGTGTTCCGCGCTGGCGCCGCGGCACGGCTCGGCCACCACCATCTGATCGAGGCCCGCAACGCCCGCGGCCTGCTCTGGCTGCCGGCTCAGGGCCTGGCCGGCGCCGAGGGTGAGATCGCGGTGCCGCTGGCCGAGCTTCAGCTCGACGACCCGGCCTGGCGCCGCGAGGCCGGCGGCGAGTTCGACGAGAAGCCGGTCAGCGACGAGGACCGTGCCGGCACAAAGCGCAATCTGCTGCGCAGCCTGCAGGCCCAGCAGCACCCGGAGCTACGCCTGCAGCTGCGCCGCCTCGGCGGCGCCGCGCCCTGGTGGAGCGCCGAACTGGCCGTGAGTCTGGCCGGCCGCAGCGCGCTGCACCGCGCCGCGCTGCGCGTGCGGCAAGAGACCGAGCGCCTGCAGATCGACGGCCGCCTGCTGCTGCGCCACGGCGACCATGGTCTGACGCCCTTCAGCGTGCTCGGCGGGATGCTGGCGGTGGCCCAGGAGATCGTGGTGGATGCGGCACTGGTCTGGCGCTGAACCGCCCTAGAAGAAGCGCGGCCGCAGGATGTACTCCATGCGATCCCGACAGCCCTGCCAGCTCGCATAGACCGGCCCCTTCATCACCGCGACGACACCGCGCGCCGACTGGACCGGGTCACCCTGGCTCTTGTTCACGGCAACCGCCAGCGCACCTGAAAGGGCATTGGCCTCCGGCGCGCAATGCGAGACCGGGCCACGGTCAATGCTGCCGTCGCCCAGAAAGGACATACCGCGGTTGACCATGGGTGGCGCGACGGCGGGACGGGCGAAGTAGAAGTTGTCCTTCGCCCACATCGCATAGGAGTAGGCATAGAAGGTCTCGCCCGCCCGATTGCAGCGCGCGGCGTAGCACGTCCAGAACGCGACGCGCGACTCGCGCGTGTCGGCATCGAGCTTGTCGATCAAGCGGATCAGATCGCCCACGCCAGCGGCGGCGGCAAACAGATTGGCGACGATCTTGCCCCCCTGCGCCTCGTTCTCGCCGGGCGTCATCATCCAAGCCGGCTTGGGCTCGGCGGGCACGTGGTAGTAGTAGGCGCGGCCCGGGTCGCCGCTCGGCCGCGTGCGCTCCAGATCCTTGGCGATCTTGCGCTGGAAGGCGGGGTCGATCAGCGGGCGACCGTTGAGGTGCCGTGCGAAGACCTCCAGCAGGATCGTCTGGCCGGACCACACCGGATTGAAGTCGACATTCCCCCAGCTCGCCATTTCGCGCGCGCCGGCGTCGTCCCTCAGCTCCTCCAGGCGCACGCGCCGGTTCTGCCGGTAGTAGACGATCTTCTCGAGCCGCGCGACCGCGCTCACCGCCGGGCCGCCCAGGCGCTCGTCCCAGGCGTCGAAGGCGGCACGACCGGCAGGCGCCGAGCTCAGCGTGCGCGACTTCATGTAGGCGATCTGCCCCAGGCGGTTGATGCGCTCGAAAAGCCCGCCCGGATTGACCAGTCGGTCATTGAACGGTCGCGAATTCAGCTCATCGATGCGGGACTCCAGGCCAGCGATCTCCGCATCGATCTGGCGCGCCAGCGCCAGATCGTCGGCGGCGCTGCTCTTGGGCAGCGACTCCGCCCGGGCGATCCAGTCCCGCGCGCGGGACTGCGGGGTTTCCTTGGCGCGCGCCTCGTCGCGCTCCGCCTCGGCGCTGCGCTCCTCGGCATCGGCCATGGCGACGGTCGCGGCAGCTTCCCAGGCACCGTTCCCCCAGCCCAGCGTCACCGCCTCACCCCAGGTAGGCGGGCAGGCGGTAACGGCCAGGTCCAGATCCACCGGAAAGATGCCGCTCATGCGACTCAGGTCGGGGCGCTTGCCCTCCCAGAACGAAAGGCGGTACGGACGGCCACCGCCGCCAGGCTTGCGGTAGATGCAGTTCAGGGCAGGCGCGCTGATCTTCTCGAGAAAGTTGATCGAGGCGACCTGCTTCTGGGTCTCGGCCAGAGGCCAGGCCGCATCCCCGGGGGCGGCACTGCGCATGCTCACGGCCTGGCCCAGGGGTTTAGGGGCGCGGCGGTCTTGCGCACCGACCTCGGCAACCGCGATGAACGCGATGATTGCGAACGCGAGCGAAGCCGCCGAAGCGCGCGTCGAGGCGCCTGGAAAACCAAAGTTCATCGATTCATCCTTCAGGTCGCCACGCCGCGCGCATCGCAGGCTCTGGGAGGGGCGCGGCAGTCTAGGCTCGGGGGCGTTCTCGCCAGCGCCCTCACACCCTGAGTAAGGGGACGCAACGCCGACCGCGGGGAGCCCCAGCCCGTCAATCCGCCCAGCGATCCCGCATCAGCAGCTCGCTCAACGGCCGCCGCCCGTTCGGCTTCTCGCGCTCGCGCAGCGCCTCGAGCAGCTGCGCCGGATCGCCGGGCCGGCCGATGGCGATCACGCAGTCGATGCGCGCGGCCGCTGCCGGCAACGCGATGGTCTGGGCCAGGGCCTCGCGATCGAAACCGCCCATCGCATGCGCGAACAGGCCGAGTTGCCGCGCCTGCAGCGCCAGGCTCATCCAGGCCGCGCCCGCGTCGAAGGCCGAGCCGGGCAGCGGCTTGGCCGGGTGGGTCGGCGTGGGCGCCGATTCGAGCAGGCTGCAGGCGACGATCAGCGCGCCGGCCTGGTCCGCCCATTCGCGGTTGAAGGGCGCCAGGCTGGCGAGGATGGCGGCAAAGCCGGGCTCGCCATGGCGGCTCAGCACATAGCGCCAGGGCTGGGTATTGCTGGCCGAGGGCGCCCAGCGGGCCGCCTCCAGGCAGCTCAGCAGTTCAGCCTCGCTGACGGCGGGAGACAGCGCGCGCGGGCTCCAGCGCTCGGTGAATTGAGGGGCGATCGGGTGGTCGGCCTGGCGGGTCACGGAAACTCCGGAAATGTTGGAAGCTGAGCTGATTCTCGTCACCCTCGCCTCGCTGTTCGCCGGCTGCATCGACGCCATCGTCGGCGGTGGCGGGTTGATCCTGGTGCCCGCCCTGTTCGCCGCCTATCCCGGCGCGGCGCCAGCCACCTTGTTCGGCACGAACAAGGGCGGGGCGATCTGGGGCACGGCCTTCGCGGCCTGGCGCTTCCTGCGCCGCGTCGAGCTGCGCTGGGCCACCTGGCTGCCGGCGATCGGCGCGGCGCTGGCCGGCTCCGGCCTGGGCGCCTGGGCGGTCACGCTGATCGACCCGCGGCCGCTGCGCATCGCGCTGCCGCTGATCCTGCTCGCGCTGCTGGTCTACACCCTGGCCAAGAAAGAACTGGGCCGCGAGCATGCGCCGCGCCACAGCCCGCGCGCCGAAGCGCTCTGGGCCTCGGGCGTGGGCCTGGGCATCGGCTTCTACGATGGCCTGTTCGGCCCTGGCACCGGCAGCTTCTTCGTGTTCCTGTTCGTCCGCCTGCTCGGCTTCGACTTCCTGCATGCCAGCGCCGCGGCCAAGCTGATGAACACCGCCACCAATGCCTCGGCACTGACCCTGTTCGCCTTCACCGGCCACATCTGGTGGGGCGTGGCCCTGCTGCTGGCGGTGGCGAATGTCGCCGGCAGCTTCGTCGGCACCTATCTGGCGCTGAAGAAAGGCGCCGGCTTCGTGCGCCTGATCTTCATCCTGGTGGTGATGTCCCTGGTGGCGAAGACGGGCCTGGACGCCTGGCGCCTGCTGCAGGCCGGGTAGCATCGGCGCTTCGTTTCCGCCCGAGGCATTGCCATGTCCGTCGACCCCGAACTGCGCTCGCTCGACATCGAAATCCCCGCCCAACCCGAGGTGCTGGTCAAGCTCTCGGTGCTGATGGCCGAGGACGAGATCGACCTGCTTGCCGTCTCGGCCCTGGTCGAGGGCGACATGGCGCTGGCCGCCGCGGTGCTCAAGGCGGTCAATTCCTCGCTCTACGGCCTGCGCGGCCGCGTGCAGACCGTGCACCAGGCGCTGACCTATCTGGGCATGCGCGAGGTGTCGGCGATCGCCTTCGAGATGAGCCTGCGCGCCGCCTTCCCGCCGGCCGCCGAGCTGGAACCGGTCTGGGCCCGCGCCGCCAAGCGCGGGCTGATGATGGGCCGCATCGGCCAGATGATCGGCGTCGACCCCTGGGCCTGCCACTCGGCCGGCCTGTTCGAGGAATGCGGCAAGGCGGTGCTCTACCGCCACGCGCCGCAGCACTACCCGGCCATGCTGCGCGCGGCCGGCCACGATGCCGAGCTCTGCGGGCTGGAGAACACCGCCTTCGGCGTCAGCCACGACGCGCTGGGCGCCGCGCTCTGCGAAAGCTGGGGCCTGGCGCCGGGCGCCGTGGCCTCGGTGCGCCACCACGTCGCCGTGCAAAGCAGTGGGCAGATGCCCGAGGCCCTGCAGCGCCGCGGCGTGGCCGCGGTCTCCGCCGTGGTGCACTGCCTGCTCACCGCGCCCGACACGCTGGAAGTGCAGGTGCACGCGTTCGCCAAGCAGGCGCAGATCGACGAGAGCGGCTGCCTGCGCGCCGCCCGCCGCGTGCAGGAGCAGATGGAGAACCTCGCCTGATGCATCGCCGCCAGTGGTTGGGCGCCGCCGCCGCGGGCGTGCTGGTCCCGGTGGATGCGGCGCTGGCGCAGGGGGCAAGGCAGGGCTTCGACAGCCAGGGCCTGGCCGCCACGCTGCGCGCGCTGGGCCTGGCGGCACCGCAGGCCAGTGCCGATCTGCTGCTGGAAGCCCCCGACATCGCCGAGAACGGCGCGCTGGTGCGCGTCGAGCTGTCCAGCCGCGGTGGCGCGGTGCGCCAGCTCTGGCTGCTGGCCGAGAAGAACCCGCACAGCCTGCTGGCCAGCTTCGAGTTCGGCGAGGGTCTGGAGCCCCGCTTGGCGACGCAGGTCAAGCTGTCCGAGAGCAGCCTGGTCTATGGCGTCGCGCGGCTGGCCGATGGCCGCCTGCTGCTCGCGCAGAAGGAGGTCAAGGTGACCCTGGGCGGCTGCGCGGCATGAGGAATTCCGCCCCCAGGCTGCGGCGCTTCGCGTCCTCGCCGGCCGGCCGCGCGGGACGCGACCGACCCCTCGTCGCGCGTCGCCAGGCCCATTGGGGCCCGCCTCGGTCGCGGCTCGGCCCGCCCGAGGGGGCTGTCATGGCTTGGGGCGGCCCGGCGCCATGACCCAGCCCTCGCTCATCCGCGCCCGCATGACGGGCCCCGGCACCGCCCTGCTGCGCCTGCGCATGAAGCACGAGATGGAGTCCGGCCAGCGCCGCGACGCGCAGAACCGGCTCGTGCCGGCCTGGCACATCAGCCGCTTCACGCTCAGCCTGAACGGCCGCCTGCTGCTGCAGGGCGAGCTGGGCGGCGGCATCAGCAAGGACCCGTTCCTGGAGCTCACGCTGCGCGGCGTCAAGCCGGGCGACGCGCTGCAGCTGGACTGGGTGGACAACCGCGGCGCGCAGCGCAGCGACCGTGCCAGCATCGGCTCCGCCGCCTGAGCCCAGGCTGCTGCTGGCGCTGACCACGGTCGGCCAGCGCGAGGACGCCACCCGACTGGCGCGCGGCGCCGTGGTGGCCGGTCTGGCCGCCTGCGTGCAGCTGCAGGCTATCGAATCCGTCTACCGCTGGGACGGCGTGCTGCAGCTCGAAGCCGAGTGGCGCCTGCTGCTGAAGACCGACGCGCTGCGCTGGCCGGCGCTGCAGGCCTGGCTGCGCGAGCGCCACCCCTATGCGCAGCCGGCACTGCTCGCCTTGCCCGTGGCCGAGGCCGAAGCCGGCTTCGCCGCCTGGTGGCGCGGCGAGTTGTCGGCCGAGGCTCCCTAGAATCGCCGCCCCCTCTCCTGCAGGCCTGGCATGAGCCTCGAAGACTTCAAGACGATGCTGCCGCAGCATCTGCTGCCCAAACGCCTGCTCACCGAGCTGGCCGGCGCCTGCGCGCGCGCCGAGGCCGGCGCGCTGACCACGGCGGCAATTCGCCGCTTCATTGCCCGCTACGGCGTGGACATGGCCGAGGCGGCCGACCCCGATCCGGCCGGCTACAAGAGCTTCAACGCGTTCTTCACCCGACCCTTGAAGGAAGATGCGCGACCGCTGGCCCCCGCCGACTGGATCTGCCCGGTGGACGGCGCGATCTCCGCCTTCGGCCCGGTGATCAAGGATCAGGTGTTCCAGGCCAAGGGCCATGGCTACAGCACGCAGGCCCTGGTCGGCGGCGACGCCGCCTTTGCCGCCACCTACGACAACGGCCATTTCGCCACGCTGTACCTCAGCCCCAAGGACTACCACCGCATCCACATGCCGGTGGCCGGCCGGCTCAAGCGCATGGTCTGGGTGCCGGGCAGCCTGTACTCGGTGAACCCGGCCACCGCGCGCGCGCTGCCCGGGCTGTTCGCGAAGAACGAACGCGTGGTCTGCGAGTTCGACACTGCGCACGGGCCTTTCGTGCTGGTGCTGGTCGGCGCGACCATCGTCGGCTCGATGGCCACGGCCTGGCATGGCGTGGTCAACCCGCCGCGCCACCCGGCGGTGAAGGAATGGCGCTACGAGCACGAGAGCATCCATCTCGCGCAAGGCGCCGAGATGGGCCGCTTCCTGCTCGGCTCCACCGTGGTCATGCTCTGGCCGCAGGTTGCGATGCAGTTCAACCCCGACTGGGCGCCGGCGCGGCCGATTCGCCTGGGCGAAGTGATGGCGAACAAGCAATGACGACACGTGTCCTGACTGGTGTGACGAGCACCGGCACCATCCATCTTGGCAACTATGTGGGCGCCATCCGCCCGGCCATCCGCGCCAGCCGCGAGCCCGGCGTGGACAGCTTCTTCTTCATGGCCGACTACCACGGCCTGATCAAGTGCGACGACCCAGATCGGGTGGAAGCCAGCCGCATGCAGACGGCGGTGACCTGGATCGCCGCCGGCTTGGACACGAACAAGGCCTTGCTGTTCCGCCAGAGCGATGTGCCCGAGGTCTGCGAGCTGACCTGGCTGCTGACCTGCGTGACCGCCAAGGGCCAGATGAACCGCGCCCATGCCTACAAGGCGGCGGTGGACGCGGCCGTGGCCGCTGGCGAAGACCCGGACTCCAACGTCACGATGGGGCTCTACAGCTATCCCATCCTGATGGCGGCCGACATCCTGCTCTACAACGCCCACCGCATCCCGGTCGGCAAGGACCAGGTGCAGCACATCGAGATGGCCCGCGACGTCGCGCAGCGCTTTAACCACCTGTATGGCGAGTTCTTCGTGCTGCCCGAGGCGCAGGTGGACGCCGAGATGGAGCTGCTGCCCGGCCTGGACGGGCGCAAGATGAGCAAGAGCTACGACAACGTCGTGCCGCTGTTCGAAGGCGGCGCTGCAGCACTGCAGGCGGCGATCGCCAAGGTGGTGACCGATTCCAAGCTTCCCGGCGAACCCAAGGAACCCGAGGGCACGGCCTTCATCCAGCTCTTCGACGCCTTCGCCACCGCCGTGGAACGGCAGGCGATGCGCGCCGAGTTGAAGGCCGGCCTGGGCTGGGGCGAGGCCAAGCAGCGCCTGGTCGCGCAGATCGACCAAGAGCTCGACCCCATGCGCGCCCGCTACGAACAGCTGATGGCCAACCCGGACGAGCTGGAAGCCATCCTGCAAAGCGGCGCCGAGCGCGCCCGCGCCATCGCCCGACCCTTCCTGGCCAAGCTGCGCGAGGCCGTGGGCCTGCGCCGCTCGCGCCTGCTGCCCGGCCGCGGCGCGGCTGCAACGCCCAAGGCCCAGGCGCTGCCGCTGGTCAAGCAGTACCGCGAGGCCGACGGCCTGTTCTACGTCAAGCTGACCCAGGGCGACGCGGTGCTTCTGCTCTCCCCCGGCTTCGCTCAAGGCCGCGAGGCCGGGCAGTGGTGGGCCGCGGTGAAGGCCGGCGGCGCCCCCGAGGGCGCCCAGGTCGCCGATGCCGGCGCGCTGGCCGAGGCACTCGAGCGCCTGCGCGAGGCCGAGGCCGCGAAGCAGAAGGCCTGAGAGCAGGCTCCCGCTCCTTCCTTGAGTCCAGGTTTGGCGTGATGCGATGCAGCCCGCCGGGATGTCCCCCCGGCAGGGGACCCCCTTTTCTTTGCTGCGCCAAAGAAAAGGAGGCAAAAGAAAGGCGCTCAATGCGTCCCTTGCCCTAAGGGCTTCGGGACAGGCCGGCATTGCTCACAGAAGACAAAGAGCCCGTATCGTGGTTGGGTCCGTCTCGGTAGCTAACCGCCGACCGGGAATACCGGCCGGACTCAACACCGCAAACCATTGAGGTCAAGCTGCGAGACATGACCGCACCCTGTTCATCGCAGAAAGGCCGTGGGCTGGCTCGCTGGTCAGTCGGGCCGGTACCCCGGCCCACTTAGCTCTCCCGGTCTCCGCAAAGATCCATACGGGCTGGTGGCCGTATGAGCGATGCATCGCTTCTCCGGCCGGCCCTAGGCCGCCGGAGGCATTCAGCGCCTTTCTTTTGCCCACTTTTCTTTGGCGCAGCAAAGAAAAGTGGGTCGCCAGCGGGGGCGAAATCCCCGCGGGCTCTCGCAAACATCCCTGCTGAGCCCCAGAGCCGGCTCTGGAGTCGCCCCTCTAGCCATTCACCGGGCAAGCCCCCAGGCAAAAACCCGGCAATAGCGGCTACCGTCGCCCTCCCCGTTGCAGTGTCCTCTCGACGACCATGAGCTCCACGATCTCCCCCGACCACCTCGCCCTGCAGTGCCTGTACTACTGGGAGAGCGCGCAACCGAGCCGCATCGCGCTGACCCAACCGATGGGCAATGGCGAGATCAAGACCTTCACCTGGGGCCAGGTCGCCGACGAGACGCGGCGCATGGCCACCTTCCTGAAAGCCCAGGGCTGGCCGGAAGGCAGCAAGGTCGCCATCCTGTCGAAGAACTGCGCCTGGTGGCTGATGAGCGACCTGGCGATCTGGATGGCCGGCTATGTGTCGGTGCCGCTCTACCCGACGCTGGCCCCGAGCACGATCACGCAGATCCTGGAGCACAGCGAGGCCAAGGCCTGCTTCATCGGCAAGCTCGACGGCTGGGAGGGCATGAAGCCCGGCGTGCCCGCCGGCCTGCCCTGCTACAGCTACGCGCTGTCGCCCGACGACGCCAAGGCCAGCTACCAAAGCTGGGACGAGATCGTCGTCGACAGCGCGCCGATGGCCGGTCAGCCGGTGCGCGGCTCCGATGAGCTGGCGACCCTGATCTACACCTCGGGCACCACCGGCGCGCCCAAGGGCGTGATGCACACCTTCGGCAACTTCGCCTGGGCGCTGATGGCCGGCCTGGGTCGCGTGCACATCGCCCAGAACGACCGCATGCTGTCCTACCTGCCCCTGGCCCATGTGGTCGAGCGCGTGCTCGTCGAGCATGGCTGGCTGCGCACCGGCATGCATGTCTACTTCGCCGAGTCGCTGGACACCTTCACCGCCGATCTGCAGCGCGCGCGGCCGACGGTGTTCTTCTCGGTGCCGCGGCTCTGGGTCAAGTTCCAGCAGGGCATCCAGGCCAAGATGCCGCAGGCCAAGCTGGACAAGCTGCTGCGCATCCCCATCCTCAGCGGCATCGTCAAGAAGAAGATCCGCAAGGCCCTGGGCCTGGACGAATGCCGGCTGGCCGCCGGCGGCGCCGCGCCGATGCCGCCGCAGCTGCTCGCCTGGTATCGCAAGCTCGGCATCCCCATCAACGAGGGCTATGGCATGACCGAGAACCTCGCGGTCAGCCACATCACCGTGCCGGGCGAGGACATGACCGGCACCGTCGGCCCGGCCTATGACGGCGTGCAGGTGCGCATCGACAAGAAGACCGGCGAGGTGCAGATGAAGTCGCCGGCGGTCATGAAGGGCTACTACAAGGAACCCGAACTGACGGCCGAGGCCTTCACCGAGGACGGCTGGCTGCGCACCGGCGACAAGGGCGCGCACGACGAGCGCAAGTGCCTGAAGATCACCGGCCGCGTGAAGGACCTGTTCAAGACCAGCAAGGGCAAGTACGTGGCGCCGGCGCCGATCGAGGACCGCATCGTGATGAACGGGGCGATCGAGGCGGCCGCGGTGGTCGGCGCGAACATGGGCCAGCCGATCGGCCTGGGCATGCTCAGCCCCGGCGGCATCGAGCGCGCCGGCAGCGACGCCGAAGGCCTGAAGGCCGAGCTGAGTGCCCACCTGAGCAGCATCAACGCTGGCCTGGACCCGCACGAGCAACTGGACTGTCTGGTCGTCTTCAAGACGCCCTGGACGGTGGACAACGGCCTGATCACGCCGACCTTCAAGGTCAAGCGCAACGAGATCGACAAGCAGTTCGGCGAGCAGTACGAGGCCTGGGCCGAGGCCCGGCAGAAGGTGCTGGTGCTCTGAGCGCACGCCGCGCGGAAGTGCTGTGTGCGCTTCCGCGGCGGTGTTGCGTTGAGGAAGAGCCCGCCGGGACGAACTCCCGGCGGCGAGCCGTATCGCAAGCGCGCAGCCCGGCCCTCAGGCCGCCGCCGCCCCCTGGTAGCCCCTTGGCACCGCACCCAGCAGCCGCTTCGTGTACTCCTGCTGGGGCGCCGCCAGCAATTCGGCGCAAGGCGATTGCTCGACCACGTCGCCGTGCTGCATGACCAGCACCTCGTCGCTGATGAACTTCACCACGGCCAGGTCGTGGCTGATGAAGATGTAGCTGAGACCAAGCTCGTCCTGCAGGTCCTTCAGCAGGTTCAGCACCTGGGCCTGCACCGACACGTCCAGCGCCGACACGGCTTCGTCCAGCACCAGCACCTCGGGGTCCAGGGTCAGGCAGCGCGCGATGGCGATGCGCTGGCGCTGGCCGCCGCTGAACTCGTGCGGGTACTTCTGCAGCGCCGCCTCGGGCAGGTCGACCTTCTGCAACAAGGCCTTGGCGCGCTCCAGGCGCTCGGCGTCGCTCTTGCCGATGCCGTGGATCTGCATCGGCTCCAACAGGGTTTGCTGGATGGTGAAGCGCGGGTTCAAGCTGGCATAGGGGTTCTGGAACACCACCTGGATGCGGCGGCGCATCTTCTGCCAGTCGGCGCCGCTCATGGTCAGCAGGTCGCGGCCGTCGAACAGCACCTGACCGCCGCTGGGCTCGTGCAGACGCAGCAGGGTCAGGCCCATGGTGGTCTTGCCCGAGCCCGACTCGCCGACCACGCCCAGGGTATAGCCCTTGCGCAGCTGGAAGTTCACGTCCTTGACGGCCTTGAACTCCTTCTTGCCGAACAGGCCGTCCTTGAACCAGAAGCTCTTCTTCAGGCCCTTGGCCTCGAGGATGACCGGCGCATTCGGATCCTTGGCGCGGTGGTCCATATTGGCCGCCTTGCCGGCGATGTGGTCGTCGATGACCATCAGGCGCGCCGGGTTCTCGTCCAGCGAGGGGCGGCAGGCCAGCAGGGCCTTGGTGTAGCTGTCCTGCGGCGCGTTGAAGATGTCGGCCACCGGCGCTTTCTCGCGAATCTCGCCGTGGCGCATCACCACCACGTGATCGCTGATCTCACCCACCACGCCGAGGTCGTGGCTGATGAAAAGCATGGACATGCGGTGCTTGTCCTTGAGCTTGCCCATCAGCTCCATGACCTGACGCTGGATGGTCACGTCCAGGGCCGTGGTCGGCTCGTCGGCGATCAAGAGCTTGGGCTCGCAGGCCAGGGCCATGGCGATCATCACGCGCTGCTGCTGGCCGCCGCTCATCTCGTGCGGGTAGGCCTTCAGGCGACGCTTGGGCTCGGGAATGCCGACTTCGTGCAGCAGCTCTTCCGCTCTCACCAGCGCCTGCTTGGGCGACAGGCCCAGGTGCGTGATCAGCGGCTCCATCAGCTGCTGGGCCACGGTGAAGACCGGGTTCAGCGAGCTCATCGGGTCCTGGAACACGCAGGCGATTTCCTTGCCGCGCATCGCCTGCAGCTCGCGCAGCGAGGCCTTCAGCAGGTCGCGACCCTGGAACAGGATCTGGCCGCTGCGCTCGGAGTTCGTCGGCAGCAGGTTCAGGATGGACATCGCCGTGACCGACTTGCCCGAGCCCGACTCGCCGACCAGCGCGACCGTGCTGTTCTCGGGGATGTCGAAGCTGACGCCCTTGACGGCCAGCGCGCGCTGCTGCTTGCCGTTTTCCTTGCCGAGGCGGAAGGCGACCTTCAGGTCTTGAATAGACAAAAGCATCGCTTTACTCCAGGCCGCGCAACTTCGGATCGAGCGCATCGCGCAACGCATCCGTGAACAGCGCAAACGCGGTCACGAACACCGCCATCGTGAAGGTCACCGCGGCCAGTTGCCACCAGTAGCCGAGGATCAGCTCGCTCTGCGCCTCGGCCAGCATGGTGCCCCAGGACACCTGGTCGACGCTGACGCCCAGACCCAGATAGGACAGGATGACCTCGCTCTTGATGAAGCTGACCACGTGCAGGCTGAGCTGCACCAGCGCCACGTGCGAGACGTTGGGCAGGATGTGCTTGAACATGCGCGAGCCGCTGGAGGCGCCGATCGCCTCGGCGCTGCGCACGTACTCGCGCTGGCGGTGCTTCATGAACTCGGCGCGCACCAGGCGGTAGATGCCGGTCCAGCCGGTCAGGCCGAGGATCAGCACCACCGACATCACGCCACGGCCAAAGATCACCGCGAACGCGAAGATCAGCAGGATGGACGGGATCGCGGTGAAGACGTTGTAGACCCACTCCAGCAGGTCGCCGAGCTTGCCGCCGAAGAAGCCTGAGATCGCGCCCAGCAGGGTGCCGATCAGCGTGGCCACCACCGCCGCCGCCAGGCCCACGATGATCGACACCTCGGCGCCCTTGAGCACCTTCTGCAGGATGTCGCGGCCCAGCCGGTCGCCGCCCAGCGGCAGGGTCTCGGCGCGGACGATCTCCTCGGTCTTGTACTTTTTCGCCGCCTCTTCCCACTCGGCGTACTTGGGTGCCAGCGGGTCGATGTCGGAGAGGTCGACGTTCGGGCCCTTGGGCACCTCGATCGCGCCGACCGCCTCCGGCGGCTTGGGGCCGACGACATGCGGCGGCGCGTTCGGCACGCCGATCTCCTTCTGCCAGTTGCCGGCCACCACATCGGTGGCAGCCAGCACCACCAGGACCATGAAGGCGGCGACGATCCACAGACAGACCATGCCGACGCGGTCGGCCTTCAGGCGCTTCCAGGCCAGGGACCAGACGCCCTGGGATTTCGTGCTGACGGCGCTCATTTCAGGACCACTCGCGGATCGACCAGGCTGTAGAGCAGGTCGGTGATCAGGTTCACCACCATGGTGATGGCGGCCAGGTAGATGGCGAAGGCCTGGATGACCGGGTAGTCGGAACGGTTGACGGCCAGCAGGATCTCGCGGCCCAGGCCCGGGATCGAAAAGAAGACCTCGATCAGGAAGGAGCCCACGAACACGCCCGGCAGCAGCACCGAGACGTTGGTCATGATCGGGATCAGCGCGTTGCGCAGCACATGCTTCATCAGCACGGTCTTCTCGGTCAGGCCCTTGGCGCGCGCGGTGCGCACGTAGTCATGGCCTAGTTCGTCGAGGAAGAAGCTGCGGTAGAGGCGCGTCTGCGGCGCCAGCGCGACCAGCGAGACCACGATCACCGGCAATGGCGTGTAGGTCGTGAGGTTGGTCCAGAAGGAGTCGCTCCAGCCCTGCACCGGGAACCAGCCCAGGCGGAAGGCGAAGAAATACTGGAACACGATCACGTAGACCAGCAGCGAGATCGACACCGCCACGGTGGTGGAGATCATCACCGCGCGGTCGGTCAGGCTGCCGCGCACATAGGCCACGCCCATGGCCAGCGGAATGGCCAGCAGCACTTCCAGCAACAGGATGGGGACCATCACCGTCAGCGTGGCCGGCATGCGGCTCATGAAGAGCTGGCTGACCGGCTCGTTGGTCGCCCAGCTCTTGCCCCAGTCGAAGGTGACGATCTGCTTGAGGAAGATCCCCAACTGCACCCACCAGGGATCGTTCAGGCCCAGCTGTTCGCGGATCGCGTCGATCTGCTCCTCGGTGGCCGCCAGGCCGCCCAGGATTTCGGCGGGATCGCCACCGAAGAACTTGAACAGGAAGAACACCAGCAGCACGACGCCCAACAGCGTGGGGATCATTTGCCACAGGCGTCGGATCAGATAAGCCGTCATGGGGCGGCCCCTTCCTCAAACAACACCTACAAAGCAAACCCCGCCGCAGCGGGGTTCCGGAACTTGCGCCACAGGGCACGAGGGCCCGGAGTCTAGGCGACATGGAGGTTTCCCCTCGCTGGGGTTAGCCAGCGGTTTGCGGGCCTTTGTCAATGCGCCTGCGCTGCACCCGGGCTATTCCGGCGGCGAAGCCTTTGCACACTGCCTACACTTGCCCTCCGCCGCGCCGCAGACCCGCTGGGATGCGGCGCGCTTGCTTGTGTTGTGGAGTCGGGATGAAGAAGGTCATGGTCGCGGCGCTGGCCGCGTGTTCGCTGCTGCTGTCGCCGGTGCAGTCGAGCACCGCATCGAAGTCGGAAGCCAAGGTGCTGCGCTACGCGATGCGCAGCGACATCACCAGCTTCGATCCGGCCCGCGTCTCGGACACCTACTCGAACACGCTGATCACCGGCATGTTCGACGCGCCGGTGCGCTGGGCCTATCTGGCCCGGCCCTTCAAGCTGGAACCTTCGGGCTGCGAGCTGCCGGAGATCTCGGCCGACTACAAGACCATCACCTTCAAGGTGCGGCCCGGCATTTACTTCAGCGACGACCCGGCCTTCAAGGGCGTCAAGCGGGAGCTGGTGGCGGCCGATTACGTCTACTCGCTGAAGCGCCATTACGACCCGCAGACCAACAGCCCCAATCTCTACATCCTGGAGAACGCCGGCATCCTCGGCCTGAGCGAGCTGCGTCAGAAAGCGCTGAAGAACAAGACCGCGTTCGACTACGACACGCCGATCGAAGGTCTGAGGGCGCTGGACAAATACACCTGGCAGATCAAGCTCGCCAAGCCGGACCCGCGCTTCGTCAACAACCTGGCCAACCCGATGGCGGCGGCGGTCGCGCGCGAGGTCGTCGAGTTCTACGGCAACCGCGTCGGCGAGCACCCGGTGGGCACCGCGGCCTTCGTGCTCAAGCGCGACGAGTGGCGACGTTCCAGCCGCATCGTGCTGGTCAGAAGCCCGAGCTACCGTGACGAGTTCTACAGCGAGGAGGCGCCGGCCAACCGACCCGATCTGCAGGCCATGGCCGCGCAGCTCAAGGGCCGCAAGCTGCCGATGATCGACCGGCTGGAGTTCGCCATCATCGAAGAGCCGCAGCCGCGCTGGCTGGCCTTCCTGAACGAGGAGGCCGACTACATGCAGGAGGTGCCCTTCGAATTCATCACCGTGGCCGCGCCCAACGGCCAGTTGGCACCGAATCTGGCCAAGCGCAACATCAAGATGAACCGCTACCCGGCAGCGGACATCGGCTTCACCTTCTTCAACATGAAGGACCCGGTCGTCGGCGGTTACGAGCCGGCCCAGGTCGCGCTGCGTCGCGCGATCGGCCTGGCCTATGACGTGGACCGCGAGATCCGCCTCGCCCGCAAGGGCCAGATGGTGCCGGCGCAGGGCCTGATGCCGCCCGGCACCTGGGGCTACCGCCCGGACTACAAGAGCGAGATGAGCGAGTACGACCCGGCCAAGGCCAAGGCCTTGCTGGACCTGCACGGCTTCGTGGACCGCAATGGCGACGGCTGGCGCGAACGGCCCGACGGCAGCCCCCTGCTCCTGGTGCGCAACACCCAGCCGACGGCCGACTACCGCGTGCTCGACGAGCTGATGAGCAAGGCCCTGGCCGCCATCGGCATCCGCATCAGCTTCAAGCAGGCCAAGTTCCCCGAGAACCTGAAGGCCAGCCGCAGCGGCCGCCTGCAGATGTGGAATGTGGCCTGGGTGGCCACCACGCCGGATGCCGGCTACCACCTGGCCCTGGGCTACGGGCCCAATGCCGGTCAGGCCAACCACAGCCGCTTCGACCTGCCTGAGTTCAACCGCCTCTACGAACTGCAAGCGGTGCTGCCCAATGGCCCCGAACGTCAGGACGCCATGGACAAGGCCAACAACCTCGTCGTCGCCTACATGCCCTACAAGATCAGCGGCCACCGCATCTGGACCGACCTCAACCACCCCTGGGTGATCGGCGCCGAGCGCAATATCTTCCGTCGCGACTTCTGGCAGTACGTGGACGTGGACATGGCCGCCAAGCGCGCCGCGCAGGGGCGCTGAGATGCGCGCGCTGCTGCTTGCTCTGGGTCTGGTGGCGGTTGGGGTAGTGGGTGGCGCGCAGGCCAGCGAGCCGGCCGCCACCGCCTCGTCGCCCAAGACCCTGCGCTACGCGTTCCGCGTCGCCGAGACGGGCTTCGACCCGGCCAAGATCAGCGATCTCTATTCGCGCACGGTCACACCGCACATCTTCGAAGCCCTGGTCGGCTACGACTACCTGCGTCGCCCGGTGCAGCTCAAGCCCCTGACCGCCACCGAGCTGCCGACGCCGAATGCCGACTACACGCAGTGGACGGCGCGGGTGACGCCCGGCATCTACTTCCAGGACGACCCGGTCTTCAATGGCAAGAAGCGCGAGCTGACCGCCGCCGACTACGTCTACAGCTTCAAGCGCTTCGCCGACCCCAAGGTCGGCAGCCCGGCCTGGAGCACGGTCGAGGCTTGGCAGCTCAGCGGCCTGAAGGCGGCGCGCGATGCGGCGCTGCAGCACAAGCGCGACTTCGATTACGAGCAGCCCATCGCCGGCCTGCAGCTGCTGGACCGCTACACGCTGCGCTTCCAGCTCGACAGGTCCAACCCGCGCTTCCTGCAGGAGATCGCGCTGTCCGATCTGTTCGGCGCCGTGGCCCGCGAGGTCATCGAGGCCGCCGGCGACCAGAGCATGGCGCGGCCGGTCGGCACCGGGCCTTTCGTGCTCAAGCAATGGCGGCGCGGCAGCCTGATCGTGCTGGAGAAGAACCCGGCCTACCGCGAGCGCTATTACGACGGTGATCCGGCTCCCGACGACGCCAAGGGCCAGGCCCTGCTGGCGCAGTTCAAGGGCCGGCGCATCCCGATGATCGATCGCGTCGAGATCAGCATCCTCGGCGAGGACCAGCCGCGCTGGCTGAGCTTCGTCGGCGGCGAGCACGACTTCCTGGAACGCGTTCCCGAGCCCTTCATCGGCATCGCGGCGCCGAACAACCAGCTCGCGCCCAACCTCGCCATGCAAGGCATGAAGCTGCACCGCACGCTGGGCTCCGATGTCTTCCTGATGTTCTTCAACATGGAGGACCCGATCGTCGGCGGCCTGGAGCCGCACAAGGTCGCGCTGCGCCGCGCGATCGGCCTGGCGATGGACGTGGAGCGCGAGATCCGCCTGGTGCGTGGCGGCCAGGCCATCCCGGCGCAGGGCAATTTCCCGCCGCACACGCTCGGCTACGACCCCGCGTTCAAGAGCGAGAACGGCGACTTCGACCCGCCCCGGGCCAAGGCCCTGCTCGACCTCTACGGCTATGTGGACCGCAACGGCGACGGCTGCCGCGAAGCCCCCGATGGCGGCCCGCTCAAGCTGGAGATGGCGACCACGCCCGAGGGCATCCAGCGTCCGATCGACGAGCTGTTCGACAAGGACATGAAGCGCATCGGTCTGTGCATTCCGTTCCGCACCGCCAAGTGGCCCGAACAGCTCAAGGCAGCGCGCTCCGGCAAGCTGCAGATGTGGATGGTCGGCTACTCCTCGGCCCAGCCCGACGCCTACAGCGCGGCCTCGCGGCTCTCCAGCACGCATGCCGGCGGCAACAACATCGCCCGCTTCAAGCACCCGGAGGCCGACAAGCTGGTCGAGGCGATCGGCGTGATGCCCGATGGCCCGGAGCGCATGGCCAAAATCGAGCAGCTGCGCCGCATCGGCGTGGCCTACATGCCCTACAAGATCAAGGGCCACCGCTTCATGCTCGACATCGAGCGCGCCCAGCTCAGCGGCTACCGCCGCCCGGTGTTCTGGCAGAACTGGTGGGAGTACGTCGACATCGACTGGGAGCGCATCCCACCCCCGTAGCGCTTCGCGCTCCCCCTCAAGGGGGCGCCGCCGATGGCACGGCAAAGCCGGCTCCATGGCGGCCCCTTGATCGACGGACACCGAGACATGCATCGACGCCACCTGCTTAGTTCCGCCGCAGCCCTGCCACTGCTCGCGCCGGGCCTGGCCCGATCCTCAACCGGACGCCAGAAGGTGTTCCGGATGGCGTTCCAGATCGCCGAGACCGGCTTCGACCCGGCGCGCATCTCGGACATCTACTCGCGCATCGTCACCGGCCACATCTTCGAGGCGCTGTACGGCTACGACCCCTTGGCGCGGCCGGCCACCCTCGTGCCGCGCATCGCCGTGGGCATGCCCGAAGTCAACGAGGACTTCACGCGCCACCGCATCCGCATCCAGCGCGGCGTGCTGTTCCAGGACGACCCGGCCTTCGGCGGCAAGCCCCGCGAGCTGGTGGCCGAGGACTTCGTTTACAGCATCAAGCGCTTCGCGGATCTGAAGACCACCAGCCCGATGTGGGCCGAGGTCGACGGCCTGGGCATCATCGGCCTGCACGAGCTGCGCGAGGCGGCGAAGAAGAGTGGCGCCTTCGACTACGACGCCCCCTTGCCGGGCTTGCGCGCCGTGGACCGCTACACCCTGGAGTTCCAGCTGCGCGCACCGCGGCCGCGCCTGGTGCAGGTGCTGGCGCAGAGCGATCTCTTCGGCGCGATGGCGCGCGAGGTGGTCGAGCGCTACGGCGACGACATCCCCGCCCATCCGGTGGGTACCGGGCCGTTCCGCCTCGTGCAATGGCGGCGCAGCAGCTTCATCGCGCTGGAGCGCAACCCGGCTTACCGCGAGGTGCTGTGGAACACCGTGGCCACCGACGCCGAGGCGCTGCGCGTGGCCGCCCGACTGCGCGGACGCCGCCTGCCCCTGATTGACCGCGTCGAGGTCAGCCCGATCGAGGAATCGCAGCCGCGCTGGCTGAGCTTCCTGGGCCGCGAGCACGATTTCATCGAGCGCCTGCCGCCGGAGTTCACGCACCTCGCGCTGCCGGGCGGGCGCATCGCGCCCAATCTGGAGAAGGACGGCCTGCAGCTCTACCGCCATGCGGCTAGCGACTGCGCCTACACCTACTTCAACATGGAGGACGCGCAACTCGGCGGCCTCGAACCGCATCGGGTCGCGCTGCGCCGCGCGATCGGCCTGGGCATCGACGTCGAGACCGAGATCCAGCGCGTGCGCCGCGGCCAGGCCGTGCCGGCACAAGCCATGGTGCTGCCGCATTCCAGCGGCTACGACCCGAACTACAAGAGCGAGAACTCCGAGTTCAATCCGGCCAAGGCCAAGGCCCTGCTCGATGTCTACGGCTATGTGGACCGCAACGGCGACGGCTGGCGCGAGCACCCCGACGGCTCGTCGCTGAGCGTGGAGATCGCCACCCAGCCCGACGCGCTGTCACGCCAGTTCGACGAGCAGTGGAACCTGAACCTGCGCCGCCTGGGCATCCGCCCCAAGTTCACCAGCGGCAAATGGCCGGAGCAGCTCAAGCTGGCCCGTGCCGGCAAGCTGCAGCTCTGGACCCTGGGGCAGACCGCGCAATACCCCGATGGCATCCTGATGCTGCAACGGCTCTACGGGCCTGCCGGCGGTCAACAGAACCTGTCGCGTTTCAAGCTACCGCGCTTCGATGCGATCTACGAGAAGGCGCTGGAACTGCCCGACGGCCCCGAGCGCGAGGCCCTGTTCCTGGAGGCCAAGCGCATCCAGGCGGCCTACATGCCGATGAAGGTGCATGTGCACCGCATCATCAACGACATGGCCCATCCCTGGGTGATCGGCTACCGCCGTCAGCTGTTCTGGGTCGATTTCTGGCAATTCATCGACATCGACCTGGACCGGCTCGCGTCGGCCTGATCAACCGGCTCATCCAGCCGGGCCTGCAGTTGCGCACGCGCCCAGCGCTGCGCACTGGCAGATTCGTCGAAGACCTCGAAGCCGATGCCCTCGCCGCGGTACAGGCGCGCGAACGGCTCGCGCACAAAGGCCAGGCCTTCGAGGCCCGGATCGGCCGCCCAGGCCACGGCGACCAGCCTGGGGTGGCTGCGCAGGAAACGCTGCAGGCCGTCGCGATAGGTGCAGAAAGCGGCCGGCGCCATCAGCGCGGAGCCGTGCCAGCGCACTACCGCGCCCAGCCAGCGGTCGGCCAAGGCCCAGCGCTCGTAGGCCGCCAGGCGCAGGCGCGAAAAATCCCGGATCGCCTCGTCGTTGAAGGGCCCGACCAGATCCCAGAGCAGCAAGCCGTCATCGAAACCCAGGCTGATCTCGCCATGCGGCGCAAAACCGGGCTGCGGCAAGTCCGCAGCGCGCAGTACATCGTCGTTCTTGTCCATCAACACCTCCCGCCGCACCAGTCTGGTGCGGCATCGCGCATCTTGGACGGGTTACGGGAAACATGCCAGCATAGGGGTTTTCTCTAGGTAACAAGATGTACCCGGCGTCGCCATACCGGGCATGAGTTCCCGCCCCTTGTCCCGCCTGCTGCCATGCTGGATGCCATGAGCTGGCTGACCCGACTCGGCTTCGTGGCCGACAGCCATGGCCGCCAGGCCGATGCCGCCGCGCTGCTCGCCAAGGCGATCCACGGCGATGCCTCGGCGCTGGGCCTGCTGTACCGGCGCGAGTCCGGGGCCGTCTACCGCTACGCGCTGGCGCTGTGCGGCGACGAGGCCGCGGCGCTGGATGCCATGCAGGAGGCATTCACTCAACTGCTGCTGCAACCCCGGGGCTTCGACCCGACGCGCGGCAGCCTGGGCGCCTACCTGGCCGGCATCGCCCGCCACCAGTTGCTGGCCCGCTGGCGCGAGGCCAGACGCTTCGTCGCGCTGCTCGGCAGCGACGAGGACGACGAGGGGCACGATGCCCAAGCCCTCGCGCCGTCCAGCGACAGCCTGCTGGTGCGCGCCGAGGCCGACGAGCAGCTCTGGCAGACCATCCGTCGCCTGCCCTGGAGCCAGCGCGAAGCCCTGGTCCTCGTCGATCTGCAGGAGCGCAGCTACCAGGAGGCGGCCCAGGTCGCCGGCGTCAGCGTCGACGTGCTGCGCACCCGCCTGCATCGCGCGCGACAGAGCCTGGCCGCCCGGCTCGGCACGCAAGGAGATTCCGCATGAGTTCCGATCCCTCCTCCGCCCCCCGCGCGCCGCGCCTGCTCGGCGAACTGCTGGCCGAGGCCGGTCGCCAGCTCGCCGAGCGCCGCCCCAGCAGCGCCCAGGATGCTGCGGTGCTGGCCCGGCTGGCCAGCGTGCAGCGCAGCCGACTGCGCGAACCGGTGCTGCTGCACGGCGGCCCCGGCGTGCTGCAGCGCGCGGCGCGCGGCGGCGTCTGGGCCTTCGGCGGCCTGCTGCTGCTGGCCACCGCGCTGCTGTTCATCGAACCCCCGGGCAGCGCGCCGCCCGGCATGGCCGCCTACGACAGCGGCTTCATGCCGGTCGTCTCCGCCGAGGAATGGCGGCAGGCGCTGAACGGCGAGGCCCAGGCCGCCGTCTGGCTGATGCCCACCGAGCTGCCGCGCGAGCGCCTCGCGCTGCTTGGCCTGCCCTTCGACACCGAGCGCGCCGGCCAGACCGTGCACGCCGAACTGATGCTCCACCCCAGCGGCCGGCTGCTGGCGGTGCGGGTCCTGCAATGAAAGCCGACCGGAGTTCCGCCATGAAGACCGCCCTGTCCTGTACCGCCCTGCTGCTGGCGCTGCCGGCACTCGCCCAGAGCCCGGCCCCGCTCGCCGGCCCCGATCCCTTCGTACTGATCGCCGAGTTGCAGAAGGACCTCGCCCGCGAGGTGCAGCGCGACGCGGGGCGCAGTTCTGCCAGCAGTTGGGCCTTCGGTCCCGACGCCTTCGTCTTCGCCGGCCGCGAGCTGGAGACGGAACGTCTGGTCAAGGGCTCGCCCTATTGCGCGAACGCGGTGCACGAGACCGTGCAGGCGCTGGCCGACGGCAACCGCATCGTGAAGAAGCAAAGCACCCGGCTGTGCCGGGACGGCGAGGGCCGCACGCGGCGCGAGGTGCAGCGCGAAGGCGGGCCACTGCGTGTCTACCTGCACGATCCGGTGGCCCGGGAGAGCTGGCTGCTGCTGCCCGAGAGCAAGCGGGCGCAGCGCCTGTCCGGCGGCAGCACGATCAGCTTGCGCAGCGCCGCCGCAGCCGAACAGGCCTCGGCACAGCAAGCCTGGGCCGAACGCATGCGCGAGCAGGCCGAACGCTGGCGCGAGTGGGCCGGCCAGGTTGCCCAGCGCACGCGCGACAGCGAGCGCGGCGCGGCCAAAGCCGCCGCTGCGGCCGCCAAGGCCGAGCCGGGCATCGTGATCGAGACCGAGATCAGCGTGCGCGAGCCGGGCGCCAGCGCGCCGCAGCGGCAACGCGACGTACGGGTGATCCGCCTGAGCGAGCTGCCGCCCATGCCGGCGATTGCGCCGCTGCCGCCCACACCGCCGATGCCGGCGCTGCCGCGCATCGCGCTGCCCGACGCCAATCTGCTGGTGCTCGGCGGCCTGCCGCGCGGCGAGCCGGTGCTCAGCGCGCTGCCGGCCAAGGAGATCGAGGGCCTGAAGGTGAACGGCGAGCGCAGCAGCTGGACCATCGAGGCCGGCCGCATCGGCAACGAGAAGCCCATCGTCATCACCCGCGAGGTCTGGCGCAGCCCGGAGCTGATGCTCACCGTGGCCAGCAAGGACAGCGACCCGCGCAGCGGCGAGATCAGCTACCGGCTGGAGGGCATCAAGCGCGGCGAACCGGATGCGGCGCTGATGCGCGTGCCGGCCGACTATCAGCGCGTCGGCGGCCGCTCGGCGGCGCCGGCGGCGCCCAGCAGCCCCGTGGCGCCGACGGTGCCGCGCCCCTCCAAGGCCTGAACGAGGTTCCAGGCCGCCGCCGGCAGGCCTCTCAGCGCCTGCGGCAGATGGGGATTCGGCAGGCTGAGGACTTGGCGCTGCGCAAGCCCGGAGCGCTCGATCTCGTCGCCGTGATGGGCCTGCAGCAGCGCGTCGAAGCGACCGCTGCGCTGCAGCGCCGCCAGGCCGCGCTGCAGATCGGCGGCCAGGCGCGTATCGCCGCGGCGGCTGAAGAAGCACACGTCGTACGGATAGTGCAAAGCCAGGCCGGGCAGCACGGCAATGCGTTCGGCATCGCGGTCCAGCTCGCGCCAGGCCTCGGGCACCGAACGCGGAAACGCATCGGCATGACCGGCCTGCAGGGCCTCGTGCAGCCGGTGCAGCAGGGTGCCGCCGATCAGCACATTCAGGCCGGCGTCACGCAGGATGGGCGTGTCCGGCCAGTTCTCACCCTGGAGCAGGCGCAGGCCGCGCAAGGCCTCCAGACCGTCCACGCCGCGCAGCGAGTCCAGGCGGTCGGGGCGCACCAGCAGCAGGCGCCAGCCGAACAGGCCGCGGTACAGCGGCACCGGCAGCAGTTGCAGATGGCGCGCGCGCTCCTGCGAGCAGCCCATCGCATAGAGGTCGATGACGCCGCGCGGATCGGCCAGCTCGCGCTCCGCGCGTCGCGGCGTCAACCACTCACGGGCCTCGATCTCGTAGGACTCGCCGCTGGCCTCCAGCGCCGCCTGCAGCAGGCGGAACGGATACCACTGCTCGCCGGACAGGCGATCCGGCGGACGCACGAAGCGCAGCACCCGGCGCGGCGCGGCGCGCAGCGATGCGCCCATGGCGCTGGCCGGCGCCGCCAGCAGGGTCTGGCGACGCGTCAGCATGACAAGGAACAGGCACGGGCCTGCATCGTGTTTCGCTCTTGTTCTGGGTGGATGACAGCCGTGGGACTCTAGCCCGATCACCCCCTCGATCGAGGGGGGTCTTGCCCTGATCTTGCGAACTGTACTAGTGAACACATACACTAGTTCACATGGACACCCCCATCCAGTTCCAGATCAACACCGGTTCGGCCGAGCCCATCTACCGCCAGCTGATGGACCAGCTGCGCCGACGCGTCGCCGCCGGGCAATGGGTGGCCGGCCAGGAGCTGCCCTCGGTGCGCGAGCTGGCGCTGCAGCTGGCGGTCAACCCGATGACAGTGTCCAAGGCCTACAGCCTGATGGAGGCCGAGGGCCTGCTGGAGCGTCGCCGCGGCCTGCCGATGGTGATCGCGGCCTTGCACCAGAAGGCCCAGTCCACCGCCGACCGCGTGGAGCTGCTGCGGCCCACGCTGGAAAAGGCCGCCGCCGAGGCCCACCAGCTGGAGCTGCCCAAGGCCCAGGCCCTGACTCTGTTCAAGACCATCCTCGACGAGAACACGCCATGAAGAACGTCCACCCCACGGAATCCGCCAGCGCCGAATTGAGCGGGGTGAGCCTGTCCTACCCCAAAGGCCCCGCGGTGCTGAAGGGGCTGGACTGGCAGCTTCTGCCCGGCCAGGTAGTGGGCCTGCTGGGCCGCAATGGCGCCGGCAAAACCTCGCTGCTGGAAACCCTGCTGGGCCTGCGCGAACCCGACGCCGGCCGCGTGCAGCTCTTCGGCCAGGACGCGCTGGCCCTGGACGACGCGGCTCGCGCCCGCATCGGCTATGTGCCCCAGCACAGCGATCTGTTCGAAGCCTTCACGCCGGCCCAGCTGCTGGCCTACTTCCGCAGCTTCTACCCGCGCTGGAATGAGGCCAAGGTCGAGGGCCTGATGTCGCGCTGGGACATCGCACGAGACAAGCCCATCCGCCAGCTGTCGGGCGGCCAGAAGCAGCGCCTGTCCATCATTCGCGCGCTGGCCCACGAGCCCGATCTGCTGGTGCTGGACGAACCGGTCGCCAGCCTGGACCCCGCCGGCCGGCGCGACTTCCTGCGCGAGCTGGTCAGCGAGGTTCTGGAGCGCGGCGCCACCGTGGTCTTCTCCACGCACATCCTGTCGGACCTGGAGCGCGTCGCCTTCAACGTCGCCTTCCTGACCCAGGGCCGCATCGTGCTGCAGGCGCCGCTGGACGAATTGCTGGAGCAGGTGCGCGCCTTCAGCGGCAGCGTCACCGAAATGGCAGCACTGATGACCCGCCTGAGCGCCCAGCCCTTGAAGCGAACGCCGCTGGAAGCTGGCCGCGAGCGCGTGCTGGCGCGCCTGCCGCTCGACGCCGCGCTGCCGGCCGGCGTGGCGGTGGAGCGCCTCAACCTCGACGACCTGTTCGCGGAGCTGACCTGATGAGCGCCGCCCGCTATTCGCAGGTGCTCGGCGCCGTGTGGCGCCAGCGCGATCTGTCTTCACCCTGGGGTCGCCGCGTGATTGCCGCATTGATGGTGCTGACGGGCGTCGCCGGCCTGATCTGGCTGTCCCCCGAAGCCGCCTGGCGCCTGGTGGCGGTCGAGCTGATCGTCGTCGTGCTCGGCATCTGGATGGCGGTCTCAAGCAGCCTGCTGGAGCAGAACCACCCGACCGCAGCCCGCTGCGTGCCGGGCCATGCGCGCACGCTGAAACGCGCCGCCATGCTGGGCTGGGCGCTGTGCACCGCGCTGTTCACGCTGCTGACCTCGGCCATGCTGCCCGCTGCCGGGTTCTGGCCCCTGCTGCTGCTCTGCAGCGGCTTTCTCAGCGCCTTCCTGCTATGGACCGCGCGCCTGGCTTGGTTGTGGCTGCCGCTGATCCTGGTGTCGCCGCTGAGCCTGGCCCTGGGCGGCCGGCTGGCGCCGGCCCGGCAGGCGCTCGCGGCACTGTGGCAAAGCCATCCCTACGAGATGCTGCTGCTGGGCCTCGCCTTCCAGGCCTGGCTGGTGACACGCGCCATCGCCGATGGCGGCGCCAAGCACCAGGCCGTCTACAAAACCCAGGCCCTGATGCGCCGCGCCGCGCAGATGCAGCTCGAAGGCAAGCCCATGCCCATCGATTCCTGGGCACCCTTCGGACGCCTGACCCGCCCCTTCACGCGCATCCTGTCGGCCTGGTTGCAGCACCTGCTGGACCGCGCCGACAACCGCAAGCTGCGCAGCGTGATGGCGCGGGCCGAGATCGTGCTGCACGGCGGCCAGCACTGGCTGCGTTATGCGCTGGCCATGGGGGTCATCGCGACCCTGGTGCTCGTGGCTTTCACCGTGGTGCTCGGTGGCACCGGCGTCAGCCTGGCCCTGATCCTGAAGCACGGCGCCTTCGGCATGGGTATCGGCATTGCAAGCGCCGGCCTCAACCCCGGCCTCACGACGCCGAACATGCTGTGGCAGAGCCGCCGCGAGCAGGCCTTGCTGCGCCTGCTGCCGGGCATGCCCCAGGGCCAGGCGCTGAATCTGGCGGTGGCGCGCCTGCCAGCGCGCGACTTCATCGTGAACTGGCTGCTGACCACCGCTGCCCTGCTGGCCCTGGGCGCTGCCGCCGGCAATCAATGGCTGCTTTGCCTGCCTTTGGCCGCGCTGCCCGTCGCCACCCTGACGCTGACGAGGCCGCCGGCCCGGATGCGCCCACCCACCGCCATGAGCGCCGTGCTGCCGGTCTTCGCCTTCCTGACGCTGGCGGGCGTCCTCTATCTGGTGGCGCGCGAAATGCGCGTACCCCTGGGGATGCTGGCGCTCGCCATACTGGCGATTTCGGCACCACTGCTGGCCTGGCGTGTGCGCCGGCTGAAGGCGGCCCCCATCGCCCTGCCTGCGGGGCGTCTGGCCGCCTGAGAACTACAGCGGCAGCTCGGTGAAGTAACGCCCGCCGTGAAAGATCAGCGGCTGGGCGCTGGCGCGGTGTGTGCAGCGCTCCACCTCGCCGACGAAGATGACGTGATCGCCCTCTTCGTACTGGCTGCGGTTCGCGCACTCAAAGACCGCGGCGCAGCCGGGAATCAAGGGCACGCCGCCGGCGCCTTCCTCGAAGGCAAGCCCGGCGAAGCGGTCGATGTCGCGGGTCGCGAAGCGCTTGGCCAGCTCCAACTGCTCGGCGGCCAGGATGTGGATCGCGTAATGGCTGCCGCGCGCGAAAGCGGGCATGGACATGGCGGCAGTGCGCAGGCTCCACAGTACCAGCGGCGGCTCCAGTGAGACCGAGTTGAAGCTGTTCGCCGTCAGCCCCACCGGCCGGCCATCGACGGCCCGCGCAGTGACGATGGTCACCCCGGTGGCGAACAGGCCGAGCGCGGCGCGGAAGTCGACAGGTGTGGGCGAATTCATTGCCTTCATTGTCGGTGCCGCGAATTGCCCACAATCCGCACCATGAAGTTGCTGCCCGACACCGATCCCGTCCTGCCCGAGTTGCATGGCTTTGGCCGCTGCGCCTGTCACAGCGGCACGAGCCGGCGCCTGTTCACCGGCCTCATCGCCGCCGGGGCCTTGAGCCCGGCCCTGGCGCAGGAGGGCGTGACCGTCAAGGACGGCCGCGGCGACCGCCTGATCAAGGGCCTGGTGCCGGCCGAGCAGGTCGAGCGCGCCGGCGCCGCCCAGTACGCGCAGATGATGCAGCAGGCCAACCAGCAGCGCGCGCTGGTGCCGGCCAACCACCCGCAGGTTCAGCGCCTGCGCTACATCGCGCAACGCCTGCTGCCCTTTGCGCCCGGCTTCAATGCCCGCGCCAAGGACTGGCGCTGGGAGGTCAATCTGATCGCCAGCAAGCAGCTCAACGCCTTCTGCATGCCAGGCGGCAAGATCGCCTTCTTCACCGGCATCCTGGTGCAGCTGGAACTCAGCGACGACGAGGTCGCGGCGATCATGGGCCACGAGATCGCCCACGCGCTGCGCGAGCATGCCCGCGAGCGCATGGGCAAGACCACCGCCACCCGCGTCGGCGCCGGCCTGCTCTCGGCCCTGCTCGGCCTGGGCAATGTCGGCGACTCGCTGCTCAATATGGGCGCCCAGCTGCTGACGCTGAAGTTCAGCCGCGAGGACGAGAGCGAGGCCGATCTGGTCGGCATGGACCTGTCGGCCCGCGCCGGCTACGACCCGCGGGCCGGCGTCTCGCTGTGGCAGAAGATGGGCGCGCAGAACAAGGGCGCCCCGCCGCAATGGATGAGTACGCACCCCAGCGGGCCGACGCGCATCCGCGACATCGAGGCCACGCTGCCCAAGGTCGCCGGCCTGTTCGAACGCGCACCCAAGCCGGACCGCAACTTCCCGGTGGCCAAGGACTGATGCAAAGCCTCGAACAGGACGTGCTGCGCCAGGCGGTCGCCTGGTTGGACCACGGGCATCGCGTGGTGCTCGGCACCGTGGTGCGCACCTGGGGCTCGTCGCCGCGGCCGCCGGGCTCGCTGATGGCGATCCGCGACGACGGCCAGGTCGTTGGCAGCCTCAGCGGTGGCTGCATCGAGGACGACCTGATCGCCCGCCTGCGCCGCGGCGAGCTGGCCCGCCAGCTGCCGCAGCTGGCGGTCTACGGCGCCACGGCCGAGGAGGCGCAGCGCTTCGGCCTGCCCTGTGGCGGCACCGTGCAGATCGTGCTCGAACCGCTCGGGCCGGCCGCGCTGCTGCGCGAGCTGCTGGCGCGGCTGGACGCGCACGAGCTGGTGTCGCGCCGGCTGGACCTGCGCACCGGCCTGGTCGCGCTGCAGCCGGCCACGCCCGGCGATGCGGTGCGCTTCGACGAGGCAGCGCAGCAGCTCAGCACCGTGCACGGCCCGGCGCTGCGCCTGCTGCTGATCGGCGGCGGCCAGCTCAGCCGCGTGCTAGCGCAGATGGCGCTGCCGCTGGGTTACCAGGTCACCGTCTGCGAGCCGCGCAGCGAGTACCGCGAGGGCTGGGCCGGCCTGGACGGCGTGCTGCTGTCCACGCAGATGCCCGACGACCTGGTGCTGGCGATGCGCCTGGACGCGCACAGCGCCGTGCTCGCGCTGACCCACGACCCCAAGCTCGACGACCTGGCGCTGATCGAGGCGCTGCGCACACCGGCCTTTTATGTGGGCGCGCTGGGCTCGCGGCGCAACAACGAGACGCGGCGCGCGCGGCTGCGCGAGCATTTCGAGCTCGGCGACGCCGAGCTGGCCCGGCTGCGCGGGCCGATCGGCCTGAACCTGCGCGCGCTGACGCCGGCGGAGATCGCGCTCTCGGCGCTGGCCGAGCTGACCGCGCTGCGCCGCGGCGCCGATCTCGGCGGCGCGCTGCTGGACTGGAGTCAGTCGGGCAGCGTCTGCCGCACGAGCGCCGCCTGATGCGCCGCCGTAGCCTGGCGGCGCTGCCGCTGGCCGCCGCCTGGACGGCGCCGGCAGGAGCCGCCGGCGGTGAGCGCGTGCTGCGCGTCGCCGCCGACATCGCCGAGGTCGGCTTCGACCCGCCGCGCGTCTCCGACCGCAGCTCGGTGACGGTCAATGCGCACATCTTCGAGTCCCTGCTCAGCTACGACCCGCTGGCCTGGCCGGCGTTGCTGGTGCCGCAGACCGCGGTCGCGCTGCCTGAGGTCAGCGACGGGTACCGCCGCTTCGTGTTCACGCTGCAGCCCGGCATCCTGTTCGCCGACGACCCGGCGTTCGGCGGCCGGCCGCGCGAACTGGTCGCCGCCGACTACGTCTACAGCCTGAAGCGCTACTTCGACCCGCGCATCGCCAGCGAGCATCTGTACCAGCTGGAGGGCGCGCAGATCCTCGGCATGGCCGCGCTGCGCCGCCGCGCGCTGGACGCCAAGCAAGGCCTGGACTACGACGCGCCGGTCGAAGGCCTGCGCGCGCTGGACCGCTACCGGCTGGAGATCCGACTTGCCGAGCCGGACCCGCGCTTCGTGCAGCTGTTTGCCGTGCCCGGCGTGACCGGCGCGGTGGCGCGCGAGGTCGTCGAGCACTACGGCGACGCGATCCCCGCCCACCCGGTCGGCACCGGCCCGTTCCGCCTGGCCGACTGGCGGCGCGGCTCGCGCGTGCGCCTGGTGCGCAACGAGCGCTTCCGCGAACAGCGCTACAGCGGCCAGCCGGCCGCCGACGACCTGGAGGCCCAGGCCCTGCTGCAGCGCCTGCAGGGGCGGCGCCTGCCGTTGGTCGATGCGGTCGAACTGTCCATCGTGCTGGAAGAACAGCCGCGCTGGCTGGCCTTCCACGGCGGCGAGATCGACGCGCTGGAAATGCCGCAGACCCTGGCGCCCGCAGTGATGCCCGGCGGCCAGTTGCTGCCAGCGTTGGCGCGGCGCGGCGTGAAGGCGCGCAGCACCTTGGACACCTCGGTGCGCCACACCTTCTTCAACTGCGCGGACGCAGACATCGGCGGCAACACGCCGGAGCGCGTCGCGCTGCGCCGCGCGATCAGCCTGGCCTACGACAACGACGAGGAGCTGCGCTCGGTCTTCAAGAACCAGGGCGTGCCGGCGCAGACCATGGTGGTGCCGGGCGTCTACGGCCACGACGCCGGCCTGCGCAGCCCGGCCGGCCGCGGCGACCTGGCCGCGGCGCGGGCGCTGCTCGACGTCTACGGCTACCGCGACCGCAACGGCGACGGCTTTCGCGAGCACCCCGACGGCCGCCCGCTGCTGCTCCGCCTCTCCGGCCTCAACGACAGCCGGCAGCGCGCCATCAACGAACTCTGGCTCAAGCAGATGACGCGGCTGGGCCTGCGCATCCGCTTCGAGATCGGCATGTTCGGCGAGCTGGCGAAGAACTCGCTGGCCGGCAAGCTGCAGATGTGGAGCTTCGCCTGGAGCACGCAGCGGCCCGATGGCGACTTCTTCCTCGCGCTGGCCTATGGGCCCAACGCCGGGCAGAGCAACGACTCGCGCTTCAGCCTGCCGGCCTATGACCGCCTGTACGAACGCCAGCGCGCGCTGCCCGACGGCCCCGAGCGCCTGGCCCTGATGCGCGAGGCGCAGCGCCTGCTGCTGGCCTACGCGCCGCTGCTGCCGCACAGCCATGCGCTGCGCGTCGACCTGACGCAGCCCCATGTGATCGGCTACCGCCGCCACCCGTTCACGCGGGACTGGTGGCGCCACACGGCGCTGGACTGATCAGCGCCCTTGCAGCACGCGGTCGCCGACGAAGGGATTGCTGCGCCGTTCGGCGCCGAAGCTGCTCTCCGGGCCATGGCCGGGAATGAAGACCGTGTCGTCGCCGAAGGGCCAGAGCCGCTCGGTGATCGACGCGATCAGGTGCTCGAAATTGCCCTGCGGGAAATCGGTGCGGCCGATCGAGCCGGCGAACAGCACGTCGCCGACAAAGGCGCGGTTCGCGCTCGCGCTGTGGAACACCACATGGCCGGGCGTGTGGCCGGGGCAGTGGCGCACGCTCAGGCTCTCGTCGCCAAGCTGCACCGTGTCGCCATCCTGCAGCCAGCGCGTGGGCGTGAAGCGCTCGGCGGGCGGGAAGCCGAACATCGCCGACTGCTGGGGCAGGCCGTCGATCCAGAACTGGTCGCCCGGATGCGGGCCGACGATGGGCAGCCCGCGGGTGCGCGCCAGCTCGCCGGTGGCGCCGGCGTGGTCGATGTGCGCATGGGTCAGCAGCAGGCTCACCAGCTTCAGGCCATGGCGCTGCACCGCCGCCAGCAGGCGCGGGATCTCGCCGCCCGGATCGACCAGCGCCGCCTCCTTCGTGCGCTCGCACCAGATCAGCGAGCAGTTCTGCTGGAAGGCGGTGACGGGCAGGGTTTCATAGCGGAGCATGGGTGGCGTGGTGGAGGCTGATAACAAAGTCTTGATCTTGCAGTCAAAGTTTTGACCTTTTTGCAGAAAGGCAAGTCGGAGCAATGCCAATGTTTTGATCGAACTGCAATCAATTTGCTCGCCCGCCGACATGGACACGAAGCTAGGGTTGCTTTGCAACGCACTCAACCGGCAGGTACGAGAGTGCGTTTTGGCCAGAAGCTGCCTTTGCGCCGCAGTGCGTTGCCGAATCTAAAGAAGCTGTCGCTCGATACTCGAGAAGCCTTTGCTCTCCGAAGGAAGGGGTTGTTGGTTCGATCCCAACCGGGCGCGCCAGACGCAAGTCATGCAAGTCGCCAACCGGCATGACTTTTCGGTTTCATGGCGATCGCTTTGCTTTGTCGAGGAGGGCCATTTGGGCCAAAAGTCGCTTCGCGATGCCAAAAGCCGCCGTGGACTCGGATTGCACAGTTGATTGCACAGTTCTCAAGCCACAGGCAGCACAAGTCGCACGAGGACGTGCCACGCGCTCTTCGTCCCGGTAACAGGAAGAATCGGTCAACGAAAAGCGTAGGGCCTCGCTCGTTCGCCCAGCAAGCGCTGCTCATCCGTGGCCTAGCAACGCGGCGTCCAGGCCAAGCCGCAAAACTGGATGCTGGGCCTGTCTGAATTTCTGTGTGCGAGGCGCTCAAGACTTGTGCACGGCGGCGGT
>VFQP010000753.1_pt1 | contig 53709 bp, 52 predicted proteins | sample 3512351 | NCBI WGS metagenome assembly VFQP01 (sample SAMN10412372, study PRJNA504923) | tailings metagenome | isolation source: Relicate 1 Philex TSF1 revegetated site | place: Philippines: Tuba, Benguet | collected 2017-08-29 | reverse complement strand
CTCGGCATCATCCGCAACCACTATGTCGGCCGCACCTTCATCGAGCCGACCGACCAGATCCGCAACCTCGGCGTGAAGCTCAAGCACAGCGCCAACCGCGCGGTGCTGGAAGGCAAGCGCGTGGTGCTGGTGGACGATTCCATCGTCCGCGGCACCACCAGCCGCAAGATCGTCGAGATGGTGCGCGCCGCCGGGGCGACGGAGGTGCACATGCGCATCTCCTCCCCCCCCACCACCCATTCCTGCTTCTACGGCATCGACACGCCGGAGCGGTCCAAGCTGCTCGCCGCGAAGCACGACGTGGAGGAGATGGCGCGCATCATCGGCGCTGACAGCCTGGCCTTCATCTCGCTCGACGGCCTCTACCGCGCACTCGGCCGCCCGGCGCGCGATCCGGCACAGCCGGCCTATTGCGATGCCTGCTTCACCGGCGACTACGCGATCCCGCTGACCGACCAGCAGGACAATGCCGAGCGCCCGCTCTCCCTCCTCAAGGCCGCCAACGCGTGAGGCGTCACCACCTCAGTCGCCGGCGGGGCTCCGCTCCTTGGCTCGCCACATCGGTGGCGGGCCGCATTCGCGGCCTCAGCCCGCTATGCGGGCTGCCAGACGCTGCTCCTGGAGCTGGCAATGCCTGACTTTCCCTTGCGTGACCATGTTGCCGTCGTCACCGGCGCCTCGCGCGGCATCGGCGCGGCCGTCGCGCTCGAACTCGCCAGGCTCGGCGCGCATTGCGTGCTGATCGCGCGCACCCAGGGCGGGCTCGAGGAGCTGGATGACGCGATCAAGGCCGCGACCGGCCGCAACGCCACGCTGCTGCCCTTCGACCTGCAGAAGCAGGAGAAGGAGCTCGACATGCTCGGCCCCTCGATCGTCGGCCGCTTCGGCCGGCTCGATATCCTCGTCCATGCCGCGGGGCTGCTCAGCCGGCTCACGCCGGTCGCGCATATCGAGCCGCGCGACTGGCAGGATTCGCTCGCGGTGAACCTCACCTCCGCCTGGCGGATGATCCGCGCCTGCGATCCGCCGCTGCGCGCGGCACCGGCCGGGCGCGCGGTGTTCCTGACTTCGGCAGGGCTTGCCGCGCACACGCCCTTCTGGGGTCTCTATGGCGCGGCGAAGGCGGGGATGGAGCATCTCGTCCGCACCTGGGCCAACGAGGTCGCGCGCACGCCGCTCCGCGTGAACCTCGCCGATCCCGGCGTGGTGGCGACGAAGCTGCGCGCCGCCGCCTTCCCCGGCGAGGATCCGGCGAAGCTCGCCCAGCCCGCCGATGTCGCGCCCGCCATCGCCGCGCTCTGCCTGCCGGCGGAGACACGGCAGGGGGAGATCATCGCGGTCGGGCGATAGCGCGCGGCGCCCCCAGCACCAGCATCGTATCGGTCTCCCGCGCGCGCAGCGCCGCCGCCTCCACCGGCGCCACGGCGCCGTCCGCGCGCAGCTCGGCCAGCGGGAAGCGCGCCGCGATGTCGCGCAGCAGCGCGGCGGGGTCGGCGCAGCGCAGGGCGTTGAATTCCATCAGGATCGTGATGCCGGGGCTGCGGTCCAGCAGGCGCTGCATCCCGCCCCAGGCCGCCTCCTCGGCGCCTTCCACATCCATCTTGAGGAAATCCGCCCGCTCGCCGAGCTCGTCGAGCGGCACGCCGCGCACCGCGAATTCCGCCAGCACCGGGTCGCGCGGCGCGTCGGGCGCGATGACATGCCCGTTCTTCGGATCGGTCACGTTGCCCCGGAAGCGCAGCGTCGCCGCGCGGTCGCTCGCCGCCGCGCGGTGCAGCGTGGCGCGCGCGGCGAAGCCGTTCAGCTCCAGGCTGCGCTCCGCCAGGTCGGCGAGCCGCGGATTGGGTTCCAGCGCGACAACGCACCCGGCCGGGCCGACGATGTCGGCCATCAGCACGGCGTAGTAGCCGACATTCGCGCCGACATCCCAGGCGGCCTGGCCGACCTTCAGATGGCCCAGCACGAAGCGCGTGCAGGCCATCTCCCAATAGCCGTCGAGCAGCAGATGCGGCGCGAGCCCGCGGTCCCGCCCGTCCACCAGCATCTTGTGGCGCCCGAGCACCCGGCAGAGCAGCGTCGTCGCGTCCAGCGGCACCGCGCTGCAGCGCGCGCGCACCAGATCCTGCGCGAGGGCGCGCGGCAGGCGCCGCAGCCCTTCGAGCGAGAGCCGCGCCCCCGCGGGCAGGAACGGATCGAGCCAATGGCGCATGCGCCGAGCCTACCAGGGATCGCCGGCGGCGCCATGCGCCGGCGCCCCGGTCGGGCTATCGCGTCGCCGGTCCCAGGCGGCGCTCCAGGCTTTGCGAATAGCGGCTCATCGCGAAGCACAGCACGAAATAGACGAAGGCGGCGAACAGGTAGGCCTCGGTCGGGAAGCCGAGCCAGTTCGGATCGCCGAGTGCGGCGCGCAGCGTGGTGAAGAAATCGAACACGCCGATCACCACCACCAGCGTCGTGTCCTTGAACAGCCCGATGAAGGTGTTGACCTGGGCGGGGATGGTGATCGTCAGCGCCTGCGGCAGGATGACGAGGCGCATCTTGCGCCAGTAGGACAGGCCGAGCGCGTCGGCCGCCTCGTACTGGCCGCGCGGCATGGCCTGGAGCCCGCCGCGCACCACCTCCGCCATGTAGGCCGCCGTGAACAGCGTGTAGGCGACCAGCACGCGCACCAGCCGGTCGATCGTGACGCCCTGCGGCATGAACAGCGGCAGCATGATCGCCGCCATGAAGAGCAGGCTGATCAGCGGCACGCCGCGCACGCATTCGATCAGCGCGGTGCAGAACCAGCGCACCAGCCGCATCTCGCTGCGCCGGCCGAGCGCCAGCAGGATCGCCAGCGGGTAGCCCAGCGCCAGCCCATAGACCGCGATGATGCCGGTGATGGTGAGCCCGCCCCATTGCCGAGTCTCGACGCGCGGCAGGCCGAAGACCCCGCCCTGCATCAGGATCCACATCGCCGGCGCGGCGATCGCCCAGGCGAGGAACAGCCAGCGCGTCCAGAAGCGGCGGATCGCCGAGGCCACCACCATGACGACGAGGATCGCGACCATCGTCGCCGGCCGCCAGCGTTCCTCGAAGGGGTAGAGGCCGAAGAAGGAGAACCAGAACTTCTCCCGCACGAAGGCCCAGCAGGCGCCGCCCGCGGCGCGGCAGGCGGCCGCGTTGCCGTCCCAGGTCGCGCGCGTCACCGCCCAGTCCCAGAAGGGCGGCACCGCGAGCCACAGCGCGCCGAGGCAGGCCAGCGTGATCGCCGTGTTGACCGGCCCGGCGAAGCACGCGCGGAGGAACGCCACGCTGCGCTGGGCGAGATCCGGGCCGCGCGGTGCGGCGATGGTCGCGCCCATCTCAGCGCTCCTTCAGCAGCGCGACACGCGCATTGTACCAATTCATGAGCCCCGAGGTGACGAGGCTGATCAGCAGGTAGACCGCCATGAAGATCGAGATCACCTCGATCGCCTGCCCGGTCTGGTTGATCGAGGTGTTGGCCACACTCACCAGGTCCGGATAGCCGATCACCACCGCGAGCGAGCTGTTCTTCGTCAGGTTCAGGTATTGCGAGGTCAGCGGCGGGACGATGACGCGCAGCGCCTGCGGCAGGATCACCAGCCGCATGATCCGCCCGGGTGCCAGGCCGAGCGCGCGCGCCGCCTCCCACTGGCCCTTGTGCACGCTCTGGATGCCCGAGCGCACGATCTCGGCTATGAAGGCCGAGGTATAGACGACGAGGCCGATCAGCAGCGCGAAGAACTCGGGCGAGAGGGCCAGCCCGCCCTCGAAGTTGAAGCCCGCAAGCTCCGGCCACTCGACCTGCGGCACGAAGCCGGCGGCAAGCGCGAGCGCGGGCAGGCCGAGCAGCAGCGAAAGCCCCGGCAGCAGCGTCGGCCGGCGTTCGCCGGTCGCCGTCTGGCGGGCGCGTTCGCGGCGCAGCAGCAGCCACCAGGCGATGGCCCCGGCCGCGGCCGCGCCGAGGACGGCCCAGAGCGCGGGTTCGGCCACCAGCGCCGGGATCTTCACGCCGCGCTGCGAGAGGAAGACGCCCGGCAGCGGGTTCAGCGCCTGCCGCACCGAAGGAAGCTGCAGGATCACCGCATGCCAGAACACCAGCTGGAGCACGAGCGGCGTGTTCCGGATCACCTCGATGTAGCCGCCGACCAGCCCGCGCAGCAGCGGGTTGGACGACAGCCGCGCCAGGCCCAGCAGCACGCCGAGCACCGTGCAGAGCGCGATGCCGACGATCGCGACGCGGAGCGTGTTGAGCAGGCCGACGGTCAGCGCGCGGCGGTAGGTGTCGGCCGGGGTGTAGGGGATCACCGACTCGCCGATCGGGATGCCCGCCGAGCGGTCGAGGAAGCCGTAGCCGAATTGCAGGCCGCGCGCGGCCATGTTGGCCTGCGCGTTCGACCAGAACCACCAGCCGAGGCCGATCACCGCAGCGAGCAGCGCGGCCTGGATGACCAGCCCGCGCGCCGAGCCCGGCAGCGGGATGAGGCCCCGCGCGGGCGGCATGGCGGCCGAGGTGCCTGCTGCGCTCATCGTCCGACCCGTTCAGGGAAGCGTGGAGGAGGGGCGGCGCGCCACGCGGGCGCACCGCCCGCCCCGTTCAGTTGGCGGTGCAGCGTCCCGCGTCAGCGCGCGGGCGGCGCATACAGCAGGCCGCCGCGGGTCCAGATGTTGTTCATCCCGCGCTCCAGCCCGAGCGGCGTGTTCGTGCCGAGGTGGCGCTCGAAGATCTCGCCGTAGTTGCCGAAGGTGCGGATGATGGTGCGCGCATAGTCGGCGCGCGCCGCGCCGATGCTCTCGCCCATGTTGCCCTCGACGCCGAGCAGGCGGCGGATCACCGGGTTGGTCGCGCTGGCGGCGATCTGTTCGACATTGGCCTGGGTGATGCCCATCTCCTCCGCGTCGATCAGCGCGAAGACCGTCCACGCGACGATGTTGGTCAGTTCCTCGTCGCCCTGGCGGATGGTCGGGCCGAGCGGCTCCTTCGACAGGCGCTCGGGCAGGATCACGTGGTCGGCCGGGCGGGCGAGCAGCGTGCGCTGCGCGGCCAGCGCCGCGAAGTCGTTGGTGAACACGTCGCAGCGGCCGCTGTCATAGGCGCGGCGGATCTCGTCGAGATCGGCGATCACCACCGGGGTGAAGCGCAGGTTGTTGGCGCGGAAGTAGTCCGCGATGTTCAGCTCCGTCGTGGTGCCCGGCTGCACGCAGACCGTGGCGCCGTTGAGCTGGCGCGCGCTGGTCACGTTGAGCCGGCGCGGCACCATGATCGCCTGGCCGTCGTAGAAGACGAGGGCGGGGAAGTTGAACCGGTTGACGTTGGAATCGCGGGTTAGCGTCCAGGTCGTGTTGTTGGAGAGCACGTCCACCTCGCCCGAGGAGAGGGCGGGGAAGCGGCTCTGCGTCGTCACCGGCACGAACTGCACGCGGTTCGGGTCGTTGAAGATGGTGATCGCGATGGCGCGGCAGATCTCGACGTTGAAGCCGCCCCAGCGGCCCTGCGCGTCCGGCACGCCGAAGCCGGGGTTGGAGGGGCCCTGCACGCCGCAGAGCAGGTTTCCGCGCGCGCGGATCTGGTCGAGGTCGCGCCCCGCCACGGCATCGGCCACGCCGATCCCGAAGAACGCCGCGGCGGCCGCGGCGAACATCTTCCAACCCATCCTTGTCTCCCTCGTCTCCCGCCAGCCCAACGTTCCGGCTGCGCGGCCGCTACATCGCGGCGCCGCGAGGAAATTGCAAGATGGTCATGTTATGGCGCTGGAATGGGCAGGTCTCGGGGGCCTGGCGAAATATTGGGCACGCGGAGGCGGCGCCGGCTTGCCCCGCCTTCAGCCCTCCTCCCCCTCGGCATAGGGGTTGTCGGTCCCGCGCAGGTTCAGCCGGATCGGCACGCCCGGCATCCCGAAGGCCTCGCGGAAGCTGTTCACCAGGTAGCGGCGGTAATCCTCGGGCAGCAGCTCCGCCCGCGTGCCGAACACCACGAGCGTCGGCGGCCGCGCCTTCGGCATGGTCGCGTAGCGCAGCTTGATGCGCTTGCCGTCCACCAGGGGCGGCTGGTGGCGTTCCTTCATCGCCTCGAACCAGCGGTTCAGCGCGCCCGTGGGCACGCGGCGGTTCCAGAGCTCGTAGGCGGCGCGCACCGCCGGCATCAGCTTCTCGACGCCCTTGCCCGTCGCCGCCGAGAGCGGCACGACCGACACCCCCTTCGACTGCGCGAGCGAGGCGGTGAGCACGTCATCCAACGCCCGCCGCGCCGCCGCCCGGTCCTCCACCGCATCCCATTTGTTCAGCGCGACCACCAGCGCGCGCCCCTCGCGCTCCGCGAGGCGCGCGATGCGGAGATCCTGCTCGTCCATGCCGAGCAGCGCGTCCAGCACCAGCACCACGACTTCCGCTTCCTTGAGCGCCGCGAGCGTCGCCGCCACCGACATCTGCTCGAGCTTCTGCTCGATGCGGGCCTTCTTCCGCATCCCCGCCGTGTCCACGAGCCGCACCGCGCCCTCCGCGTCGCGGAATTCGAGCGCGACCGCATCGCGGGTCAGCCCGGGCTCCGGCCCGGTGATCATCCGCTGCTCGCCGAGCAGCGTGTTGACCAGGGTGGACTTGCCCGCATTCGGCCGCCCGACGATCGCGAGCCTGAGCGGGCGCTCGGCCTCGCGCGGGGTGCGGGGCGACGCCTCGAGCCGTTCGCGCACCTCGTCATGCAGGCCGCCGATGCCCTCGCCATGCTCGGCGCTCACCGGCAGCGGGTCGCCGAGGCCGAGCTCATAGGCCTCCATCGCCGCCTGCGCGCCGAGCCGGCCCTCGGCCTTGTTCGCCACCAGGATCACGGGGATGGCGGCGCGGCGGAGCCAGTTGGCGAAGGCACGGTCGGCGGGCGTGATGCCGGCGCGGGCATCGACCACGAAGATCGCGAGGTCGGCCTGCCGCAGCGCGGCTTCCGAACTCTCGCGCATCCGGCCCGGGATGGTTTCCGGCGCGGCCTCCTCGAGCCCGGCGGTGTCGGCCAGCATCACCCGCACGCCGCCGATCTCGGCCTCGGCTTCCTTGCGGTCGCGCGTCACGCCGGGCGTGTCGTCCACGATGGCGAGCTTGCGGCCGACCAGCCGGTTGAACAGCGTGGACTTGCCGACATTGGGGCGGCCGAGGATGGCGATGCGGGGAAGCATGGGGCCTCTATAGCCGAAGGGTGGCCCGCCCTGCCAAACCGGCTGGGCGCATCAGCCCCGCGGGCGAGGGGCGGCCGCCTCAGCGCAGCGCGATCAGCGTCCCGTCATCGGCCAGCGCCACCAGCGTCCCGTTCGCGGCCGCCATCGGCTTGGTGACGCCGGAGCCGAGCGGAACACGCCCCTGCACCGCGCCATTCGCGGGATCGAGCAGCAGCAGCTCGCCGCGCGAGGAGGGCACGAGCACGCGCCCGCCACCGACGACCGGCTGGCCGAAGCGCGCGGGTTCCCCGCGGCGGCCGCCCTCGGGCGGGGGATCGAGCTCGCTCACCCAGCGGATGCGCCCGTCCTCGCGGCCCACGGCCAGCGCCTCGCCGCCGCGCGCGACCGCGAAGACCCACTCGCCCGCCGTCGCGGCGCCGCTCGGGCCGCCGAAATTGCGTTCCCACAGCCGCCGCCCGCTGCGGAGGTCCACCGCGATCGCGGTGTTGCCGAGCCCGATCGCGATCACCCGGCCATCGGCGATCACCGGCAGGCCGGTGATGCCGACGATGTCAGCCAGGCTGGTATTGGCGACGCCGCCGAGCGTCTCCGCCCAGATCAGCCGCCCATCCGAGGCGCGCACGGCCACCAGCTCCCCGGTGCCGAAGCCGGCGACGACGCTCTCGCCCTCCACCGCCGGCGCCGGCAGGCCGAAGGGCAGCGTCGCCTGCGGCGTGCCGCGATAGGTCCAGAGCCGGCGGCCATCCTCGGCCGAGAGGCCCACCAGATGGTTCTCCACCGTGGGGACGAAGATGCGCCCGCCCGCCACCGCCGGCGCGCCGCGCGCGCCCGCCGGCAGCCGGGTCCGCCACTTGATCTCGCCCGTGCCGGCATCGAGCGCCAGCACCTCCGCCGCCCCGGTCGCGACGTAGACCACGCCGTCCGCGACGGCGACGCCGCCGCCGAGCGCGACCGCGCCCTGGTCCTCCGGCGTCGTGTCCGTCATCCAGCGGCGGCGGCCATCGGCGAGGGCATGCGCGCTCACCGTCGCCCAGGCATCGGCCGCATAGACCACGTCGCCGGCGATCACCGGCCCCGCGGCGATCCGCTGCCGGTAGCCGCTGCCGCTGCCGGCCGAGGCGCGCCACGCCACCGCCAGCCGTTCCCCGAGCGCGATGTGGCCCGGCGCATGGGTCGTCGGCCCGCCTTCCATCGGCCATTCGGCGATGGGCCGGGCCGGCGGCAGGCTGATGCCGCCCTCGACGCCGGTATCGGCGGCGATGGGCGGTTCCGGCCGCAGCACCGCGCGCCGGTCACCGGGGAGCGGCACCTTGCGCTCGCCGAAGATGCTGTCGATCGTGTCGCAGCCGCCGAGCAGCCCGGCCACGCCAAGAAGGGCGCCGCGCCGCCCGATCATCCCCGCAGCCCCGCGCGCCCTCATGAGCGCAGCCCCGCTGCGACCCTCTGCGCGCGCTCCCGCAGCCCGGCCGGCGCCGCCTGGTCGGCGGCCAGCGCCTCCAGCAGGCGCCGCGCCTCCTCCCTCTCGCCACGGCGCAGCGCGAGCAGCGCCGCGGCCTCCCGGGCCGAGGCGCGCCAGGGGTGGCCCTCCGCCAGCAGCGGCCCGAGCCGGGCGGCGAGCTGCGCCGGATCGCCGCGATCGAGCGCATGCGTCACGCCGAGCAGCGTCGCGAGATCGCGGTAGAGCGGATCGGCCGCGCTGTCGCGCGACACCTCCTCCCACAGGGCGATCGCCGCCGGGAGGTCCCCGGTCTCCGCCTTGAGCGCGGCGGCGCGGAGCCTGGCGAGCGTGCGGTAGCCGCCCGGCGCCGACTGGCCGAGCGCGGCGAATCCGCTCGCGGCGTTCGCGAGATCCGCGCCCTGCTGCTCGGTGCCGCGGTGCAGCGCCAGGAAGGTGCCGGCCGCCGTCGCGGCCTCCCGCGCCTCATACCAGCGCCAGGCCTGCCAGCCGCCGGTGGCCGCGAGCACGAGGAGCCCGGCCGCGATGGCGACCCCGCCCCATTTCTGGGCGAGCTTGCGGGCGCGTTCGGCGCGGAGGTCCTCCTCGACTTCCTGGAAGATGTCGGACACGCGGAATCCTTCTGCCGTGGACACTGGCGGGCGGCGGACCATACAGGCGCGCTCACCCTGCGTTAAGCCCGAGGCCCGAGGCTCTGCCGATGCGCCGCCCCGCCCCCCGGCTCCCCGCCCTGCCCCCAGGCCGGCTTTCCCTGGTCCTGCTCATGCTGCCGCTGGGCGGCTGCATCGAGCCCCTGCTGGGGCCGGCCGCCATCCTCTCCGGCGCGTCCCTGGTCGTCACCGGCCGGACGCCGGTGGACCATGCGGCCGGCTGGGCGACGGGGATGGAGTGTTCCGCCGTCCGCCTGGAACGCCACGGCCCCTGGTGCGTCGCCCCCGCCCCGGCCCCGCCGCGGCCGGTCTGCGCGCGGACGATCGGCAGCGTGGATTGCTGGCTGCCCGCGCCCGGGGAGGTCAGCGGAAGCTGACCGGCCGGCCGATCGGCCCGCCGAGGACCTCGTCCTCCCGCATCACCACCTGGCCGCGGATCACCGTCATCGCCGGCCAGCCCTGGCAGCGCGTCCCGGCAAACGGGGTCCAGCCGCAGGGGGAGACGATCCAGCTTTCCTCGATGGTGCGGGCCTTCCTCATGTCCACCACGGTGAAATCCGCGTCATACCCGGCCGCCAGCCTTCCCTTGCCCACCACGCCATAGACCCGGGCCGGGCCGGCGCTCATCAGGTCGGCCAGCCGGCTCAGCGAGAGCCGCCCCGCATTCACGTGATCCAGCATCAGCGGCACCAGGGTCTGCACGCCGGTCAGGCCGGAGCCGCATTCCGGCCAGGGCTTTTCCTTGGAGGCCCGCGAATGCGGCGCGTGGTCGGAGCCGACGGTGTCCACCGTCCCGTCGCGCACCGCGGCCCAGGCGGCCTCGAGGTGGCGGGCGTCGCGGATCGGCGGGTTCATCACGGCGTAGCCGCCGAGCCGCCCATAGGCCTCATCGGTCTGGGTCAGGTGGTTGAGCAGCACCTCGACCGTCGCGACGTCGCGATAGTCCTTGAGGTAGTCGAGTTCCTCGGCGGTCGAGACGTGCAGGATATGGGCCGGCCGCCCGGTCTTGCGCGCCAGCGCCATCAGCCGCCGCGTGCCGAGGAAGGCGGTCTCCACGTCGCGCCATTCGGCATGCGTCCGGTAGGGCATGCCCGTCGTGTAGTTCGGCTTGCGCGCCTGCAGGCGGTACTCGTCCTCGGAATGGTAGCAGATGCGCCGCCGCCCGGCGCGCATCACGCGCTCCAGGTTCTCGTCGTCCTCGATCATCAGGTCGCCGGTGGAGGAGCCGGCGAAGACCTTGATGGCGCAGACATTCGGCAGCGCCTCCAGCTCCGCCAGCGCCGCGATGTTGGACTTCGTCCCGCCGACATAGAGCCCCATGTCGCACCAGGCGTTGCGGGCGACGAAATCCCGCTTCCAGTCCACCTGTTCGCGGCTGGTGATGGAGGGGCTGGTGTTCGGCATGTCGAACACCGCCGTCAGCCCGCCGAGCACCGCGGCCTTCGTGCCGGTGGCGATCGTCTCGACCTTCGCATCGCCCGGCTCGCGCAGATGCACATGGCTGTCGATGAGGCCGGGGAGCACATGCAGCCCCGCGCAATCCAGCGTCCCGGCCGCCGCCGCGGTGCGGAGGTCGCCGATCGCCACGATCTTCCCGCCGCGCACCCCGACATCGGCGGTCTCGACGCCCCAGGGCAGCACCAGCGCGCCCCCCTTCAGGATCAGGTCGAATGAAGCGGCCATCGTGTCTCTCCTCCCTCCCCCGTTCACGGGGGAGGGTCGGGGTGGGGGTATCAACGCGGAACCTCTCCCCCAACGCGCCCGGCCGCGCAACCCGTCTTGGCAAGCCCAGACCGAGGCCCTACCCCGGGGGCGGCAGAGGAGACCAACCAACCCATGGCCGACATCGCCATCGACATCGCCGGCGAGGTGTTCCGCGCCCGCTACGAGACCGCCGACGCGCCGAAGACGGTGGCGCGCTTCCGCGCGCTGCTGCCCTTCAGCGACCGCATCATCCATGTGCGCTGGTCCGGCGAGGCCTGCTGGATCCCGATGGGCGAGCGCGATCTCTCGCTCGGCTTCGAGAACGCGACGAGCCATCCCGCGCCGGGCCATGTGATCGTCTATCCGGGCGGCATGCCGACCAGCCTGTCGGAGACCGAGATCCTGATCGCCTATGGCCCGTGCAGCTTCGCCTCCAAGGCGGGGCAGCTGGCGGGCAACCACTTCCTGACCATCACCGAGAAGCTCGACGTGCTGGCCAAGATCGGGCGTTCGGTCCTGTGGGACGGCGCGAAGGCCATCACCTTCCGGGCGGGCTGACGCGCGCCGGCGCGCGGCCGGCGCGATCTCATCGCCCCCTTCGCAGCCCGTCCGCGAGCAGCGTGCAGCCCGCCACCGCGAGCAGGATGGCAAGCCCCGGCCAGACCGCAGCCCAGGGCGCGCTGAACACCAGGTCCTGCGCGTTGGCGAGCATGTTGCCCCAGCTCGCCGCCGGGGGCGCGATGCCGAGGCCGAGGAAGGAGAGCGTGCTCTCGGCCAGGATCGCGCCCGCCACGGCGAGCGCGGTGGCGACCGCGACGGGGCCGGCGATGTTGGGCAGCACGTGGCGCAGCAGCACCCGCGGCTCGGAGGCGCCGAGCGCGCGGGCGGCGCGGACATAGTCCCGCGCGAGGACCGAGAGCGCGGCGGCCCGCGCGAGCCGCGCCACGCCGACCCAGCCGAAGATCGTCAGGATCAGCACGATCCGCAGGATGTCCGACAACGCCTCGCCGCGCGGCAGGCCGATGCGCCCGGTGTCGGCGGCGGCCAGCACGACGAGGACCGGCAGCGCCGGCAGCGCCAGCATCCCGTCCGCAAGGCGCATCAGCACGGCGTCCAGCACCCCGCCGCGCCAGGCGGCGAGCAGGCCGATCAGCGTGCCGAGCGAGGCGGCGGCCAGCGCGGTGGCGAGCCCGACCGCGAGCGAGACGCGCGCGCCGTGCAGCAGCCGCAGCAGCAGGTCCCGGCCCAGCTCGTCCGTGCCGAGCGGATGCGCGGCGGAGGCGGGCTCGTGGCGCTTGAACAGGTCGGGCGTGAACGGGTCATGGCCGAGCCAGCCATCGGCCAGCGGCGCGAGCAGCGCGCCGAGCGCGAGCAGCAGCAGGAGCGTGGCGCCGAGGATCAGGCGGATCGGCAAGCGGGTTACCCCCCCATCCCAACCCTCCCCCGCAAGGGGGGAGGGGGTCGGTTGCTCCCTCCCCCCTTGCGGGGGAGGGTCGGGGGGGGGCACACCCCGGACCGCATCACGAATCACGCAGCCGGGGATCGAGCGCGCGCTGCGCGAGATCGGCCGCGAGCGTCGCCAGCATCGTCACCAGCGCCACCAGCAGCAGCGCGATCAGCGCGAGGTTGGTGTCGTTGCCCATCACCGCGTCGTAGATCAGCTTGCCCATGCCGGGGCGGGCGAAGAGCGTTTCGGTGATCAGCGCGCCGCCGACCAGCGCGCCGGCATCCAGCGCCGCGACCTGGAGGATCGGCACCGCGGCATTGGGCAGCGCGTGGCGCAGCAGCACGCGGCCTTCCGGGTTGCCGCGGGCGCGCGCGGCGGTGATCCAGGGCTCGCGCAGCATCGCGCCGACCGCCGAGGCGCTGTGGCGCGCATAGGCCGCGAGGTTGGCGATGGCGAGCGTGACCACCGGCAGCACCAGGAAGCGGAGATGGTCGGCCCCGCCCGTCTCGCTCTGCCCGCCCGCCGGCAGCCAGCCGAGCGTGACCGCGAACAGGATGATGAGCAGGATGCCGAGCCAGAAGGATGGCGCCGATTGCGCGAGGATGGCGAAGCCGTCCACAAAGGGCGCCGCCCGCCGCCGCGCCGCCGCGAGCAGCCCGAGCGCAAGCCCGATCCCGCCCGCCAGCGCGAGTGCGGCGCCGAGCAGCACGAGGGTGGAGCCGAGCGCGGGCAGGATCACCTGCGCCACCGGCTGCGCGAACAGCCGCGAATGGCCGAAGCGGCCTTCGAGCAGCGCGCCGGCCCAGGCCGCGTAGCGCGCGAGCAGCGGCTGATCGAGCCCGTGCAGCGCGCGCAGCCGCGCCGCGTCCTCCGCGTTCAGGCGTGGATCGCCGGCGATGGCGAGATCAATCGGATCGCCCGGCATCAGGCCGATCAGCAGGAACATCGCGAAGGAGAGGATCGCCATGGTGAGCGCGATCTGCACGAGGCGCGTGGCGACCAGGCGGATCATGCCGGCGCGCGGTGATGGGCGGCTTCCACGCGGTTGCCGTCCGGGTCGCGCAGGAAGGCGGCGTAGTAGTGCGGGTGGTAGTGCGGCCGGAGGCCCGGCGCGCCGTCATCCGCGCCGCCATGGGCGAGCCCGGCGGCGTGGAAGGCCTCCACCGCGGCGCGGCTCGGCGCCCGGAAGCACCAGTGGCAGGCCGGATCGGCGGGCGCGCCGCCGCGGCGGATGGTGAGGTAGGCGTGGGTGTCGTCGGTGGCGTCGTTGCGGCGGCCGTAGCCGATCGCCGCCGGCTCCCGCCACACGCAGGGCACGCCGAGGGCGGCCATCACCGCATCGTAGAAGCGCGCGGCGCGCGGCAGGTCGGCGACGGCGATCGAGACGTGGTCGAGCATCAGCGCGCGCGCCATTCCTCCACCCAGAGCGTGGAGGGTGCCAGATGCCCGGTGGGCCGCACGCCCTCGAGCCAGGCGGGCCAGACATGCGCATCGGCGCGGAACCAGAGCGGGATGGCCGGCAGTTCCTCGGCATAGATCGCCTGCAGCCGGTGCCAGAGCGCGCGGCGCTTCTCGCGGTCCAGCTCGATCGGGATCGCCTGGAGCAGGTCATCCACCTCGGCATTGCGGAAGCCGATGTAGTTCTGGCCGGAGAAGTTGCGTTCGGCGCGGGGGATCTCGTCGGAATGGAGCGTGGAGCGGGGGACGGATTCCGGCGCGCTGATCCAGGCGAACATCACGCCACCGGTGAAGCGGCGGCGGTTCAGCGTCTCGCCGAACAGCACGCGCGGGGGCTCGTTCCGGATGCGCGCCTCGATGCCGGCCTGGCGCCACATGCCCTGGATCACCTGCTGCACCGCCTCGCGCGAGCGGTTGCCGGCGGTGGTCATGAGCTCGATGGTCAGCCGCTCGTTCGCGGCGTTGCGGCGGATGCCGTCGGGGCCCGGGCGCCAGCCGGCCTCCTCCAGCAGCGCCCGCGCGCGGGCGGGATCGAAGGGCCATTGCCGCACCTGCGGGTCATGCACCCAGTCGAGCGGGTTGACGTTGGTGTGCGCCAGCGTCTGCCGCCCGTCGAACAGCCGGCTCACGATCTGCGCCCGGTCGGTGGCGAGGATCAGCGCCTGGCGCACGCGCCGGTCGGCCAGCAGCGGCGTGTCGTGGTTCAGATCCAGATGCTCGTAGATCAGGCCGGGCTTGTAGTGGACGCGGAAGCGCCCCTGCACGCGGCGTTCCAGCGCGAGCGCCTGGTCGAGCGGCAGGCCGAGCTCGCCCGCGATCATGTCGAGCTGGCCGGCGAGAAGCTGCGCCTCGAGCGCGGTCGTGTTCTCCACGGTGCGGACCGCGATGCGGCGGAAGGCGGGTGCCGCGCCGTTCCAGGCGCCGTTGCGTTCGAGCGTGATGCCGGCGCCGGGCTGCACGGCCGCGATGCGGTAGGGGCCGTTCCACAGCGCGGGGTTGGCGGGCTCCGTCTCGTAGGCGCTGCGGCTGCGGTAGCTGCGCGGTTCCTGTTCCCAGCGCGCGCGCTCGATGTGCGCGGGCAGCGGCTCCCAATTGCCGGTCGCGGCGAAATCGAAGGTGACGCGGTCGAAGCGGAGCGCGATGCTGCGCGCATCCACCACGATGGCCTCGTACGCGCTGCGGTAGAACTCGCTGCCGCCGAAGCCGGTGGCGAAGTCGCGCCCCGCCTGCCAGGCGAACAGCAGGTCCTCGGCGGAGACGGGCGTGCCATCCCCCCAGCGCCAGCCCTCGCGCAGCCGCCAGGTGACGCGGATGCCCGGCCGGCCATCCGGCGTCGTCTCCCGCACCGCGAGCCCGTTTTCCAGGGTCGGCACCGTCTCGCAGCCGAGGCAGGCGAGCGACCAGTCGGCGTCGTAGCTGGTGAGCGGGCGGCGGGCGAGGCCGAGCACATAGGACTTCGCCGCCATGGAATCGATGTTGGGATGCAGCGTCGAGGGATACTGCGTGATGCCGATGGTGAGCTGCTCGCGCGCGGGGGATTGCGCGAGGGCGGGCCCCGTGAGGGCGAGAGCCAGGATCAGTCCCGTACGGGCGGCCATCGGCGAGCTCCGTGCCAAACAGAGAGAATTCGGACAATGTCGCCCGCGACGTCGTAGTGCAGTGCGTAGGGCGTGCCGGGTACGACGCATATGCGCGCGCCGATCTCGGCATCGAGGCGGCCCGAATGCGGGAAGACCAGCAGGCGTTCGGCAGTCGAGCGGATGGCGAGCGCCAGGTCACGCGCGGCTCTCGGGTTGTCCTGCGCGATGTAGCTGCGGGCCTCAATGAGCTGCTGACGCGCCTCAGCCGACCAGCGCAGCCTCATGCGCCGCGTCGGTGGCGGGCTTCGACCTGGCCGGCCCAGTCATCGAGCTCCTGCATCACCTCGTCATGGTCGAAGCTGCGACCGGCCTCGAAATCGGCGCGGCCGCGCGCGACAGAGCGCGCCTGCGCCCTGCGATCCGCCAGCATCGCCTGCACCGCTTCCGCCGCGAGGTCTTCCCGCGTGGATCGCAGTTCCGCCGCGGCGCGGGACAGCGCCTCGGCCGTCTCCTCGGGAAGCTCCACGCTGATCCTGACCATCGCCGCCTCCTACTCCGGATCCTTCGGCTTCGCCTCCGCCAGGCTGCCGATGCCGCCATGGGCCTTGGACCAGCCGACCGGGTCCTCCAGGAACTTCCGCACCGCGGCCAGCGCGCCTTCGCTGAAATAGGGACGCTCGCGGCAGACCTCCAGCACGTCCCACCAGGTGCAGAGATGGTGCAGGTTGAGCCCCATGGCCTTCATCTGCTCGAAGCTGCCGGGGAAGACGCCGTAGTAGAAGACGACGAAGGTGTGGTCGCAGATCGCCCCCGCCTCGCGCAGCGCATTGGCGAAGCGGATCTTGCTGGCGCCGTCGGTCGTCAAATCCTCGACCAGCAGCGTCTGCTTGCCGACCGGCACCTCGCCCTCGATCTGGGCGTTGCGGCCGAAGCCCTTCGGCTTCTTCCGCACATAGGCCATCGGCGCCATCATCCGGTCGGCGATCCAGGCGCCGAAGGGGATGCCGGCGGTCTCGCCGCCGACCACCGATTCGATCGTCTCGAAGCCTATATGCCGGCCGATCTTCTCGACGCCGAGATCGCAGATGCGGTTCCGCGCGCGGGGGAAGGAAATGATCTTGCGGCAATCGATATAGACGGGCGATTTCCAGCCGGAGGTGAAGGTGTAGGGCTCCTCCGGCCGGAAGTTCACCGCCTTGATCTCGAGGAGGATGCGCGCGGTGGTCAGCGCGGCGTCGCGGTCCCAGTCGGAGGCATGGGTGGCGGCCATCGGGGTCGGTCCTGTATGCGGCGGATGTGACCTCCGTTCGTAACCTTCCCGCCCCCCCGCGTCCATGAGACCCATGGGTGGATCGGATGGGCAGGGACCCGTCTGGGTGCTGGCCGATCCGCGCGCCGGCACGGCCGCGCAGGCACTCGGCATCGCGGAACGGCTGGGCGAACCCTTCCGCGTGGTCCCGCTGGAATGGGGCCCGCTCGCGAGGCTGCCGCTGCCCTGGCCGAGCCTCGCGGGTCTGACGCCAGGCGCCCGCGTGGCCTTCGCCCCGCCCTGGCCGGGGCTTGCCATCTCGGCCGGGCGCCGCGCCGCGCCGGTCGCGCGCTGGCTGCACCGCCAGGGCGCGCGGACGGTGCATTGCATGCGCGCCTGGCCGGCCGGCGGGCTCGACCTCATGGTGATCGGGCGGCATGACCGGCCGCCCGCGGCGCCGCATATCCTGCCGATCCTCGGCGCGGCGCACCGCATCTCGCCGGCGCGGCTTGCCGCGGCGCGGGAGGAATGGGCGGCCTTCGGGGCCTTCCCCGCGCCGCGCGTCGGGCTGCTGCTCGGCGGGCCGGTGCGCGGCGAGGGACTCGATCCGGCGCGCGCCGCCGCGCTCGGGGCGCGGATCGCGGGCTTCGCCGGCAGCGTGCTCGCCACCACGAGCCGGCGCACCGGCGCCGCCGCGACCGAGGCGCTCGCCGGCGCGCTCCGCGAGGTGCCGCACCGGCTGCATCGCTGGGGAGAGGCAGGGCCGAATCCGCTGCTCGGGCTGATGGCCTGGGCTAACCTTCTGGTGGTCTCGGGCGATTCCATCTCCATGATCTCCGAAGCCCTCGTCACCGACACCCCGCTCTTCATCGCGCCGCTCGGCGGGGAGGGCGCGCGCCATCGCGCGCTGCACGAAAGCCTGTTCGAAGCCGGCCAGGCACGGCCCTTCGAGGCCGCGCCGGCGCCCTTCGCGCGCGCGCCGCTCGACGAGACGGCGCGGATCGCCGCCGAGATCCGCGCGCGCGGCCTGCTGCGATGAGCGCGACGACGCTGCCTTTGCCCTGGCGCGACCGCGCGGGCCGCTTCTCGCCGCTGCGGCTGTCGGTGCTCATCGGACTCGCCGCACCCGGGGCGGTGCTGCTGTGGCTGCTTGCCGGCGGGCAGTTGGGCGCCGAACCCTGGAAAGCCGCGATGCGGGAGGCCGGGAGCCACGCCGTCCATGTGCTGCTGCTGAGCCTGCTCGTCACGCCGCTGCGCTTCATCGCGGACTGGCCGAAGGCGGCGACGCTGCGGCGGATGGTGGGGCTTGCGGCGCTGGCCTATGGCCTCGCGCATCTCGTGCTCTACACCGGGCATCTCGCCTGGGACCTGCTCGCGGTCGGCGCCGAGATCGCGACGCGGCTCTACCTGACGCTCGGCTTCGCGGTGCTCACCGGGCTCGCGCTGCTCGGCTGGACCTCGACGGATGCGGCGCAGCGGCGGATGGGGCCGCGCTGGAAGCGGCTGCATCGCTGGGTGTACCTGCTCTCGGCCGGGGCGGTGCTGCACGCCTTCCTGCAATCGCGCGCGGGGGCGGACGGGGCGGTCCTGCTCGCGGGGTGCTGGGCCTGGCTGATGCTGTGGCGGCTGCTGCCCGGGCGGTGGCGGGCGCATCCGCCGGCGCTGGCCGCGCTCGCGGCGGCGGCCGCGGCCACCGGGGCGGCGATCGAGTACGGGTGGTATGCGCTGGCGACGCGGCTGCCGGCGGAGCGCATCCTCGCCGCCAATCTCGACCTCGCTTCGGGGCTGCGGCCGTCGCAGATCGTGCTGACGATGGGGCTCGCGATGGCCGTGGTGCCGCTGCTGCGGCGACGCGGCGGATGAGGCGCCGCGGGCGCCCGATCCCGCGCCTGCTGCGCAACGTCGCGCTGCTCGCGACCATCGGCGCCGCCTTCGCGCTGGTCACCGTGATCCGGCCCGGCGATGGGCCGCCTTCCGTCGCCGCGCTGGCCGGCCATGCCGTGGTGACCGATGGCGACACCATCGTGCTGAACGGCCAGCGTGTCCGGCTCGAGGGTCTCGACGCGCCGGAAGCCGCGCAGCGCTGCGAGCGGTCCGGCGTGCCCTGGCCCTGCGGCGCCGATGCGACGCTCGCGCTGCGCCTGTTCGTGGAAGGGCGCGTGGTGCGCTGCGCCGATCGCGGCCGCGACCAGTTCGGCCGCATCCTCGGCCAGTGCTGGGTGGGGGAGGAGGACATCGGCGCCTGGCTGGTGCGGGAGGGCTGGGCCGTCGCCTACACCCGCTATTCCTGGCGCTACGTGCCGCAGGAGATCGCGGCGCGATGGGACGGCCGCGGCCTCTGGGGTGGGCGGTTCGAGACGCCGGAGGCGTGGCGGCGGCGCAACCCGCGCTGACCCTGCCGTGCGGTTCCGCACAGATTTCGGCGCGGTTTCGCCGCAGTTTCGGGCATCCGGGCGGTCCTCCGAGCGACAAGGGCCGACCCGAAAGCGGAGCCCGCGCGCATGGCCCTCGTCACCGAGATCGAGAACAACCTGACCGGCGCCGCCGCGCTGGCCGCCGCGCAGCTGCTGGTGGCGACCGACTTCACGGTGAACCCGGCGCAGGGGGCCGGCACGCTGCATCCCCTCGCCCCGACCGCCAGCGTCATCGGCGTCATGGACGCCGGCGACCAGGACTATTTCCGCGTCCAGCTGCCGGCCGGCGCGATGGTGGTGCTGGATGTGGACGGCGTGACGCCGCCGCTCGACCTCACGCTCTTCATCTACGCGCCCGTGGGGGAGCCGCCGCTCGGGCCGATCACCGGGCATTCCAGCACCGATCCGGGCTCGGTCACGCCGGCCGATCCCTTCGTCGGCTTCACCGTCTCGGTGGGCGGGCTCTGGAGCTTCGGGCTCCAGGCCGTGAACGCGGCGACCTCCGGCAGCTACGCCTTCCGCATCACCCTCCTGAACGCCCCTTTCGCGCTGGACGGCACGGCGGGGCAGGACCTGCTGTCCGGTGCGCTGGGCGACGACACGCTGCGCGGCTTCGGCGGCGCCGACCACCTCACCGGCGAGGGCGGCCGCGACCGGCTGGAGGGTGGCGCCGGCGACGACACGCTGGTGGGCGACTCCACCGATCCCGGCGCGCCCGGCAATCCCGGGGAGGACACGCTGTTCGGCCAGGCCGGCAACGACCTGCTGATCGGCGGCGGCGCGCGCGACCTGCTGGCGGGCGGCGTCGGCAACGACACGCTCGAAGGCGGCTTGGCCGGGGACCGGCTGCTCGGCGGCGAGGGTCATGACGAGCTGCACGACAACACCGCGCTGTTCGGGCCGGATGGCTTTTCCGACATCCTCGATGGCGGCGGCGGCAACGACACGCTCTGGGGCGGCTGGGCGGACCGGCTGCTCGGCGGCGCCGGCGACGACCGCATCATCCTCGCCTTCGAGCGCGCCAACGCCATCCTGCCGCCGAGCTTCGTGGATGGCGGCACCGGCCAGGACCGGCTGGTGCTCGCTGCCCGGGTCTTCTCGACGATCGAGCTGGTCGCCGGCCCGGGCGGGATGGGCACGATCCGCGCCGAGGGCGCGGCCTTCGGCGGCGAGCAGGCCTTCGCCGGGACGGTCCGCTACCTCGGCATCGAGGCGCTGGAGATCACCGGCGGCAGCGGGCCCGACACCCTCATGGCCGGCGAGGGCAACGACACGCTGGCCGGCGGCGGCGGGCAGCGCGACGTGATCGCCGGCGGCGCCGGCGACGATGCGCTCTACAGCTTCCGCGCCCCCTTCACCTTCTTCGGTGCCGCGACCGCCGCAGAGGACGTGCTCATGCAGGGCGGCGCCGGGCAGGACACGCTGGTGCTGCAGGGCAGCGGCACCGGCCTGCTCGATGGCGGCGACGGCAACGACGTGCTGATCGCGCGCGAGGGCGGCAGCGCGGTTCTGCTGGGCGGGGAGGGCGCGGACACCATCTCGGTCTCGCGCGGCCAGCACTATGCCGAGGGCGGCGAGGGCGAGGACGTGCTGGACGTGGCGGCAGGGGATGGCGGCCCGCTGGTGCTCGAGGATCTCGGCGACGGCATGGGCTTCGCCTCGGCGCCCGGCCTGATGCTGGATTTCGCCGGCTTCGAGCATCGCCGCGCCATCGGCGGCGCCGAGGCCGACCTGCTGACCGGCGGCGACGGCGCCGACACGCTCCTCGGCGGCGGCGGCGCCGACACGATGATCGGCGGCCGCGGCAACGACCTCTACCTGGTCGAGGAGGCGCTCGACCTGCTGGTCGAGGGCGGCGGGCGGGACACCGTGATGGCGACGATCTCCTTCGCGCTCGCCGGCGGCTTCGAGGACCTGGTGCTGCTCGGCACCGCGGCACTGACCGGCACGGGCACGGGGGCGGACAACCGCATCACCGGCAATGCGGGGGCGAACACGCTCTACGGGCTCAACGGCGCGGACACGCTGGATGGCGGGGCGGGCGCGGACCGGCTGTTCGGCGGGGCAGGCAACGACCTGTTCATCCTGCGCCGGGGTGAGGCGCAGGGCGACCGCCTGATGGACTTTCTGGGCAACGGCGCGTCGGCGGGCGACATGATCCGCTTCGAGGGCTATGGCGCCGGCGCGACGCTGACGAATCTCGGCGGCACCGCCGCCGCCACGAGCTGGCGCGTGCAGGGCGCGAACGGGTCGGATGGCTTCACCGTGGTCGGTGCGCCCGGCGCCTTCGATCCGGCCTTCGACGCGGTCTTCGCATGATCCGCGCATGCGTTCTCGTTGGCACGAGAACGCCCTCAATCGCCGGCGCGCGCCTCCGCGCGCTTGGCTGCGCGGCACAGGCCGCGGGCGCCGTTCGGCGCCTCGGCCCTCCGGGCCGCCATCGGATCACCCGCCACGCGCACGCGCGGAATGGAGCTTCCGCCCCTTGCGGAGCACGCCCGGGCTGGGGAAAAGGCGCGCTCCACCAGCGCGCGAGATCGCCATGCCCACCCGCAAGCACCGCATCGCCGTCATCCCGGGCGACGGCATCGGGAAGGAGACGGTGCCCGAGGGCCTGCGCGTGCTGGATGCGGCGGCGCGGCGCTTCGGCTTCGAGCTGGAGCTCGCCCACTACGACTGGTCCTGCGAGACCTATGCCGCGACCGGCCGGATGATGCCGGAGGACGGGCTGGATCGGCTGCGCGGCAGCGATTCCATCTTCCTCGGCGCGGTGGGCTGGCCCGGCGTGCCGGACCACATCTCGCTCTGGGGCCTGCTGATCCCGATCCGGCGCGGCTTCGACCAGTATGTGAACCTCCGCCCCTGCCGCCTCATGCCCGGCGCGCGCACGCCGCTCGCCGACCGCACGCCGGCGGAGATCGACTTCTACGTGGTGCGGGAGAACACGGAGGGCGAATACAGCTCCGTCGGCGGGCGCATGTTCGAGGGGACGGAGCGCGAATTCGTCAGCCAGCAGAGCATCCTCACGCGGACCGGCACCGATCGCATCCTGCGCTACGCCTTCGAGCTCGCGATGACGCGGAAGCGGCGCAAGGTGACGAGCGCGACCAAGTCCAACGGCATCACCTTCACCATGCCCTATTGGGATGAGCGCTTCGCGGCGATGGCGAAGCAGTATCCGCAGGTCACGACCGACCAGTTCCACATCGACATCCTCTGCGCGCATTTCGTGCAGCATCCGGACTGGTTCGACGTGGTGGTGGGCTCCAACCTGTTCGGCGACATCCTCTCCGATCTCGGCCCGGCGGTGGCGGGCTCGATCGGGATCGCGCCGTCGGCCAACATCAACCCGGAGAAGGCGCATCCCTCGATGTTCGAGCCGGTGCACGGCTCGGCGCCCGACATCGCCGGGAAGTGGGTCTGCAATCCGATCGGGCAGATCTGGTCCGGCGCGATGATGCTCGAGCATCTCGGCGAAAAGCCGGCGGCGGATGCGATCGTGCGGGCGATCGAGTCGCTGCTCGCGGAAGGCGGCCCGCGCACCCGCGACATGGGGGGGAACGCCGGGACCGTGGATGTGGGCAAGGCGCTGGCGGAGGCGGTGGGGCGCGCCTGACGGCGCGCCGCCACGCCCCGCGCGCCGGCCGCTAACCGCCGATCTCGCCGCCGTCGCGCTTGACCACGGCGATCACCGAGGGCCGCGGCGGCTTGCCGGCCTCGAAATCCGGCCAGCGCGTCGAGGGCCGCTCGAAGGTGCTGCCGGGGTCCTCGCCGGGGTGCTGGATCGCCAGGAACAGGGTGCGGTCGTCGGGCGTGAAGACCGGCCCGCACACCTCGGCCCCGGTCGGCGCCTGGTAGAACAGCCGCGTCAGCCCGCGGCCATAGCCATCCGTGTCCGCCGCCCAGATGCCGTCCGCGATCCCCGCCGCGGCGGGCGCGCCGTCGGTCGAGATCCAGGCCCGGCCCTTGCTGTCGAAGGCGATGTTGTCGGGGCAGGAGAGCCAGCCCTGGTCGCTCGTCGCGCGGTGGTACTGCGCGCCGGGATCGATGCCGGGCTTGCCGGCGGCGATGAAGATCGCCCAGCGGGCCTCGAGCGCCGTATGGTCCACCCGGTCCGTCCCGGCGCCGGGCGGGATCACCTCCACCACATGGCCGTGCAGGTTGCGCGCGCGCGGATTGGCCGGGTTCACCTGCTGCGCGGTGCGGTTCGAGTTGTTGGTCAGCATCACATAGACGCGGCCATTGACCTTGTTGGTCTCGACATCCTCGGGCCGGTCCATCGGCGTGGCCTGCAGCAGGTCCGCCGCGCGCCGCGTCTCGATCAGCACATCGGCCTGGCTGCGGAAGCCGTTCGCCTCGGTCAGCGGCCCCTGTCCGAACACCAGCGGCAGCCAGCGCATCCGCCCCTGCTCCGCGAACTGCGCGACGTAGAGCGTGCCCTCATCCATCAGGTCGCGGTTGGCGGCCTGGTCGTTCGGGTTCCAGGGCCGGGCGGTGACGAACTTGTAGAGGTATTCGAAGCGCTCGTCGTCGCCCATGTAGAACACGACGCGGCCGTCATGGCTGACGGCATGCGTCGCGCCTTCGTGCTTGAAGCGGCCGAGCGCGGTGCGCTTCACCGGCACGCTGTCGGGGTCGTAGGGATCGAACTCGACGATCCAGCCGAAGCGGTGCGGCTCGTTCGGTTCCTTGTCGAGGTCGAAGCGGTCGAAGTAGCGGCCCCAGGCCCAGGTCGCATCGCGCTGCACGCCGTAGCGGCGGTAGGTCGCCGCCTCCGCCCCCGTCGTCGCGGCGGCGCCGCCGAAATAGTTGTTGAAGTTCTCCTCGGCCGTGATGACGGTGCCCCAGGGCGTGTTGCCGCCGGCGCAGTTGTTGAGCGTGCCGAGCACGCGCGTCCCGGTGGGATCGGCATTGGTCTTCATGCGGTCATGCCCCGCCGCGGGGCCGCTGATTCGCATCGGCGTGTTCATGGTGATGCGCCGGTTCATCGGCCCGCCCGGCACGGCGCGCCAGCGGCCGCCTTCCTTGCGCACCTCCACCACGCTCATCCCATGCGCCTCGATCTCCACCGCCGATTGCTCGCGCGTGGTGCGCGCCCGCGCCGCGCGGCCTTCGCCGAGGCCGGCGAACATCAGGTTGGTGTTCGTGTATTCGTGGTTGACGCAGAGCAGCCCGTGCTCGCTGTTGCGGCTGCCCTTGGGCAGCGGGAAATAGTCCAGGTAGTCGCAATTGTAGCCGAACTGCTTGGCCTGGCCTGCCGCGGTGAGGTTCGCCGGATCGTAGGCCGGCGCATCGGCCAGGACCGGATCGCCCCAGCGGATCACCATCTGCGTCTCGTAGCCCTCCGCGACCGAATCGCGCTGGCTCATCTGCTGGCGGAGTTCGGGGAAGGTCAGGGTGGAGGGCCCGCCGCGTTCCGGGATCGCGATCTGCGCCGCCGCGCCATCCACCAGCGCCTCGGTCAGCGCCGCCGCAGCCCCCAGCCCGAGCAGCGCCGCGCGCCGGCCGAGCTGCATCTCGATCAGCGCCGAGAGCGGGCGATTGCCGCTGGGGTTGGAGCCGATGTCCTCGATCTCGGGCGGGTCTTCGGGCAGGCGGTCGTCGGGCATGGGCGTCCTCCGGTCTTGGTTGTCATAAAACTGTCACGATTCAGCGCCCGCCCCACCGGTCCGTCAATGCCCCGGCACCGCTGTCATGCCGCTGCAACGAAACCGACCCGAAGCTTTCGCCACCGGTCGCTAAGAGGGCGCCGCCAGCTTCCCAGCCAGCCAAGAGGACCCCATGCCGGACGATCTCCGCCGCCTGCCCGAACTCGATGAATCGGGCGACGAGGCGCCCTCGAATGTCTCCGCCAACCCGCATTTCCGCGACATCGCCGCCGCCCGCCCGGGCCGCCGCGCCGTCCTGATGGGCGGCATCGCCGCCGCCATCGCCGGCTTCATCACGCCCGCACGCGAGGCGATGGCCCAGGGCGCCACGCCCGCCGCGGCCCCGGCCTCGCGCGGCCCGGCGATCGGCTTCAAGGCGATCCCGGTCAGCAACGCCGACACCGTGGTCGTGCCCGAAGGCTATTCCGTGCAGGTCATCCTGGCGCAGGGCACGCCGCTGAACGCCCAGCCCTGGAAGGCGCCGACCGAGCTCACCGGCGCCGAGCAGGGTGCCGCGATCGGCGCGCATCACGACGGGATGCACTTCTTCCCGATCGAAGGCCGCGAGCCCGACCAGGGCAGCAGCACCGACGGCCTGCTCGTGCTGAACCACGAATACATCGAGCCGCGCTTCATGCATGCCCGCGCCGCCGGCCTCTCGCTCGGCTCCGGCCGCATGCCGCTCGTCGAGGGCCGCAAGCCGGACGACGAGGCGCTGAAGGAGATCAACGCGCATGGCGTCTCCGTGGTCCGCATCGCCCGCCAGGCGAACGGCCAGTGGGCGGTCGTCGCCGATCCGCGCAACCGCCGCATCACCGGGGCGACGCCGATGCAGATCGCCGGGCCGGCGCGCGGCCATGCGCTGCTGCGGACCAAATACAGCCCGGACGGCACCCGCACGCGCGGCACGCTGAACAACTGCGCGCATGGCGTGACGCCCTGGAACACCTACCTCACCGCCGAGGAGAACTGGGCTGGCTATTTCCGCAACCTCGACCAGGCGAACGGCCAGCCGAACCTGCCGCGCGAGCATCGCCGCTACGGTGTGCCCGCCAACCTCACCCGCTACAACTGGGACCAGGCCGCCGGCGGCGGCGACGAGTTCGTCCGCTTCAACGCCTCCTCCACCGGCGCCGACGCGACGCAGGACTACCGCAACGAGCCGAACAATTTCGGCTGGATCGTCGAGATCGACCCCTTCGACCCTAACAGCACGCCGGTGAAGCGCACCGCGCTCGGCCGCTTCGCGCATGAGGGCGTGGTGTTCGGCCCGGCCCGCGAGGGCCGCCCCGTGGTCGGCTATTCGGGCGACGATTCGGTCAACGAATACATCTACAAGTTCGTCTCCGCCCGGCCGTTCAACCGCGCCACCGCGAATGGCAGCCTGCTCGACGAGGGCACGCTCTACGTCGCGAAGTTCAACAACGACGGCACCGGCGAATGGCTGCCGCTGGTGCATGGCCAGGGCCCGCTGACCGCGGCCAACGGCTTCGCCGACCAGGGCGAGGTGCTGGTCAACACCCGCCTCGCCGCGGATGCGCTGGGTGCGACCAAGATGGACCGGCCGGAATGGGGTGCGGTGGACCCGCGCGACGGTCGCGTCTACTTCACGCTGACCAACAACACCCGCCGCACCGCGGAGCAGGTGGACGCCGCCAATCCGCGCGCGCGGAACCAGTTCGGCCAGATCATCCGCTGGCGCGAGGCCGGCGATGACCACGCCGCCACCCGCTTCACCTGGGACCTGTTCCTGATCGCCGGCCCCGAGGGCGACAGCCGCCTCTCCGGCGGCGCGACGGTCAGCGCGGACAACATACTCGCCTGCCCGGACGGCCTCTGGTTCGACGCCGATGGCCGGCTCTGGGTGCAGACCGACATCGGCGAGGCCGAGCAGAACCGCGGGGCGCTCGCGCCCTTCGGCAACAACGCGATGCTCTGCGCCAACCCCGACACTGGCGAGATGCGCCGCTTCCTGACCGGGCCGACCGGGCAGGAGGTCACGGGCGTCGTCACCACGCCGGACAAGCGGACGATGTTCGTCAATCTCCAGCATCCGGGTGCGACGACCACCGCCGCGGACTGGGCCGCCGGCCGCCCGAACAGCCGCTTCCCCGGCAACAACGGCGTGCCGCTCTCGGCCACGCTGGTCATCACGAAGAACGACGGCGGCATCATCGCCACCTGAGCGCCGCCTGCCCTGCCTCTCCCTCCCCCGCGTCACGCCGGAGGCGTGCCTTCCGCACGACGCGGGGGAGGGTCGGGGTGGGGGGGGGTGCGAGGATAGGGGCGTGCTCGACGGCAGCACCCCCACCCCCGCCCTCCCCCGCATGGCGGGGGAGGGAGTGGGCCTACTCCACCAGCGCCGGCGGCGCGTGGACCGTGACCGGGGGCACCTCGCCCGGCCAGGCCTCGATCTCCACCAGGCAGGATTGCGCCGCCGAGCCCTGGCCGAGCCGGGACGTCCCCACATCCTGCGTCAGCACGTTCGGATTGCCGTGCAGGCAGGGGCTGTCCGTGGTGCCCGGTCGCGCCGGGTTCCACCAGGCGCCGGTCGCCATCGCGACCACGCCGGGGCGGATCTCCTCCGTCACGCGCAGCCCCGCGGCGATCGCGCCGCGCACGTTGAACACCCGCACCACCTGCCCGTCGCGGAGGCCGCGCGCGGCCGCGTCATCGGGGTGCATCAGGATCGGCTCGCGCCCCTGCACGCGGTTCGCCGCCGCGACGCGGCCAGTGTCCAACTGCCCATGCAGCCGTGTCGCCGGCTGGAAGGAAAGCAGGTGCAGCGGGAAGTGCCGCGCCGCCTCGCCGCCCAGCCATTCGCGCGGCTCGCGCCAGACGGGATGGCCGGCCACTTCCGCATAGCCCATGCGCGCGATCGTCTCGCACCAGATCTCGACCTTGCCGGTCGCGGTCTCGAGCGGGTTCGCCTCGGGGTCGGCGCGGAACTCGGCGAACTGGGTGTAGGGCTCTGGCGGCGGCGGCAGTTCCGCATGGCCCTGCTCCCAGAAGGTCGCGAAGTCCGGCACCTCGATGCCCCGCTGCGCGCAGGCGCGGCGCCAATTGCCGTAGAGGTGATCGAGCCAGGCCATCTCGTCGCGCTGTTCGGTATAGGCGGCGCGGTAGCCGAGCGCGTCGGCGATGTCGGCGAGCATGTCCACGTCGTTGCGCGCCTGCCCGATCGGCGCGATCGCCTGGTGCATGGCGCGCGCGAAGCGGTCGCGCGAGCCGGAGCCGATGTCGTTCCGCTCGAGCGTCGTCGTCGCCGGCAGCACGATGTCGGCGTGCCGCGCCACGGCGGTCCACCACGGCTCCTGCACCACGACGGTGTCGGCGCGGTTCCACCCGCGCAGCAGCCGGCCGAGATCCTGGTGGTGGTGGAAGGGGTTGCCGCCGGCCCACCAGATCATGCGGATGTCGGGCAGCGTCAGGTCGCGGCCGTTGTACTGCAGCACCTCGCCGGGACGCTCCAGCAGTTCGGTGATCCGGGCGACCGGAATGTAGGCGCCGCAGGGGTTCCGCACCGCGGGCCCGGCGACGGAAGGCACGTCCGGCCGCGGCGTGCCCATGCCGTTCATGCTGCCATAGCCGAAGGCGATCCCCTGGCCGGGCCGGCCGATGCCCCCCAGCATGGCGGCGAGCGCGACCAGCGCCCACCAGGGCTGTTCGCCATGCTCGGCGCGCTGCAGCGACCAGGTGGCGGTGAGCAGGGTGGGCGCGCCGGCCGCTTCAAGCGCCAGCCGGCGGATCGTGGTGGCCGGGACATCGGTGAGCGCCTCGGCCCATTCGGGCGTCTTGGGCTGGCCGTCGCTGCGGCCGGTCACGTAGTCGGCGAAGCGGTCGTAACCCACCGCGCAGCGGGCGAGGAAATCGCGGTCCTCCCGACCGCCCTCGATCAGCACGAAGGCCATGGCCAGCATCATCGCCGCATCGCTGTTGGGGCGGATCGGCACCCATTCGGCGTTCAGGAACTCCGCCACGTCGCCGCGGAAGGGCGAGATGTTGACGAACCGCACGCCCGCCTCGGCGGCCGCCTTCATGTTCGGGACATAGGCCTGCTCGCCCGCCCCGCCTGAGGTGACGAGCCCGTTCTTCAGCGGCAGCCCGCCGAAGCAGAGCATCAGCTTCGTGTGCGCGCGGATCGCCGCCCAGTCGGTCACGCGGCCCTGGATGACCTCGTTGGTGCCGAGGATGTGCGGCATCAGCGTCATGCCCGCGCCGTAGGAGTAGTTCGTCACCTGCGCCGTGAAGCCGCCGCCGAGGCCGAGGAAGCGATGGAGCTGCGTCCGCGCATGGTGGTAGCGCCCGGCGGAGGACCAGCCATAGGACCCGCCCATGATCGCGGCGGGCCCATGCTCGGCGCGGATGCGCGCCGTCTCCTCCGCCACCAGGCGGATCGCGCGGTCCCAGGAGACGGGGACGAAGCGGTCCCCGCCGCGCGCGCTGCCCCGCCGCCCGCCCTGGAGCCAGCCTTCGCGGATGTAGGGGCGGTCTATGCGCGCCGCGGAATGGACGGCGTCCGGGATGGATTGCAGCAGGCTGCCCGGCATCGGGTCGCGGAAGAAGGGCCTGACGCCGACGAGGCGGCCCTCATCCACCACGGCGTCGAAGGCGCCGAAATGCGACCCGTGCGGCTTGATCTCGGTCATGTGAACACCCCCAGGGGTCGCAATGTCGGGCGGCAATCTGGCGCGCATGGCCCGGCCGGGCAACCGGATGACGCGGCCCCCGGCACGGTCTAGCATCGGCGCATCGCCCGCCGAGGAAGCCGGAACGCCATGACCCCGCCCCGCAATTCGAACGCCATGCGCGACATCGCCAATGTGCTGCATCCCTACACCGACCACCGCGCACATGCGAAGAACGGCCCGCTGGTGATCGCCCGCGGCGAGGGCGTGCGCGTCTTCGACGACCAGGGGAAGGAATACATCGAGGCCGTGGCCGGCCTCTGGTGCGCCTCGCTCGGCTTCGACAACAAGCGGCTGGTGGAGGCGGCGCACCGGCAGATGCTGAAGCTGCCCTTCTACCACGCCTTCACCGCGAAATCGCACGAGCCGCTGATCGACCTCTCGGAGATGCTGATCGAGCGCAGCCCGATGGCCGCCGACGGAAAGCCGATGTCGAAGGTGTTCTACGCCAACAGCGGGTCGGAGGCGAACGACACCGCGATCAAGATGATCTGGTACGTGAACAACGCGCTCGGCCGGCCGAACAAGAAGAAGCTCATCAGCCGCAAGAAGGCCTATCACGGCATCACCATCGCCTCCGGCTCGCTCACCGGCCTGCCGGCGAACCACCGCATGTTCGACCTGCCCGTCTCCGACCGCTTCATCCACGTCACGACGCCGCACCACTACCATGAGGCGCAGCCCGGCGAATCCGAGGAAGCCTTCGCCACCCGCCTGGCCGAGGAGCTGGACCAGGTGATCCTCCGCGAGGGCCCGGAGACGGTCGCCGCCTTCTTCGCGGAACCGGTGATGGGCGCCGGCGGCGTGATGATCCCTCCCGCCACCTATTTCGAGAAGATCCAGGCCGTGCTGAAGAAGCACGACGTGATGTTCGTCGCCGACGAGGTGATCTGCGGCTTCGGCCGCACCGGCAACTACTGGGGCTGCCAGACCTATTCCATCGCGCCCGACATCATCACCTGCGCCAAGGCGCTCTCCGCCAGCTTCCTGCCGATCAGCGCGATCATCATCTCCGACCGCGTGTTCCAGGCGCTGGCGGACGGCAGTGCGACCATCGGCACCTGGGGCCACGGCTTCACCTATTCCGGCCATCCGGTGCCGGCCGCCGTCGCGGTCGAGACGCTCAAGATCTACGACGAGATGGACCTCGTCGGCCATGTGCGCCGGACCGGTCCGCATCTGCAGAAGCGGCTGCACGAGCGCTTCGCGGACCATCCGCTGGTCGGCGAGGTGCGCGGCATCGGCATGGTCGGCGCGATCGAGCTCGTCGCCGACAAGGCGACGCACCGGAACTTCGACCCCGCGCTCAAGCTCGGCCCGCGGCTGATGAAGCTCGGCGAGGAGCATGGCGTGATCCTGCGCGGGCTCGCCAACGACACCTGCGCCTTCTCCCCCCCGCTCATCATGAACGAGGCGGAGATCGACGAGATGGTGGACCGCACCGGCCGCGCGCTCGATGCGCTGACCGTGCAGCTCCGCCGCGAAAGCCTCGCGGTGGTCTGACGCCGGGACGCGCAGGAGAACCATGTCCGCCGAAGGCCAGCAGCGCTTCCAGGCGCTGCACGAACTCGTCAAGGCCGCGAAGCTGCGGCTCAACGCCAATATCTGGGACTACCTGGTCGGCGCGACCGAGACCGAGACGACGCTGCGGCGCAACCGCGCCGCACTCGATGCGCTCGCCTTCCGCCCGCGCGTGCTGCGCGATGTCAGCCAGGTGGACAGCTCCGGCACCTGGCTCGGCCGGCGCATCCGCCTGCCGGTGATGCTCGCCCCGGTCGGCTCGCTGGACAGCTTCGATCCCGGCGGCGCGGCCACGGCCGGCCGCGCGGCTTCGGCCTTCGGCGTGCCGATCATGGTCTCCTCGGTCACGGAGCCCGGCCTGGAAGGCTCGGCGAAGGCCATCGGAGGCGGCCCCAAGGCCTTCCAGCTCTATGTCCGCGGCGGGCCGGACTTCGTGGATACGCATGTGAAACGCGCGATGGATGCGGGCTACGACGCCTTCGCCATCACCGTGGACACCGCCCATTACAGCCGGCGCGAGCGCGACATCGCCAAGCGCTTCGTCAAGCACTGGCGCGCGCGGAGCGAGGGGATGAACTTCCAGGCCGCGCTGAGCTGGGCCGACATCGCCCGCTTCCGCGACAGGCACCCCGCGGTGACGCTGATCCTCAAGGGCATCGGCTGCGGCGAGGATGCGGAGCTTGCCGTGAAGCACGGCGTGCAGGTGGTCTATGTCTCGAACCATGGTGGCCGCCAGCTCGACCACGGGCGCGGCTCGCTGGCGGTCCTGCCCGAGGTGGTGGAGGCGGTGGGCGGCCCCGGGGGCGGCAAGGCGCGGGTCTGGATGGATGGCGGCATCAGCCGCGGCACCGACATCGTGAAGGCGGTGGCGCTGGGCGCGGAGGTGGTCGGCATCGGCCGCCTCTATTGCTACGGCCTGGCGGCCGCCGGCGAGGAAGGGGTGCGCCGCGTGCTGGAACTGCTGGAGGACGAGGTGCAGACCTGCCTCGGCCTGCTGGGGGCCACGAGCTTCGCGGCGGTGGAGCGGCGCCAGCTGCACACGGTGGAGCCGGTGACGCCGGCCCATGTCCACTCGGCCTTCCCGCTGCTGGCGGAGACCGAGCGGGGCTATTGAGCTACTCTCACGGGTTACTCCGCGCGGCGCGGCGGCTCCGCGCCGCCGGGCCGGGCTGGCTCGGTCACGGTGGTGCGGGCGAGAAAGGCCTGGACGGTGCGTGTCCAGCGTCCCGCGACCGGCCGCGCTGCCCGGCGCGCCATGCCGATCCGGCGGGTCTCCGCCACGAGCTTCCTGTCCCGGCGCATCGCCTGCCCTCCCCAGAGCGGCGGAAAGACTAGCATCGGCACGCGGCCGCCATGTTTCGCGCCCGTGTCGCCTCTGTTGCGGAGTGTGTCGGGAAGGGCCGGGCCGGATCGCGGCGCGGCGGAAAACCTGGCGGACCCGAAGAGATTCGAACTCCTAACCCCCAGATCCGTAGTCTGGTGCTCTATCCAATTGAGCTACGGGTCCCGCCGGGGAAGCGCCATGTAGCCAAGGCCCGGGGGTGGCGCAACCCCCGCGCCGCGCCTTTACGCCGAGAGCTTGTCGAGCTCCCGCAGCACCGCCTCGCCCATCACGCTCGTGCCCACGCGGGCCATGCCGGCGGCCATGATGTCCGCCGTCCGCAGCCCGCCCGCCAGCACGCGCTCGACCGCCGTCTCGAGCATCTTCGCCTCCTCCTCCATGCCGAAGGAGAGGCGGAGCAGCATCGCGAAGCTCAGGATCTGCGCGCAGGGATTGGCGATGCCCTTGCCCGCGATATCGGGCGCCGAGCCGTGGATCGGCTCATAGAGCGCGTGCCGCTTGCCGGAGGGCTGGAGCGCGCCGAGGGTGGCCGAGGGCAGCATGCCGAGCGAGCCGGTCAGCGCCGCGGCCAGGTCGCTCAGCACGTCGCCGAACAGGTTGCCGCCCAGGACCACGTCGAACTGCTTGGGCCGGCTGGCGAGCTGCATCGCGCAATTGTCGGCATACATGTGCTGCAATTCGACATCGGGGAACTCGTCGCGCCCGACCTCGCTCACCACCGCGCGCCAGAGGCGCCCGGACTGCATGACGTTCGCCTTCTCGACGCTGGTCACCTTGTTGCGGCGCTTGCGCGCCAGCTCGAAGGCCACGCGCGCGACGCGGGCGATCTCGTCCTCGGAATAGACCTCCGTGTCCACGCCCACGCGCTTGCCGCGCGCATCGGTGTGGATGCCGCGGGGTTCGCCGAAATAGATGCCGCCCGTGGTCTCGCGCACGATCATGATGTCGAGGCCGCGCACCAGGTCCGGCCGCAGCGCCGAGGCATCCACCAGCGGGTCGAGCACGATGGCGGGGCGGAGGTTCGCGAACAGGCCGAGATCCTTGCGCAGCCGCAGGATGCCGAGCTCGGGCCGCTGCTCGAAGGGCAGGCTGTCCCATTTCGGGCCGCCGACCGAGCCGAACAGCACCGCGTCCGCCGCCTTCGCCGCCTCCACCGTCGCGTCCGGGCAGGGCGAGCCGGTGGCGTCGATCGCGGCACCGCCGACGAGCCCTTCGGTCAGGTCGAAGGTGACGGTACGGCGGCGGTCCATCCAGTCGATCACGCGCCGCGTCTCGCGCATGACCTCGGGGCCGATGCCGTCGCCGGGGAGGATCAGAAGCTTCTTGTTGGCGGGCATGCGGTGCGGTCCCTATCCAGGGCGGACCTGCGGCCCGCGCAGCGGGCCGAGGCCGCGAATGCGGCCCGCCGGCAGTCCGGCGAGCCAAGCGCGCGGAGCGCGCGCCGGCGATTGAGGGCGAGGCGGCGAAGCCGCCGCGCGGTCACCCGTAGAGCCAGGGCTGCGCCGCCTTCTGCCGCGCCTCGAACCCGTCGATCGCGGGCGCGTGCTGCATCGTCTGGCCGATGTCGTCGAGCCCGTTCAGCAGCAGGTGCTTGCGGAAGGCGTCCACCTCGAAGGGGATTTCCTCGCCGTTCGGCCGCACCACCACCTGGCGCTCGAGGTCCACGGTCAGCCGCGCATTCGGGCCGAGTTGCGAATCCTCCATCAGCTTCTCGCAGATCTCGCGCGGCAGGCGGATCGGCAGGATGCCGTTCTTGAAGCTGTTGTTGTGGAAGATGTCGCCGAAATCGGGCGCGATCACGCAGCGGATGCCGAAATCCAGCAGCGCCCAGGGCGCGTGCTCCCGCGAACTGCCGCAGCCGAAATTCTCGTAGGCGATCAGCACCTCGGCGCGGCGATAGGGTTCGCGGTTCAGGACGAAGTCCGGGTTCTCGCTGCCATCCGCCCGGTAGCGCTGGTTGGCGAAGAGGCTCTTGCCCAGCCCCGAGCGCGCGATGGTCTTGAGGAAGCGCGCGGGGATGATCTTGTCGGTGTCCACATTGGCTTCGGGCAGCGGTGCCGCGATGCCCGTGAGGGTCGTAAACGCCCGCATCACACGCTCCCCTTCGGCTGGAGATCGCGCACATCGGCAAGCCGGCCGCTGACCGCCGCGGCCGCGGCCATCGCCGGGGAGAGCAGGTGCGTCCGCCCGCCCGGGCCCTGGCGGCCCTCGAAGTTGCGGTTCGACGTGCTCGCGCAGCGCTGGCCGGGCTTCAGCTTGTCCGGGTTCATCCCGAGGCACATGGAGCAGCCCGCCTCGCGCCATTCGAAGCCGGCTTCGCGCAGGATGCGGTCGAGCCCTTCCGCCTCGGCCTGCGCCTTCACGAGGCCCGAGCCCGGCACGACCAGCGCGCGCACGCCGTCGGCCACCTTGCGGCCCCTGGCGATCGCCGCGGCGGCGCGGATGTCCTCGATCCGCGAATTGGTGCAGGAGCCGATGAAGACCACGTCGACCGCGAGATCCTGCAGCGCGACGCCCGGCGTCAGCCCCATGTAGTCCAGCATGCGCTGCACCTGCGCGCGGCGCGCCGGATCGGCGAAGTCGGCCGGGTCCGGCACGCGGCCGGTGATCGGCAGCACGTCCTCGGGGCTGGTGCCCCAGGTCACCTGCGGCGCGATCGCCTGCGCGTCGAGCTTCACCTCGCGGTCGAACACCGCGCCGGGGTCGGAGGGCAGCGTCTTCCACCAGGCGACCGCACGATCGAAGGCCTCGCCTTTCGGCGCGAAGGGGCGGCCCTTCACGTAGTCGAAGGTGGTCTGGTCGGGTGCGACCATGCCGGCCCGCGCGCCGGCCTCGATCGACATGTTGCACACCGTCATGCGGCCTGCCATGTCGAGCGCGCGGATCGCCTCCCCCGCATACTCGATCACATGGCCGGTGCCGCCGGCGGTGCCGATCTTCCCGATGATCGCCAGCACGATGTCCTTGGCCGTGCAGCCGAGCGCGAGCGTGCCCTCCACCAGCACGCGCATGTTCTTCGCCGGCTTCTGCAGCAGCGTCTGCGTCGCCATCACATGCTCGACCTCGGAGGTGCCGATGCCGAAGGCGAGCGCGCCCATCGCGCCATGCGTCGAGGTGTGGCTGTCGCCGCAGACCAGCGTCATGCCCGGCAGCGAGAGACCGAGTTCCGGCCCGATCACATGCACGATGCCCTGCCGCTGGTCGGTCAGCGGGATGTAGGGCACGCCGAATTCCGCGACGTTGCGCTCCAGCGTCTCGACCTGGACGCGGCTTTCCGGGTCCTCGATCGTGCCGTAGCGAGAGGCGTCGGTGGCGATGTTGTGGTCCACCACGCCGATCGTCGCATCCGGCCGGCGCAGGCGCCGCCCGGCCATGCGCAGGCCCTCGAAGGCCTGCGGGCTCGTCACCTCATGGATGAGGTGCTTGTCGATGTAGAGGACGACGGTGCCGTCCGGGAGCGTCTCGACGACATGCGCATCCCAGATCTTGTCGAACAGCGTGCGCGGCTTCGTACCGGACATCATCCCCCACCCTTCAGCGTGTCGCCACGCGGTGCGCCGCGCGGGCGCGGCCGGCCTCAATCGGCCGTGTCGCGCGCCTTCTCCTGGATGCGCGCCGACTTGCCGGTGCGGCCGCGCAGGTAATAGAGCTTCGCGCGGCGCACCCGGCCGCGGCGGACCACCTGGATCTCGGCCACGTTCGGCGAGTAGAGCGGGAAGACGCGCTCCACGCCCTCGCCGTACGAGAGCTTGCGCACCGTGAAGTTGCTGTTCACGCCGCGGTTGGAGCGGGCGATCACCACGCCCTCATAGGCCTGGGTGCGGGTGCGCTCGCCCTCGACGACCTTCACCATCACGCGGACGGTGTCGCCGGGGTTGAACTCGGGCGTCGGGCGGGCGGCGGAAAGGCGGGCCTGCTGCGCGGCCTCGAACTGCTGGAGGAGGTTCATCGTCGGTCTTCCTTGCGTGCGGTCGTTTAGGCGGCGGCCGGAGGGCCGTCCAGTCGTTGAAGATGTTTCGTCCAGAGGTCAGGGCGGCGGGTGCGCGTGGCCGCCTCGGCCTGCGCGCGGCGCCATTTCGCGACCTCGGCGTGGTGGCCGGAGAGCAGGACCTGGGGCACCTCGCGCCCGTTCCATGCCGCCGGCCGGGTGTAGTGCGGATATTCGAGCAGCCCCTCGGGCCCGTGGCTCTCCTCGGCGGCACTCGCGGCGGCGCCCATCACGCCCGGCAGCAGCCGGACGCAGGCATCGAGCAGCAGCAACGCCGCGACCTCGCCGCCCGAGAGCACGACATCGCCGGCGGAGATCTCCACCATCTGCCGCGCCTCGATCACCCGCTCGTCCACGCCCTCGTAGCGGCCGCAGAGCAGAACGCAGCCGGGCCCGGCGGCGAGCTCGCGCACCAGTGCCTGGTCGAGCAGCCGGCCGCGCGGCGAGAGGTAGATCAGCGGCGCGCCCGGATTGGCCGCTGCGGCCGCGCCGAGCGCCGCATCCACCACGTCCGGCCGCATCACCATCCCCGCGCCGCCGCCGAAGGGCGTGTCGTCCACGCTGCGGTGGCGGTCGGTCGCGAAGGTGCGGATATCGAGGGTCTCGAGCGCCCAGCGCCCCTCGCGCAGCGCCTTGCCGGCCAGCGAGACGCCGAGCGGCCCGGGGAACATCTCGGGGAAGAGCGTGAGCACGGAGGCGCGCCACGCCCGGCCCGCCGGCAGCCCCGTCTCGCCACGCGCCGGGGTCATGCCGCGCTCTCCTCCGGCATGGCCATGCTGCGCTCGGCGGGCGGGACGATCACCACGCGGCCGGCCGCGACATCCACCACCGGCACCGCGGCGCGGGTAAAGGGGATCAGCCGTTCCCCGCCCGGCCCCTCGATCACCAGGATGTCGCCCGCGCCGTAGTTGGCGACCTCGCGCACCGTGCCGAGGGCGCTGCCATCCTCGGCGAAGGCGGCGAGCCCCTCGAGATCGCAGAGCAGGAAATCATCCGGATCGGCCGGCGGCGGCAGCAACTCCCGCGCGACGTGGAGCTTCGTCCCGGTCAGCCGCGCCGCGGCGTCGCGATCGGCCACGCCCTCGATCCGCCCGAGCCCGCCCGGCAGCGCGGTCACCGTGAAGCTTCGCGTGCCCGACGCGTCCGTCAGCGGGCCGTAGCGTCCGATGGCGAAGGGGTCTTCGGTGAAGGCGTGCAGACGCACCAGGCCCCGCACGCCGTGCGGCCTCCCGATCTCGCCCAGCAGGATCAGGCGCGGGCGATCCGGACGGTCGGTGCGCGCCGCCTGCGGCGGCTGCGCCCCCCCGTCATCGCCTGCGCGCACGCGCTTCGCCGGCATGGCCGTTCAGGTCAGCCCGCAGCGGCCGCGGCGGCGGCGCGTTCCTGCGCCTTCTTCTTCGGCGCCGACTTCTTCGGCTGCGGCGGGAAGGCCGGCATCGGCGCGAGCCCGGCATGGCCGAGGAACTTCGCCACCCGCTCCGTCGGCAGCGCGCCCTGGCTCTTCCAGTGGAAGATGCGCTCGGCGAAGAGCCGCACGCGATCCGGATGGTCGCTCGGCAGCATCGGGTTGTAGGAGCCGAGCTTCTCGATGAAGCGGCCGTCGCGCGGGCTGCGGCTGTCGGCCACCACGATGTGGTAGTAGGGGCGCTTCTTGGCGCCGGCGCGGGCGAGGCGGATCTTGAGGCCCATGGGGTCGGTCTTCTCCTGAGTCTAGAACGGTCTGCGATTGCCAAGGCCCGGGATCAGCGCGCCCAGTCCGCCGCGCATCATCCCCTTCTGGCCGAGCTTGTTCATCCGCTTCATCATCGCGGACATGTCGTCGAACTGCTTGAGCAGGCGGTTCACCTCCTGCACGGAGGTGCCCGAGCCCGCTGCGATCCGCTTCTTGCGGCTCGCCTTCAGCAGGTCCGGGTAGCGCCGTTCCTTCGGCGTCATCGAGGAGATGATCGCCGCCTGGCGCTTCAGCAGCGTCTGATCGAGATTGGCGTTCTCGATCTGCGACTTGATCTTGCCGATCCCCGGCAGCATCCCGAGCATGCCCGAAAGCGAGCCCATCTTGTTGATCTGCTTGAGCTGCTGCGCGTAGTCCTCGAGGTCGAAGGACCCCTTCTGCATCTTCTTCGCGAGCTTCTCGGCTTCCGCCTGGTCGAGCTGCTCGGCCGCCTTCTCCACCAGGCTGACGATGTCGCCCATGCCGAGGATGCGGTTGGCGATGCGGTCCGGGTGGAACTCCTCGAGCGCGTCGAGCTTCTCGCCCGCGCCCAGCAGCTTGATCGGCGCGCCGGTGACGGCGCGCATCGAAAGCGCCGCGCCGCCGCGCGCATCGCCATCCACCCGCGTCATCACCACGCCGGTGACGCCGACCTTCTCCTGGAAGGCGCGCGCGGTGTTCACCGCGTCCTGCCCGGTCATCGCATCCACGACGAGCAGCGTCTCATGCGGCTTCGCGAAGGCCTTCACCTCCGCGACCTCCGCCATCAGCGCCTCGTCGATGGCGAGGCGGCCGGCGGTGTCGAGGATGACGACATCGAAAAGCTCGCGCCGCGCGAGATCCATCGCACGCTCGGCGATCTGCAACGGAGCCTGCCCCGCGACGATCGGCAGCGATGTCACCTCCGCCTGCTGCGCCAGCGTCTGGAGCTGGAGCTGCGCGGCCGGGCGCTGCACGTCGAGCGAGGCGAGCAGGACCTTCTTCCGGTCCTTGGTGCGAAGCCGCAGCGCGATCTTGCCCGAGGTCGTGGTCTTGCCCGAGCCCTGGAGACCCACCATCAGGATCGGCACCGGCGCCGGCGCGTTCAGGTCGAGCCCGCGCTTGCCGTCATCCGCGTTGCCGCCACCCGGGTTCCCATCGCGATTGCCCTGCAATCGCGATGGGTTCCCGCCGAGCGCCTCGACCAGCGCGTCGTTGACGATCTTCACCACCTGCTGCGCCGGCGAGACGGAGCGGATGACCTCCGCCCCCACCGCGCGCTCGCGCACGCGGGCGGTGATGTCTTTCACCACCGGCAGCGCGACATCGGCCTCCAGCAGCGCCACGCGGACCTCGCGCAGCGCCTCGGTCACGTCGGCCTCCGACAGCGCGCCACGGCGGCGCAGCTTGTCGAAGACGCCCGTCAGCCGGTTTCCGAGTGCCTCGAACATGAGGCGGGTGGTTCCTTCGTCTGCGGCCGCCCCAAACGCGATCGCGCCGCTGCGCGACCATCGCGGAGCGGCGGCGCCCGCCCCGCCATCGGGGCCGACGAAAGGTCCGGGCGGACCAGAAGCCGGGGCCTTTACGCCTTCGGCCCCGCCCGCGTCAAGAACGGCCCGAGGCTGGCGCGCCCGGCCCGGCCGGCCCACATTCCGCGCGATGCCGCCGCACCCCATCCGGGTGGCCGAGGACGCCGAGGGCGGCCTCGCCTATGCCGTCCCCTGCCCGCCCGAGGCGCTGCCCGCCGTCACCCCGGCCGCGCTGCGCGAGGCTTGGCGTGCCGCGCGCGAGGGAGCGCGCCGAGGTGGCTTCGGCCCGCCGCGCACGCTGCTCTTTGCCCGCGAGGGCACCGCGCCGAGCCGTCTCGCGCTGGCCGACCGCGACGCCCGCGCCTGGGCCGCGGCGGTGGACCGGGATGCGGATCTCGCGACGCTGGAAGGCCTCGCACTCTGCCTCCGCCTGCTCGCCCTGGTCGAGGTGATGGCGCGCGAGCCGGGGCTGCGCCCGTATTTCGCGCTCGGGCGCGAGGGGGTGGAGCTGCACCCCGCCCTGCTCGGCGCCGCCGCCGCGCTGCCGCTCGATGCCGCCGCCCGGTTCGACGCGGCGGCGCTCGGCGCGCTATTGTCGCGCGGACTCGCCGCCCGGGCCCGCGCCTGACCGCCCTGGCTTCCGCCCCCTCCCCGGATCACCGCCCGATGCGCCGCCTGGCCCCACTGCCGCTCCTTCTCCTCCTCGCCGCCTGCACCGCCCCCTTCGGCGAGGCGCCCCCGCGCGACCCGCGCGAGGCCGCCTGCCGCGCCGAGGCGACGCGGGTGGTGCAGTACCGGGAACGCGGCCAGCTGATGCGGACGGACGAGACGGAATCCGGCCGCGGCACCGTGACGGTCGCGCCCTTCGCCCGGGCGGAATCGGACCGCGGCCTGGCCCAACTCGAACGCGAGGCGATGGTGCGCGACTGCCTCAGGGCCCAGGGGGGCGCCGCTCCGGCGCGCTGAGGGCCGGGCGCGATGGCCTCCCCCGGCCATCTCGGCCGCGCGCTCGCCAGCCGCAACGCGCGCATCTTCTTCGGCGGCTCGCTGATCGCCTGGACCGGCCTCTGGATGCAGCGCATCGCGGTGGCCTGGCTCGCCTGGGAGCTCACCGGCAGCGCCTTCTGGGTCGGCATGGTCGCCTTCTGCGACCTCGCCCCGGCCGTGGTCATCTCGCCGATCGCCGGCGCGGTCGCGGACCGGGTGGACCGGCTGCGGCTGGCGATGCTCGCCCAGGCGGTGATCGCGGTGCAGGCCGCCCTCGTCGCCACGCTCGCCGGGGCGGGGGTGATGACGATCGGGCTGCTGCTCGTGCTCGAAGTCGCCGGCGGCGTGGCGGCGGCCTTCGCCCAGCCGGCGCGGCAGACGCTGATGCCGGGGATCGTGCCGCGGGCCGACCTTGGCGCGGCGGTGGCGATCAACAGCCTGGTCTTCAACATCGCCCGCTTCGTCGGCCCCGCCCTCGCCGGCCCGATCATCGCGATCTGGGGCGTGGTGCCGGCGATCGGCGCCAATGCGGTGGGCTACCTGCTCGCCGCCGGCTCGATGGCACTGCTCCAGGTCGCCGGCACCGAGCGCCGCGGCCATCCGGCGAGTGCCAGCCTCTGGGGCGAGGTGGTGCAGGGCCTCGCCTATGCGCGCCGCCATGCCGGGCTCGGGCCCCTGCTGCTCTATGCCGCGCTCTCGGGCGTGCTGCTGCGCGGCATGCAGGAGATCCTGCCGCCCTTCGTCGAGCGCCTGTTCGGCCGTGGCGCCGAGAGCCTGGCGCTGCTGACCGCCTGCTTCGGCATCGGCGCGCTCTGCGCCGGGCTGTGGGTCGCCAATCGCGGCCGGCTGGAGGGGACGACGCGCCTCGCGGTGTGGTCCGGCCTCGGCCAGGCGGCCTGCATCGCGCTGTTCGTGGCCACCGGCTTTTTCCCGCTCGGCCTGCTGGCGGCGGCGCTGATCGGCGGCTTCGCCTCGGTGCATGGCATCTGCGTCCAGACGCTGCTCCAGCACGCGACGGCGCCCGATTTCCGCGGGCGGATGCTCTCGCTCTGGGGCATGATCACGCGCGCCTGCCCGGCCCTCGGCGCGCTCGCGCTCGGCACGGCGGGCGAACTGTTCGGGCTGCGCCTGCCCACGCTGGCCGCCGTGGCCCTGTTCCTGCTGGTCTTCGCCTGGGGCCTCACGCGGCTCGGGCGGATGCGGCGCGCCCTGGAAGGCGCGCCGGAGGACGCGGCGGCGCGATAGATCGGCGGCGCCGCCTCGGCTAGACTGGGCCCATGCGCCGCCGTCTCCTCGCCTGCCTGCCCGCGCTGCTGCCCGCCTCGGCCGGGGCCTTCCGGCTCGAGCCACCGACCGCGGAGATCGCCGCGGAGTACGGCAGCGGCTGCACCGGGCGCGAGCTGCATGAGGCGCTGCGGGCCGAACTCGACCGCGCGCTGGATGGCCGCCCGCTCCCGCCCGAGCTCGCGCCGCGACTGGCCGCGCTCACCCGCTGCCCCTTCTGCGGCTGCGCGGTCGCCGACGCGGCCGACCATGGCGAGGCCGCGGACCCGCCCACCCCCGGCTGACCTCGGCCCGCCCAGCGGCTACAACCCCGGGGCCGTCAGCCAGGAGGAAAGACGCATGTCGAAGATCACCCGCCAGGGCAGCAACCAGATCCTTTCGAGCTCGGTCGAGTATCACAACTTCGTCTATCTCGCCGGGCTCACCGCCGACGATCTCTCGAAGGACGTCACCGGCCAGACGCGCGAGGTCATCGCGAAGATCGATGCGGGCCTCGAGGCCAACGGCACCGACAAGACGCGGCTGCTCCAGGCGCAGATCTGGCTCAAGGACATCCGCGACCGGGATGCGATGAACAAGGTGTGGGTGGAATGGCTCGGCGATGCCGGCCGCCCGGCGCGCGCCTGCGTGCAGGCCAACATGGCCGATCCCCGCCACCTGGTGGAGATCATGGTCACCGCCTGCAAGTGACCTGCTGCAAGTGACCTCCCGGCGCCGGGGTGATCCCCCGGCGCCCGCATGCCTGTCATGACTCCGCTGCGAACCGAGTCTGCCGTTTCGGTTTCGTGTGTTGCATCAATGACGCAACACTGTGGCGCGTGTGTTTCGTGTGTTTCGCGCTAGGACGATTTCCCGAAATCCGCCTGCACGTCACGCGCGTATTCGACGAATCACATCCAATTACGCCGTGTGTCAGCCTCACGGGGTTGGCATCCCCCACCGCCGCGGATACCGCCTTGCGCATCGGGCCGGCAAGAGCCCGCTCAGGGGCGAAAGCAGGGGGATTTGCATGCGGGCAGGACGCGCGCTTCTGGCCATGATCGTCGTCGTGGGTGCCTCGGCCGCCGGGCCGCGCACCGCGGATTCCGCCACCAGCCGCGAGGCCCGCAACCAGCCCGCCGCGAACAGCCAGGCCCGCCCGGCCGCGCAGCCGCGCCAGCAGGTCGGCCAGCGCGCCGCGCAGCCCAACCGCCAGGCGGCCGCCCGCCCGGCCAACCGCCTGCCCCCGCGCGCCGCCATCGCGCCGCAGGAACAGGCCTTCGCCGCGCTGCTCACGCCCGTCCTTGCCCCGGCCGCGCTCAACATCGGCACGCCCATCCTGCCGGTCGCGCAGACCACCGGCCTCTCCTGCGTGCCCTTCGCCCGCATGGCGACGGGGATGAACATCAGCGGCGATGCCCGCCACTGGTGGTTCAACGCCGCCGGCACCTACGCCCGCGGCAACGTGCCGGAACGCGGCGCCGTGCTCGCCTTCATGGCGTCGGGCGGGATGCATCGCGGCCATGTCGGCGTGGTGAGCCGCGTGGTGAACGCGCGCACCATCCTGCTCGATCATTCCAACTGGGCCGGCCCCGGGGTGCGCCGCGGCGAGGTGATGCGCGGCGTCGCCGTGGTGGATGTCTCCGACCGCAACGACTGGACTTCCGTCCGCGTCCAGGTCGGCCACAGCGCCGAGAGCTTCGGCCGCACCTACCCGACGCATGGCTTCATCTACAACCGCCCCGTCGGCGCCCGCATCCTGACCGCCGAGGCGTCCGGCGCCGCGCGGACCGAGGTGGCGGAGGCCATCACACCGCACGCCGCGCAGCATCTGCGCCTCGCCGCCGAGACGCTCGGCCGCTGACACGCGGCGCCGGTGGGTCATACCGGGCGCACGAAGGTTTCACCTTCGTGCCCTCAATCGCCGGCGCGCCTCCGGCGCTTGGCTTCGCCGCACTTGCGGCGGCCGCCAGTCGGCGGCTCGGCCGGCTGACGCCGGCCGCAGGTCGGATCTGTGTCCACGGGGTATCAGCCCCGCCAGGCGTGCAGCATGAACCATTGCTCGGGATGGGCCCGGACCGCGGGCGTGATCGCGGCGTCGAGCGCCGCGATGTCGGCCAGCAGCCCCTCCCGCCCCGGCCGATGCGGGCCGAGTTCCACCTCGGGCAGGAAGGTCACCCGGAACCGCGCCGCCTCGCCGAGGCGCAGGCCGTAGGCGGGCACGATCGCCGCCCCCGTCCGCCGCGCCAGCCGCACCACGCGCATGATGTTGCCCTCGGCGCGCAGCTTCCGCCCCAACGCCGGCGCCTGCACCTGCCCGCCCCAGTCCTCGTCCACGTAGTACACAAGTCCCGCGCGCCGCTCCTCGAGCGTGCGCAGCGCCTCGAAGGGCGCGCCGAGGCTGGGCAGGATGACGCCCGAGCCCGCGACGCCGGCCTCGGCCAGGCTGCGTGCGCGGCTGCGCGCGGCGATCCGCATCCGGAACCGGTTGGGCAGCGCCTGGAAGATCACCTTCACCGGGACGCCGATTTGCAGCAGCGCGCCCGGCACCGTCTCCCAGCTTCCCACATGCGTCCCCGCGATGATCAGCGGCCGGTCCGCGCGGAGGATGCTGAGCGGGATCTCGCCGCCCTCGATGGCGATGCGCCGTTCCGGCAGGATGCGGTCATGCGCGGCGAACTCGGCGAAGACGCGCCCGACATGGCGCCAATGCACGGCCAGCAGCGCCTCGATCTCCGCCTCACCGGCCTCTGGCCGCAGCAGCCGGAGCGCCGCGCGCGCCCGGTCCGAGGCCACCGGCCGCTTCCGCCCCGCGCGCTCGCCGAGCCGCGCGCCGAGGTCCGAGATGCGGTCCGTCGGCAGCAGCCGGAGCGCGTGATGGATCGCGAGATCGCCCGCGCCGACCAGTGCATCCCGCACCCAGTGGCGCCAGAGCGCCCGGCGTTCCGACCAGCGCCAGGGCGGGGCGGGATAGAACGGCTCAAGCACGCGGCCGGACCCGCATCGGCAGGGCGGCGCCGGGCCTGAGCGTGAGGCGGGCCACCGGCTTCACCTCCGTCCCCGGCACCAGCTCCATCTCCACGCCGCCGAACAGCGTCGCCAGGCAGAGCACCGCCTCCGCGAGCCCGAGATGCTGGCCCGTGCAGACCCGGGGCCCAACGCTGAAGGGGATATAGGCGTGCCGGTGCGGCCGCGCGGCGCCGGGCAGGAAGCGGTCCGGCAGGAAGGCATCGGCGTTCTCCCACAGCGCCGGCTTGCGGTGCAGCAGCCAGGGCGCGACCAGCACCATCGTCCCCGGCTTCACCTCGCGCCCCGCGATCCGCCCCGGCGCGATCGCCTGGCGCGAGAGCAGCGGCACCGGCGGATAGAGCCGCATCGTCTCCTCGATCACCGCCCTGGCGAAGGGCAGGCGCGGCAAATCCTCGAGCGTCGCGGCGCGGCCGCCGAGCACGGCATCGAGCTCCGCGCGCAGCCGCGCCGCACTCGCCGAATCCTGGCTCAGGATGAAACACGCCCAGGCGAGGACGTTCGCCGTCGTCTCGTGGCCGGCCATGAACAGCACGATCGCCTCGTTGCGGAAGGCCCGCGCATCCATCGGCCGATCGGTCCCAGGGACCTTCGCCTCCGCCATGGCACGGATCAGGGACGCCTCGCCCGCGCCGCGCGCCAGGATATCGGCGATCAGCCGGTCCACCACGGCGTGGATGCGTCCCACCGCCGCGCGCAGCCGCGCGTTGCGCGGGCGGGGAATCCAGTCCGGCAGGCCGAGCAGCGAGATCAGGTCGGTCTGGTCCACCAGCGCCTGGTACTCCGCGAAGGCCGCGACGACATCCGCCGCCGCCTCCGCCCCCAGCGCGCGGCCGAAGATGGTGCGGCAGATGATCTCGGCGGTGAGCCGCCCCATCTCCTCCAGCACGTCGAGCGCGGTGCCCGGCGGCAGCGCGCGCCAGGCGGCCGCGCGCTCCGCCGCCGCCTCGGTGATCGCGGGTGCCAGCTCGGGCAGGCGCGACGCATGGGTGACGGGTGCCACGACGCGCCGCCGCTCCCGCCACAGCGGGCCGTCCGAGACGAACAGCCCGTCGCCGAGCAGCGGCGCCAGCGCGTGGCGGTGCTGCGGCGACTTGCGCTGGAAGGCCTCGTGCTGCTCGACGAAGGCCTCGGCCACCGTCTCCGGGCTGTTGCAGACGACGATGTCGCGGAACAGGATCCGGGTGAAGATCACGTCGCGGTTGAAGGCGCCGGCGGGCCAGACCGCGAGCCAGTTGCGCCGCCCCGCCGCGACGAGCTGCCCGAGCTTCAGCCGGCGCGGCGGCCGTGGCGGGAAGGGCGGCACATAGGGCGCGGCGGCACGGCCTTCGGGCATGGCGCCGCCTTAGGGTGCAAACCCGATCAGCCTTCGGCCCGCTGGCCGGTTCCGCGCGGCATCCGCTGCGTCAGACAGCTTGCCGATGCACCCAGCATCGGCTGCGCCATCTTCCTGGCGGACTGCCACGCGGCCCTCGGCCTTCGGGCGCGAAGCTGATCGGGTTTGCACCCTGGGCCGCGCCGCCGGTCGTGTCACGCGCCCTCGGCCACCAGCACGATCCGCCCCGTCACCTGTCCCGCGCGCAGCCGCTGCAGGGCCGCATCCGCGTTCGGCAGCCGGTCGCGCGTGATCGGGATGCCCGCCACCCTGCCGCCCTGTGCGAGCCCGACCAGCGCGCACAGCTCCTTCGGGCTGCCCACATAGGATCCGCGCAGCGTCAGCGCCTTCTGCGCCATGATCGGCAGCGGCACCGCGAGCTCGCCGCCGAACAGCCCCACCTGGATCAGCCGCCCCCCCTTCACCAGCGCATCGAAGCAGAAGCGCGCGGTGGCGCTGCCGTTGACGAGGTCGATGATCGCCTCGACCGGCCCGCCGCAGAGCGCCATCAGCCGCTTCGCCACATCGGGCTGGCTGGCATCGAGCGTGTCCGAGGCGCCGGCGGTGGTCGCGGCGGCGAGCTTGTCGGCGCTCACATCCACCGAGACGATGCGCCGATGCCCCATCGCCCGCAGGATCGCCACCGCCTGCAGCCCGAGCCCGCCGGCGCCCACCAGCACGATCGGCTGGTCGGGCTCGAGCGGCATCGCCTTGTTGATCGCCGAATAGACGGTGATGCCCGAACAGGCATAGGTCGCGGCGAGTGCCGGATCGATGTCGCCCGGATCCACCAGGTGCCGCGGCTCCGGCGCGAGCACATGGGTCGCGTAGCCGCCGTTCTGGAATACGCCGAGCGCCTTGCCCTGGACGCACATGTTGTCGTCCTCGGCCTTGCAGCGGGCGCAGCTGCCGCAGCCGACCCAGGGGAAGACGATGCGGGTCTGCCCGACCGCGAGCCCCTGCCCCTCCGCCTCCGGCCCCCACTTCACGACGCGCCCGACGATCTCATGCCCCATCGCGAGCGGCAGCTTCACGCCGCGGTCGCTGAGCTTCATCACGCCGCGGCTGCCGAGGTCGTATTCGCCTTCCCAGATATGGATGTCGGAATGGCAGACGCCGGCATGCGTCACCTCCAGCAGCACCTGCTTGCCCACCGGCTCCGGCGTCGGCAGCTCGATCTCCTGCAATGGCTGCTTCGGCGCGATCACGGCCCAGGCGCGCATGGCGTGCTTTCCTTCCCTCATCCCGCCCATGAAGGCGCCGCGCCGCGCGCCGGTCAACTTGCGCGGCGTCGGCTTTCGGGCGTCGAGGGCGTGCTAGGCTTCGTTTTCGTTGGGGAGGATCGCGGGATGAGCGACATTCTGGGGCGCCTGCTGGGCGCGGTGCTCGAAGGGCAGCAGCCGGCGCGCCCGGGCGCGCCGCCGGCCGGGCTGGCGGGCGCGCTGGGCGGGCTGCTCGGCGGCGGCGAGCAGGCGGTGGGTGGCCTCGACCAGGTCACGAACCAGCTCCGCCAGGCCGGGCTCGGCCATCAGGTGGACAGCTGGATCGGCACCGGCGCGAACGAGCCCATCGCGCCGGAGGCGCTGATGCAGGCCTTCGGCCGCCAGCCGCTGGAACAGCTCGGCCAGCGCGCCGGCACCGATGGCGCCGGCCTCGCCGGCCTGCTTGCGGCCGTGCTGCCCGCAGTGATCAACGCCATGACGCCGCAGGGAAGGTTGCCGCAGAGCCCGGCCGAACTGCCCGGCGGCGGCGGGCTCGGCGCGCTGCTCGGCGGCGGCGCGGCGCAGGGTGGCGGGCTCGGCGCGCTCGCCGGGATGCTGGGCGGGGCCGGTGGCGCCGCCGGCGCGGGCGGGCTCATGGGCGCGCTGGGCGGGCTGATGGGCGGCGGCGCGGCGGCGCAGCCGGGGCATGGCGGCACGGTCGGCGGCGAGGGCCTCGCCGATGGCGCGGCCTATGGCAAGCGCCGGCCCGGCCAGGGCGGCGGGATGAAGGATTGAGGCCGCGGCCGGCTCATCCGGGGATCGCGGGGTCCGTCATGCGCCGGTGCTCCTCGAGCGCGTAGCGGTCGGTCATGCCCGCCAGGTAGTCGCAGACCGCCGCCGCCGCCGCCGCGCTGCCGGCGGCGCCGGCGCGCGCCTGCCACCAGGGCGGGAGCTGCCGCGGCTCGCCATGCAGCAGCTGGAACATCACCTGCAGCGCGCGCCTGCATTTCTGCGTCGTGCGGTTGACGCGCCAGTGGCGGTACATGCGCTGGAACAGGAAGGCGCGGAGCTGGTTGTTGGCCTCCTGCATCGCCTCCGAGAAGCCGACCACCGGCCAGGCGGCGGCGCGGATGTCGTCGGCACTCCGCGGACCGAGCCGGCCGAGCCGCGCGCGCGCCTCCGCCACCACGTCGTTGACCATGGCGTTGATGACGCGGCGCACCGTCTCGCCCACCGCGCGGTCGCGCGGCAGGGTGGGGTTGTCGCGCTGCGCCTGGGCGAAGGCGTCGCCGACCAGGGGGAGTTCGGCGGCCTCCTCCAGCGAGAACATGCCGGCGCGGATGCCGTCGTCCAGGTCGTGGTTGTTGTAGGCGATGTCGTCGGCGATCGCCGCCACCTGCGCCTCCGCCGAGGCATGGGTGCCGAGGTCGAGCGGATGCCGGCGGTCGTAGTCGGCGATGTAGCCCGCCGGCCGCCGCACCGGGCCGTTGTGCTTGGCGAGCCCCTCCAGCGTCTCCCAGGTGAGGTTCAGGCCGTCGAAGCCGGCATAGCGCGCTTCGAGCAGCGTGACGGCCTTGAGCGACTGCGCGTTGTGGTCGAAGCCGCCATAGGGCTTCATCACCGCATCCAGCGCATCCTCCCCGCCATGGCCGAAGGGCGGGTGGCCGAGGTCGTGCGCCAGCGCCAGCGCCTCCGCCAGATCCTCCTCCAGCGCCAGTTCGCGCGCCACGGAGCGGGCGATCTGCGCCACTTCCAGGCTGTGCGTCAGCCGCGTGCGGAAATGGTCGCCCTCGTGATAGACGAAGACCTGGGTCTTGTACTGCAGCCGCCGGAAGGCGGTGGAGTGGATGATCCGGTCGCGGTCGCGCTGGAAGGGCGAGCGCGCCCCGCCCCCCGGCTCGGCATGCAGCCGCCCGCGCGAGGCCGCGGCGCGCACCGCCCAGGGCGCCAATCCGTCCGGCAGCCGTTGCGGGTCCATGCCTCTCGCTAGCATCAAGGGGACGCGGTTGGAAACAGCGGGCTCGCCGGCCTATATTCGCGCCATGTCCGCACCCGCCTTCCGCGTCACCCCGCGCGCCGCCGCCCAGGTCGCCGAGATCGCCGCCCGCGAGGGCAAGCCGCAGGCGGGGCTCCGCCTCGCCGTGGATGCCGGCGGCTGCTCGGGCTTCCAGTACCGCTTCGCGCTCGAGGACGCGCCGGCCGAGGACGACCTGGTCGTGCAGGAGGGCCCGGCGCGGGTCTTCGTGGACCCGGTCAGCCTCGATCTGCTCGCCGGTGCCGAGCTCGACTGGGCCGAGGCGCTGATCGGCGCGCATTTCGCCGTGCGCAACCCCCAGGCCGTCAGCGCCTGCGGCTGCGGCACGTCCTTCGCCGTCGGGTGATGACAGTCGTGGCGGCCAGCGCAGCTGGCCGAGGCCGCGACGGGTTCCCAGCCGCGGTGCGTTGCACCGCGGCTGGGATCCCGGAAGGCGGCCCACGCCCAGACCGATTGCGACACCAGCACGCCAGTGACCGGCGCGAAGGCAAGCCGGCGGAGCCGGCGCTCGCCGTCTGAGGGCACATATGATCCTCGCCACCTTCAACGTGAACTCGATCCGGCGCCGCGCCGGGCATGTGCGGCGATTCCTCGATCGCGTGCAGCCGGACCTGGTCTTCCTCCAGGAGCTGAAATGCCGCACGGAGGAAGTGCCCGCGCTCGAACTCGAAGGCGGCGGCTACCGCCTGCACGCGGTCGGCCAGGGCGGCGGGCGCAACGGCGTCGCGGTGCTCGGGAAGATCCCCTTCGAGGTGGTGGCCACCGCCCTGCCCGGCGATCCCGCCGACGAGCAGGCCCGCTACATCGAGGTCGCGGCGGCGGGCATGCGGGTCGCCGGCATCTACCTCCCCAACGGCAATTCCGGCGGCGAGGACGGCTTCGCCTACAAGCTCGGCTGGATGGAGCGGCTGCGCCGTCTCTGCGCCGCGCGGCTCGATGCCTTCACGCCCTTCGCGGTGCTCGGCGACTTCAATGTGTGCCCCACGCCGCTCGATCTCGCGCCCGGCACGCTGAAGCCGACCGACGCGCTGGTCCGCCCCGAGACCCGCGCCGCCTGGCGCGCGCTGGAGCATCTCGGCCTGACGGACGCGCTGCGCGCGCTGCATCCGGGCGCGCGGCTCTACACCTACTGGGACTATGGCGCGAGCTTCGATGCCAATGCGGGCCTGCGCATCGACCATGCGTTGCTCAGCCCGGAGCTGGCCGAGCGCCTGACGCGCGCCGAGGTGGATGTGGCGCCGCGCGCCGAGGAGAACCCCTCGGACCACACGCCGCTGGTGGTGGAGATCGGGTAGGGTGGGCTTTCTCCCTCCCCCGCATGGCGGGGGAGGGAGATTCGCTACACGGCCCGCGCGATCGCCAGGAAATCGGCGGCGACCAGGCTCGCCCCGCCCACCAGCGCGCCATCCACGTCGGGCAGCGCCAGGATCGCCTTCGCATTGCCCGGCTTCACCGAGCCGCCGTAGAGCACCCGCATCGCCGCGCCCACCGCGCCGAGGCGCGCGACGAGCAGGCGGCGGATCGCGCCATGGATCGCGGCGATGTCGGCCTCGGTCGGCGTCCGCCCGGTGCCGATCGCCCAGACGGGCTCATAGGCGACGACACCCGTGAAGCCATCCGGCAGGCTGCCCGCCAATTGCCGCGCGACCACCGCCTCGGCCTCGCCGGCCAGGCGCTGCGCTTCCGTCTCGCCGACGCACACCACCGGCACGAGCCCCACGGCCAGCGCCGCCTCCGCCTTGGCCCGCACCTGCGCATCCGTCTCGGCGTGATCCGCCCGGCGCTCCGAATGGCCGAGGATCACATGCGTCGCCCCCGCATCGCGCAGCATCGGCGCCGCCACGTCGCCGGTATGCGCGCCCTTCGCCGCCCGGTGGCAATCCTGCGCGCCGACCGCGACCGCCGAGCCCGCCAGCACCGCCGCGACCTCCGCGATGTGCAGGAACACGGGACAGACCAGAAGGTCGGCGCCAAGCCCGCCCGCGCCGTCCCGCACCGCGCCGGCCAGCGCCACGGCCTCGGCCCGGCTGCCATGCATCTTCCAGTTCCCGGCGACCAGCGGCCGCACGCCCGGCGTCATTCCCCACCCTCCCGAAGACCGGCCCGGCCCTACCAACCGCCCGGCGGGCTGGCAACCGGCCCGGCCTTGGGCTACGCGAACGCCCCATGATCACCTGGTTCCGCAACCTGGCGAAATCCTGGGTCGCCAAGATCCTCTTCGTGCTCCTCATCATCTCCTTCGGGATCTGGGGCATCGAGGACATCGTGCGCAATTTCTGGCGCGAATCCGCCGTCGTGCGCATGGAAGGCGCGACGATCGAGGTGCCGGAAGCGCAGAACGCGGCGCGGCGCGAGCTCTCGCGCCTCCAGCGCCAGCTCGGCCCCGCCTTCGAGCCCGACCAGGCCGTGCGCGAGGCGATCGCGACGCGCGCGCTCGAAACCCTGATCGCGGAGCGCGCCCAGCGCCTCGAGGCCGCGCGGCTCGGGCTCGCCACGCCGGATGGGGAGGTCGCCGCCTATGTCCGCGCCATCCCGAGCTTCCAGATGGGCGGCGAGTTCAGCCGCCTCATCCTCGACCAGTTCCTGCGCCAGAACGACCTCAGCGAGCCGATGTTCCTCCAGATCGTGCGCGACGACCTCCAGCGCATGCAGCTCCTCGGCGCCGTGCGCGCCGGCGCCGGCGCGCCGGACAGCCTCGCGCGCGCGCTGATCCGCTGGGAACTGGAACGCCGCGTCGCGCAGGTGGTGGAGCTGCCGCTGCTCGACGCGCCCGAGCCCGAGGAACCCAGCGAGGCGCAGCTCGCGCGCTTCCACGCCAACAACCCCGACCGCTTCTCGACGCCCGAGCTGCGCGAGGCCGCCCTCATCCTCCTCTCGCCCGAGACGCTGCTCGACGAGGTCGCGGTGACGGAGGAGGAACTCCGCGCCGCCTTCGAATCGCGCCGCGCCCAGTTCGAGACGCCGGAGCGCCGTGCGCTGCAACAGGTGCTGCTGCCCGAGGAGGCACCGGCGCGCGAGATCGCCACCGCCTGGGCCGCCAACCCCGACTTCACGGCGATCACCCAGGCCGCCACCGCCGCCGGCGGCACCGCGCTCGACCTCGGCACGCTGACCCGCGACGAACTCCCCGTGCCCGAACTCGCCGCGGCCGCCTTCGCCGCGGCCGAGGGCAGCGTGACCGCGCCGGTCCGCTCGCCCTTCGGCTGGCACGTGCTGCGCGTGGCGGCCGTGACCCCCGGCACCGCGGCCGACTTCGCCGCGGCGCGCGAACGCCTCCAGCGGGAGATCGCACTCGAACGCGCCGGCGACCTCGCCTTCGAACGCGCCAACCGGATCGAGGACACGCTGGCCGGCGGCGCCTCGCTGGAGGAAGCCGCGCGCCGCCACAACCTCGCCCTCGTCCGCCTCTTCCTCGACGCCGAAGGCCGCGACCCGGACGGGCTGCCCGTCGCCCTGCCGGTCCCGGCCGAGGCACGGCCCGAAACCCTCCGCGCCATCTTCACCGCCCAGCCCGGCCAGGCACCACGGCTGATCGAGCTCCGCCAGGCCGACGGGTTCATCGCGATCGAACTCCAGGAAGTCCGCGCGCCGAGCCTCAAGCCGCTCGCCACCATCCAGGACGACGTCCGCCTCGCCTACCTCACCGACCAGCGCCGCCGCGCGCAGGAGGAACGCGCCGGCGCGCTCCTCGCCGCGATCCGCGGCGGCCAGACGCTGGAAGCGGCCGCCGAGGCGGCCGGCCTCCCCAGCACCCGCATGGGGCCCTTCAGCCGCCGCCCCGAACCCGGCCCGCCCGGCACCACCATCCCCGCCGAACTCCTCCCCGGCCTGTTCGCCGGCCGCCCCAACGAAGCCACCATGGTCGCCACCAGCGCCGGCTTCGCAGTGGCCCAGCTCCTCGAGATCACGCCCCCCGACTCCGACGCCCAAACCACCGCGATGGCCAACGCCCGCCGCACCATCCAGGCGCAGGCCGCCGACGACCTCGAAGCCCAGTTCGCCGCCGCGCTCCGCACCCGCGCCGCACCGCGCGTGAGCCCGGCCCTGATGCAGCAGGTGGTTCCGTAGGATGGGGGGCGCGGGCGTTGAGGGGGGCTCCGCCCCCCTCAAACTCCCCCCGCCAAGGGCCAGCGGGCCCTTGGAACCCATGCGTTTATGGCTGGGATGGGGAGGGGGCCTCACGCGCGCGCCCTCGATCACACGCGGAACAGGCCCCCTCCCCATCCCAGCCATGAAAGTCGCCGGGTCCAGGGGCCGCCTGGCCCCTGGCGGGTGGGGTTCGGGGAGGGC
>VFQP010000752.1_pt1 | contig 53749 bp, 93 predicted proteins | sample 3512351 | NCBI WGS metagenome assembly VFQP01 (sample SAMN10412372, study PRJNA504923) | tailings metagenome | isolation source: Relicate 1 Philex TSF1 revegetated site | place: Philippines: Tuba, Benguet | collected 2017-08-29 | reverse complement strand
TACACACAATATACCAATTACATACACATAATGTGCCAATTACATACACACAATGCAAATTACATACACACAATATACCAATTACATACACATAATGTGCCAATTACATACACACAATGTGCCAATTATATACACACAATGTACCTATAACAATGTACCTATGACACACACAAAAACACACAGGTGTATGAGAGGGCTGTCGCGAATGTGCCTCCTGCACCTGAGAAGCGCTATTGGCAGCGATACATATTCCTGTGGATCAAGTATGCACTATGGGAGGAACTGGATGCACACGAACCTGAACGTGCACGGGAGGTGTGTTGGGATTTGTTCGTGTGTTGTTGGTATATACATATATGTATGTGTGTGTGTGTTGTGTAGTGTGTATGCATGTGAGTGTGGTCTTGTATTGTGTGTGCGCATGTGTGTGTGGTCTTGTATTGTGTGTACGAGAGAGAAAGAGAGAGTGCGTGCATGTATATATTATTGAATTATGGTGGATTGATAGGGATGACATTACCATGTGTACACACCACATACGCTTGCTCCGTACACTCTACAACACCATATACATGCACACATACATTTGCATACACATAGACACACACACACAAAAAAAAAAAAAACGCATCCCAACAGGTGTATCGTGCATGTCTCAAGTTGATACCCCACACCACCTTCACCTTTGCCAAGATGTGGCTCCTGGCTGCACAGCTGGAATTGAGGCAACTGCGTTTGGAAGCTGCCAGGAAGATACTGGGTATGGCCCTGGGCATGTGTCCTAAGAATAAACTGTTCAAGAGTTATATTGCTATAGAGCTGCAGTTGGGCAACATTGACCGGTATGGCTGAGTGTGGAGTGTGGGTGTGGGGGAATGTGTGATGTGCTTTTGTGGTGTATGGACTGTGGAATGTGGGTGTGGTGTATGGAATGTGTGTATAGTGCGGATCAGTTGTATATGACCCAATCTTTACACCCCACCTGCATACACCTCCATACACCCCCCACCCAACCCCCTTTCACCACACGCAGGTGTCGAACCCTGTATGAAAAATTCCTCCTGTTCAACCCCTCGAACTGCACTGCCTGGTGCAAATTTGCTGAACTAGAAGCTTCCCTCAATGAAGCAGAACGTTCCAGAGCACTCTACGAACTCGCCATTCAACAGCCTGTGCTCGACATGCCAGAGCTCCTCTGGAAGGCGTACATTGACTTTGAAATTGCCCAGGGAGAGAGGGAACGGGCCAGGGCCCTGTATGAGCGGCTACTGGAGCGAACAAAGCATGTCAAGGTGTGGATGAGTTTTGCGAAATTTGAGGCGACGCCGCTGGAGGAGTTGGTAGCTGAGCAGGGTGGGGAGGATGGTGGTGGTGGTGCTCCAGGGTATGCGTGGGTGTGGGTGGGTGAGGGTGGGTGGGTGAGGGGTACAACATTTTTGTGTGTGGGTGTTGGTGAGGGGTACAACATTTGTGTGTGTATATGAGAGTGTGGGTGAATCATGTGAATCATGTGTAATTACACCACATGCGTTGCCCTCTCTCTGTGCTCACCACCCTTGCTCATTCCCCTCTCAATGCCCTCTCATCCCCCACCTCCTCCTCATCACCATACACACACACAGGCGGGATGCCCCAGCAGGGACATCTGAGTCAGACATCCAAGTTGCAGCACGTGAGAGCTTTGCACGAAGCGTGTATGAGCGTGCATATCGCAGCATGCGGGAAACTCAGCCAGATGCCAAGGAAGAGGCATTGGCGCTGTTGGAGGCATGGAAGGAATTTGAATCTGATGCCAAGAGCAGGTGGGGGGGGTTCCATGTCATGATGGACACATGTGCTGCCGCAAGTACAACTGCATGTTTCTTTATAAACCAAACACAAAACATCATCATCACACACCATTACCACCTCTCCCAGGAATGCTGAGGAAAAACAGCGGGCGGTGGATGCCATCAGCAAGAGGCTGCCACGGCGGGTCAAGCGCAAACGTCCGATCATGTTGGAGGATGGCACCAGTGCGGGCATGGAAGAGTATTATGATTACATTTTCCCAGAAGAGGAGGAGTCTGCACCCAAGCTCAAGATCCTGGAGGCTGCGTATCGCTGGAAACGGCAAAAGCAGGATCAGGAGTCTTAGAAGAGCGTGCTGGGCTGGGGTACGGGAGTGCTGGGGAGTGCTGCGCCAGGGGTTGATGCAGTTTGATTTTTAATACATCAGCTGTCATAACGCGGTGTGCAACGTATTTTGATCATCCAGTACATCAGACCGTGCATCACACAGTCGCGTGCCCCATCCAGCTTGCGCTACCGCGTTACATAACTGCCATTAACAGGCGAATCCCCCCAGAATGGCTTCTGAACTCTCGTCGTTGATCGACAAGCAGCTGCGTACCTATGAGGATGTAGAAAAGGGCAAGGGACAATACTCCTCCAAGGTAGTACATGGCTGTACAACACGCATGCACCTCATTCAATGAGCATTTATGATTGAACGAGTGCTTGCTCCTTGGTCCTCCAACACGCATCATGCGCAATGGACGACGACGGTACCAATAATGTCCTCCAACAACGATGCTGACGCTTTTCCACACCACAGGCTAGGTCGTCTCACTCTTCGGAGACCCTCTTGAAAACCTTTGCAAGGCAACGACGCATGCTCCTGGCAGCCCTGGTATCCCTGACACTGGTCATGGCCATGTACACAGCATATTCCAGCTTTGGCAGCGTGCAGCCCAAGGAAATTGTCTTTGTTGGTAGGTGGTGTCGATGGTGTACTTACTAATAATGGGTCCACACCCCACGACACCCCACCCACACTTTACAGAGTCTGAGCGCAATGTGGCAACCGTGCAGGTGGACGATTTCACCCTGCAGCTGGCAGACGCCGCCAACACAGAGGCAGAACGTCGAGAAGAGGCATTTGAACTTCAGGAGGAACGCATTGAAGTGGAGGAGGCACGCCTGGAGCAACAGGAGGAAAGCATTGATGCCAAATTGCAAATAGAGGAGGAATTGGCACGTGAAGTTGCAGAGGCAGAGGCAGAAGTGGTGGATACACTGGAAGCGGAATTGGCCGGTGCTGATCTGAAAGATGCCATGATGCAAAAGAAGGATGCAAGCAGTGATCCAATGATTGTTGAGCAAGACCCAATGATTGTTGAAATGGAAGCAATAGATGCAGCAGACGAGGCACTGGGTGAGGCAGTGCTGGATGGCGAGGTAGGTTTTGGGGTGGATGACGATTTTGGGCTGGGTTTATCATGGTTGGGTGATTGCACATCGGGTTGCCCACCATTTTTACTCGTAGCATGCCACAACCAATTCCTCCCTTTCTTTAACAACCCAGGCTTTCTCCGAAGACAATGTGGTTGAAAGCAATGTTGAACAACAGTTGCTACAAGCCGAAATCGAAGCAGAAGAGGCAGCCATTGAAGACGCCATTGAATCACAAGGCGAGGTGTTTGTGGAAGAGCGCACAGATGCGTCGTCGTTGGCAACCCAGCTGGATGCCATTGAAAACAAGATTATTGGGGAGGACCGTGCTGCCATTGATGAGCAGCGTGTGGAGACTGCACTTGATTCGTTGCTGAATGACGAGGACAACGCAATGGTGGAGGAGGCGACCCTTGTGGAGGATCGAGTGGATGACTCGTTGGAGGAGGCCATGTTGGACGGAGAGGGGGGGCTTTGATGATGAGAGGAGGTGCGTGCCCATCACACAACCAGTTTCATATTTTACATTTGTTTTCCAAAAACCCTCACTGTAGCCCATGTAAACCATCAGATCCACGTGCATACGATGCCATACACACAGCACACATAATCCAGCACACCAAGATTTCTTGATCATCCGCAGCAAACACGCAACCACCCATTGCGTTGTTGTATGCACAGTGTTGTTCGACCTGTACTAGCTCGATACCACCGCTTTTGTAGCACTGGCTCTACCAACCAGTCGTTGTTGCTGATCAAAAAGCATCGAATTGCACCACCACGCTTGTACGCAACAGCCACCATGGTGCAACAGCCACAGTTTCACGTGGTGGTCGCAGCCACCAAGGACATGGGCATTGGCAAGGATGGGGGCCTGCCCTGGCGCCTCCCCGGTGAAATGGCCTATTTTAAGCAACTCACTGCTAGTGTCGGTGATCCCACCAGTGAGGCACGCAACGCAGTCATCATGGGTCGCAAAACATGGGAGTCGCTGCCTGGCAAGTTTCGGCCACTGCCTGGTCGTGTCAACGTGGTACTGAGCCGCAGTGCATCCCCCGGGGGTGGGGATGGGGTGGTGGGGGGGGGAGCCAAGGAAAACTGCAGCCCCAATAATGCTGGGGGCAGAGAAGATGCACGGTGTGGTGGTGTGATGTTGTATAATAATAATCATCATCCGTGCTGTACATCATGACCACCAGGGACGACATCCATTCCATCATCATCAGGTTTGCAGGCGCATTGGTTGCCAACTCCCTCGACGCAGCCCTCCAGCACCTAGCCACCTTGCCCAACATTGCCAACATATTCGTCATCGGCGGTGGTGCAGTGTACGCCGATGCAATGGCCCATCCCCAATGTGCCGCCATCCATCTCACGCAACTGGACGTGGGTGACATTGCCTGTGATACACATTTAGGTGTTGTCGATACGCAGCGGTTTCGCCTGTGGAGTGATAGTAGCCCACGATGTGAGATTGATAGGGTGTCGGGAAGGAGGTTGCGTTATGGTGTGCAGGTGTGGACGCCGGTGGGGGTGGAGCCTGTGTTGCCACCTGGTGTGCTGAGTCAGCATGAAGAGTTTCAGGTGTGTGTTGTTGAGGGTGGTGTGTATTGGGGGTGGTGTGTTGAGGGTGGGGTGTTGGTGGAGTGGTGGTGGTGATGTGTTGGTGGTGTGGATGTGCAAGAACATACCCTGTCACCCATCCTCTCTTTCCCACACACACATATTCTCTTTCCCACACACACATCCCCCCCCACCTCTCGCTCTCTCACACACACACATACTCTCACACACTCACGCAGTACTTGGACATGGTGCGTGAGATTATAGGCAGTGGTGTATTACGGGGTGATCGTACAGGCACTGGCACACTGAGTCAATTCGGGCGTACCATGCGTTTCAACCTGCGCAACACCTTTCCACTGTTGACCACCAAGCGTGTGTTTTGGAGGGGTATGGGGGTGGGGGTGGTGGGGTGTATGAGGATGGGTGTGCTTTGGAGGGTGTGAGGGTGTTTGAGTGTTTGTGGTGGTGTATGAGGGTGTGTGTGTGTGTTTGTGGTGGTGTATGACGGGTATGCATGTACATGTGCAGTGGGTGGTACAAGCAGCAGCACAACAACACCACCCTAAAACACCACCCTCACACAACACCACCCACTCAACAACACCCAACAACAACACCACCCAACAACAACACCACCCACTCAACACCCCCCCCACCACCCATCAACATCACCCAACAACATCACCCACCAGCACCACACACTCATCAAACCACCACCACCAGGTGTAGCACAAGAGCTGTTATGGTTTATCAGTGGTGACACCAGTGCACGTACCCTACAGGACCAGCACATTCACATATGGGATGGCAATGGCTCACGTGAGTATCTTGATAGCATAGGTTTGACGCATAGAGAAGCAGGGGATTTGGGGCCTGTGTATGGGTTTCAGTGGCGTCACTTTGGTGCTGAATATACCGACATGCATGCTGATTACACTGGTAGGTGGGGGGTGTTTGTCGTGTATCAATGGACATGTGCAGCATATGTATCATGATAGGATTTTACATTATGTCATACACACACAAAAAAAAGAAAAAAGAAAAAAGAAAAAAACACCCCCCCTTACACACACAGGCAAGGGTGTTGATCAACTCACAGATCTTATTCACAGAATAAAAACCAACCCCAATGACAGACGCCTTGTGCTCACAGCATGGAACCCTGCAGCCCTCCCCGACATGGCCCTCCCACCCTGTCACATGTTTTGCCAGTTTTATGTGGCTGATGGGGAACTGTCGTGTCAGATGTATCAACGGTCGTGTGATTTGGGGTTGGGGGTGCCGTTTAACATTGCGAGTTATGCGCTGCTGACACGCCTGGTGGCACAGGTAGGTGGGTTGGGATGGTGGTGTGGGTTGGGGGGGAGATGAGTGGGATGGTGGTGGTGTGGGTGGGATGGTGGTGGGGGGAGTGTGATTGGGGTGGTATCGTTGTGATTGTATTGGATATATGCGTATACACATGTGTATGTACAACCCATTTTACACACCCTCTGTACACACATACATGCAACCGTATGCATTCACTCACACACCCAATTTCCTTCACCTCACACCCCCCACTATGCCCCCACCTAGGTGTGTGGCTTGAAGGCAGGTGACTTTGTGCATGTGTTGGGTGATGCTCATGTGTACACCAATCATGTGGACCCATTGAGGGAGCAACTGAAGAACATACCGAGGCATCTACCGGTATGTAATTGTATGTGTATGTGTATGTGTATGTATGTGTGTATAAACGTACATGGTTTTCATGTTTTCAACAGCCTGCTACATTTGCGCTGCGTTATTCACATACCACACACACACACACACACACACACACACACACACACACAGGTGTTGAATATCAATCCAGAAGTCAAGGACATTGATGGATTCAAATTTGAAGATTTTGAACTCATAGACTATACACCACATAAAGCCATACCCATGAAAATGGCTGTGTAATGGGTGTGTAATGGGTGTGTAATGGGTGTGTGTGTAATGGGTGTATATAATGGGTGTGTAATGGGTGAGAATGTAATGGGTGGGGAGGTGTATGTGTGTGTTGCAGCAGCACACGTGTGTGAAAATGGAATGGCATGTTTATGGACAATGACAAGGCACCTATGTGCTTATGTATGGTCTTCACCTATGACGTATTGTAACTGACAATGAGCATCAATCTGTTGTAACTGAGACAACTTGACAGGAAGCTGCCCAGAAGACGTATGCACTTGCTGTGTACCAGATAGACTGTTGTGTGTTTGTGTTGACATCAGGTGGCGTTCATTTCGAAAAACAAGGGGGGGGAAACAATTACAGCAAGTTTGCAGTGTATCATCAAGTGGGCACACAACCACCAGTACACATGTTGAGTCAATCATGGTGTGTGTGCTGTTGTCAAACACATGGTGTGTGTGCTGGTCAATGCACACACAACGTGTACCAGCAGCGCACAACATAGATACAAAGTTTGTATGTATCATCAACAAAGCAACAACAGCCATCATGATCATCACAGAATATGATTGTCAAATAATACAGGGGGAAACATACGATGTATGTAGTAGTCGTCTCTATTGCGTTTCGCACACCACCAAAAACACCACCACCACCACCACGAAACCCCCTTTCCCCCCACTTTCAGCACCCCCACATCACTTGCACATTGAACATTGCTCATTGAACATCATTTGCACTACATTCATCACCAAGTACCCATCATCACCTCGATCCCCATTAGCACCAAGTACCCCATCACTCATCTTTGTTCCACACATCCCCAATCACCACTCCCTATTCCACAGGTCCCCATCCATCATCAGCACCTGGACCCCCCCTCCCTAGTCTTTGTTCCACACACCCCCCCCCACTCCACTAGTCTTTATTCCACAGGTCTCCATTTTCTTCAATTTCCTTGAGGCGTTTCTTAATCACCTCAGACCCCTTGGGGGCCCTGGGGCTCTCAGAGGCAATGAGGGGGGTCTCCTCACCATCTACTGTCACCTGCTTGTGTGTGTGTGTGTGTGTGTGTGTTGAGTGTAGAGAGAGATTGGTGTGCATACAGAGAGAGAGAATGTGTGTGTGTTACTGTGTAAATGTGTGTGTGATAGTGTGTAAATGTGTGTGTGTCTTACATTGCCCACACCCGTTCCAACACACCTTTGCTCCTAGGCTTTTGCGGCTCCCATGCAGGGGTGCCATTTCCCCCTTCTTCAATTTCCTATACTTGTGTATGTTGTACAGGATGACACCTAATGTCACAATACACAATCCCAGACCATTGATTGCTGTGAACTGATCACCAAAACACAATACACCTGCCACCACTGTGTGTGCGTGTGGGGGGGTGATGGAAGCATGGGAGGAGTGTGGTTGTGAAGGAGTGGTGCAGAAAGTATTGCATGCTGCATACAAACATGGTTTTGCGTGTGTGTATGTGGATGCTGTCCCATGCACACACATGGAGTACACATCCCATCCCATCATCATCATCCCCATCATGATCATACCACTCACGAGTTCCTTGAATGTACCAGCAATCATCAACGTCAACGCACTCGTAAAGCTAATCACCTGAAACTCAGCCCACACCATCAAAAACGCAATCACCCCTCCCATCGACATGAGCCCAAACGACACCGCTGTGTTCATCATGTCTTGAAAATACGGCGACTGTGGCAACGTCCATGGTTTTTCCACTACAAGAGAGAGCAGCCCCACAGTGATGGAGGCGACTGGTGTGAGTTGTTCGAGCACTTCAAGGGGTCCCCCTGTAAAGCCACCACCATGGGCCCCCTGCAATTGCACCTGTGTGTAGGTCCATCGTAAGCCTGACATGGCTGAGGCTGACATGACCAGTAGGAAGCCTGCCAGGTCGAATTTGCGCTCCCCATGCACCTGGGGGGGGGGGGGATGATGATGATGGGGTGTGTGGTGATGATGATGTGTAGAGAGTGGGTGGTGCATGTGTGTATTGATGGTATGTGAAGAGAATGGTGCATGTATGTATATCCCACACCACCCAACAACCACCCAACCACCCCTCAACCACCCCTCAACCACCAATCACATACCAGCAATGCCAGTCCTGGTGTGATGGTCCCTACAATAACCACGAGGGACAAATTCAGCCTCTCCAACCCCCACAGGATTGCAAAAAATAACAAAAACAGGGGTGATGTTGCTTTGCACATGGTGTAGAAGGAGAGGGTAATGAAATGCAGGGACACTAGGGATAGGCCTATATCAAGACCAGTAGACACTCCATTGGGTGCCACTGGGAGTGGGGGGGATGTGGATGTGTAAAGAGGTGCATGTTAAACGCGTGCTGAGATGTGGAACGATATGTACGTGGCATATTTGAGAGTGATGATGATGATGTGCATGACGCACACATGGCGTTGTTGATGCACAGTAAAACACACCACTGCCACTACAAAACACACACCACTGCCACTACAAAACACAGTAGCATACCTGTGCGGGAGTATTGCGTCCATGAGAGGGTATCTGTAGCCCTTCGCTTGACGATGCCCAAACTCAACACCAGGCGTGCCAAGCAATGCTGCACGGCGAATTGAGTACATGCAAACAACAATGGAGCTGTGTGGTGGAGAGGAGATACATGTATGAGATATGCATGGTGGTTTCTTATCAACTGCTGCCCTTTGATATATACAACCCCATTGGGAATGTGAACACCCACGCACCGGGAAACCCGCCGTGCCCCCACAGCCCATCGTCGCGGCCAATAAGCTTTTTGTTAAAAACACTGAGCAATGTGCTGAAAAAGTACCTGTGGGGTTGTCAGCATGGTGGCAATTATACAGACCCCACCACACCATCACATCACCACCATCACTAATTACCAAATAAGGATCAATCCTATGTTGCGCACAGCTGTCCTAACCAGAGAATCTTGGAGAATCTTGGGTTTGCTGCGTACGTTGTGTAAAGACTCGTCGTCGACCTCAAACACCACGATTTCGCCAGTCAGGTCTGGTTCTGCATGCGGCAAGCCCCCACTGGCGTGACCATTGACATGTTTGGGCGATGATGGTGGGTCTTTGATGATGCCATTGGGCTGCCCAAGCCCATTAATAGCCATGTTGAACCAAGCAAATGCCCCTGGCGTTGCTTGGGGCCTCTGCTGCCGACGCACACTCGTCCGCAGGGTTGCAGGTGGGAATTATCTTGGTGGATTGGGTTGCATTGGGTGGTGGTGGTGGTGTGAGTTGGATCTCTGATTCAATTGGATGCACACACAGATGAATGGTTTTGCTGTTTGATGTGGTTTTGCTGTGTGATGTAGTTTTACTGTTTGATGTGCTTGGCAGTGTGTGTGGTGTGTATTGTGTGTTTTGATTCTCCTGTACAATTGCAATTGGTTTTTGACTTGTGCAGAAGATAGCTGGGTGCATCGTCATTGTTGTACACACAAACACATTGCTATATACACCCAGCCTGTGTATCCAATCCAACGCAACCAACATCACTCACTAACCAACACACAATGGTGATGTATTGTCATCGACATCATCAGCTGTGTGTCCTCGGCGCGCTGCTGCTTGCCGCGTCTTGTCACACACGCATCATAGCGCAGTCACAGACGATGTACGAAACGAGCATCAAGGTGTGTGTGTATGCTTGTCCACAGCTATGTACACGATGGTGTTATCAACGACCACCATTTCGTCGTATGCTAGGGCTTTGATGGCTCCACAGTGCTCTTGGAGGGGTTGGAGCAAGCAAACGAGGAGACATACGTCACGTTGCTGAGTCGTGGAGAGACATACGCCAATGCACATCTTGTTGTCATGCAGGGGACGCGCATCGGCGTGCTGGCACTCGGGTAGGTACAGTTGGTGGTGGCAATTTACCATGCATGCCACGTGATGCACTCCACAACCACCTCGTCAGGCTGGTGCACAAGCACACCCAGTTCGCTGTCTCCCTGCGTGCGTGCGATGCAGTGCAGCTCGAGCTCAACAGCAAGCCGGTACACCTCAACACCACACAATGGTCTACATTCATCAATGGCCTCACCGTCAACGTACAGCTGCTTGCCCCACATAATGCAACCTATGTGGTGATCAACACATCCAACTTGACCATGGCAATCACCCAGCGTGGATGTGCACTGGTAGGTGGCCGTAATGTGCGATGGTTGGGACACATGTGTTTTTCTCACATTCACCAATACAAACCCCACAGGATGTCATCGCGGTTGCAGCACCGTGGCTTCAGGCCAACACGATGGATGGGCTCCTCGCATCCACCCTCCATCGTGTCGACGTACCCCCCAAGCCACCAGGACCTGCGTCACACTATGCTGCGAGTGGTCTCCTTGCACATGATGCTCCATGCAACAGATATGGTGACGGGAAAACAGGGATGGCAACGGGCAGTGGGCCATCAGGTGTCGTCAAGGGGGGGCCCTTGGCCCGGTTGCGTTGGGGGCTGGAGATGATAAACGGGCCCGCTGCGCTGGCCACAAACAACACACACGAAGATGATGAGGAGGACGATGATGACAATGAGGAGGTGGAGGGGGTGGGGTTGGGGGACGTGGCAGCACGGGGGAAAGAGGAGGGGAGGAAAGGAGGAGTGGGGAAAACTATGGGATCTGCATTTGATGCAGCCATGGCCTTGGCAATGAAGCAAGAGGAACAACAATGAGCGTTGATGCATGTAGAGTAACAGTGACTTGTACTGCCTTTGTGTGTGTATGAGAGTGGTGAGTAAACTTCTGTATTCTACGTTGCGCTCGCGCATGGTGTACGCTGTGTTGTGTGATGGTGGTATTCTTCTGCATTGTGATATACCATGATGGTGGTGATGGCGAGCAAAAAACCCTGATGTTGCAGTGTGTGCGGCTGTAGTAACTGCTCTACTTTTGTTTTCACTGCTGCTTTCTGTTTTCTGCATGAGGCACCCTGCCTTGTGTGTAATCCCCATTCCTACACATGGTCTTGCAAAACATGTGCCACAAGTGTACATCATCGTCATTAGTTACAGGTTGCTGTTTCGGTACATGCAGTTACAGGTTGCTGTTTCGATACGTGAGATGCTGGCCGTCAAATGCAATCGCAGTGTACTCTGGGTGCCCTGGTGTGTGAACTGTAAACGATGGCTCTCTTGCAAATGCAACGCGTGCTACCTGTGGTGGAATGAGAGGTAGGGTAGTGAACAAGTGGGTGAATGAACAAGTGGGTGAATGAACAAGTGGGTGAATGAACAAGTGGGTGAATGAACAAGTGGGTGAATGAACAAGTGGGTGAATGAACAAGTGGGTGAATGAACAAGTGGGTGAATGAGAGGGGAGTTTACATGATGCACATACGTGATTGCACACCTACGGTACCCTTACCTCTATCAATATAGCGGCAGTGAGCCCCCACACCATGAATTCTTCGTGTTTGAAATAATGCAATCGATATGCAAAACCACTCCACTCTACATCCCTGTATGCGTGTTTGTGTATGCATGTGTGTATATGCATGTGTGTGTATACATGTGTGTGTGTGTACATGTGTGTGTGTATACATGTGAATGTATACATGTGTGCATGTATATGTGTGTACAGCAAATACGACTAGTACCCATATCAAATACCTATGAGTATGTCTTGGATGGTTTTGTAAAAAATATTCCAATGGCATGTGAAACACCTCATCCACTTCATCTGGGTTGGGAGTATATGCAACACCTGTGTGTGTACTTGTGTATTGTGTGGGTATATGCTGCACCGGTGCGTGTGTACTTGTGTATTGGTCGTGCGGGCACAAAGTGTATACCAACCCCTCATACACAAAACCCCTCCTACACTAAAAACCCTCCTATACATATACATACATACATACATATACATATACATCCCCATACACTAAACCCCACCTACACACCCTCATACACAAACAAAACACAAATCCCTCCTGTACCAGGTGGGATGCGGGCAACTACGGGTGTGACTGACAGTTTGTGTTTTGAAAGCATGGATGGCATGGTGGTGAGCACTTGTACAAGGTCAGGGGACAACCCCAACTCCTCATGCGCCTCCCTGAAAGAGATTGTGTGTGTGTGTGTGTGTGGGTGTATATATATGTGTGTGCGTATGTGTGCACATGTATATACATGTGTGTGTACGTATCATTGTATAATGTGCAGCATATTTACTGTATGTGCTTCACATTGCATGTTTTATACATATATGTACACATTCCAGTGTGTGTTGGACATATATGTACACACATGCCAAGTCATCACCCCTTTGTTTTTTCTCCGCGCCCCTCACAGTAACAGTCAACATACCGCAACGCACATTCCACATCGTCCACGTCATCCTCGTCACGTTTGCCACCAGGCAAGCACACTTCACCACTGTGTGATTTCAATGCACTGCTTCGTCGGGTGAGCACCACACACACACGGCCATCCTCATCTTCAAACAGTGCAGCGAGCACAGCAGCTGGTCGACTTGAGGCAGGTGGAAGTGTAGGCAACTGTGCTGCTTTCAGGCGTGCAGCCACCTCATCAAGGCTCTTGCCGGTCACTGATGCTGGGGTTTCAAAGGGTTGGCCTGCCACCATGATGGTGCGGGTCTGGGAGCGTGTTGTGGGTGGCATGGTGATGGACTGGGCCCTACCCAGCACTGAGGATGTGCATATTCGCTGGGTGCATACGACGGATCGCAACAAACGAAACAGTTTGGTTGTGATGGTGTGCAGTTTGTGATGGATGGTTGAGTATGGTGGAATGAGATGGTAGTGACAATTAAAAACACCGCTCAGTTTTCTACTTGGTAAACACTCCAACATGATTGTACAACCTCCTGCAGTGCTGCATCGCACGAGTGTGCATCGATCAGCCCAACTTTTTGCTTCATCAAGGCAACTCAAGCAATCCCCACGTGTGCTCGTGCACTGTAGCAAGCCCGATGCAGGTCAAAACAAACAGGATCCCAACCCAGGTGCGCTATGGTGTGCTGTTGAGGTCAGAGTATGCTGTGTTGAACATGATCAATGTGCATGGACTCGCACCATCTCAAGCGTGCACTGCTCAACAACAAAGGGCTGGGCCTCAAGGCAGTGTGGTATGGAGCAGAACAGCTTGGCAACATCATTGGCTTGACCAAGGGACGTGACCAAGGGTCAAGCACCAACACAACAGACACGGTACATTGGGTTATGGACACACGTACATCCGCCTACACAGAGTTGGTGTGCAGTATACATCGTGTTTCTACATGTCCCCTCTATACCCCACATGTCCCCTCTATACCCCACAGCCAGAGGTATTGTCACGTGCACAAGCACTGCAAGCAATACGTGATGACTATGATCAAAATTACTTTGTGTCAGGCAAGGTATGTGTGTCATTGTATGTGTTATTGTGTGTGAGAGTGTTGTTGTGTGTACTCTGTGTCAAGCAAGGTGTGTGCGACAGAGACATGCACACCCACCCACACACACACATACACCCCCACACCCCCACATACACAATACACACAGAAAAAAGCACACACAACACACACATGTACCCCCCCCCTTCCTCCCCACTTACAGGGTGATTTGTCAGCATATGCAGATGATTGTTTATTTGCAGACCCCTTTGCTGGGTTTAGGGGTGTGAGGAGATTTAAGAATAACGTGTCCAACCTTGGCAGCCTCATGTATGTGTGTGTGTAATTTGTGTGTGTTGATTTGGTTGTGTGTGTCCAACCTTGGTAGCCTCATGTATGTGTGTTTGTATTGTGTGTGTGTGTGTGTGTTTGTTTGTGTGTGTCCAACATTGGTAACCTCATGTGTGTGCGTTGCTTGCACCACACCTGACACGTGCATATGGCATGTAGACACACCCTCTATACACACCCTCTATATACCCACCCAACACTCCCCTGACACTCACCCACTCAACACCCACTCAACACCCACCCACCCAACACACCACACCCAGGGAGGATGTACAGCTTGACATCACCAAGTGGGAGGAACAAAAAGACACCTTGACAACAGCGTGGAGGTTTAGATGTGTGTTGCAATTGCCATGGAAGCCAGTGTTGGCTGCTGCTGGGGGGACTGTGCATAAGTTTGATCCAGTATGTGTGTGTGCGTGTGCGTGTGTGTGTGTGTGTGTGTGTAGTACTAGTGTTTGTGTGTGTGTGTATTGCATGGGTATAGCCATACCAATGGTCCAATAGTATGTGTTGGTAGCATGACCAGTATTCAAATAGTCAAACCACATGAAGTACCATGTACACACACACACCCTACACCCTCTACACACACCCTCTACCCCCTACAACACCCCCCCCCCCCCCCCCCCCCCCCCCCCCCCCCTCTCTCCCCCCCCCTCCACCCAGGTCACTGGCAAGGTGGTAGAACACATAGAATCATGGGATGTAGAACCATCCAAGGTGATCCGGAGCCTTCTCAAGCCCTCATCACCCACACCCACCAATGCCTGGGAATCCACCTTTGCAGCATTATACTCGGGAGATCCTGTGCGTATATGGAACGCCACGAGTGGAGGCGTGGCGGTGGCGGTGGGGCTGGTGGGGGCGGTGGATGCGTTGTTGATGGGCGTACAAGGGCGAGATGCGGTATGTGATTGTGATGTTGGTGTTGATGTTGTTGTTGATGATGGTTGGGTGGTGGAGGACCATGGCATTCCCATGTCTGTGTGTTGCACCTGGGTATGTCTCTGTGGCTACAGGGTGTGCTCGAGGTGTTGCTGGTGGTGGTGCTGGTTGCTGCAGCCGTGACACAAATGAGCAAGGGGAGGTGAGTGAACACCCACCCTTGATCTTCATTGATGGTACAGTTTTTCCGTGATTATTATTATTATTGTGATACATGCAGATACCACTGATGATACTACTGATGTACTTTTTGGCTCTGATCAACCACGCTTTGAAGGATGCCAAGGTGACAACACAAATCTCGTTCGTCTTCCTCGTGTAGGCACCCTCAAACGCTTGTAAAACATCTAATCTGTGGAATAGATGGAGAATACACGTAAAAAACGGATGCAAGCTGCGTTGGTTGCCCTCACCAAGAACACAAGATGTGAAATGGTATGACCACCTTGCTTTCAATTTCCTTGCTCATGGACACCTTTTTACACTACCCACAAAACCCACTATCATACTCCCGTTTCAAATCATCAGGCGTGCAACACCAACCATCCATCTCGAGTGGTGACCACCACCATCCTCCCTGCACTGTGCTACTTTGATGCCTGTCAACCACAAGCCGGATGTCATACAACAGCTGCCCTAGATGAGACCATGTTGATAGACACATGCCCACAGCTGCACGATGGCACAACAATGGTACAACACGATGTTGGGTTGTGTATATGAGCACACGTCATGTATGCCGTGAGTGCACACGTCACATACTTCATAAACCAATCACACCAGTCCAATCACGTGTACACAGACACACAAGGCCCTCACAACAAAAGAGACTCCCAAAGGGGCTCTTAAAGGGGCTCCCACAACCAAAAGGGCTCCCATCATGTTGACTGCACAGAAAACACCCCCACACAAGAAAACACCCCCACACCCCCACAATCCCGCATCAGTAGCAGCAGCACCACCACACCCACACAGCACTGCCGCTGATTGGTTGATTGCAGTGGGTGTTGTAGTGCTGGGACGAGTTTTACAATACAACACACGCCGTCGTCGACAGCAGAGACAGCAACAGCAGCGGGCCGTGATACGACCCACAACAACAGTAGTACACCCTACAACAACAGCACTACCTACAACAACAACAACAACCACAACAACAACAACAGCAGCAGCAGCAGCATGTATCACCGCTGCACAAGATAACAAGCAGCCCCACATTGCAAAAGGGCATGTCAAAGCACATGTATCCTCACCCCAATCACCCACCATACCTGCTGTGTGGAGCGATGTGTGTGATGATACACCAGACGACATAAAACACACCAGGATGACAGCAACAGAAACACAGCATACATCAGACAACATACACACTATAGTACCATTAGCATCAACAACAGCAAACTTGACAACACCACAGTATGTATGGCCAGCACTATCATCACAGCAGCACACCCTGGAGCGGGGCTTGGCACAGCAGCACACCCTGGAGCGGGGCTTGCAGGTGGCACAGCAGGTGGGGGTGTATGTAGACAGCGTGCTCCAGGGTATGCAGCAGCAGGGACAGCAGGCTGGGGTGGGTATGACTGAGAAACAAACAGGGGTGGATATGACTGATGAGCAAGTGCTTGTGTTGACACAGGTGTGGACAGTGAGGTGTTTGTGTAGTGTGTGGAGGTGTTGGTGTATTTGGTGTGCATTGGGTATTGTTTGTGTAGATGTGTTGTATATCTATGAACATGTGTGTCTGTGTATTGAATGCTGTGCCATCTTGCGTGCAATTGCCCCACATACCCCACATGCACACCCATCAACCCCGCACACACACCCAGTTGCTAGAGTACACATGTAGTGCTGCCAATGCTGCTGCACACACAGCAAGAGCCCTAGTGCCACTCGTAGCTCGTGCCTTGCAAACACGCACACTACGAAAACAAGCAAACAGCAGACAAGCAACACAGCAAGCAACGCAGCAAGTCACACAGCAGGCAACACAGCAACAAACACTCTTGCAAAACCAACAGCAACAGCAACACACAGTGCCCAAGTTGGATCTGTCAGCAGTACACAGCATGATGCAGGGTTCCCCCTCCTTTCCTTGTGCTGTGCATGACAACAGCAACAGCATGCGTAATGATGATGTGTATGACAGTTGTGAGAGCAACAGCAACAACAAGGACAACAGCCCTGATGAAAAGAGCAACAGCAAACAATATTACAACAACAAGGCAAACACACACATGCACAGGAATGATATGGATACCAATGCATCAGCAGCAACAGCAGCATCAGCATTTACAAAAGAGGGGTGTGGGCCAGGGCCAATCATAGTAGGAAATAATAAAAATACAAACAATGAAAATACACATGGTGAAGAAATACAAGGGGAGCAACATGAGGGTTGCTCAATGGACATGCAGGGTTCCCCTCAGCATGTGCGTGTGGCTGTGCATGGTCGAGCATCATTGGATGCAGCACAGGGGGGGCGTGTGGGGAGTGGTGGCAAGTGGACATGGTTGGATACAGGTATGGTGCTTATGGTGATTGTTGTTTTTGTTTTTGCACTGTACATTGGTTTTCCACTATACATAGTGTTTTCTCTGTACATAGTACAGCACATCTTCACATCAACAGTACACATCAATTGTACACATCATCGTTGCACTCACAAACTCAACCGACCATCCACCCACCCCTCACCACTCACCCACCCACCATCCCTTCACCCACCCAGGTTTACCCAACCCCTCTGCTCGAGCATTCCCCAGTCCTACTGCCAGTGTAGACCTCATGCAACTCAAGGGACTCTCCCATACTGCTGTGACTGCTAGTGCACGCAGCACCAGTGCACGCAGCACCAGTGCACGTAGCTCGACATCTTCTAGGCGACCTTCTCTTGATGTACAGGGGGTGTGATGAGGGTGTGATGAGGGTGTGATGTATGAGAATTCACGATGTATGAGAATTCACGATGTATGAGGAGTTGTGATGTATGAGGAGTTGTGATGTGCACGAAAAGTTGTGATGTGTGGGAATTCACGATGTATGATAATTCATGATGTATGCGTGATGAACAAGATTGTGTGACAAGATGTCACCCGAGGTGTTGTTTGTGTGCGTTAGTGTGTGTTATGTCAGTGTGTGTGTGTGCACAAGCATGATTTTATTGCTGTGGTCTCTACACTGTGTAGTTTTTGTTCACAGCAGCTCATTACAGCTGACCAAATCCTTTATTTCATTGCTACATACATGTATTTTCAAGTGATTTGGTGTGAATTGTGTGGTGTTTGCTGGTCTGGTGTTTTGGTAACCCCTCGGCTGTTCCCTATCGACGCCAGCGCGTGGGCACCCCTCGAGAGCCCTGGGAGCTTGCCCCAAGGAAGGGTTGCGTGGAATACTGCGTCCCCCCTGCAACGCAACGCAGCTGAAACAGGGAAGGGCCCTTTTTCAGCAGCTCGCCTGAGTGGGTGTGTGTTGTGTGCCTGCCAAAACAGCACGAGTATAAAAATAGCAGCCGCCAGCACGACAATCAGATCCCTCGTGTCTGCTTCGGCAGGCAGGTTTTCAGTATATGATGAGTGGTCCCTACACCCCCGTGGGTGAGGAGTGCATGCCCCCAATACCTTGTTACAAACATGCACAACAAATCTGATTCACTGAACCAACGAGGGATCTATTGTCCTTTCCACCCTAAACACCCCCTAGCAACCAACACGTACTCGATGACAACCCATACTCCCACCAACATACCTGCGTCGTTGAGTTGTTGAATGAATTCGTGCATGCTCGTGACCTGCAGCTCTATTGTGTCCGCAACACTATACAGCTCCTCGACCGGAAACAGCCCGTCATTGTGCAGCACCTCGGCACGGCGTGCAAGGGCTCCCAGGAATCGTTTGGCCTCTGCTTGCTTTGACTTGCCGCCCGAGCGTCGAAAGTCCACCACACCACGGTCGTCCAGGTAGAGGTCATACAGGGATTCCTTCATCAGCTCCACCACATCCTGTTGTGTAAAGGTGTAAAGGTGGGGTTGATGTGCAGGTTGTTGCGCGGGGTTGCTCTTGCCACACGTCGTGCCCACCACCACCGTGCCAGCGTATATCTTTTTGTGTGTGTGTTGTGTGTGACGTTGCTGCAGCAATACACTCTGTACACGTATCGTACCTCTGCATCTTCCTGGGTCACTTGTGTACGCAGCTCCACACGGGCTCGTGCCTCTGCTAGACGCACCATACTCTCCAACTGTCGGGTCTTTGTGTTTTTGGTAATACAGGTGTGTGCGGTGGTGTAGACATCTACATATAGACATCTACATATGTGTGTGGTGATGTGGAGGTGTCACACAAACAAACACACCGTTATGGGTATACCCTCTGTGCCCACAGCACTGCTACGCAGTTGCACATAAAATCCCTGCAGCACAGCTTTGGCAGCATCCGTGAGTGTGGGTTTACAATAGGCACGAGCATAGTCTATGTACACACGCAGGAGGTCAGTTGGCAGGGGGTTGCTCTTGGTGTTGCGTTGCTGCGTGTACAGGGGAGGTTGCGGTGAAGGTGAGGGGTTGATCAGTGTGTGACGTATGTGTGGGGAAAATACGCGTTGAGTGTGAACTGAGACAATTGTTTGGTGTGTTGGTTTGTAGGGGACGACTGTCGATATGGGTGTGGCTGTGAAACAATAACACCCTATGCATAACAACACACCGTACAACACCATACACACCATACAACACCATACAACACCATACACACCATACAACAACATACACACCATACAACACCATACACGCCATACAACACCATACAACACCATACACAGCATACAACAGCAACATACGACAACAACCCATTTCATACTCGCAAGCGTTGCAGCAGTGGTGGTCGTGGTGGTCCCCCAGGTGCATGCTGTGGGTGTTGTAGGCATGGCACTGCATTGCTGCTCTCCAGTAAGCGCTGATTAGATGCTTGTAATCGTGACACCAAACCTATGTGTTTGTGTGTGTTATTGTAACAATACATGTATACGTAGTGGTATATATGTGGTGGTATACATATGTGGTAGTACATACACCCATCTATCATGGAACACCCACACCACCATATCCACACTCCCACCAACCAAACCTACCGCCCCCGCCCCCCACACACACCTGAATGCAGGGCCATCACATGTTCACTCAGTTGTGCATCCAGTGCCTCATCGGGCCTATCCACCATGATGAATATCAAATCAAATCGACTCAATAATGCACTACTCATTTTCAGATTCTCACTGACAGTGCGGCCCCTATGGTAATGGCCCCCTGCTGGGTTTGCTGCTGCTAGGACACCTGCACGTGCTGGTAGGCTTGCTATGAGGCCTGCCTTGGCAATGGTGACCTCCTGCTGCTCCATTGCACCTAGGAGTGCCTGCGGGATGTGGTGGTTGGGCGTGAGTGTGTGTATCGAAAGTACATATGTGTATGTACGTACAGATGGATGTGCATATGTGGGGGTGTACGGGATGCAATTGTGGTGTGTGTAAAGATTTGTGGATAGGGAGGCAGGAGGTCAATTGGTCGATGATAAAGGGAGATTCTGTGCATACAAAACCAAAAACATACATTACCATACCCAACACAACACACACTCCCACCTGGTGTTCTGATGATATTTTGTCAAACTCATCCACACAACACACCCCACCATCAGCCAGCACCACAGCACCAGCCTCAAACATGGTCATCCCAGTGTCAGGGTCCCTTTTTGTGCTCACAGTCAGACCAGCAGCAGTGGTGCCATTGCCACATACGTAGACACCTCGTGGGGAGGCGTCACATGCTGCCTGTGTGGGTTTGTGGGGGTATGGATATGTAAATGTGTTGGTGTGGTGCAGCATGTGTTGGTGTATTGGTATATTATGAAACGTGTGTATTGTGTAGCGTGTGGAGTATTGTGTAGGGTGTGGTACATTGTGTAGAACACATCATGCTCTATGCACCATGATGGTGCCCACCCTACACACACATGCATACACACATGGACAGACAAATGTATACATGTATACAACCAAAAACACCCCTATACCTTGAGCATTTGACTCTTGCCCATACCAGGATCACCCACCAGTAACAGATGAATATCACCACGTAGGGGTATAGAACCATTGGCACCCTGCTTAGCCACACCACCTAGTAATGCTAATAGCAAACCCATTTTCACCAACTCCTTTGGTTATTTTGGGTGGGGAGGGGACAGTATGTGTGTAGGGTGTGCGGGGACATTGTGAGGTGCAATTGAGGGTGTCAGGTGCACTTGTTGGTGATGATATGTGTCCATTGTATGCAAACCATGGTGCAGATAGACATGCCCACCACCCATCCAAACTCACCTGTCCATATATGCTAGGGCACAGTGATTGCACAAGATACTGCAGCTGCTGCCCAGCTACCTTGCTTGCAAATGTTGCCACAAAGCTCAATTGGCTGGTGGTAAACATGGGTAGGGGTGGGCCTGTGGTTGCCAGGCTGGTGGGGTGTGTGTGGCCTGATTGCTGGTGCACCCTGTGGATGGGGGGGGAGGGGTGTGTTGAGTGGCCTTTGTGGTGTGTGTTGTGTCCATGTGCATTGTGTGTTGCGCGCGTTTGTATACATGATGGACATTTGTAGAATATTTACAAAGTGAACATGATCATCACTGTATGTACACCTGCTACACACCACTCCTATATATACCCACCACACCACCACCAGCAGTACCATCACGCACCGTGGACATTTATATCGACTGTGTGGGCGTTGACGTCCCTTGTATTTGGGTGGGCGTGCGGGGTTGGTAAGGGACAGTGCATCTATGTAATTCAATGATATACCCGACACTGCTTGCTTCTTGTGACCATTGCTTGCTGTGTGTGTGTGTGTGTGGGTTGAGGAGTAGTTGATGATTGGAATACATGCATTGGTGGGTACTGACAGTAGTCAAACCATGGTCAAACCCAATGAGCATGTCAAACAATGGTCAAACCCAATGACTCGATCAAACCATGGTGAAACCCAATGAGTTGGTCAACCCATCAAAACAACCCTACCTTCAGGAACAGTTTGTACAATGCCCACCACAGTGACCACATCCCCCACCGCACATCGATCAGCAAGGCTACCACGTAACTCAACATCAATACCCTTGGGCATCACCCCTCGATCACCATTGACCTCCTGGTGTTGATGGGTTTGTGATGCGCAAAACATCATGGATCCTTGATGATGGTTTGTGTAGAACATAATCTATTGTATATTGTACAAGTACACATCACCTGTTGCGATCACCAAAAACAACCCAAGCCACCCCACCCCACCCCACCCCACTCCAACCTGTATGCGTATCTTTTGCCAGTCCACACCCTCCACCGACCCAGTGTCTGGTGCAAATATGGGATTTCTACATCGACCTGTACTACATGTCGTTGGTGGTCGTACCCGCTTGTCCTCAAATGGCACCCGCTGACTGAGTCCACATTTGCTGCATACATACTCTACAGAGGTTATGAGGGAACGAATGGGTGATTGACGTACGACTGTTCCAGTGACAGACACAAGCTTGCCTGGTGGATGGGTGCATATACATGGATGGATGGTTGGAAAGGGGTTACGTATGACGTTTGTTGTTCAGAGAGAGAGTGTGTGTAAAAGGGTTGTGCATCACCGTGTGTGGTGCAATGCATATTGACACACAGGTACGTACACATACAATCCACTGCCCCAAAACAAACACACACGTAAGCACCCACCCCCAAGCATTCCACCAACTATATACCAACACGATTGGCCTTGCACGTTTGCTTGATGGTCTTTTGAAAGTCGGCATCGCAGTCGACAAGCTGCAGCAGCAGGGGGCCGGGTGTTATCGGGTGGTTTTTGTGGCGCGCACCCAGCCATGCCTGGTGACACCCAAAAGCAACCTGCATGTGCACACCCATGGTATAATGCAGCAGTTTCCACCATAGTGCCCACCTCTCTGCCACCTACCTCTGCCAACGCGGTGCAGATGCATGCCAACGCCACGCGTGGCTGGTTTTCTAATGCCAGGTACAGCTCCTCGATATGGCTTGCGTTTTTGAGGTGCTGGTAGCTGAGAGGCAGCTCGTAACCATCTGGGTACACGGGGGTGAGCTTGGCCAGGTAGTGGATGCATGCGTCGGGTGTGCTTAGGAATGCCACAAGCTGCTGCACAAGCTGCGCCCTGTGATCGTCGGCCTGGTACGTCTCCCCAGGAAAATACACGTCCCAGGCCGAGGGCTTTGCCTGGCCGAGCTGCTTTTCAAGATGCATCGTGTTTCATAGGATGGTGTTGGATTCTGCTTTGCAGCAGCTTTTGCGCAAGAAGTGATGTACAAAGTAATAACTAAGACAACAAGAGACTATACACAAAAAACTCATCATAAAAATGCAGGTTTTATGGATGCACAGAAATCCAGTGCTTGCAACTTGCCCTCTGCCATCAACACAAGCCAACGTCCATTGCACGCATGTTTCAGCGAGCTCGACAAACTATTGCCGTATGCCGGGTGGCCTTGCAGTGTTCCCCGTGGCACCTCATCCACCGGCAGCACCGACAGCACGTTTTCAGGCACCTGCCACACACCCACACGACGGTCGCGTCCCACCAGCAGCACACGGGCGCCCCCACTCCCGTCTTGCCGAGCGGTGCGGTCCAAGACATGTGGGCCCCTGCAAAACCAGTTGCTATACGGCTCATCGTACATGTGCTCATCCATGCGCAGGGGCATCATATCGTCCAAGCTGTGGTGGGCGTGTTGGTGTTGGGGGCTGGGGCACACACCAACACATGTATACCTCTATGCACATACACCTAAACACACCCATACAAAAACACATACCGCAGTTGCCCAACAGCATCATGGGCATCTTCCCCCTCCTCCTCATGAACCTCATCACTGCTACTACTAACCCCCCCACCATCATCACTCCCCCCACCACCCGCAGTGCTGTTGTGCCCCGCAGCATCTCGCACTACAGTCGTCCTACAGCTGCTCACAGTCACAATGGACGCAACCCCACCCCCACAGCAGCCACTGCGGCTTGTATGCTGCTGCATTGGGTTTGGTGGGGGTGGGGGTTGAGGGAGGATGGGTGGATTTGTATGGGGTGGTGGGGGGTGCTGTGTTGCTTGCATTGCATTGCTGTTGTTGGCATGTTGATCGCCATTGGCATGATCAGGTGCTGCTGGGGTATCTGGAGGTGGGGCCACAGTGTTTCTTGCAGCAGCATCAGCAGCTGTAGACAACCCACTCCCACCAGCACCAGTGTCCTCCCCACCAAACAATCCACTCCCACTCCCATTCCCACCACCACCACGTGCAGTGCCACCTCCATTATCATCATCCCCCCTACCAGCATGCAACTGCAGCCCCTCCATGTGCATGGTGTCCACAAACCAAAACCGCCACTTCCACAGCCATGCATAGGTGGGACCCTGTGGGCCCCCGTTACTAACCACTATGCGAGGCACATTTCCACAGTAGCCACTAAACTCGACTGCCATCAGACACATGGGGGACATTGAGTGGTGGGGGGACATTGAGTATGATGGGCTGGTAGTGCAACTGTTGTTGGTAGGGGATGTGTGGTGTGTAGGGGTGGTGTGGGTGGTGTTGGAGGAGGGGGAGGAGGAGGGGGATGTGCAGAAAGAAGAGGGGGAGGAGGAAAATGAAGAGGAGGAGCTGCATTGATGAGGGCTGTCAGGAGGGGTGTTGCCGCTGTTGTGGTTGTCGTTTATGTTGATGTTGTTATGATAGGAGGTGCCATTATTGTTGTTGTAATAGGTACAGCCAGCACCCCCAATGCTACTACTCCTCCTCCTGTTGTTGTTGTAATGGGTGCTGCTACTGCTACTGCTTCTCTGACTGTCAGGTACATTGCTGCTACACCCCCCCCCTCTATTACTATCAAGTACATTGCTGCTATGACACCCCCGCCTCTTATTGCTGTCAGGTGCATCTGTAGGGTGCAGCTGCCACACGTTGAGCCAGTATAACAAAGCATCACCACATGTTTCATCAACAGCCACAGACCTGTGCATGCATGCAAGTGGATACATGTGCATGTTTGTGCATACATATACATAAACATATATATACATATACATACATATACATACATATACATACCAACATGCATAACATATCCTACATTACATACATGATAGACTATAGCCAGATGCTTCCCCACAAACACACCCTCATCCACACCCTCATCCACACCCTCATCCACACCCACCCGCACACCCACCCACACACCCTCCTACACACCCTCCTACACACCCTCCTACACACCCTCCTACACACCGTAGCACAGCTAAATACTTGCCCTCATCCAGCAGTGCAGTGGCAGTCCTGGGGTGCACTCGGAGGGACCGGGGCCCCTCAAACATGGTGCTCGGCACCTTGGGTGTGATACTGCATACATGTGTGCCAGTGATGATGTTGTGTAGGTGAATGAGACCACTGTGGGGGGGGAGGGGGGGGAGGAGGGGGTGTGTGTGCGGTATTTGTATGCAGGTTGGTGTGGGGTGTGTGTTCGGTGTGTTTGCAGGTGCATGTTGCTTTTGTGAGGTATGATTGTTGTTTGTGTGAGGCACATAAAGATGGGAGAAACACACCCAAACACCCGCATACCATACACACCCAAACACCCACACCCACATACCCCCCCCCAACCCACACCCACACACAAAAATACATACGTGGTGAAGCTGCTCTCAGGATCAGTACACAGTGTGGGTGCGCCAGGCACAGCCAGCACCCCAGTCAAGGCATCAAAGGAGGCACCATCAGGGTAGGCATAATTACCCACCGGCAATCCCTCTTGTGTGAGTGCCACCAGTCTACGTTCATACATGGGACATTCTATCAACACTGCTGCTGCTGCTGTTGCTGGTGGTGGTGGTGATTGTGCTGGTGGTTGTGCTGCTGCTGGTGGTTGTGGTTGTGGTTGTGGTAGTGATTGTGTTGATTGTGGTTGTGCTGCTGGTGCTGGTGATTGTGGTTGTGGTTGTGCTGGTGATTGTGCTGATTGTGGTTGTGGTGGGTGGTGTGGTTTTGTAGACAGAGGTGTGGGGGAGTGGGTGGGTGCAGGTGGTGCACCAAGCACATGGACGCTGTGCACCTGGCAAGCCCCTGTGATAATGAAATGTACAAGGCAAGTACGAACATCATGTGATTGAATGTACACGGTGATGATATATTCATGCCAATAGATGTATAAACCCACACACGCACACAATGCAACACACACAATACAATACAACACACACACTACACCTACATGGAAAGCGCAGGGTGAAAGCAGCAGTGGCATCACGAATGGTGGATAGGAGACACACGCTGTCACTTGCCCTCTGTATAAGGGTGTGCTTGACCAGGGGTGTTGCTGTGGTGGGGGGGGGGTTACACGTGTGTGTGATTATGATGATTACGATGATGATGATGATGATGATGATGATTATGATTATGATGATGATGATGATGATGATGATGTGGGTATGATGATGCTGTGTGTGTGCTGTGTAAATGGAGCCGTGTAAAAGTTGTACATGGGGGTTTGTTGTACACAGCACATTCAGTTCAGAACAAGAACAATCCCCACCTCCACTCCACCCACATCCCCACCACCACCATTCCACCCATATCCCCACCCCCCATACATTGTCGTCCCTCCAATTCCCCCACCACATCCCAAAACCCCTTTGCCAGCCTCCACATGTTGCAGTCCCCCCTTGGTTCCGCCGCAACCAGCAGCCCACCCCTCATATCTAGGGGGCCCCTCATATCCAGGGCACTCACCCCATATCGACTTGGGGGGCCCTGTGCATCAATGAGACACAGGCTGCTGGGGAGATGGTAGACGGATACAAAGGTGCTTGCACCATCCCTGTGCGTTGTTTGGGGGGGGGTGCTTTTGAGAAAGGGTTTGTGCTTGTGTGCAACAAGAGGTGGGCATGAGGGAAACGGGAGCATTGCATGTGCAATGTACAACACACTACAACCTCCAACCAACTACACCTGCGTGTTGGCATGGATGCAGTGACCAACAAATTTCCCCTTAGGCACAATGCAGTAAACTTGCGGGTCACAGTGGACCCTGTCTGACTACCAAACGATGCTGCTGTGACTTGCTCTGCTGGATATGGAGGTGGGGCTGGGTTGGTGCATGGTGCCAGCCATTGTTGCGTGCAGCTGGCGCTGTTCCATCCACGTGCGGATGTGATTGCCTGTTGAACTCGGAGTCGAAGTGGGCGAGGGGCGTCGTCGGTGGTGTGTGTGCAATGAGCCTTTTCCCACTGGTGTTTCCAACTGCGGTCTTCCCACGAGAGCACACGCAATGCCCTGGGGTGAAACAAGAGCGTGTGTGGTGTGTACGATAGACGATGACCGGGATTGCCTAGGTATCGTGGAAAGACAGTATTGAAAACCAACCTGTTGACCGCGCCCAATGCAGCAATATCCTGACACTCTAAGCTGGGCAATATGACAGTCCAGATGTCGAAATTGAGCTGGTCAAGCATGGTCAAGCAATGTGTCGTTGCTAATGGTTGACGCGTTGCGACATCTTTGTGTAGGTGGCGCAGTATTGCTGAATAATGTTTTGGTGATAGTTTTTCGTGTTGTTGTTTGGTGTACTTACCATTGACCACAATTGACCAGACTTGGGGCGGTGCTGTCGCTCCAGCAAAGGACCACAGCCTTGAGTCATGAGGCATGGTGTGATGACATGTATGGCATCCAACACATGATGTGTGCACTCATAGCATCATTCTGCGTTGTGATGGGCACATCTGGGTTGATAGTGGGTGTGTTCCTGTATTTTCTTCATGTTTCACATGATTTTCACGTTATTCCCCCGTTATTCCCCGTAAGTATTGCATGATAGCCATTGTGTGCTACCACAGCATTGTCCAAGGGTGGTTTGTACGTGACATTGTTGATCGTGATTGACCGGTTTTTATTGTCGCCATTGCAACGCTTTTTGACAGCAACACGCACCATCATTTTCTGTATACACATACGTATCATATGGAACAGCCACAAAGCGAACAAACATGGACAGAACGAGACAAACGCTTGATGCAGGCTGCGCTCCATGAGGTAGAGAGACACACTGGTGTTGTTCCTTGTGCTCCACCCACCACAGTCACTTCACTGACCTCAACAACAGGCAGAGCTTGCCCATGCAGCACAAGAGGTCCCTGTTGGGGTTGTGTTTGTACGGGGGGATGACATAGTTGCTCGAGGCGCCAATCAAACCAACGTGACACGCAATGTATGGGTTGTTGTACTTGGGGCGTATAAAAACTTGTAGCATGCATCTGCCTCACTTATTTTTTGTCCACATTGTATAGCATGTGTTGTACGCTGTGCTGTTTGTATATTGAAGTGCTATTTGTGTGTTTGAGTGCATTGCATGATACACACATATACACAGGGCACACGGCATGCAGAGCTGGTGGCCATTGATGCATTATTGGATGCATGCGGGGGTGATGCAGATGCCGCTGCAATACACGAGTATGTTGCATGCATGCAAATATGAGTGTATGCGCGTATGCACTACACAATCGCACACATACGCACGTGTTCATGTCATTACTCACACACGTGCTTCCATCATGTCAACCCTATGTTCAACCCTATTTTCCAACATCACAACCCCAGGTGTGAGGTGTATGTGACATGCGAGCCCTGCATCATGTGTGCAGGAGCACTTGCATTGCTTCGAGTAAAGCGGGTAGTGTATGGGTGTCCAAATGACAAGTTTGGGGGTGCTGGATCTGTGTGGGATGTCGCAGGGGAGGGATGTGGTACATGTGGAGGGGCAGATAGCAGGTATGCATGGGCTGTATGCGCACAAGAGTGTATTTTTTCATATTGACATCTATACAATGCACTACAGGGCCCCAGGCTTTCCTTGTGAGGGGGGGCTATTTGCAGAGGAAGCAGTGGCACTGCTGCGCACGTTTTATGAAAGCGGCAACCCTCTTGGTAGGTAATGGTGTGTTGTTTGACTATGTGCAGGAGTGGGCAACCCACCCACCCACCCCCCAAACACAACACACACAGCCCCAAACCCTCACCGGCCTGTACAGCACGTTTGACTGGCACGTTTTTCAAAATCCCACACAATTTTGCAACGCTGCAGCATTGTGCACACCTACGCACACCATTAACACATCAGCACGTGTACCTAGCGCCGCACTCGCGCTGATCGTTGGTAGCACAAAGCATCTTGTCGTGCACACACCCTCCAAAAGGGCATCGTACCCACCTCTGGCGTTTCGTGCACGCCCTCAATATCGTACTAAATCGGCCATCATCATGACCATGGCCAACGGGGCGGCAAATGGCACAGCAGCTGATGCCAATGGCGTCTTCAAGGGCCACACCATCGTGCTCATCCTTGATTATGGATCCCAGTATACCCAACTCATCGCACGTCGCGTGCGTGAGGCAGGAGTGTGCTCTTTGCTCATGCCAGGCGACGCATCAATGGTAACCATTGGCGGTGTTGTCATTGTCGGTATATGGTACACACACCACACTGCACACACACAGGAGCGCATCATGGATGCCAATGCCAGCGCCATCGTCCTGTCTGGTGGCCCCAACAGCGTGCACGTTGAGGGGGCACCCCGTGTACCGGCAGGGTTTTTCGAATACTGTGAAAGCAACAACTTGCCAGTCTTGGGCATCTGCTATGGTATGCAGCTGATTGTGGATACTCTTGGTGGTGAGGTCAAGACCGCACACACGGTATGATTGGGTTTGTGTTCACTTGTGTACATTTTTGTTGTTGTTGAAAACATGTGCATGTAGATGTGCATGTATAGTATTATACGCTCCTCATATACACATACACACTCCTCATATACACATACACACTCCTCGTGTACCTATACACACTCCTCACCCACACACACCTACACAGGGTGGTGAATATGGACGCATGCCCATCAAGTGTGATCGCAACAGTCAGCTCTACCAGGGTGAACCCAATGATACCCAGCTGGTGTGGATGAGCCATGGTGATGAAGCTGTCAAGCTGCCACCTGGATTTTCAGTCACTGCACGTAGTGAACAGGTGTGTTGAGTGTTTGTGTGGTTGGGTCTGTGTGTGTGTGTGTGGTTTGTATATGTGTTGTGTGTGTATGTATGGCATGCGTAAACATTGTATCATACCATACACAACAAACCACCTCTCTCTTCCTGGTCCCACCACCTCCCCACACACGCCACCCCACCACCCAACAACACAGGGTGCCATTGTGGGTATTGAAAACCCCACCCGCCGCATCTATGGCCTTCAATACCACCCAGAAGTCGTCCACAGTGAACGTGGCAAGGAAACCGTGCAGCGCTTTTTGTTTGAATTATGTAAGCTCACAGGTGACTGGAAAATGGAAAGTGTCCTGCAAGAGGAAATGGAGAAAATTCGACAACAGGTGGGCCCCACAGATCATGTCATCTGTGCCCTGAGTGGGGGTGTGGATTCCACAGTGGCCGCAACCCTGGTGCACCGTGTGTTGGGTGATCGCCTACATTGTGTGTTTGTGGATAATGGCCTGTTGAGGTATAAAGAGGGGGAGCGTGTGATGGCTACGTTTAAGGAACAGCTCCACCTGCCTGTGACCAAGGTGTGTGGGGTGGGTTGTGTGACGTGGGTTGTGTGTGTGTTTGTTGTATATGCCAGCAAGGGGTAGCGGCACTCCTCTGTTGCTCGTGACAACAACAACAATATTTCCTCAACAGCAACAACAACAACACCTCCTTCCCCCCCTCCTTCCCCCAACAGATTGATGACAGTGCTCGCATGCTTGAGCGCCTGTCAGGCAAAACAGACCCTGAGGCAAAACGCAAAGCCATTGGTGCAGAATTTATCCAAGTCTTTCAGGAATATGCTGACCAACTGGCAACCCAATTGGGCCACACACCCCGCTTTTTGGTCCAGGGCACCCTCTACCCAGATGTCATCGAAAGCTGCCCCCCCCCGGGCAAGGGACAAAAACACTCCCATACCATAAAATCGCACCATAATGTGGGGGGCCTTCCGGAGGATTTGAAATTTGAGCTCATCGAGCCCCTCAGGGAGTTGTTCAAGGATGAGGTGAGGCAGCTGGGGAGGATTTTGGGGGTTCCGGAACAGTTTATTGCCCGACACCCGTTTCCGGGGCCGGGACTGGCCGTGCGCGTGCTGGGGGATGTGACGCAGGGGAATGCACTGGACGTGCTTCGTGAGGTGGATGAAATATTTATCAACTGTATCAAGGAACGGGGGCTGTATGACAAGATTTGGCAGGTAAGGTTTTGGGTGCTGCTGCTTGTGGTGGTGTGTAATGCCTGCCCATCATCAACCACATCACCATCCACCCACCCACACAGGCATTTGCTGTGTTTCTGCCCATCAAGAGCGTGGGCGTGCAGGGTGACCAGCGTACACACAGCCACGTGGTGGGGTTGCGTGCAGTGACCAGCGCAGATGGCATGACGGCCGACTGGTTTCCCTTTGAGCCAGAGTTTCTGCGATATGTGAGCACCAAGATTTGCAACCAAGTGCGCAGCGTCAACCGTGTGGTGTATGACATCACGTCCAAGCCACCCTCTACAATTGAATGGGAGTAATGGTGGTTTTTTTTGTGGGGTTTAGTCTCTTCGCGGGGGTTTTACTGCAACCATGGGGGTTTCCCAACCAGCTTCCCAACCTTGTTTTTTGCTAGTAATCAAATTGGAACGAGCACAGAAACACAAAATACATAGCCCCACCATAGCAAGCAACCCAGGCGCCAACAGGACTGTCTAGGTACGGTCAAACCTGAATTGCATCATTGGCGGCGTGCTGTTTGTGCCGTTGTTGCCGTAAAACTCGCGCGCGACCCCTCCATACATGCAACACGCACATGAAAACGCCGACGGCGCGAGCAACAATGCCTCTCACGCAAGGATCTCTCGCGTACACAGATCTCGAGATGAAAAGCCTGCTCTTGCTCGTGGCACTGTTCGCCGCCGTGGCGACAGTGACCCCCAAGTGCGATTTCTGCGCACTGGACAATGGATTCACGCTGCCATGGGCAAAACCCTTTGACAACCGCGAGTACCCTGCATGCAAGCAATACAAGGATAACGCCTGCTGCAGTTACGACACCGTCCAAGGGTATGTGGTCTGATGTTCTGTGTATTCATACTCTCCCTACACATACATCCCCACACACCTACATGCTTACCCACCGCGCTCCCCTCAACCACACAGTATTGTCAACGGGTCTCTGTATGGCGGCGACTATGATATTAACAAGTGCAGCCTTGTGGGCAAGCCCCTGAGCAAAAAGTGCTTTGACTTTTTCGTCCAGGAGCAGTGTGCATACGAGTGCGACCCCAACTTTGGTATGTGGGGTGGGTTGTATGTACAGGTGGTGATTGTGGTGGGGTGATGTAGGTGTTTTTTTGTGTTTGGTTTCGCTTTCCAACACTTGCAAGTATACAGTGTTTCCTGTTTTCATTACTATAACTATTCATTTTCACCACCATTTCCACTGCCAAGACACATCCAAACCTCCGCAACCTTTTCCAAAAGCACCCCCAACCCCCCCCCACCTTTCACAAAAACCCCTCAAAACACCCCCCCCCCCCCCCAAACACAGGCAAGTACCGTCGTCACGATTCCTGTGACCCCGACCTCTCCTGGCAGCTCTTCAACCTCCCCCTCAAAGGCTCCCTCTGCAGGGATTGGTACAGCGCCTGCAAGGATGATGTCATCCCCTCATGTGGCAGCCAGGGTGGCGTGCCATGCAATGCCACTGCAGAGCTGTTTGCTGGTAGTGCACTGTCTGTGGGGCTTCTTGATGCGACCAATGCGACGTGTAGTCGTACGTTTGGGGATATTTTTGGGCGGTTTGGCAACCCTGCACAGACGTTCTGCAACCAGGTTTGTAGCTGGTGCTGTGTGTGTGTGTTGTGTTGTGTGTGTGTTGTGTGTGTGTTGTCTTGTGTATGTTGTGTTGTGTGTGTTGTGTGTATGTTGTGTGTTGTGTGCAGTCAATACGTGTGTCTCTACCATGCGTGATCCAAGTTCCCTCTCATTTTCGTCTCCTTTCGTTCATACCATCCACACACACACTCGTTCCCCCACCCTGTACACACATACACACTCACACACACCCTTGTATAACACACGCACTCGTTCCCCCCCTAAAAACAACACAGTTGTTTGAAAATGCCTTTATCTACCAGCCCTTTGAAAAGGATGGCTTTGTGTTTGACTTCCCAGTGGGTGATGCCAACCCCAATGACAGGGTCAATGCACAATTGGAGATCAATGTCAAGTGTAAGAATATTCCCCTTCCGGATCCTTCCACCTGCCCTGGTGCTACTCGACCTCAGGTGTATTGGGGGGGTGGGGGGGGGGGGGGGGGCGGGGTGTGTGGTTGTGACAGGGTGTGATGGGGGGGTGGGAGTGATGTACAAATATGTACATACGCGCAGACACACATCGACACACTACATAAACACTTTCACACATACTATACACACCAACCCACAATATACAAAGACACCCACACACTCCCACACCTACACACACTCCCACCCTATACACACACTCTATACACACCCCTACACACACAGGATTTGATCCCTGAGGGTTGCACAGTGTGCCAAGTACGCAACATTCACCCCAATGGCACTGTGACCAAGGTGTGTTTGTGTTGTACCGTTTGTGTTGTACCTGTGTTGTATGTATGTTGTGTGGTATGTGTAGGTGCTTGCTGTGTGTTTGTGTGGGTTTTTGTATTGCGCGTGTGTGTCTACCCCTCATCGCCCCCCCTCTCATGACATACACACAACCCCCTCCCCATACACACACAATACACCCCCGTCTTCGAAAACACCCCCCCCAACAAAACACCCCCCACACAAAACACACCATCCTCCCACACAGGATGTTGCAAGCAAGGAAACCACCAGCCTTGGTGTGTGTCAGAAATACGCAAACAACAGCTGCTGCTCACCCAGTGTCGCAGAAATGGTCCCCTCTGGTCGTTTGTATGGAGATCTGTACAGTTGGGACCGCTGTGAGAAAATCCCCAGTCCCAATTACACCATGAGTGACAAATGCCGTCAGTGGTTTCGGGATGAGTTGTGCCTGTATGAGTGTGACGCACAAGTTGGTATGTGTGTGTGGGGGGGGTGGAGTGTATGTGGGGGGTGTGGGGGAGGAGTGCATGTGGGGTGGGGGGATGTGGGGGGATGGTTGTGGAGGGATTGTGTGATGTCGTGTGAATGTGTATCCTGTCACAGTCTTCCACAATGTGTATCCTGTCACAATCTTCCCACCTTGTGCTCATACTTGTACTCCCCCACTTGTACTCCCCCACTTGTACTCCCCCACGTGTACCCACACTTGTCCCCACACCACCCACAATCCCCCCCTTAGGCAAGTATCGCAAGTGGCCCAAGTGTGTCACTGACCAAGGTGATGCCAATGCATGGGAGATTGAAGACATGCCCATCAAGGCCTCTGAGTGTGATGCCTGGTACAGGGACTGCAAGGATGATTTCTTCTGTACATGCTTGGAGGTGGGTTGAGGGGAATGGGTGGGGGGGAATGGGTGGGGGGAAATGGGTATGATGATGGATGTTGTATTTTGTGTTCATTATTACACAATGTGTATTCATTTTGCCATACGCCATGCCACCCATACCAACACCCCCACCACAACACCCGCCCCACAACACCCCCCCCACAACACCACACAGGGTGAATGCCCCAAGGACGTCACCCCCCGTTCCTTCTTCTCGTTGACCAAGGTTGACTGCAACAAAGACACCTGCCACACCTTTGGCCAGCTTTTCACCAACGGCTCTGACCTGTGTGAGACACTGTGGGACGGCTCCTTTATGTACGAGCCCAATGAAGAGGATGCCTATTCTCTGTCATGGAAACCAGAACGCACGGGTGGGATCAACCCCAACTCTCTGGTAAATGCCTACCTGCCGTTTCCTGATACATGCCCCGGTGTCAAGATTGATGCGGTATGATGCATGGTGTATGGGTGTGTATTGGGTCTGGTGATCCATTGTAGGTACAAGCACCAATTTTCATGACCACTTTCATTCCAACACATATACCATCAACACATCCACAAAACACTCCATTGCATTGCAATCTCCACCATCCCCCTCACACCCATCCCTTTCACACCCATCCTTCACAGACGGAATGCCCCTCTGAGCAAGAACCCGAGCTCCCCCTGGATGTGGTGGACAACATCATCCTCAACAACCTCACCAACACTGACGTGGCAGTTATCAACCAGGCTGAGACCAAGGCCAAACAGCAGGGAGGCAACGGAACCTCCTCTGTCACCAGTGCCAGCAACAGCCAGGGTTAAAGGAGGTGTATCTGTGGCCTCCTGTGGGGGAACACCTCTTTGGGGGAATACCTCTGCATTGATTCATCCATCCTTTGCAGGCATTTCCAGGCTGACTGGCCTGTAAGCCTCCTGATCTGCATGCCTTTTGGCATACCTCCTCATGCCCCCCCTTTGCCCCGTACCCCCCTTTTCTCATGGTTTTCCCATTCCCTTCTGAGTTGAAGACGACTTGAAGACAGCCACAGTGATGTGGTGCATGACGAGGGAATGGCGAGTGAGAGCAAGAGCAGCTTTTTTTTGGGGGGGGGGGTTGCACTCAAATGCATTGAGGCCCTATTCTGGCTCAATGCAATCACGTGCATTGTCGACATGTGGCCACCTTGTGTCAAGCCTGCGGGACTGTGGCCACCTGGTTTTCTTGTGAGTGTCTGTGTCAGCGAGGTGGAGGGGCACATCATTGGTCAAGCAGCATGCTTCCCCTGCGTGGGGGACCACATGTTCAAGTGTGCAACCTACCACGTGCACTGTACCAGCACAACACAGACACACATGTGTTGATGGATCGTTGTGTGTGTTGCCATTGCAAGACATTGCTGATTCTGACACATGTTGTGTGCATCGTATGTTGTGCTTGCATGTGTTGTCAACCTGCGACATGATGATCATCATGGTCCATGCATCATCATCGTGTGTTTGTGAGACAACCGTGTCGACGTGTTGAGTTGTTGCTGCATCCATGTATGTTGCATCCTTGCCTTGTGTTTTTTTCTACCCCGAGCCTCACACCCCAAGCACACATGCGTTAATCGAATTCCATAATACTAACATTTGGCACGCTAGGGGTGCTCTGTTGGCTACCCGCCCCTGCCCTTGATGGGTGGGGGTGTGGTGTGCCTCAGGGCTGAGATCATACCCTCAGTACCGGATCGTGTTAATGCACGCGTCGGGAATGCGGTGCCTCTTTTATTATCACCCTATACAGGTGGTTGAGAGAGAACGAAGAGCAGGCGATGGTGTTGTGTGTGTGCGTGATATGAGGGGTCCTCACATGAGGGCACACAATGTTGCACAATGATTTGCTTGCAGTTGCTCGCTGTGATTGAAAACACATAAAGGCAGCTGCAGCGAGGAGTGGTGATGGTGCCCCTCATGATCCAAGATGCTGACCATCGAAATGACAACCCACACCATCGGCCTGTTTGCACAGGTATGGGTTGTACTGGGGATTGTATCGATGTATTTGACGCTGCATTGAGGGATTGGGCGGGAAGCACACGATTGCACATCGACGATCTGGTACTGAGGGTATGATCTCGTTGCAAAAACTGTTTATCAGCAATCAGCAGTCGTACGTTGTATCGTTGGCGAGGGGTTATGGATAGTCAAACACGATGGTGGGGAAAAGGGGAGATAGCTGCCCACAATTTTGCAAGCTCTTTTTTTTTTGTTATTGTTTGTTTGCGACGCACATTATTCTATTAAAACATCATGAATACCTGTTGATCATCATGTCTTATTATCACGAGGCAAGGGCAGAAAAGAGGAGGATTGCACAGCTGCACGAGGAATCAAAGAAACGAGCAGAGCGAAGAAAGGACAAGGAGATTGTAGAAGTAGGTTGTGGAGGACGATCAGGCAGAGGAAAGTTAATTATAAACACATATAATAATACACCCGCCAAAACACAGGATGCCGCCTACGATGTGCTTCGGGTGGATGGTCGCCCCTGCAAGCTCATCCGCACCAACACCCAGCACCACAGCACACAACAGCAGCTTGAAGGATTTGTACCATGGAATGGCAACATGGACTGCATGGTCGATCGATACGACGTACGCACGTTGCTCGACATGGTGCCCCGGGCCCCACCACCCAATCGCAGACCACACAAAATGGAACAAGAACTCGAACTGGAGGAGGTATACACATATGTTGTTGTGTCTGTGCAAGTAATTGTGTGCACAAGTGGTTGTTGGTATTGTTTTCATCTCTGTGGATCTTAATGTTGTGCATCCCACCGTGTCCCCCCCACATCCCTACTTCACCCCCCCACCACAGATGCTCTTGTTTGAGTCATACAGGGATGCCATACAGCTCCTTGCTGCTGGTCTGACTGAAAAGAAGGGTCTAGAAGCTGCACAACAGAAAAATGTGGAATTGAGGGCAAAGGCTCGTGCTCTCACAGCAGCTGCACTGGGTGTGGCTGTGGGTGGTGGTGGTGGTGGTGGTGGTGGGTATAGGACAGCGAGTGTGGGGTTGTTACAGGTACAGAATAGCATGCCAGCAGGTAGGGGGTGTGTTGGGGTGGAAGGGTGTTTGTGTGGGGGAGGGTGTTTGGGAGGGGGTGTGGGGTGTGGTATGTGTGTTGGAGGTGGAATGTATGTATGGGGAGAGGGGGTGTGATAGGATATCATGCATGATGTATACCCATACCATGCATGATGTATACCCATGCCATGCCTTGTTTAAACCCAATATATGCACACACCCAGCCACACACCCAATATCACACACCCCCAGTCACACACCCATCATCACACCAGGTCTGTCATACAACGCTGTGGGCTTTACATACACCACCGACCATGACACCCACCAACCACCCCTCCCCCCTGATGATGATAACGATGATGACCACACCCACCCTCCACTTCCACCATACGATGCTCCCCCACCCCTCCCAAGTGATGATGATGATGATGCCAGTGGGTATGATGATGTGTGATGCTGTTGTGGTGGTGGTGATGGTGGTTTATGTGATGATAATGAGAATGACAGCGTTGACATAATGTGTATAAGCTCATCATCATGAACAATAATAGAAATAATAACAGTAATAATAATAGTAATAATGGTAATAATGGTAATAATGGTAATAATGGTAATAGTAGTAATAATGGTAATACTAATAATAACAACAACAAAACCAACGACACAGGGGGGGGCTCCAGGAGGCAATAGCAAATAGGTTTGGGTTGATGGGGTTTGCTGGCATGGTGCAGGAAGCTGCGTTGGAAGATGCCGACCAAGATGCTGCCAGACGTGTGAGGAGAGAGTATGTGTTGTACATGGGATGTGTTGTACATGGCGTGGGGGTGCAATGGGTGTGGATATGTGTGTGAGTATGTGTGTGAGTATGTGTGGTGTGTGGGGCAGGTGGCAGTACAGCTGATGAAATCCCATACACTGTATTCTCCCATACACTGTATTCTCCCATACACTGTATTCTCCCATTCACTGTATTCTCCCATACACTGTATTCTTGTGCATCATTTCGTATACCCACACATTCCACCCCCCCACCCACCCCCCTACCCACCCACACAACACACAGGCGTCGTATAGGCCGTGGTAAACTCATGCAACGTGCCAAACGTATTGCCGGTCAAAGTCAATCATTCCTAGAACACATACCAGTGCGTCCAGCACCACCCCCACCCCCTGTGTATAAGGGTGCCGCTGCTGCTGCGGCGGCTGCTGCTGCCCTGCACAACAACAACACTGCAGGGAGTGGTGGTGTGGTGGGGGTGGGACGAGAGGGACCCTCCACCCATGCCAGTCGCCCGCGCACCCAATTCATCACCGAATTCAACACCACCAACGCACCGTCCTCAGCACATGCGCACCTCCATGCCCTGCTTGACAGCCCACCCCGGGATGAGACACTTGTGATACCTGGCAGTACACATTTCCCTAGCAGCACACATGTACCTGGTGGTGGTGGTCACACACAACTGCATGGCAACCAGCATGGGCATGGTGGTGTGGGTTCATTGGGTATACGAGAGGCCCTACCCAGGAGCGCCGATCCTGCAGTGGAGGGCCCCACGTTGTTGCCAGTGGCTGCAAGACAAGCACTTGCACAGGAAGCACTGGCGCAATATACGTATGGGAGGAATGTGGGTGATGAGTTATGGGAGGGAGTGGGGGGGAGGAGTGAGGGGGAGGAGTGATGGGGAGGAGTGAGGGTGATGAGTGGGGCTGATTTTTGGGAATGTGTGTTGTATTGTTGTACACCCTACCTACACCAGCATACACACCCCACACACACACCCCACACACCCCACACACACTAAATATATACACACCCCATACACACCCACCAACCACACCCCAACCACACACTCTTTAGGAAACATGACAAAGATACCACCAAACGCCGCAGCAGGAGTCGCAGCAGCAGTCGTGACAGACATAGGCGTCACCACAGCCCAAGCCACAGTAGGCACAGGCACGGGCACGGGCGACACCTCAGCAACAGCCGGAGCCGCAGTGGGAGTCGAAGCCACAGTAGGGAGAGGAGCAGGCACACGAGTACACGTAGCAGTAGGGAACATAGCAGGGAAAGGAGGAATGGTGAACGTGGTAGGGAGTATGATAGCAAGGGTGGGAATAGGAAACGTAGTAGGGAGAGGAGGAGGAGAAGTAGGAGTAGGGATAGGAGAAGTAGGAGTAGGCGTAGACATCATGGCCGTGGGCGTCACAGCAGCAGAAGCCATAGCAGGGAAAGGAGGAGTAAGAGTAGGGAGAGGAGGAGGTCAGGGTGTCGTGTGGATGAAGATGTGGGTGGTAGCAACACGAGTGGTGGCACCATAAGGGCAGCAGTTGACGCCAAGGTTGTTGTGGGTGTATATACACTGTGATGAGGTTGAAATTGTACATACACTGAGATACAATTGAGGTGCAATGGGCTGCTACGGATGTCAGGCCTGGACATCTGTATTCATGACATGTGTAGTGACGCATGACATGTGTTCATACAGGCATACATGCATCACACATGCTTGGTTCATTCATGTACAAGTGTATACATCACGCATGCACGTTGGCATGTTTTGAACTTTATTTTGAACTTTGTTTTGAACTTTTTGGTTGTGGTGTCCAACATATATGCATACTCTAGGTGTTGTTTGCTGCATGCCACTGTTTGCTGCATGCCATTTTTGCTACATGCCCTGTCCCATGCCTACTGTTGACTGTGGGCATTGACCAATAATGACACTGACCTGTGGTACACTACAAACCAATTCCCTACCAATTGCTCACTTCCCAATTTCCACCCAAACACACACAGGCACATGCTGCACCCACACCCCCACACTCTGCCGCCACCCCCACCCCAGCCACCACCACCAGTGCTCCTCCCTCAGCACCCCAGCCCCCTCGCAATGAAACACCTCAGGAGCGAATCAAGCGCCTCATGGCTGCACAGCTCAACAAGCGCATTGCAGACGAAGCTGTGAGTGGCAGTCAGAAAAAGTTGGCAGAGGAGAAGGAGCGAATGGCACGCATGGCGACTGGGAAAATGTTGAGGTGTGTGTGTATTTGTGTGTGTGTGTGTGTGTGTGTGTGTGTGTGTGTACTTGAGTTGTGACTGGGAAAATGTTGAGGTAGGGGTGTGGGTGTGCATGTGCATAAAGGACCGGGAATATGTGCCTTGAGCACACTGCTGCCTGCTCCTGTAAGCCTGCTGTGGACACACGTGTAAACACCAACAGGGGCCGCACACCAAGCCCAGAGAGGAGGCGTCGACGGTGAGCATTTTTGATGTGTTGTTATGCATTCTTTATTATGTTCATTGGTAAATGTCGATGTGAATATCACACATGCATATGAACATGCTAATGACACCGCACCACATGCGTGGTGTTGGGTTGCACGCTGAGCATCAATGTTTGACCGGCAGCTTGCAATCGCACAATCGTCTCGTTGGTTGCATACGTGCTTGCAAACGCAAGAAACATACATATATTGTGCAATGTAGTGCCAGTCAGGCCGATCCACGACAGCAGAAGGCCGCAAAAGAGGTGCGATGCTGTTGATTGCCCGCTTGTTGCGGCAAGTTGTACCTCATACGCTGCTCTTTTCTTGCACAGAATGCACCCAAGACGTCTACAAACAAGAACAGCAACAAAAAATACAAGAAACAGCGCCGTGCTCCCGCCAAGGGACCTGGCACACCCACCAATCAGCGGTGGCGCTTGTTCAACATCAACGTTGCGTGGCAGGATGATCCTGGCAAGGTGTGTTGTGTGTGTCTGAGGCACATGCATGGTTGATGGTGTTACAATCACCACCACCACTGATATACACACCACTACCACCACCCACACCCCCAGGATGAGTATGGTGTGCATGATGCATTGTTACAAGCCATTGCTCGGACGTGCAATTGCCAGGTACATACAGCATAGAGTATCTTACACACACCAGATCACTTCACAGCCCCTCACCATAAGTAGACACACTCCTTGTTGCACACCTACACAAACTCACACCCACACGCACGCACACACGCATTCACACCCTCATCATAGTCACCACCAGCAGCAGCAGGAGTGAGCATTGTGAGAAAAACATATGATGCTCGTAAAGACCGACGTGCATTTGTGTATGCGTTGTGCGTGCTTTTGTGATCTTCTTTCTTGTAGTACACCGTTCATTGTGTTGTAGTGATGCCAAATACTTTCTCCCTCTCTCTATCACACACACCTACATATACACTCACACCACACACCCACCAATACACAATACAATACAATACAACATACTCCTTATACAACACTATCCACTCAGGTATGTGGTGGATGTGGATGCCTCTGCACTCAAGGCTGCTGGTGCTGCACGTGTGTCAACCAAACCTGGGTTGATAGAACGTGCACCTGGGTTGATAGAACGTGCACCAGCATCACACGCTACAACAGCTTCATCACCAGCAACAGCACATTCAGCGACACAGACGCAACATGGTGGTGGAGTGGGTGGTCAACATGGTGGTGGAAAGGACTTGCCGATAGTTATTGTAGGCAGGTATGACGTTGACCATCGTGTACACACATTGATTATTGTACATTTCACCAAGAACGAACCTTACCCACACCCACCCATACCCATATACACCCATAACCACCCACCACCTTACCCACACACACAGTGGACCAGCGGGGTTATTTGCTGCATTGACCCTTGCTGAGGTTGGTCAACGTGTGGTTCTCCTGGAAAGGGGCCAACCAGTGGAAACACGAGGGAGGGACATAGGGGCCCTGTTTGTGAGGAGGGTGTTGGACCCAGACAGCAATTTGTGTTATGGGGAGGGTGGTGCTGGCACATGTATGTATTGAGTGTGTGTGTGTTATGGGTGTACATGTTCATTCATGGGTGTTCAGGGATACATTGTATAACAAATTCTGTTGCTCTTGTTGTATACCTGACAATGTTGTTGTTGCGTAACAATGCATACACCCACCCACTCACCCACCCACACAAATATCAATATAGGGAGTGATGGTAAGCTCACCACTCGTATTGGACGCAACAGTCAACCAGTGAGACGTGTACTTGAGGTGCTGCATGCTATGGGGGCACCACAGGTGTGCTAGTTGAGTGTACTTGTAATTTGTGAGTACTTGTTTTTTTGTGAGTATCACTTATGCCTGCAAGTGAGTACTTATGTTTCTGTGAGTGTTCCCACTACTCACATTGATTTCCACACTCACCACTCTCATTCCCCCTCCCTTTTCTTTCCCCCACCCCCCTCTCATTCCCCCACCCCCCTCTCATTCCCCCACCCCCCTTGTATTCATCTCCCCCCACCCCACCCACCTGCCCACCCACCTGCCCTCTCACCCACCCACATAGAGCATTCTTGTAGACGGCAAACCACACATTGGTACTGACAGACTCGTACGCCTCCTTCGTCATTTTCGCACCACCCTGTCCTCCCTGGGTGTGGATGTGCGCTTTGGGTGTTGTGTGGAGGGGCTGCAGCTGAGTAGTGGGGGGGAAGGGGGGAGGCGAGTGACTGGGGTGCAGTTGCAAGGTGTGTGTGTTGTATTTTGGGGGGGAAAGTGCGTGTATGTGTATGTGCAATGGGGCAGAGTATATGTGTATATGTAGTGGGGAAGAGTGTACGTGTGTGTCTATATGTGTATATGGATTTGTGCTGTGGTACTGGTGATTACTTGTGTGTATATACCCACACACACTCACTCATACCCGCACTCCCACTCCCATCTACCCACCCACCCATCAATCACAGGTGGTCATGTCCTTCCCGCCGCTGCCGTTGTGCTTGCAGTAGGCCACAGCGCGCGCAGCATGTACCGCCACCTTGCTGACCTGGGTGTTGCCCTCACCCCAAAACCCTTTGCCATGGGGTTTCGCATAGAGCACCCACAGGAGCTGCTGAATACCATACAATATGGGGCTGAGGATGCACAAGGTGGGTGGGTGTGTTGGATGGTTGATGATTTTTGGGAATACATATGTATGTTGGTTGTGTAATTGTGTGTGTGTTGGTTGTGTGATTGTGTGTATAGGATGGTGTGTGTATAGGATGGTGTGGGGAAGTGCTTTAGTGGGTAATGTTGTTGTTATGCTGCTGCTGCTGTATGTGTAATATGCATGTGCAAATTGTGTACCAAGGTGAATGTGTGCCATGGTCCACCTACACATTCCTACACATACCCATCTACACACTACAATACCCTAACCCCCTCCAGACCCACACCCACACCCACCATACAGAGGTACAGCGAGGGCGTGGTCGCCTGCCAGTGGCTGACTATAGCCTAGCCACGCAAGTGGAAGCTTCCACAGTGGCAGAGGAAGCTTCCGTGTTGAGGAGGCTGGGTGGGGAGTGGGCAGTGGGGCATGCATGGTGGGGGGAGGATGGGGTGGTCACACATGCACAAGGTGTGTGTGGTGTGTGTGTGGGGGGGTGTGATGATGGTGTTGTTGGTTGAGTGCGCGCGTGTGTGTGTGTATGCGTTGGGCATGGGATGTGTATGTACAATGGTTGTGTCATGTGTATACGGATTTGTGTATGATACTGTACGCGCACAAAAACAACACAACTCAAAACCACACACAACAACACCCTACTTACACCCACGCACACACCTCTAGGTGCACCACGAGGAGTCTACTCCTTTTGCATGTGCCCCGGTGGACAAATTGTACCCACCTCCACCACACCCAGTGAGCTGTGTATCAATGGCATGTCCTTCAGTCGCAGGCACTCTCAGTGGGCCAATAGTGCCCTTGTGGTGAGTGTGCTGCCTGACGATTGGGGGGGGTTGCATGCTGCACATGGGCCATTGGCTGGGGTGGAGCTGCAGGTGTGGTGGGGGTGTTGTTGTGGTGATGGTGTGTCTTGTATGTATGATGAGTGTGTGTGTGGGTGAGGGCATATGTTTGTGTATGGGCATTGACATGTATACATGACACCAACACAATCATCACCCCCCTCAGCGCTTGCATGAAGTGGAAGGGGCCCTGCGTGGTGGAGGGGCCCTGTGCGCGCCCGTGCAGCGTGTCACTGACTTTCTCGCATGTCGCCCATCAGGCAGCGCCACGTTGCCGTCGAGCAGCTATCGCCTGGGTGTGCGGGCGGCACCACTGCATGATCTCTACTCAGCGCAGATGACCGCCGCCATGTCCCATGCCTTGTTGCAGTTTGAGCAGCGCATGCCTGGCTTTGTATGCGAGCAGGCATTGCTACATGGTGTGGAGACACGCACAAGCGCACCTGTGCGCATCGAGCGGGACGATGTGACGTGTGAGAGTAGGAGTGTGGCGGGGTTGTTCCCTGCTGGGGAGGGGGCTGGATATGCGGGGGGCATTGTCTCGGCTGCTGTGGATGGTATCCATGTGGCGCAGCGCATGCTGGCGTGTGTGGGAGTTGTGTAGGAGTTGTGTGGAGTTGTGTTGCTTATGGAGATATGCACACACATCATCAAGAGAGGGTAAGGAACATGGTGGTGGCGGCTTGTAAGTTTGACCACGGACAATCATCTTTCACCCTCGAGCATCAAGATTGTATTCAACATTTTCAAAATAGCTAGTACGTGTATTCAACACACACACACTGCTGTTTGATAGTGCAGCGTTGTCAGCAACAAAACAGCATGTTCCAGGCAAAGCCTGGATTGCAGCCACGCTGCGCCTTGCAGGGAGCATTTTGCCGACCTACATCGCGATGCACTGTTGAAAGCATTCGTCCTCGCCTTGTGCAGCCCCTGCTGGTTGTTCCGGCACGGTGCCCACTTGTTCATCGTTCGTCCAAGTGTACCGTCGTGCGAGCAGCAGCAGCAACCAGCAGCAGCCCTTTTGCAAGCAACGTATGTACTAATTAGTAGTGGTGGTGTTTTTGGTGTTGTGGTTGTTGTGTTGGGATGTGGATGTGCTTGGTGGTCGTTGCACAGTTGCATGGTGGCTGTATCATTGCTTGTTTATAATACTGGCTATTGCGATGGGCTGTAGCAACAGGTGTCAGCCTGGTGTGACAAGTATGTGCACCACAAGTGCTTGCACCCACAATCCACAATCTGCGCCACAATCCACACAGAACCCATTTCAATACCCTCGTGAGCTTGAGGGTCTACAGAGCACCCTTGGTGGCCTTTCTAGCACTGCATTCTATGCTGCAGCTGCATTCCTGGTGGCAGCTGGTGGTGGTGCAGGATACTTTGCCGGTGCACAAGCGCCTGGTATGACTGCAATTTTGTTATGTAACGCATGGTATTTTGCTCGTTGCCATGCATAGCAAATACCGTGCATGGGTGTGCAACAGGTGTCGTACATCATGTGGTCATGCAGCACCAAACATGCACACATACACACCGCCAAACATGCACACAAGCACACCGCCAAACATGCACATACACACACCGCCAAACATGCACACACACACACCACAACCACTGCGCATCCCCTCACATTCCCCACCCCCCACACCCACCTAGTCAATGCGCGCATGATTGCCTCAGCAGCAGGGGCCCTCGCCGGGGCCGCCGGGGCCGCCTATGCAGCCCTGCAACTCAAAACCATGCGTGAGGGTGCTGCCGCAGTGCAGCTGTACAACCTCATCGTGTCCAAGGGGGACCCCCGCCTGCTGACCCGGGATGATGTGGCGGGGCTGGAGGCACAGTTTGGTATTGTGCTGGGCACGCAGCTGGCTGATGAGGTCAAGCCAATTTATGGTGCATTTGTGGAGGCCATCATTCCCACTGGTGATGACCCACTGAGGTATGAGTAGGTGGGGTGGTGGGGTGTGATGTGTGGTGTAGCGGATGTTGTTATTTGTGCTGTGAAATGTATACCAGCATTATGTGACCGGATTGTCATCATCAACACTCCCTTACCCACACACCCCCACAACACACACACACACAGTGGTGATGAAGCATCATCCATTGCAGCATTCCGTGACGCCCTGGGCCTCGATGACACCGATGCCGCAGCGGTCCACATCGACGTGGGCCGCCGCATCCTGCGCTCCCGATTTGAATCATCTGGCCGCGGTGCGGATGTTGAACAACGCAAGACCTTTCAAAAGCTCATCTACGTCTCCACTGGAGTGTTTGGTGAGCAAAAGGCAGCCTACTTGCTGCCCTGGAAGCGTGTGTTTGAGCTGACCGACGCGCAGATTGTGGTGGCCAAGCGTGACAATGCCAAGACCTTGTTTGTCAACTATTTGAAAAAGCAAGGGGATTTCCAGGCCACGAGGGGGTTTTTGGAGCAAGTAAAGGGGTTTGCAGAGTCTATTCGGTGCTCAGAGGACATTGCACTTGAGGCACTGCAGGAATCCACACAGAGCACTGTGCAGCAGGCGCTGGATGCTGCTGTTGAGTGTGCCAAGCAGCGTACACGTGTCAAGGACTACACTGTTGCCATGCAGGTAGGGTGTGTGTGGTGTGTAAGAGGGTGTATATGATAGGTTGGGTATGTGATGGAATGTGTTGCCTCACCGTTTGTTGTGATTGATAGTGTATTTTTTACAATGCACAACCCACAACAACCCCCCACCCCCCAACCCACACAGCAACTCAAGCAGGTGCTCGCATTCAACCGTGCCCTGGGCACCCTCGCCAACGACCCGGACCTCATCAAGGGCCTCAATCAAGTGGCAGTCATGGGCACACGCTATGAGGAAGCCGCCACCCGGGCAGACCTCAAGGAGCTGCTGCGGATCTATCTGGAAGAAACCCTGGCCAAGGATGGTGCCTTTACAGATTCGCTGGAGGCAGATGTAAAGGACCTGGCCTTTGTGATGGGCCTGTCCTCCAAGGAGGTGGAGGCAGTGCGTGGGGAGGTGGTGAGCAAGATGTACCGCAAGTTGCTCCGTCAAGAGGTGCAGAGCGGGCGATTGGAGGCTGCAGAGAGCCCCGCGACGGTGCTGCAGATGCTGTGCGACAAGGTGCATTACGCGCCACAGCAAGCTGCAGAGTTGCATCGTGGGTTGTACAGGCAGAAACTGGAGAGCATGCTGGAGAAGAACAAGCTCACAGGTATGGTGGGGGGATGTGGGTGTGGGTGTGGGTGTGTGAAATGTGGTGCATGGTGCTGTGGTTGTGTTGGGGTGTTGTATACCATCAGGTCATGGTCATGTCAAGGCACCCCTTGCAATGCTACATACACACATGTACTCCTTTTCACATACACCCATCACACGCATCACACAGAGGAGGATCAAGAGGAATTGGCCAAGTTGCGCAAGCTGCTGTGCATTCCCAAGGCCGACCGTGACCTGGTGCACTTGGAGTTGTGTGGCAAGATTTACAGGACGGTGGTGGAAGCTGCTGTGTCGACTGGCATTGATGGGTTTGACAGTGATGAGCGACAAAAGGTAGGTGGTGGTGTGTGGTGTGGTGTGTGTGTTTGTGTGGTGGTATGCTGGTGTAGTCTTGTGCATTATGTGTGCAGCGGTATTGTAAACAAGTTTGACAATCAACACACACTCTTTCCTTACATCACACTACATACGCCTCCCTCTCCTTATCTGCCCCCTCTCCACTCCACCACCAGGTTCGCCAGGCACAGCAGGACGTCGCCCTCACCGACCAAGAGGCATTGGAGATCCTGGGTCAAGTGGGTCGACAGGCATTCATGGGCTTTGTGCGCCGTGCGCGCTCACAGACCAACCGACTGGAGTCTGCCAAGGAGTTGAAAAAGCTGGTGTTCTTTTCCAACATGGTGATTGCACCCCTTGTGGAGGACCTGCAGGTGTGTGTGAGGGTTGTTGAGGTGCTGAGATGCTTTGTAGAGTTGTTGAGATGCGTTGTGGAGGTGTTGAGATGCGTTGGATGTGTCGTTGAGATGCATTGTTGATGTGTCGTTGAGATGCGTTGTGGAGGTATTACAGTCACCACACATGCATCACCCCCCACCCCTTCTCCACAAACAACAGCCTGTGGATGCAGAGGCTGAAAAGAAGGAAAAAGCAATGAAGGAGTTTGCAGAAATCCTTGCCAAGGCCAAAGAAGAAGCCGCCAAGGAGGAAGCTGCCGAGGAAGGAGCCAAGGAGGCAACAACCACAGCAGACGAGGTGGTGCCAGAAGTTGTTCCTGCTGGAACGCCCGAGGTGTCTGACGCAGGGGCAAGCGTTGATCAGGTGGTTGAGGCTGAGGCATCCACTGTCGATGAGGCAGACACAAAGGCAGAACCAGCGGAAGAGGCCGAGGATAAGGAAGTCAAGCCAGCGTCCCTGGCCAAGGCAGAAGCAGCTGCAGCATCGCGTGCAGGAGGGGAGGAGGTTGCCGGCAAGAAGATGCGCAGCCAAAAGGTGGTTAACTTGGCAACAGAGGTGGACATTCGGGAGCGCACAGACATCTACCGCAACTTTTTGCTCTACTGCATGAGCGGGGACGTGGTCAACCTGCCGATGGGTTCGCAGGTGTGTTGTGGGGGTCAGTGGTGGTGGTGGTGGATATGGTGGTGTTTAATAGATGTTACCATGTATTCCCCAACAAAACAGGTGGTGATCGAACGTGACGAGAGTGAGTTTGCACGTCTCTCGCAGCTGGGTGACATTTTGGGTCTCACACCATTTGATGTGTCAGGTGTGTTGTTGTGTGCTGTGGTGTTTGTCTTCTTGCAACAGGATCTGTGCTGCAAACCTCGAGATGGTGAACAAGCATTTCTCTCTTCTCCACTTGCTCACCTCCACTCCCTCACCACCCAACTACAACAACAGGTGTGCATCAGGGTCTGGCAGAGCAGGCATTCCGGAATCAGGCACAGGCGTTGCTCGCAGACGGTGTGTTGACCGCTGACAAGAGCGAATCGTTGACCAAGATGCGTGAGCAGATGGGCTTGCCACAGGAGGCTGCCAACAAGATCATCAAGGGCATCCAAAACCAGCGCTTGATCGGTATGCTGTTGGTGATTGTGTGTGACGTAATGTGAATGTTGTGTGACACGATGCAGTTTTGCGTGTATCTCTTGTCCCAACGTAAACCACACACCACCATAACCCCCTCACCACAGGCACCCTGCAAACAGCCAAGGCACAGGGGCAATTGACACTGGAAAAGATACTAGAGATGAAGGAGCAGGGTGTGGAGATTGACAGTTTTGTATCAGAGGAGATGCGTGTGCAGTTGTACAGTGCAGAGGTGTGTGTGTTGGTGTGTATGTCGAGAATCATATGCACATGTGTCTGTTGGCATCATCCCCACCCCTTCACATCCCAAAACAACAACAATAGCTCATCAAGTTGCTGTCTAGCGGTGAAGGTGAAATGGACGACGAGTACATGCTGAAAAAGTTGCCAGAAGAGCTGAGCCTGGATGAGAAAAAGGTGCGGCGACTGGCAGAGGAAGTGGCCAAGGACAAAAAGCGCACCATCTTGGTGCAGGCCATTAGCAACTTGCGACAGCGCAACCCCAAGGGCGTGGCAGCGGCGCTCAACAACTTGGCCGTGGCGTACAAATTGGTGCCAGGTGACGGCGAAAAGTGGGGGGATCGCACCGAAGTGCTCGACTTGTTTTCCGTATACGTGTCCAAGGTAGGGATGTGGTGGTTGTGTGCTTTTGTAGTTCATGTATACACATTATCCACCACCTTGTTCCACCCATCACACCAGGAGGACAATGAGGCCAAGCAGCACAATGTGGCACAGGTACTGGGCATTGACGAGGCAGAGGCAGCCAACTTGCGTGAGTTGGTCAAGAGTGGTGCTGTCAAGGTGGATGCAGAGGTTGAGGAGGAGGCCATCTTTTGAGTGAAAAATAGCTTCACACATGAAGTCGAGTCCTCTGCTTGGCACTGCCCCTGTCACCACAACACAAAGGAGTCGATCAATTCATGAATAGCCCATGCTATATCATCCGTTTGCAGTCCTTGCAACACACGTTCTTCCCGCGTGTCACTGTGTGCTCTGGTGCGTGTCCCCTCAGCACCCATGGCTTGCCAGCGTCCAGGGAGCATCGGGCAATTTGAGGATTGCAAGAGTTTCAACCTGTACGTGTCACTGTTGGCGTTGCGGGCGTGCTGCACACCCATGGTAGCCCGCTGCAACGCAAAAGTTGGGTGTGCACCCGCTCGTATGTCGTGGGGAGTTTCATGATGTGGCCATTGGCCCAAGTGCAGTGTGAGTTTCAATGGGTCGTACGCAATCACCCGCCCATGCCATATCTGTGTGGGTAGGGAGTGGCTGGGTACATCTTGATCTTGGACGTTGGGTTTTCTGCTCCACATTTGTAACACCGGTTCTTACCAGCAATGTTGCCTTGACCCTCGTTTGCTGCAAGACAGGCTTTCAGGGAAGACAGGTCTAAGCAATAGCACAGGCTTTTGCTGCGAATCCAGGTCAAACTTCGGGAATGAGAAGACGCTGCACCCGAGTTGATAATGGTTCATCACTAGTGAATTCGTTAATGTTCCACGGTGGCGTTTGCGTGTGGCGTTTGCGTGTGGCGTTCCTCGATGTATAACCGAAAGAGGGCAGCGACGATGGGTAGCAAACAGAGCAGAAAGCATGCGTAGTAGCTGTATCATGCAGCATTTATAGCTAACGTCTAGATCGACAGCTGCATGTTTAATGGTACCGCAGGAATACCAGTTACTGAATTACTAATTATTAAAAAAACGTATTATGACATATTACGGCTCAATCGCTTTCGCAGATGGCTACTTTTGTTTTTCTCTGGTATTCCTTAGACGCTTATCAGACAGACGCACGGAATGAGTCACGGGTGATTCACAATCTCAACCCTCCCTTGTTTCCGTGTAGTGATCGTCGTGAAATCACCATATCACTCAAAACTTCTCAAGCATTCTGCCAAGCGGCTGACAAATCCCATGCGTAACAGCGGCCACGGCTATAAGCACCTCGCATGCAGACTGATTGCATGGGCTGCCTTGCTGGCCCTAGTTGCTGCAGCACAACACCCGGACTCTGTGGGGAGGACACAAAACCCTGGTACCCATCGTGCCTATTCCCTGGCACATCGCGAGTCATGTGGAGAGCTTGCCCTGCAACTAGGTGTCCCACAAGTTGCGTTACTCTTCCTCACCGTGGGAGACCTGCCTTTCAATACCGCATGGCGTGCATGGCTCTCGACAGTCAACGGCAAGCTTCCTGCGTTGTCCATCACTGCAAGCTGTATGGGCACCAATACCACAAATGTAACAGCATTTCACAAGCGCACCATTCCCGAGGCCTTTCTGGAGCAGCACCCCATGTCACAGCTGGATCCCTCTCACACGAGCGAGCTCCATGAACTTGCGACCTCGTGCCACGCACTCAACAACGACCCAGCCACCCCTGCCCTCTTTCGCCAACAATTGTATAACATATACTCCCACACACCGCCGGATTTTGACGTGTATAGCCCGGATTCGCTGCTGTATGGTCGACGCATCACCCAACGTGTGGCCAGTAAACGTTTGAGCCACACATTGATCACTGTAGAGCGCTTTCTACTAAAGGAGGCGCTCCAGTGGAGTTTGAACACCCGCTTTGTTTTCTTGTCAGAGAGTCATATGCCATTGTACCCGGCAGCCACAGTGTACATGCAGCTGGTGCATGAACCACGCGCCCGCATCAATGCATGTCATCAATATACCGAACCTGTGCGTGGGATCTGATGGGGCTGCACATCTGTAGAAAAGCAGCATGGCAACCGTCAACACAACTCCCCATCCCTCACCAACAGGATTACATATCATGGTGGCGATGGAAACCAGAACTTTGCCCTTGGGAGCATTGGCGCAAATCAAGCCACTGGATTACCCTTACACGCCCGGTCGCATCCGTAATTCTCAATGAACGCCAAGTGAATGCTGCATTTGAGCAACACTGCCTTGACAGCTGCAGCAATATTGAGCACTACATCCCAACCATGCTCGCTGTGCACAACCTGGAAAATCTGACGTCGTGTGTATGGGGATCCACCTATGTCGATTGGTCTAGGAAGAGCACAGGCGGTCATCCACGGACGTTTAAAACCAATGATCTCAGCAAGGAATTTTTGCAGTTTGCAAGGACATGGCATTGTCCACCAATGGACTTTTGGGCACCTGTCCACAGTGCGCAGCGTGGGCTGGTTGATGTCAACTTGTTGCAGGAGGGGCCTGTGTGCAACGTAGCAGCAACGGCCCCCGAGTATGCCGTGTTGGATGTTGCATGTTCACTCTTTGTCCGTAAGATTGACAAAGATGCCAGTGACCTGGTTACGACATTGGTCACGGGGCTGGAGGAAGAAGCAGCGTACAGCGTGGAGGCTGCGTATCCATGGAGATCCTCTGTTTCAAGTGGTGCAGAGGTTGAGGAGGGGGCCATCTTTTGAGTGGAAGAGTTTTGTTTTACACGTGTACTCTCAACATTTTTTTTGCTTCTTTTTTTTCACTATTCGTGAAAGCAAAGGGTTGTTGCTCTCTATAAAAGATGTGGAGTGACACTATGAAAAACAATGGTGCCTGTCATAACACATGGCACGAACAGGAGCCCAACCATCCTCACATGAAAACAGTGGTCTCTCAATTAGAGGTGTCCGTGGCACACTTCTGCAGTCCTGAGTCTCCTGCTCACCACAGGCACCCTGCAAACAGCCAAAGCACTGGGTCAATTGAAATTGGAAAAGATACTAGAGGAGCAGGGTGTGGAGATTGACAGTTTTGTATCAGAGGAGATGCGTGTGCAGTT
>VFQP010000751.1_pt1 | contig 53806 bp, 96 predicted proteins | sample 3512351 | NCBI WGS metagenome assembly VFQP01 (sample SAMN10412372, study PRJNA504923) | tailings metagenome | isolation source: Relicate 1 Philex TSF1 revegetated site | place: Philippines: Tuba, Benguet | collected 2017-08-29 | reverse complement strand
TATTGTGTGTGTATTGTGTGTGTATTGTGTGTGTATTGTGTGTGTATTGTGTGTGCATATTGTATTGTGTGTGCATATTGTATTGTGTGTACTATGCAGTGCATGCAGTGTGTTTATACTTTGTGTTGTGAATACCTGCACACTCTATACACACACACTCTCTCACACTCACACGCCACATTTCCCCTCCCCCCCCTCACTCACCCAGGTTGTGGCAGCTGCCGTGGAACTTGCCCAGCACCCCAACAGTGCCCACTTGCCTGGTCATCACCACAGCAGGGTGCACCAGGCACTACAAGACACCACCACCACCACCACCACCACAGTGGGTGCTGGATAGCTGCTGCTCTTTGTGAAACGTTGTTGTTTTTGGTACTTGAATTTGTTTCTGTTCTTCTGTTTCTTTCGTTTTTCCCCCTTTGGTTGTATATGTTGTTATTATTATTAGTAGTATGTGTGTGTGTGTTTGCACTTGATAATGATTGATGATGTTTGCATTTGGTAGGCGTTGGTATTCCAGCTGATGGTATTGTTGGTTGCTTGCTGTGGCGTTGAGTTTACCAACAGGATGATTGTGTTTGATGACGCTGTGATGATGTTTTCTGTATGTGTAAGCATTAGCCATCACGCTCCCATATGAAGAATAAAGAATGAAACACCATGTTAACAAACAACTCACACACATGCATATGTCGTGCACAAGCAGTGGTCTGCCATATACCCAACATGCTCACACACACAAGATGTATATACACACTATGTATGTACACATAATGTAGTACACATAGTGTAGTACACACAACATATGTGCCCTTTCATCATGCAACATACGCTCATGCAGGTTGACACGTTGCAAGGTTGACCACACGCTCATGTGCCACAGATCCGTTGACCGCCAACCGTAACTGCAACCTGAGCTCATAACTCCTCCAGTCAACCATAACTGTGCCAAATGACGGTTGGTCAACGTATGCACATGGACCACCATGACGTAATCCTACATCATCACGCATCCAGCCGCTACATGCACGACCGGGGCGAGCTGTACTGTTGGTCATCCCACTTGCCATGACCTGATGTTGGGGTGGGGAGGGGTGGGTGGGGTAATTGTTATTGTTGTTGTTGATGATGATGATGGTGGTGTTGTGTGTGTATGTGTGTGTATATATGTGTGTGTATATATGTGTGTGTATATATGTGTGTGTTCTTGATGTACTCCTGATAGGCACACAAAGGCACACCATGAAAACCCCAACCATCATGTCTCTCCCACCCACCCCACACAACACACCTGATACAGTGGTGTTGGCATCTTCCCCAGCACAGGATACCATTTCTCAGTCAACACATCTTCCCCTCCACCTTTGACCACCTTTATATCACTATAATGATAATCCCCCACCAACATGACCCAACACCCACCATGCGCATCTTCCTCAGAAGCAGCGGTTGCTATGTCTGACAGAAGTGCTGCCTGTGCTGGCCTGTAACACTCCCAATCGTCACCACTGCACTGGTCGGAGGGGTTGGTGGGGGTGTTTTTACTGTCAGGGCGGCCGAGGACAACTGAACCTGAGACGATGATGTGGAGGGGGGCCTGTGTTTTGGGGGGTGTATATGTGGAGGGGGGAGTGCATTGGTGTGCGTAAATGTGGAGGGGAGTGCATGCAAACACAGTGGAAACACAGTATTACCAAACAATGATTGTATATTCAACACCCCACCACCACCCAAACAAACCTTGTGCTCCCCCCCACCCAAACACACCGTGTTATGTCTACGCAGCGCATGCTTCAGCCACCGTCGCTGCTGCCCCCCAAGTACATCACAAAAAGGGGCCCTGTTGTGGTAGTCTGACGCAGATTGTGGGTCGGGTTCTGCAGGTTGACCATTGCGTATGACATAGGGGCGCATGCCATAGTCGGAGTGGGTGGGGTCACATAGGGTGCCATACAGGGTGTGTGATCGACTTGCTGCCTGGGGGGGGTGTTGGTGTTGTTATGTATGTATGTAGATGGTGTGTTGTTCGTATGCATGTATGTATGTTGTGTGTGTTTTGTGTGAGCAGTTGGGGTGTGTGTTGTAGTCGGGTTGGGGAGTGTGTGCTGTGTTGTTGTTAATGTGTGTGTGTATATGTATGTATGTATATTGTGTGTGTGTGTGTGCATGTATGTATTACCACACACACAGGGTGTGATACCACCACATACCACACACCCCACACACCTGTAAACACCAGCCATGCGCAAACATATCATCAGCAGTACAACACGATCCATTGGCTGATGTTGGTTGAGGGGTTGAAAGGAAATCACGACACCAACCATCATACACAGGGTCGGGTGTGGGGCCTTGTAGTTTTTGCTCACACCTGTGTGTGGTTTTGTGTGTGGGGAGTGAGGGTGTGTTTGTGTGGGGAAGGTGTTTATGTGGGGAGGTGTGTGTGTTTGTGTTGGGAGGTGTGTGTGTTTGTGTGGGGAGGGGGAAAGAGGGTGTGTGTATAGATGGGGAAAGGGTGCGCATGTGGGGGGAGAGGGTGTATGTAGGTGTGTGTGTGTGGAAGAGGGGGATTTGTGATGTGATGTGCATGAGGGGTGGTGTTTGTGTGTTTGTGTGTACACCCAAGATACAGCCCTCAACATGAAGAGATCAACACCATATACTGCATATGTGCATACATATGCACTCACACACGTACACACCATCTATACACACACGTACATACCATCTACAATCACACACATACACACCATCTATATTCCCGCACATACACACCATATATACACACACTACCTACCATTGACGTCTCACCGCACATGGCAGGTCATCCCTATCCCACCGACCATCCAATAAAACAATGTCCACCTCCTTGCCCTGTGTTGTGTAGGAGTTTTGTATGTGTATTGTGATTGTGTTTTGAAAGTAGTGTGTATGTGTTGTGTCTGTATTGTCCTCGATTATACACACCCTCCTCCTATACACACCCTCACACATACATACACCCTCAAACACCCTTCCCCCCTCACACCTCATGTCCTGCATTCAACACATACTGCCAATACCCACCCCTCGTAGACGAGCGCCTGACACTTGACCTGCTCTCACCAATGGCATCCATATACATGTTTTTAAATGCAACTTTGTTAGGGAGCCTCTTGTTGCCATTGTTCCAACCTGAGAGGGTGTATAAGGGGTGAGTGTGAGGGTGTATGGGTGAGTGTGGGTAGGGGTGTACAGGTGGGTGAGTGGGTGGGTGTATAGGTGAGTGTGGGTGGGTGTATAGGTGAGTGGATGTTGGGTATGGGTGACACACACATGCACACACACCGTAATCATGATCATCGTATATTCCCACACACCCTCACACACACCATAACCATGATCACTGTATATTCCCACACACCCTCACACGCACCATAATCATGATCATCGTATATTCCTAGTACAGGTCGAGGACAGTGTGTCACATCCCAGCCAGGTGGGGGCATCATGCCTGCTGCTGTTGATCCGGGACACATGCTCTCCAGAAAGGCACGGTATCCGTGTTGAAGGTCAAACTGTGTGAGGATAGTCAAACTGTATGAGAAGTCAAATTGTAAAATGATGGTCAAATGATGGTTCAAATGATGGTCAACAGCATGTTGAAATCTATGGTCAACAAGCACATGCATTCATCCTCCATACGATGCATGCCATCATCACTACACATCTCCAGTAACACACATCATCATTATAACCACCCATCATCACCACTACCCATCATCACCACGCATCACCACCCCACATATCATCACTACCATGGCTTGCCACTTGTATGCTGCATGCTCCACATCCCCAGCAAAACACTGCCATGGGTGATGTAGGTAATCCTGTGCACACTGACACCCAGCATGATGCGGGTAGTGTTCACAGTCAACAAGGGCAGTGTCGAGGTATGTCATGTCACCCACCCACAGCCATGCATCAGGGTTTGTGGGGAGGACAGCCTGGGGGTGTGGGGGTGTGGGGGTGTGGGGGTGGTGCTGTGTGCAGTGCGTGTATGTGTGGGATACAATACATATGATGTGTACAGTGCGTGTGTGCGGGATACGGTACACATGGTACACATGGTGTGTATGCACATGATTGTGTGTATGCAAACTATGCAGTCTGTTGGTTACAAACACCAAGAAACCCCCATATACAGTAACCACCACACTCTTCCCCCACCTGTTCCCATAATGATTGGTAGGTAAAGTCATAGGCTGTACAGCTGCCAAATGCTATTGTGGTGGTATGTCCCGGGTGGGTTGCTAGATGCGTGACATCATCATCATCATCAGCAGCATCATCCCGCCATGCTGCTGTCGAACCAGCCTCCGAGGTATTGGTGGTTGAGAGTGCTACGAGCAATGCTGTCGTGCTGAGTGCGTAGAGTGACAGTATGATTGAGGCAATGACAACCACACGCCAGGGGACACGATCTGTCAATGTGCGCCATCGCTGCTGCAGGTCTGTTGGTGCCTGATGGAAGATGGGTGATGATGTACATCTGTATGCTACATGGTTGTATGCACACCCACACGCTACCTGCTGATGCAACCCTCCAACAGCTGGTGATGACGGACCAGCGTGGCGCCCCACCAGCAATGCCGATTGTTCCTCCTCCCCCTCGCTTGCATCCCCGCTAGTAATTCCCACATAAGTCATCTGCAATTGCCCGTTGTCAGTCATGTTTTATCTGCACCTTTGAGGCACACGAACACGAGACGAGCACAATCACATCATCGCATCACTGATCGAGTCTGGTGCCCACCAATGGCCAAATTCACTCCAAATGTGTTACCCTCGAGCATCACACAGCAACACTCTCTCAACAAAATCACAATAAAAAACGTTGTGTTTTGGCCACTTGCTACACACATAACCCACCGTCCACACACTACTCCAACCACACTACTACTGCACAATCAATATGTTGTTGTCCTCCCCTGTCTCAAAATCCTTTTCCACAGGCCAATTGGGCGCACCCTTCCACTCTCCATCCACCAAAAACTTGATCTTATACTTGCCCTGGGTGGTTGGTGGTGGTGGGTGTGCAAGCAAGACATATTATGGCAAGATAGCAAGATGTATGCAGCGTGCATTCCCCCAGCATCCTCCCCAGCACCCCCCCCAACATACCGGTGGTACATAGAGTTTGCCCTCATACGTCACCATGGTCCCATCTTCTGCTGAGGAGTCACATGACAGCCACACCCCCATGGTCCAGTCATCAAAGTCACCCATAACCCTCACCTCTGTTGCTACTCCATACCTGGAGTGTGAGGAGGTATTGTTGTATGATGAGGTATTGTTGTATCATGGGGTTATTTTGTATGATGATGATGATGATGATGATGATGATGATGATGATGATGATGTTGTGTGTGCATGTGGGTCTCACAGCTCATGCGCACGCATATGAAAACCCCATGCAAATCCATGCACACACATGTGCACAACAGCACTTGAACATACATGCACCACCAGACCCATCAACCCATCACCCACCAACCCATCACCCAACACATCCCCACCCCATCATCAACACACCCATCACCCAGCACACCCATTACCCCATCAACACACCCATCACCAACTCACCATGTCAGTGGCACCTCCCTCAACACAGCCTTGTTCAGCACATCCAATTTTTCATGCATCACTTTCTGCAACACTTGCATGCGCTCAGACACCTGCATCAGCTTCTCCTCAGGTTCCCCCTTGTCCACACTGTATCGCACTGCTGCTGCTGCGTTTTGAGCCAACCGACTGACATTGCCCACCTGGGTGAGGGTGATGTTTTTTCAGGAGAGTGTGTGTGTGTGTGGTGTGGAGGTGTTGTGTGTGTGTGATGTGTGTGGGTGTAGGTGTGGGGTGCGTTGGTGGTGGGTAGGTGGGTCAGTGTATATTGTGTAGCATATTTGTGTAGCAACAGCACACGCTGCAATGTTCTTCTTAGTTTGTGCATGGTCACACATGTTTGTACACAGTCACACATACCCCCAACACACAGATACATTCTACTGTGTATCCCCCCCACCTCCCCACCCCCCACCTCGCCACCCCCCTGTATACACCCCCCATCTACCTCGAGTGCCAATGCACTGATAGCATCATAACACTGTGCCAGCTCTGTATTCTTATCATCCACCTGTGTCTCCAGCCACTTGGCATATTGATTTGCTTCTGAGAGTTTGCTACTGAGTCTATTGCGACTGGCTGCCATCTGCTCAAACATCTGTGTGGGTGAGAGGGGGGGAGGGGTAGTGTGTGGGGGTGAGGGTGAGGGGGGTGTGGTGTGTGGGTTGTAATGTGTGAAGTATGTGCGTAGTATGTGCCTAGTATGTGTGTAGTATGTGTGTAGTATGTGTGTAGTATGTGTGTAGTATGTGTGCGTATAGCAAGGGGAATGGTGTGTGTACAATGTGTGTGTAGGATGTGTGTAGAATGTTGGTACAATGCGCGTGTACAGTGTGTGTAAAATCCACGCCCACCATCACACACGCACCCGAATGTCCACCAAGCGGGGCCCACTGTTTACAATGGGACCCCCCATTTCTTGTATTTTACGATGTTTTGCTCGTATCTTTTCCAATATCTCCATAGACTTTTTCTTTGCTTCTAACAATGACAACTGCTGGTCAGCCTGTGTGAGTGTTTGTGTTTGTGTTTGTGTGTGTGTGTATGTGCATACATTTGTGTACATTTGTGTACATTTGTGTGCATGTGTGTGTCAATGAATGTACGCATCCATGGCCATATGTGCAAGGGTATGTGCACACACACACACACAATACACAACACAACAACATTAAATACACATCCCCCATCCCCCCATCCCCCCACAAACACACCGCTGAGTTGCTAAAATCCTTCATGATACCAGCACCAACTGCTGTACGAGTTGCAGCAGGGCGACCCCCCGACGTGGCACCTTGATTCGCACTCCCCCCCACCGTCGCCGTCCCCGCCGGCACGGTGGCCCCCCCCGACGAGGTGGCGGTGACGCCGGGCCCTGCTACGGCAACCGAACCAGGGGCTGGCTCGCTCCCACCCCCCAGTCGACGCACACGCGAGCGGATGGCGGCGGCTTTGGCGACTGCTGCTTCCAGTTGCTTTTGTCGCTTGAGGGCAAGTTGAAGCTCTTGTTGGGATGCTGGTCGTAGTGACACCTTGCGCGCCTTGCGTGGTGATGTTGTCTCTGGCTTTTCATCGCCCTTGGCTGCGTCCCCGTCAGTTTTTGTTGCTTCTGATGTTGCCTCCTGGGTCTGTGTGTGGAGTGTCGATGGTTTATAAAGAGACGCTCTATGATGGTGGGCTCACTGATGATCATAGACACCCGACGTACCTCGGTACTGCTATTTCTACATAGGACTACTCTTGGTTGGTGTTGTACACAGTGTACTAGGTGTGTTGCCAGCAACCCTCTTGGTGGGCGGTTGCATCCTATGGCATGTGCGTTCCCAGATGTAACGGGATTGACCACATTCAGTTTCACCACCATGTTTTGCGTTAAAACCAACGGAATTTCTGTGGTGGTGCACTACAGAGCAAAAGGCTGTATGCACACGTGTGCAATGGCTACACGAGGTACTGGACGACAAGGATTGACCACTAGAAACTCTTCGCCACCCCACGCCGTCTGCTGTGGCACAAGATTCGCTGCAAAACGTGATATGCAATAGTTGGGCTAGTAGCAAGCGCAGGTCGTGCACGGCTGACTATGGACAACGACACGAAACACGATTGTGGGCGAACGAAATGTGGGCGAGTTGTTGGCTGTGTTTCCGTTCTATTGTACGTGCAGGCAACCGCAATGGTGTTACCAGGCAATGAGTACGTGAATGAGACGATGCTGTGTTTCAGTCATATGCAACAAAACTGCTGCAAATGAGTGGTCAATACGTAGTCAATAGTGGTGGTCAACCAGTGCGTGCATGATGTCTAGCCGCTGCTGCACATTGTCCCATGTCAATTGCAGCTCCTGCGCACGTCTTCCTCCATTGACAAAGAGCAATGCATGCACACGTGTACCCACGCGCCACAGCCAACGCACCCCCACAAGTGCAAAACCTGCTGCACGCACTGTCGTGAGTGTTTTCCCACCCTGTTGTTGGTGATGATGATGTTTTGGTAAGTGTGTTGTTGTGAAGCAAATGCACTTGCATCGCGTCCAGTTGATCAACACTCACGTGATGATGAAGGGGTGGATGTGCCCCATTCCGGTTGATCAACATACCCCTCGTGTGACAAAGCCGAGTACCAGACCAGCAAGCAACGTGGGAGGGAGCTGTTGTCGATGGTGGCAGTGATGGTGGAATGTGTTGAGCAGGTGTTCAACACCACCAAAAGCACACCTCTTGTTGGACAAGTTTTTTGTCGAGTATGTGTGTTTCAAGTGCTGCAATCTGCTGGCCAACCCCTGCAGTCTCCCTGCATAGTTCTTGTACATGCTGACACAAGCTGGTGTGTGCACGCCTGTGTTGCATGGGGATGGCAGGGGATGGCACACACACATACCATAATGTACACATCAGTGGCATGCTTACCTCAATGTGTTGAAATCCCCGCAATGCATGGAATCCAATTTTGTTTGCAGACGCAGCACCTCTGCAGACAACGTGGCCACAGACGCACGTAGTGCATTTTGATCAATCGCCCCGATGTTGGCCATTTTAATGCATTCAACGCTGTGCTTGCACTACTGCATTTGTGATATATACTGCACGGTGATGAATACGTTTAGATTGTGTTGGGAGGAGGTGGATGTTGGAATGGTGGTTGTGGGCACTTTTGTGCTTTTGTATTACCAACATCCTGTGTTTTTGAAACCCTACCTACAAGCCCTCGTACATGTGCAACACAACGTCAACATCCGCGCCTTGATGATCTAGCAATGCATCGCATCCCACAGTGACGAGCCATCGCAGATCAAACACTACCATCATAATCAACCCTGCTACCCTGCCCTAATCACCATGAAGCGCATCCTGCTTGCACGCCATGGCGAGTGCGAAATGAACCTGCACCTCAAGCACCGCATTGGAGGTCAAAGCAACGCCTCTCCTCTGACCCAACTGGGGCGGGACCAAGCAGATGACCTTGCACGTCACCTCCAGCGACTGCAGGTGGGTGCCGTGGGTACACTTGCCTGCCCTCAATATGCATTGTGATATCCAGATTGTGGTATCCAGATTGTGGTATCCCGACACCACCATGCTTCATACATCCTTTTCCATACCCCCCCCCCCACGCACAGAAGGAGAGCACCACCCCCATCATTGGTCGTGTGTACAGTTCCACAGCAGTACGTGCACGTGACACAGCCCTGACAGTCATGGAAGCACTGGAGCTACCACCTGAATCTCTTATTATGAGTGATCAACTGCTAGAACTTGATCAGGGTGAATGGGAGGGTGCGGTATGTGGTGGGATGGTGGGGGATGGGACATGTGGAGGGAGGTGTAGTTGTGATTTTGAGTGTGTGGTTGCAACTGATGTTTGCAAAGGCTGGCTGTGTCAAGGATAATGTATTGTTGTGCACAGATGGTGCATTGTTCCCAAGTCTACACACCAACACACCAACACACACCCAGGAGCGTGCCAAGTGCTACACCCCCGAAAAACATGCTGAAATCGCACTCGACCCCTACAACTTCCGCCCCCCCGGTGGGGAGTCCCCCAATGATGTGGAAACCAGGGTGCGTGCGTTTATTGACCAAGTTGTACTGCCTGCATGTGAGGTGAATGGACCCCCTGCACTGGTGGTAGGACATGGGTTTGCATTTAAAACTCTGGTTCGGTCATTGTTGGGGGCCGCCCCGGGTGTGACGCGCAATATTCACCTGGATAATACAGCGCTGGTGGATGTGTTGTGTCGCCCTGCGGGTGTGCCTGACTCCAAGGGGCGTGTGTCTCAGCAGGACACATGGTATATTTTGAGGTAGGCCATGTTGACGGTGTAGTGACCACGTGGTGTTGAGGGTATGTACCAACATGTGCTGCATGACACTGCATTCACAGGGTGAACGATACGACGCATCTCTACCTGGGTAAGTGCAAGGACACATTTGCCAAGGGGGTTGAGACACTCATGAGCACATAGAGGAATCGACATTGATCAGGTGGGTTTTCTTCAACAACAATGTTTATTTTTGTTGGCACTTTTCCTCCTCAACTTGTGATCAACCAAGTTAGTAAACAGCGTGGCATTGTGTATGAAAACACCACAATGACGTTGCACTCATAGCATACGTATGTTGTACAAGGCACTTGGATGGCGGTGGTCAATCACGGCAGTAAAAGGCAGTCGTGTATGGCTACAGCACGCAGTTGATCGCTCCATTTTCTGCCTTGCCGTATTGCAGTCTCATCAACGCGCTCACTATAGCCGTACAGCTCGCCACGCCCCTGAACCTGCCCCATCACATCTCCCTCGGGTGGGTATGATCATCATGGTGCACACCTCCACCCGATGACAACAAGCAGCATACGCACACCACAGGTGGCACTGGTTGGGAGGCCTAATGTCGGTAAATCAGCGCTATTTAATCGCTTGGTGGGACGACGGGACGCACTGGTATGTCGTGTGCACCTGATTACAGAAACAATCATCACACAATCGACAACATCGATGTTTTCCCCCTCACTTTTCTGCACAAAACATTAACAAAACCATCACCACCCCTCAACAACCAATTCATCACCACCCCTCAACACCAAAACCATCACCACCCTTCAACACCAAACACCCCCCCCCCCCCCCGCAACCCATCCCCCCCCCCCAAAGGTATGGAACACCCCTCATTCCCACGTCACCCGCGACTACAAAGAGGCCCCTGCATCCATAGCTGACCTCCGATTCCTGGCAGTGGACACCAGTGGCCTTGAGCCCTTTGCAGCGAATGGTTCCATTCAATATCGTGCCACTGAACTTACCACACGTGTGTTGCGCAGGGCTGATGTGGTGCTGTTGATGTTGGATGGCAGGTGTGTGGATATGGGTGTGGGTATGGTGTGCATGGGTTGGTGGTGGGTGTAGGGTTTATCCCCTTGCCATGTGCACACGCACGCGCCCCTTGCAATATACCCCCCCCCGCCCCCCGCCCACACTCCCCCAACACCCCCTCCCCCAATACTCCCTCCCCCAAATCATCTCCCTTTGCCACATGTGCACCCCCCCCACTTCCTCCCCCAGGTCGGGCATCCTACCAGCAGATCATGCCCTTGCCTCCTGGCTACGTACCCAACTCGGCCCCCCAGGCCTGTCCAACCTTGTCCTAGTGGTAAACAAATGTGAACGCAAGGGACGGGCCCAAACAGCAGGGGTGGGGGATGTGTTAGCAGAGGCATGTGCACTGGGGTTGGGGGAGCCCCTTGCATTGTCTGCACACACTGGGGAGGGGTTGGTTGACTTGTATGGGGTGCTGCAGCCTAGAATGGATGCATTGGCGGAGGAGCAAGAAGAAAACGAGGGGCGTGAAGAAGGAGAAGGAGGAGGAGAAGGAGGAGGGGAAGAAGAAGAAGAGGGGGAGCAAGGAGGAGAAAAAGGAAGAGGAGGAGATAGAGGATTGCATGGGAATCGCACAGCAGATGTACAGAGCTGGGCTGAGTCTACACTTCATTCTCGGAAAAAAGACAATACAACAAGTACAATGCATAAAGACAGTACACAACGTCAGTCGGAACTATCTCTAGAAGATCAAGTGGCACGTATTATTGCTGGGTGTGCAGATGGTGTTATAACAGATGCAGCTGCTGCTCAATTAGAAGGACTGGATGCAGCTGTGGGGGCTGCAGTGGGGGGTATAGAAGGCAAGGGACGAGTGAAAATGGCAGTCATGGGGCTCCCCAATGCGGTATGTTTTGGTTTAGAATGCTTGTATGTTGCTAATATCTTGCTTGTGGGATGGTGTTACATGTTGCTCATATGTTGTTGTGTGTTGCTTGTATGCTGCTTGTATGCTGCTTGTATGCTGCTTGTATGCTGCTTGTATGCTGTGTATAGTGGGGTATGCCAATACGTTTCATTCAAACACACACACACACACACATGTACATCTGCATGACCACGTCCACATCCCTTAGGGAAAGTCAACGTTGACCAATTTGTTGACCGGGGAAATGCGGGTCATGGTGGGTCCAGAACCTGGGCTTACAAGGGACCCCATCACTGTTACCTTTGAACATCAAGGCGCTGCATTTGACTTGGTGGACACACCTGGATGGATGCGACGCAGTGCCTATGAACGTTTTGATGACAGTCATGGTGCGTACAATGTTGGGGCGTACAATGTTGGGGCATACAATGTTGGTGCATGCAATGTTGCATACATTGTTGGGACATGCAATGTTGGGGCATACATTGTTGCATACAGCCATTGCCCTGGTCCCACATAATACCACGCTCCCCCACCACTCAACAACCCCACTACTCAACACCTGCTGGCACCCCCCCACCACTCAACACCTCCCACAACGGCCCCCCCCAGGTGCAGTTGCAGGTGCATCACAATTAAAGGGCCTGCATGAACTCAACCGATGTCAGGTGGTGGTGCTGCTGGTGGATGCACAACGCCTCTACACTGAACATGCAGTATGAAGGGGACTGGATTGTGGATAAAGGATAGTATTGTGAATTTGTTGTGCTGGGCATTGGCACGCCTCAATCTGCGAGATGCAATACAGCAATTGCCAGGGCTGCACCTTGGCACGTTCTGACGCATGTTCACATCAATACCCACCACACAATACCCTACCACATACAGGCATGGCACCTTCGCATGCTTCGAAGACAGGAGCTCGTGCTTGCCCAAACTGCCACAGAAGAGGGTCGGGCGCTGGTTGTTGCACTGAATAAAATTGATCATGTGCCTGCAGCTGATTGGCAGCCATTGTTGGAGAGGGCACGTGCGAGTGTCAAGGCCCATGTACCACAGGTTGTGTAAAAAATGGTTGTGTGCTGTGGCTGCTGTGGTTGTGTGGTGTGTGCTGTAATTATGAGGCTACTCCTCAAGTGGTCCATACATACTATGGTTGTATTTAAAACTGCTTATGTATACTACTTGTATATAATAACGATACATCTAAGCAAACAGCTCATAGTATTACTACATATAATGGATATTGCCCCCTTTGGTGAATAGTATGTCACTGTGTGTGTATGTCACTGTGTGTGTGTGTGTGTATGTCACTGTGTGTATGTCACTGTGTGTGTGTATGTCACCACCACCTTGTACAGGTGCATGCCCCACCAGTGATAGGGCTGTCGGCAACAGAGGGACGAGGTGTGGGGCGCCTGCTGGGATCTGTGCAGCATGTATGGGAGTGTTGGAACAGGCGTGTGTTTACCGCAGAGCTCAACAAGTGGTTGGGAGCGGTACGCGTGTTGTTTTCTTGGGGAGTATGTTGTTTCCACCACAGAACACCCCCCCCAAACACCCCCCCCAGGCTGGGGACAAGTATTACAACACGCCGACGGGCAAGCAGCTTGACCGTATTCGATACATGACGCAGGTAGCAACACGACCACCTGGTTTTGCAGTGTTTATGAATGGCAACGATGCACCTGATGGTGCGTTTGTGCGGTTTCTCAAGAGCTCACTGCAGCAGCATTTTCATTTTGAGGGCACCCCTGTTCGCCTAAGTTTTAGAATGAAGGACGGATCCCGTGTGCGTATCTAGTAGCAGCACCAGTGTAACAGGAGGAACTATGATCACCCTTCATCGATCAAAGCAGCTTGTTGCTTTGTTATGGCGGTGTGGTCGTGCCACCACGCAGCCCCAGCAATTGCCATGTGTATCGCAGATTGTTCTAGACAGCATCCACCAGTCTACACCGCCATGTACAGGGCGAATACCCAGCATCAGTTGGTACCATACATCATCATCCGCGTTATTCCGCACGTCCCCGCACCTTTGTGCTTCCCATTCTCCATCCAAACTCGTGCAGTTTCCTCTGGCGCAAACAGGGGAGGGTATCAAGGAGTGTGAGCTGATTCAGTGGTTTGTCAAGGTGCTGACTGGGCGGGGTGCTGTTGCTCACACTCCATGCAGCGCATCATGCAGCACCCATACCACACAACAAAACAGGTGGGTGACACGGTGGAGATGTTTGACAAGGTGTGTGAGGTGCAAAGTGACAAGGCCGCTGTGGAAATTACCAGTCGCTATGGTGGCACCATTACCCGCCTGCATCATGACGTGGGTGATATTGTGCAGGTGGGGGAGCCCCTGGTGGATATTGAGCTCCAGGGAGAGGGCATGGAGGTTGCAGAGGCAGTACCAGCACCACCCCCGGTATGAAGTGTGCATGCCATGGCAGACTGTCATCATGTGTCACCTCCATCATCTTGCCACACCATCGTCACCCACATCAGGATGCCGCACTGCAGCAGCACCCCACTGTCATGGCACTTCCTGGTGACGCACATGTTCCTCACATACCCACCATGACCCCCCCATCATCATCAACCACCACCCTTGCATCCCCGGCTGTACGTGCCCTTGCCCGCACCCATCAGCTCGATTTGTCACGTATACATGGCACTGGTCCTGGAGGACGCATCGTAAAAGCAGATGTACTGGCATTTGTACAGGGCAGTGTGGGCCAAGATGCCACGTCATCATCATCAGGTGATCACGCCGGATCATCATCAGGGGTTGTTACACCACTGAAAGCACATAGGGAAGGAATCAAGCAAGGGGATGTCACGGTGCCGCTACGGGGTTTTAGGAGGGCAATGGTGCGCAGCATGGAAGCCAGCAATGCCGTGCCCCATTTCCATTATTGTGATGAGATTGACTTGACACAGCTCATTGTTATGCGGGGGCGAATAAAGGATGATGCACGACTGGGTGGGGTGAAGCTCACGTTTTTACCATTTGTGATCAAGGTACCTTGGTGATGAGGAGGTGTTGTTGTTTGGGGGGAGGGGGCCATCCCCCAGCGAAAGATGTGGGTTGTGTTTGACTACCTGTGGTGTGTGTGCAATGATGGCTCTCAAACAGTTTCCTCCCCCCCCACACGTTTGCTCCCACCCCCTTCACCAGGCACTCTCAGAGTCACTCAAGCAATTTCCAGAAGTCAACAGTAGCCTAGCATCTGATGGTGCATCCCTCGTGCAACATGGGTCACATAATATTGGTATTGCCATGGCCACGCCCAATGGCTTGGTGGTGCCCAACATCAAGGTGGTATTGCTGGGGTGGGGTGGGGTGTGCGTATATGTACTTGCTGAGGGGGGTGGTAGTTGGTAGGGAAAAAGCAACGGGGGCATTTGTACTACCTCTGCATGCAAGATCACCCATAAACAGAAAAGTCTAGAGTGTAATCAAAACTGTAGTACAATGCATGTAGTACAATGTGTCCATCATGCTCCACAGGGTGTGCAAGACAAGTCGCTTGTGGAGTTGGCGCACGAGATTGCACGTTTGCAATCACAAGCTGCTGCCAATAAGCTGCCACAAGACGTGCTGACTGGTGGTACTGTGACCCTGTCCAACATCGGTACAGCAGGGAATGTTGTTGTTGTTGTTGTTGTTGCATCACGTGCATTGTGATCATCATCCATGACGCTCCACCACAACAGGGACGGTGGGAGGTACGTATGCGACCCCACGTGTGACGCCACCAGAGAGTGCAATATTGGCATTGGGCAAGCTGCAGCAGCTGCCGCGGTATGATGCCCATGGGGCCCTGGCACCGGCTGCAATCCTGCGCGCCAGTTGGGGTGCGGATCATCGTGTCGTGGATGGGGCAACCCTTGCACGATGCAGTAATGCATGGAAGGAGCTACTAGAGTGCCCCGATCGCCTGGTGCTGGTGTAAGACATACAGACACAATATGTATGTACATGTCCCCCCCCCCGCCCACAAAAAACAACAACGCTTTTCGCGCAACGTTTGACAACGCCTGTTTTCCACTTGTACAACAATCGTTCCCAATCCTTGACGAGGCCTTGCACTCGACTACTTGAACTCATATTATTAAGAGCATCGCATCCTGTAATACGGGCGTCTGACAGCCTTGCGCACCAACCCTCACCTCATTTGCGCGAAAACCCACATCAAATTACACAACCAGACACCACCAAAACAGCACGAGCAACCAGCATCTGATTCAAGTGTGTATTCGCAAAAATGTCGTCCACGCTTGCCCCTCTTGCCGACCTTGCTGCTCAGCCATACAGCTCTGCATCATCAAACAAATCGTCAGTTGTACGGCAACAGAGCGCACTGCCTTCAGTACCAGTATGCTCCTTGTGTAAGCAGGCCATCACCGACCCGTGGACGCTCATAGAGTCTGGTGAGACATTTGACAAGGCGTGCGTGGAGATGTGGCTTGCACAAAACAACACGTGCCCCATCACGGGCACGGTGCTGGACAGCAAAACGCTGGTACCCAACTTTATTCTGCGCGACATTGTCAACAGTGGGCTCAAAGAGGGGGCGCCTGTGACATGTCCGGTGGGGGTGGCCCCTGTGGAAAAACTCGTGCGCAACAGCCCCAGCGACACACCGGTTGGGTTATATGAGCACGGGGGGGATTTGTTTGATTCCATACACTCGTCGGGGGATGGCTATCATTCACATCGGGCGGATGATGCCAGCAGTCGACGTGTTGGGCGCACGGGGTCTGCACGAAACAGGGCGGCAGTGCTGGTACGTTTTTGTGGGGGGTGTTGAGATTGTGCAACTAGCCAGGTGATTGTGTGTGTGTGTACAAGCTGCTACCCCATCACAGGCAACACAGTACGATACGCTCATGGAGCTGCTGGGTTCAGATATGCCAGACCTGCAAGAAGATGCCCTGCGTGTGCTGCTCAATGCACTCCGCACTGATCCCAGCTCATGCGACAATTTTATCAAGCAGGGTGTCATCTTGGGCGTTGTTGCGGTATGTGATGGTGATGATGTGATGATCAAGCTGGGTGTTCAACGAACGACATCGCCCATCAACACACCTGCACCCCACCCCCCAAACAGGTTTTGAACAACGGTTCATCGCAGTCGCAAAGCATGGCCATTGATGTTCTTGCACTGGTGATGGAGTTGGGTCCACCAGAGACGGCCACTGTGCTGCTGGATGCTGGTGTGGTGCAGAGCCTCATCAGCATGTTGCTCTCGCCATCAGCACTGGTACAGCAACAAGCAGTGGGTCTCGCGTCCATCATGGCATCCCGGTAGGTGATTTGGGGGGTTGGTGGTTTGGTGTCTGCACTGACAAAACGACCATGGTCCTGATACATGCGTTTGTGCAAATGTGCTGCAACATCATCAACAACACAAATGCGCTGTGTACCATGTGTCCCAATATCAACCAACCCCACATCAGGTATGCAGTGGCTGTGGCTCTGTGTGAAGAAGGGGCCCTGGGCCCCCTGTTGCAGTACTTACAGGGTGAAAACGCACTTGCCAAAGAATATGCATCGACAGCGTTGGCATCCATCGCCCGCCAAGAGGAATCCCTCGTCAAGCACATTGCAGCCACACCAGATGCCATTCCTGTACTTGCACAGCTCTTGCGCAGTAGCAGTGTGGTGTGTCAGCAGAATGCAACGTTTGTGTTGGGCCGCATTGCATCCCTGGGTGGAGCGCATGAGGCCGAGATTGCATGCACGACCGTCATCAGCCCAGCAGTGCAATTGCTGTATTTTGGTGCAACACCAGACATCAAACTGTTTGCTGCACAGCTCTTGGCAACCATATGCGAGTATGTGTTTTGGTGGTGGTGGTTGCATGTTGGGGTGATTCCCTTGTGCACAGATGGGATTCCGTATCGCACAATAAACCCATAAAGCACATTTCTTACACACACAAACACACAGGACCAGCAGCAAAACACAGCAGCTGGTGATTCATGCAGGCGCAGCATCACCTCTGTTTGCCTTGTTGGCTGGGGATGAACCCACATTGCAATTGGCAGCAGGTCGATTGCTGGTCTACCTTGATCAATCAGGGCACAAGGAGCTCACAGCTGCATTCAAGGTGCTTGATAAGGACAGTCAGAAACGCACCAAGGCACAAGCCAAGGCACACCGTTTGAAGATCAAGTTGTAGATGGCAATGGTGGTGTGATGGCAAACACTCGAAACCAACCACAAGAGAATAAGACTCCACACATGTGTGGATGTATGTTGACAGAGGCAACCAGAGGTCCTTTGCCAACACACAAGACAATTGATGATGATGATGACACAATATAATACCATTCTTCTGGCTGTGTGTTGGGATCACAGTAGAGTTTTTGATGTGCAACAACATTTATATTCATGTGCTACACAGAAGCTGTGATAGGGCATGAATGGCAGCATGGTGCTGCTCGGCTCTTGGTGTGTACACACTGAGGACAGTACACAGGGCGTACTGCATTTGTTCTGGATGGGTGTGATGCATTGTACATACATAATGGCCAATTGGACATGAATACCTATCATCATCAATGTTGTTTTTTGTATGACAATAAATGCACTTTTTTATAGAGTGTTTTTGATGACCGCATTCTTGCTGCACATTGTTTGGAGTCATATGTACACAGTACATATGTAAAAACCATAACATCCGTGCAAACATCTTTTGCAGAAATACAAACAACAATGCCTGGTGCAAATTTGCTTCCATCTATAGTGAATCTTGCAAGGGCTGTGGTGGATGGGAATGATGCTGGTGTCACAATTGATAGCGCCAAATTACAGGCCTTTGCATCAAGCTCTGTGTTGCAGGAGGTACAATCCAGTCCATATGTTCGATTACCCGTCAATTTTGACAGCCAAGAGGTACTGATCATCAACAGACGTGACACGTGATTGTGCCTACCTCAACCAACCCCCACCTCAGGCAGAATTGAACTTTCATATGTTTCTAGGCATTATAGATATGGGAAGCAGTTTTGATGAACTTTTGCAAGGCAAAGTGCAACGGACGTATCGTCAAGCCATGCAGTATGGTGTACTTGGGTTGCACCTAAGTGGGCAGACGTTGGACACAGTGTTTATGCTGAACAAATTTTCAGCATACCACATTGTCACGGTGTTTGGCATTGACGCGAGCGAAGAGTTGCCAGTGCGGCCTGATCTGCCATATGTGACGATGAGCCGACCGGTGTGTGTGATTGGTGTTCAAGTACAGGCTGTAGTACATGCTGTCATGATACATGTTGGGTTGTGTGTATGTTGTGTATTCAAGGGCGTGGTGGAGAGTAGCGCACCATTGGTCATCACCAGGGGGTCCCACATGCTCCTCCACACACAGGGGCCCCTGCAACATTTGCAAGCAGCACTAGTCAACACAGTACGGGCAACAGGAAAAACACTGCAAGCCATGGGCAAGGTAGGTTGGTGGCTGCATACCGTTGTATACCACGTGTGTGGTGTATGATGGTGTACATTGTATGTCATGTACACACGCCAACGACTAGTGGTGTTTCTGTATTTCAAAAACCAAAAGTACTCCACACCACCCATCCACCCCCATCCATCCACACCATCCATGCACAACAGGCAAGTCTAGGTGCATGGTTGCTGGATTACCTCAACTCCCAGCCACAAGGGACCATCAGTGCAGATGTGCTTGTACAGGAACTGGCATCCACGTTTCCAGAAGCATTTGGGGATGAAAGCAGCTGTAAGACAGGCAGTACAACTGTAGTAGTACCATTCCTGAGGTTTGTTGTCATGGTGGTATCGACTGTGATGGTGGTCATTGTGATGATGCTTACAGCGATACGTATTGTGTATACCTCCACCCCCTCCACAAAGACATCTACCCCCTACAGGAAAGCGCAAGGACTGGTGGACGTGTTGTACCAGCGTTTTGCGCAGGAAGATGCTCGATTTTGCTTTACCAACATACACAACCTCGCTGCCGATAGTGGTCCGTACACACTGTCTGTTCTTGTGCAACAGGGTGTGGTGCGGTGCACGGCCTGCCCAACAGGCACACCTGTGTCAGCAGAGATGGAGTGTGCACTGCGTGCCGCAGTGGTGGTGGCATGCCATGCTATTGCAGCACAATGGGGAGGGGGCACGTCTGCGAGTGCGCTGGGTCATGTGCTGTTTCGGAGGTATGAGCAGGATATGGAAGCACGTGCATCGTGGCGGATGGTGGGAGAGGCAGATCAGGTGCCCATGGCATGGTGATGGGCATCATCACCTTGGTTTGGCCCGATTACGGTTTTCAACACAAAACTTGTTTTTTTTGGCTCGAGTTTCGTCGCCACACATCGTCTCACGGCGACAACACCATCACATCACGCGCCACACATGCTGCCATAGGCTCACAGCAGCAGCAGATCATCTTTAACCATATCAACATCGTCACACAGCGTCACACAGCAATGGGCTTCTTCTCGTCGGCTGTTAAAGCCGTCAAGAGTAAAGTTAAACCCACAGCCAAGCTCACAACAACGCAGACTTGTCCAACAGCTGATGCCATCCGCACCAAGCACAAAGCACCGTTTGTGCACAAGGCACGCAAGGTATTTGTCAAGATGTTTAGGTCCAAGCACTCTGCAGTCAAGGTTTATGCAGCAGATCGTGGATCAGAGGGCCCAGCACGCAGCCCATCATCGCCGTTTCTGCAGCGAACCAGCCCAGACCCTGGTACGGGCACGGTGACCTGGCCGTCCCCCTCTCCGCTCAAGATGTCTGTGCCTGTGGTCCCTGGTGCCCGCGATGGTGCCACCCACGATGCACGGTATGGTGGTATTTTGCGGGGTGGGGTGCGTTGCTGTATGGGTGGTGTCGTCATACACTACATAAACGCAGGCTCCCTCCTCGTGCTGCACTGCAAAAGCCTCGTTCCAACACACCCACGGGGGCCAGCAAGGCATTGCTGGGTGAGCTCATGCGCCGTGAAGAGGGTGTGGGGTTGGTGTTTCTCAGCATGTTTGTTGTGGGCGTGGACATTACAGCACAGGTACTATCGTGATTTGGAAACCATATGGAACTATGATCACTGCTGTATATATCCTAGTCAACCGCTCACCAACCACCAACACAGCTCACATCAAGGGCATTGCGTGACATGGTGTCCACCAACAGCACATCCAGTCGTGACAGCAGCACCAGCACCACCACTACCACAACTGTGGAGCGTGAAACACCAGCAGCGTCCACCGACAGTGCATCTCCACAGAGCAATGGTTCACAGAGCAAGAGCCTCCTTGCGCGTGGGATTGCGTCCATGCTTTTGTTTGTCAAGGAGCAGGGGCCCCTCACACAACAAGCCTTGAGGGTATGGGTGTTGTGTGGGTGTTGTGTGTGTGAATGTGTGTGTAAATGTGGATATTCATGTAGTAATATGCACAATATCAGACTGGGGTACAGGTTGTGTGTGAAGCAAACCATGCCTACACACACTATGGCCACACCACCTCGTTTGACACACACACCACACCTCCTCAACATCACAGGAGTGGCCATCCATCATGGGGAGTGTTTTGGAAGCACGCGCACAAGAAGACAGAGCAACAGCACAGCGTCTGTGGAGCAACATTACGGAATGGACATTGGATGTGGAACAGGCATTCAAGGATGCAACCGCGGGCCACCTGCGAGAAGTGGAAGCTGCACGAGAGTATTTGGACACAGGAGTGATGCCTTTTGTGGAGCATAGCTGGCCATCGGAGGCTGATTTTGCCGTTGCGGCTGCACAAGTGGAAACCGGTATGATGACGATGATGATGGTGATGATGATGGTGATGAGATGCAAACGAGTGAAATGCAAGTACACCACCACCCTCCTGTATTCCCCCCCACACATAGTTCCTGATCAGCCCACCACCCCCACCCTGGAGCAGCAGCCCAAGGGCTTTGGTGAGCGCATCAAGCAAGCTGCAGCCATCCTCACCACACCCCTGCGTGCTGCTGCTTCACAAGACCCCACCCCTGCACCAACCCCTGCACCAACCCCAAAACCCACCCCTACTGCAACAGCCGAAGAGGGCAACACGATTGTCAACACCATCATGGGCGGCGTGATGCAAAGCCGAAGGGATCGCGTCCGAGGTGCCGTTGCTGCTGCTGCAGAGGGTTCCACAGCAGCAGCGTCAAATGCATTAAACCAGGCATTGACTGATGCTGAACGTTCTGCTGCAAAATTGGATCCCCTGTTGGGTACCGCATCCCCATCCCAACCAATGCCATCCAGTGGCAACACCGCGTCTGCAACCACCGCAACAGCAACACCACCAAGCAGCACTGCCCCTCGTCGTGCAGTTACACCCATGCCCCCTGCAGTCGCCGCTGCTGTAAAAGCAGGGGCCGGTGGTGCGGGGGGGCCCCAGCGCGGAGGGGGCCCTGAGGAGGCACCTGTGAAAAAGGGAGGGGTGGCACTAGAACAACGCCCTGGAACAGTTCCCAACAAGGACCAAAGCTGGTTACTGAGGGGTGCAATGACGTTGGGGGCTTTTGTGCTGCCATGGATTATCATCACCAAGGCTGCACAACAAGGTGGTAGTGGCAGTGGTGCTGGTGGTAATGGTGGTGGTGGTGGTCGCGGTGGTGGTGGTGGTCGTGGTGGTGGTGGTGGTGGCAAGGGGAATGGTGGTCGCGGTGGCGGCAATAACAAGGGCAACAACCCATTGATGCGCATGCTTGTGTTGGCAAGCTGTGCTGTGGTGGGGTACATGGCTCGTGAGCAGTTGGGACGTGTGCAGCGTAATGCTATGCAGTTGGCTACAGAGGTTGTGGCACTGACATGTGCACTGTGGGCGATGGTGAACGATGAAGAGGACGAGGAGGAAGTTGAGGCATTGGCTTTGTGAAGAAGTTTTGATGGGCCTTTGTGAAAGAGTTTTGATCACATGTGATGATGATGATGATTTGTGTGTTGCACAGTTGGAGTGTGTTGATGATGATGATGACTTAGTGCTGTCTGTAAAAGGATGCTTGTGAATGCAACCAAGTTCATGTCATGTGTCAAACCACATGTTTGATGATGATGTATGGTGATCACCGAGCGGGAGGAGCACAAGGTTTTGTCTGAATTCTCGTTATAATCTTCGTCAATAAACATCCGCACTAATTAGTGTGGCTTTTCATTGTGTACAGCAGCAGCAGCAGTATGGAGGGGTGTCGTAGTTGCCCAGGATGGCAGATCACAAGCATGCAATCCAAAACCTCCCTCTGTATATCACCCCTCAAACCACGAACAACCTTGTGTGGAATCAACAAACGACCACAAACAACAAAAACACATGCATTACCAAATCAACAGCGTCCAACAACAACATCTGATCAACCATTAACCCATTCAACAGCGTCTGATCAACCCACTTCAACACCAAAACTCGCACCAGGCCCTGCACCCAAACCACTCCTGACCAATATTCTTGACATCAACTTTTTACAACCTGGCAACAACATTGAACACTTGTACCGAGAATACAACACGGATGTGTTGAGGCTCGACTTGTTTGGCGAAACATGTTGTTTCTCACGCAACCCAGACCATTTTGAGCAAGCATTGGTCAGTATGCCCTATGCTACATTCAACAAGACAAATTTCAAACCCGTTGCTGAATGGCTAGGTGTGCATGGTGGGGGTTGGGGGGTTGGGTGTAGTTTGTGGTACATATGTGGGGTGTATTACATGGTACTATGTATATGTGGGTGTGTGTACTTGACATACATACATATTGAGTCATGCATTCGGTGTACCTTGTACATGCATATACCGTGTACATACATACCGTGTACGTACAAAATACCATCCCTCACCCTGGCACCTCACCAAATCCACCTCACAAAAACCACAGGTGCGTCGTTGATTGTACAGGATGATGGACCACGTCACAGCAAGCTGCGGGCCCTGTTGCAGCCTGCATTTCGTGCTGATTATGTACGCAGCCTGATCCCTTGCTTTGCTGATGTAGCTGCAGACATGCACGAGCTGTTGATGCACAATAACAATACATCGATTAACATTGAGGTGGGATGTGTTCTGGAACGTGAGTTGGGATGCGTGTTGGGTGTGATGGGATGTGTGGACATACATGTGACCACCTCCATATGCGTGTGTACATACCTTGATATACTTGTAAACATACCTTGATATACTTGTAAACATACCTCACACAGGATGTGTTTCGACGTGCCACACTTGATGTCATTGGTGTTGCTGGCTTTCAGTACAAGTTTAATGCAGTAAAACAATCCCCTATACACCCTGCATACAAACCCACATCCTCCTCCTCCTCCTCCTCCTCAGCAAAAGTATCATCAACAGCAGCAACAGCTGTGGAAGAGGATGACGATGCATACAATCATGATGTGAATGATGATGTGAATGATACAGAAAACCCCAAGCATGGAACAACCTGGAAGCGTCAGGTTGATGTGGTGGATGCATTTGACAAGCTACTCTCCACTGCAATGCTGCTGCTTGTAGAGTTGCCTGTACCCAATTGGATGCTTCCGGGGTATGCTTTTGCTGTGCAGTGTGTGTAATGCATATGTTATGTGCATGTGCTGCTGTGTTTAGTTTTTTTTTGTGTGTGTAATACATGTGCTGCTGTGTTGGGTGTAATACATATGTGGTGGCAATACATTTCTTTACATGTATGCCCACACGTGTACCCACACATACACCCACACACGTGTATCCACCCACCTACACCCACACACATGTATCCACCCACCTACACCCACACACGTGTATCCACACATACACCCACACACATGTACCCACACTTACACCCACACACATGTATCCACCCACCTACACCCCCCCCCCACCACACAGGTATTCCAACTACCAGCAGTCAGTAGCAGCACTGCACGATGTGGTGCTCCAAGTGCTTGCACAGCGTCGCAAGGATGGGGTGCAAGACAGTGACCGTGACCTGCTGTCATACATGCTGCGTGCACAAGAACAGCAAAAACAAACCCAACCCAACACACAACAGTATGGGGAGGGGGCTGATGATGATGTGTTGGTGCTCACAGATGAAGATCTTGTGTATGAACTGCAAGGTGTGTGGGTTGGTAAACACAGGCCATATCAAGGGGCAACCACATGTGTGCAGCGCACTTGTGTATGTAGGACTTATGTGTATGTGGTACATGCACACACTACACACTATAACCACAAATGGACAACCACACACATTGTGTTAGTACCCCCCCACACTCCCACACAACATAGGTTTTCTGTTTGCAGGTGCAGACACCACTGCAGGCACATTGTCCTTCCTCATGCATGGCATGGCCCAGCGACCAGACATCCAACAACGCGTCTTGCAGGAAGTACACCACACCCTCAGTGACACCCCCCCACATACATGGACGGCCGAACTCTTGTCCCCCAGCAACATGCCCCTGCTTAATGCATGCATACAGGAAACATTGCGACTGTGGCCTGCTGCTGTTGCCCAGTCACGCATGACCAAGGAAGACACAGTCCTTGGGGAGTATCTGTTCCCCAAGGGGTCGTTGATTTCACTGGATATCTATGCCCTGCATCGACATGAAGGGATTTGGCCACGGCCTGCAGAGTGGCTGCCGGAACGGTGGTTGCCTGAGCATCATGGGTCACTGGGGCCACGTCGGTCAAATGCATTTTTACCGTTTGGGGTGGGGGCCCGGAGCTGTTTGGGAAGGGTGCTGGCGATGATGGAAATGCAGGTGCTTGCAGCGTCGGTGTTGAGGGAGTTTGCAGTCGAGCCGGATGCAGAGAGGATGCCAGAGGCGGCGGTGGCGATGACCATCAAGGGGAAGGATGGGGTGTGGGTGGTGGCACGTGCAAGGTGATTGGGGGGGTTTACGACCCCATCAGTTAATTACATGGGCAACTGCATGGGCAACTACGGATGATGATGATTACATTGTGGTTACGGTGTAACCAGATGTAACCAGAGATGGAAGTCGTACCATGGAAATCGAATAACTACATAAAAGATCACTTTTTCACACACTTTCCATTGTCCATTATATACCCGACATAACGCTCTTGCACGCCAATCAAACAACTTAGCACCCAGCAGCACCTAGCAACGCAACAGCCCAAACCGGATCACCATCACCTCAGATCACCGAAACAGCCGCACGCCATGAGCCCACCGAACCCCGAGCATTTGGCACGCATTGCTTTTGGATTTGCAGCGAGCAAGACCTTACTCACTGCTGTGAGTCTGAATCTGTTTGGCTTGCTCGAACAGCACCCAAGTGGCCTCACTGTGGACGAGGTCCGTCAGCACCTCAAGCTCACTGCCGACCGGGGCGTGGTGGACTGGCTGGATGCATTGTTAGCACTGGATTTGCTTGAACGAGAGGGTGATGGGGCCAAGGCGGTCTACAAGAACACGGTACGTAATTTCCGGCTGGTGTGACTTATGTACATACAAGAGTACAACCACACACACATCTGGCACACATACAAGAGTACACCCACACACCATCTGGCATGCATCCCACACAGCCAACAACAGCCGCCTTTGCAGTGCCAGGCAAGACTGGAAGCATGTATGGGCTTCTCAAGATGATGAACAGTAGGCTGTACCCCATTTGGGATGGCCTGGAAGATGCATTGGTCAACAATCGCCCCCAGAATGAAAGCAAGGGTGCAGCAGATGGGAAATCAGACCCCTTTGTGGAAATGGCCAAGATTCCGGGTGAAGTGGAGAAATTTGCACTTGCCATGGAGGGAGCAAGTCATGGTATGTGGGTGGGGATGGATGTGTGGATGTAGGTGGGGATGTGGGTGTCCATGTGTACCCCCTCCCGCATGCATCAACCCAGCGTGCCTTGCACATGACTATCATGAAAACCTCTCTCACACCCCCAGGTCACAACCATGCCTTTGCTCAAGCATTTGACTTTACCAAGTACAAGACCCTTGCTGATTTTGGTGGGAGCACTGGAAACCTGGTGAAAAACGTGGCACAGTGCCAACCACACATGCAATGCACCACCTATGACCGTCCAGAGCTTGAACAAGTGGCAGTGAAGATCCTTGAACAGGTGAGGGTGTGTGAGGGTGTATTCAGTGGCGTGCTGGTCGTCAATTGCTGGGTTGGTATCACCAGTATGTGTTGTCAGGACATTCCATGTCATCATTATAACGGTACAACATCCTCCACATGCGTGTGTCCACATCAGCATACAACACCCACACACAGGCTGGTGTGGCGGATCGTTGTCAAGCCAAGTCATTCAATTTTTTCACAGAACCTGTGTTTCCCACTGGATATGATGTCATCACCATGGGCTTCATCCTTCACGATTGGGGCATTGAAAAGAAATTGTCGTTGATGAAAAAGGTAAGGGGTGGTTTTGTATGATCTGTGTATGGTGCGTACAAGCTGTGTTTGGCAAAAGTAAACCCACCACCAAACCACCAGCATGAGATCCCCGCCAACATCCAGCCAACATCACCCTCCACCTTCACCTCAGGCATACGATGCATTGCCACCTGGGGGTGCCTTTGTTGCGTTGGATGCCACCATTGATGATGATAGGCGTGGGCCGGTGCCCTCGTTGCTCATGTCCATCAACATGCTCGTTGAGTTTGGCAGCGAAACAAGCTTTGATTATACATTTGAAGAATTTGCAGGTGAGTGGGGGTGTGTGAGCGTAGGGTTGTGCGTAGGGTTGTGTGTAGGGTTGTGTGCCAGGCCGTGGTGTGTGACATGCGAGGGTACACCATCATCACATCACATACTCTCAGGGTGGGCAAAGCAAGTTGGTTTTACCCGCTCGGAGCTGCTGCCACTGCCGGGTCTTGCCTCTGCCTGCATTGCCTACAAGTAATGATCATACACAAGACTATGCACCGATAAGGGTGTTCGGGAGAGCAGGGAGAGCAAAAAGTCCATACAGAGAGAAAAACGACCTCGCCGACATGTTCAAGACGTTGCATACATTCGTTTAGTTGCACAGCTGTAACGCCAGTACAACAAGTAACGCACATTCGTTCTGTAGGTTTTTGCAACAGGCAGCTTCTCCACCATGCACACGGCCCAGATGCTGCTTGCCCTGGTGGCGCTTTTGGCCTGTGGTATGTGAGACGTGCATGTGCACGTTCATGCGGTTGGAACCCGGCCCTGCTCTTTTCTGATAAGGCTGGACGCAGCCCTTACACGCTTTGATGACACACGATCTGCACTCCTCCCCTGTTGGTCTCGACACAGGCGCTTGGGCATTCCCCACCGAGTTTTCCGCCTCCATTGTCACTGCAGTTGACACGGACTACCTCTTGGATGGTTCTGGCAATAGCAAGTGCATTGACATGGTCCGCACTGCAGCAGCCCAGCCAGGCATCAGCAAGCGACTTGCATTCTTCCCCACCTTGTTTTGGTGGGACAGCGGGCCTACACGCACCACACTGGCAGCGCTCAACAACTGCCAGGGCAAGTCGCTGGAGGACGAATACTGCTACAACAGGTTTAACGCGACCCAGGTGGAATACTTTTGCTACCAGCGCAACTCTGGTTCATGCACACCCATGGATGCTGGTCAGATTGCCCGCTTCCGCGACAGGTAGTGTTGTTGGTGGGTTGTGGAGGGTTTTTTTCAACTGTTCATGGTGACAACCCTCCTTGATGGCATTCATGCACACCATCATGTATACTCATCACACCACCAACATGTGTGCTCACACCACCACCAACACACCACAGCTATGCTGCATGCTTCAAGGTCGCCATTGATCTTGGGTTTAACGAAATCGCCATCATCCCCCACATTGACGATGGTCGTAGTCTTGGTGGATGGCGCAACACTCTGCTGTTTGATCCCACTGTGCCTTATGGTGGGTTTTCCTACAATGAGGTCGTGCTCTGGCCATTGGTTGATGCAGCAAAGCAATCACTCAAGCCGGACACCAAGGTGTGTGTGTGGTGCGTGGGTTTGGTGTGAGTTTGGCGTGGGTGTGTAGGTGGGGTTGTTTCATGATGCTTGTGCACTGTGTCATGCACACCTTGTGGCACACCTTGTGTTGAGTGCATGATACGTACCCTCACTACGCACCATGATCAATACCAACCCCTCTTTACATCCCCTCTTATTTCCCCTCCTTCACGCTCCTCCTCCTCCCCCCCCCCCCTATTCACCCCCCCCCCCACACACACACAGATGGCATTCTACATGCAAGGTGAAATGGGTGCTACTGTCTTTTTCTACCCCCAGCAATGGTTGGCCACTGCAAATGAACTGAGGGCTCGTCTGGGTCCTGCTGCTATTGTGGGTGTTGGCCTGAACAACAACAAGCTGTGGTATGTGTGGTATTTGTGCGGTGTTTGTATTGGTTGGTGTTTTGTGATTGCTTGTAATTACGTGTGCGTATGTGTATGTGTGCGTATGTGTATGTGAGAAATGTGCATGGTGTTTGGTGATGGTGCAAGCACACATAGGCACCCGCATTCTCCTACACATCATCCCATGCACTCCCCCTCTCCACCACCCTCCCCCTTTCCACAGTGGCTGTGTGCTTGTGGGTGTGCTGGGTCGCAATGCCTACCTCAATGGTTTCCCCACAGCCATCCGCCAGCTGTCCACCCCTATTAACAATACAGCACTGAGGGAATTGTTCACCTCTATGGATGCTATTGGTATCTCTGCGTATCCCTCACTTGAACCTGGTTTTGATGTGTGTGAGATTGAAGAGGTGCTGATGGGGCGACTGGATACTGGTGTGTGGGTGTTTGAGGGGATGAGGGGATGAGTGGATGTGCATGTGTGGGTGCAAGTGTTGTTGAATATGATCATGATTTTCTTTGATGTGCAAATCACCATGTGCCAAGTACCATAGCGGTCCATCATGTATTTGCTCATCCCTCTGTCACACCCACCCCCTCTCACATCCAATCCCTACACCCCCACGACCGCCACACAGAACTGTCATTCTTCAACATCACCCTCGCCGAGCTCTCTGACCTGGGAGTCCCCACCACCTTTCTGGAATACGGTGTCGGTGGTGGTGGTGGTCAGGATGGCAACGATCTTGCCAAAGATGCAGAAGAAGCAGCACGCAACCCCTATTTCGGTATCTTTGGTTCCTACAATGCTTCACGTGACCCCTGGAAGAAACCTGATGTGAAAGCATATCAAAGGGAGTTTTATGATAAGACTGCACAGTACTTGACTGATGGGTGTGCCAACCAGACATATGAAATTGGTATGGGAGAACACAAGGGGAGAAGATTGGGAGTGGTGATGGGTGGTGGTGGTTGTGGTTGGACGACTGTCTGGGGAAGTTGTGATATGTGTGCTGCATGATGTGTTGTTGCGTGACCATATGTTTGTTGGCCCCACCACACAGAGGAGGTGTTTATTTGGAGCCTGCTGTCATGGGATGTGTATGGCATCTACCACGGATCGACCACCTCTGATGGTACCTATCGCTCCGAAGAGATTGCGCAGCTGCTGGCAAAACACAACTGTGTCACTGTGCGGGGCAAGCCTGCCTGTGGCGCTGGCCAGGCGTATGCACCTGACTGCAGCTGTGTTGCACCCGTGCAGCCTGTGACTGCCAGCGGTTAAGGTGGACGATTACGAGGACAAAATCAAGTACCTTGAATAAACGTAGTACATACCTAGCCGCCGGGGTGACTTTCTTTTGTTGTTTTTGTTGTCCCCACAAGAATTATGTACATGGCACCACGACGACGCCGACAGTATTTTATGCTCGATAACAATCCTTCTATTTGACCTTGTAACTGCACCAGGCAGCCACCATGTCGTTGTCATTGGAGGGCATGAAGCACATGCTGCTGTGCTTTTCACCGTTTGTTGGCAACAGCAAGTCACTAGCAGAGTTTGCACGTCGGATACAGAGCAAAAAGGTCAAGGAAACCAACCCCAACATGGAGGTCACGCTGAAACCACGCCTGAATGTGATGCCGTTTATTGAGGTGCGTGGATTGGGGTGTTTTTTGGGCAAACAGGTTCACCAACCCCTTGCAAATACTGCACAGATTAGCTACGAGTCGGGTGAGAAGCAGGTTATCCTTACCAGTGCACGCACGATTGACGATATTGTCAAGTTGATCCAGGCTCGTGCCCACTCCAAGCAGATGGAGGAGCTCTACAAAGAGGCAGGATGGGACAACTTGTTTATTGAGAGCACTTGGGGGAGGCTTCCAAAGCATCAACGTGGCAAGCTGCTTGGGTATTCAGTGCATGCACCACGCGATGAAGAGGAACCAGGGCCAAACGACTAACGGTACGGGGGTTTTGGGCTTGGTGTGTGTGTGGGGGGTCCTATCTTGGATGTTGTGTTTGTATGTATGTCTGTATACCTGGGATACAACAGTAAACTCAGATCTCCGTACGGAGACTGGCAAATTCCTGTGCCAGACTACCGCCCCAACACCTGAGGATAATACAACAGTGCCGTGTAGTGGTATCCTGTACATACCTGGATGCATTTCTCTACGCGTCAGTGATACATTTCTTACATTTGTCTGTGTAAACGTGCGTATACACACGTGCACATCTGTACACATGATGGTACATGCGGGTACCTCACACACAGGTGTTTTTCATGGACCACTGTGCTATTTCGTATGACAAGGTGCGTACTTGACGCTGTGTGTGTCTGCGCATGTCTACAGTCTTTGTGTAGGTGCGTACCCTCTATGTCTCCTGTCTGTCCTCTATGTATGTCCCATATCTGTAATGTATATATGCCTGCATCTACATGTATCTGTGTCCCCTGTCTATCCTATATCTATGTCCCCTGTCTATCCTATATCTATGTCCCCTGTCTGTCCTGTATTTTTCCAAACGCCGACATATATGTGTGCAGGGGATGATGCTTAGTATTCTCGTCTCTGAGGCCCACACCCCTCACACGGTGGGGCCCCATGTGATTGCATCATGCTGCGTTCTTTCTGACTCCCTGCATTACATATACATGTGTGGTTGTGTATGTACATGGTTGTGTATGTACTTGGTTGTGTATGTACGTGTATGTCGTACCAACAAGTGTGTGTGCAATGTGTCAATAACGTCACAACGTGCAGTACACAGCAGTACAATGGCTAAGGAAGATGTACACCATTATATCTTAGGACACCTTGTGAGGTGCTACGCCCTAGCCACCAGTGACACAAACACGTGGTTTACCCACTGCTGAAGCCATGCACTGCTGCTGTATGTGTGATTGATGTGATTTGTGTGTTTTGTGTGATGTGTGTGATGTGTGTAATGTGTGTGATGTGTGTAGCTTTTGTTGTGCATGTCATTACATGTTAGTCATTACATATATAACAGGCATAAGAGAGGTGTAGTATATGTGTGCCAATAGTATTTGTGTGCCAATAGGTACCAATAGTATATGTGTATCAATAGTACACCAACACTGCATTGCCCTATGAGGAGGAAAACAATAATCAACTTTCGTTCTACTGAGCAGCCATGTGCTGTGTGGAATAACAATTGGAGACCTGAACCGAGGGAAACATGTGTGTGTTGTGCTGTGTATTGTGATGTGTATTGTACCGTGTTTTGTGGTTTGTTTTTTCGTGTGTTGTGTTGTGTTGTGTTCTATATTGTTAATTTTTGTGTGTTGTTGCACGATGTATTGTTGCCTGTCCTTGTGGGGCACCACCTGTTTGTGCATCTGGTTGTGCATGTGTGTGCATGTGTGTTTGGCTGTGATGCTTGTCTCGTTCGTCGTAATGGATGTGCAACCAACACAAAATCCCTTGCCGACAAGTCTTATATCACCACCCTTGCCTGAGCCAAACACACACATCATGTGCTGCTGCTGTGTTGGTTGTATTTGTTGTGCACTGCTGTTGTGCCATATCATTTCCTCGTGCTGTGTATTTTTTGACATACACATCCTGCAATTCCCATTCTTCGTTCCACACACGTGTTTACATGATGCTGTACAGGGTGTGTATGTGTTCCAATGAACAGTGCTACCAGGCAAAACAACCGAGAGCAATGGCAAGACAACCATGAGAAATGGCAGGACAAAACAACCAAGAGCAGTGCACTGCGGTGCTTCTAGTAGTGCACAATACAAGTGACCAGCGTGTAGACACTAAGTGTATACACATGACAACTGACAAGAGGAAACACAACTGACAATGAAGAAACACGAACAAACCAACATGGAAATGCAATTGATTGGTGATGCTCGCTGTATTTAATGTTAGTACCAGATGTATGATGGGTGGAGTACATGTATACAAGTACTTTCTTATGGTAAACAACAAAGGGAATGAAACAAGGAAACGAAACAACACACACGCACGGCGTGTCACTAGTCAGTCTGCATTCACCACACCACTTGTACCTCCTCTTCCTAAAAGTGTGTCACCTACAGAGTACTGTAACTGCCTATCTCCACCCCTTGTCTCCCCATCCCTCCACTAATACTCCAAGTAGTCATGGGGTCGTTTTGCATTCACACTCACAGGCACAAGTGCACGTTCAGGTGGAATGGTTCCCCCCGTGTTGGGATTACTATACCGCACAGGCCCCTTGCGCTTGCGGCGCCCCACTTTGCCATCCCCCGGTCCCCCATACCCCATGTTGCCACGCATGACATCACTCATCCCAAACAGACTACCCATGGCGGTATTGAACCAGCTTGCTTGCTTCTCAGCGACTGCTTGTGCTGCTGCTCGGCGTGCGGCTTCTTGTTGCTTAGAGTAGCGCTGACGCAGTGCCTCTTTTTGCTCTCTGTGTTGAGGGGGGCAATTGGTTGTGATGACAGTGGTGTACAAGTGCGTGCAGAGTATATGTGTGTGCAGCAGAGAGGACGTGTGTTGAGACCAATCACATGATCCGCATCCCACCACACAACCATGCCCCATCCCCTCCCCCCCCTTATGACGGATCACATACTTGCGTTCACGTTGCTTGAGAAACCTATCTGTAGCCTGAAACACGTCCTCCACAGGGCGCCCCTGCCCCGCCATCATCACCCCCACATTTTCCCGTGCCACCACATTTTGCATCACATACTCGAGTGCTGGCAGCTGCTCACGCTCCACCCAGTGAATACACGACACGGGGCATGCGTCAATGGCTGATTGCAAATTGTCTTCGTTGTCGATCCACTGTGCAAACACGCGGGAGCGACCATGCACAGGTTCGATGCGAAAGGTGGCTGGGGCACACCACACACACTGCTTGCAACCAATACACGTGGCCTCATCCTGTTTTTGTGTGGGGAGACATGATGGAACATGGACAGGGTATGGGAATGAATGAACACAATGACAAATGAAAACAACACCATACACCTCAACATACCCCCCCCCTCCTACCACAAATACAGCACGGTTTTCATCAGCCTCCTCATTTTTCCCCATCTTTGTATTTGCAATCCACCTGCTCAATGCCTCCCCCGTGTAGTCATCCTCATCTGCTTCCAATGCCTGCTCCAATTGCACATCATATGCCGCACGCTTGTCTGGATCTGTCAGCACCTCATATGCTTCATTCAGCAGTATGCAAATGTTGTGCCCCTCAGCCTCACCCAAGATGTCAGGGTGGCACATTTTCGCAAGGGTGCGATATGCAGATTTGATGGTGGCGGGGGTGGCGTCGTCATCCACTTGCAGCAGCTCGTAATAGTCGACAAAGCCGTTGGACATGATGTACTTGATTGTGTCTGCCTGCTTGGTGGCTGCCATGAGGGGGGGCATCCGGGGCGTGTGGCGGGCACGCAACCCTGATGATGGTGAATGGGATGATTGGGTGGTGCTTGTGTGATGCATGCATGTGTTATGTGAGGATGTTGAGCATGTGTAGCATGTATGGATCATAGCAATGAGACCAAGACATACCGTGCACACGTGTGTATGGAGCACAAAAGCCAGATCTTGGTGCTGATGTGCTTGTTGCACTGTTGGACACAATTCGCTGATGCATGGTACACTACGAGCAACGAAATGCAAGTGCTGTCAACAGTGCGGCGCAGGTTTGATTGCAGTGCTGGGGATTCCTGCAGAATGATGAAGGATTCGCAGCCTGTTCTTCGCAGTGATTGGCACACACGATAGCTACAACGAATTCTTGCGAAACGCAGACAGGACAGTTTTGTTGTGTTTGTTGTTTACGTCAAGATCTTGTTGACAACGCTTTTAGGAAAACACAGGTCAATCACCCTGCTGCTTGGGCACGCGCACAAGGCGAGGAACACTCCATGCATGCTCCTTGGCCATTGCCCACTCCACTGGCTTGCCAAAGTTGTTCTGTGTGTCACGGGGGAATGGCTGTGTGATGGCTTGTCACAGGAACAACAGGGCACAGCAAGAGAGGTCCCTCGCCACACACCGCCAGGTTTTGGGCAAATGTGCGTTGCGCTGCTTTGAATTCAGGTGTTGTGAATGTCAGCCTGGGGTCTTCTTGTGCCTTTTGTTCCTCCAACTGTGTGGAATGGAATGGTTGTCATCTCATTGGACGTTGGTGTGGGTGTTGCGCCCAACCCCACCTGGTACCCCATCAACCTACCTTGGAAACATACGCACGCATCTGCTCCAGCAGTTCCGAGGCCGCTGGGTCATTTGGGTCGGCGCGGCGCTCAAACTCAGCCTGTGCATGGGCCCCGGCACATGTGGTTGGTGTGGTTGATGGCGTGACACAAGTGTGGGTTTTGATGCACAGGGTCATACCAGCTTGGCAGCAGCATCAGTAGGGGCAGCCATGGTGAATTGACCTGGTGATGTGGTAGACCATCAGATGGGTTGCGATCGCAGTCAGAGTTTTATCATCATCATCATCTCAGTAGCAACAAGTGCAGCCACACGTATCATATTCCTCGTCTTGCCTCTCACTATCCCATTGATCGCGAAACCTGTAACAAATCTGTCTTGCTGCCACGCAAGCACAGGAGGCATCGGCATTGGACAGTTCCACACACCGCGTAAAAGACACGTGTACAGCCTATTACTATTCATTTGCACAGTGGTCGTGTCGTGGCCAACGCTGGATAGCGAATAACGGTCTTTGCATGCGGACTTGTTGACACATCCACAGCAAACGTACACTATGCTTGCCGACCTGTTTGGAGAGGCCTATGTAAGCACGCCGTTGTTACTAGCAGCACCGGTGCTCGCTGCAACCACGACAATAGTCGTAGTTGTGTTTGCATGCAGGTATGTGGCTGGTGTTGCACAGTACGGCGTGCGCGTTTCCATATGCTTTTGCATATGAAAAGGTTGTTCATGCAACAATGAACCTACCCTCCAACGCACGCAGGTCGTCGCTGCTCGTACCAGCATGGGGCATGGAACAATATACCTCTGCAGCATGGTGGCCAGCAAGTAGTCAGGTTTGGCTCCCCTTGCCCACGCTCTCCCAGTTTACTGTCACAACATCAGCATTGGATTTCCAGTCAGTGCTCAAGATGCTCAACATACTGGAAAGCAAGGTGGTTGCATCTGCACACCAAGGCATTCCCCCCCCCAACAAACCTGTGTTGCAGCGGCGTTCCATCACTGCGCATCGCCTCATAGATGACCACGATGATGATGCCATGTCAGACATCAGTGATGACGATGAGACAGAGGCTGTGGACTATGACGCTGACTGTGAGTCATCTGACCATCCTCGTGTTGCCACATGGCCGTCTCCTTTGCGAGCTGGACGATGTTCTGGTGCACCCAGTGCTGTTGATGCTGCACCGTGCCCGGATCATGTTGAGCAGGTTGTCCCACGCTCTTTTTTGCTGCAGTTTGGTGCATTGATGGGCGAACATGAATCGATACAGGTGTGGGTGCACAAGGGGTGTGGTGGTACAGGGTGCGTGTATGAGTACCATACACAAACACCAACACAACAGGCATTGCATAACGAGTGCATACCATGGGCGTGGTCGACATCTGGTCGCGGAAGTGTGTTTGGTGCAATGGAGGGCCCCTGTAACCCATCCTGCACGACGTGGGAGGCATGTGGTGAGGGTACCTCAGCAACCTCTCACTTTCAATGTTGGCGCATGCCATTGCGTTCTGGATACTGCATGTGGTTGAGCGTGACAGAATTGCACGACATTGCAGCGGATGATGTCGCCCGCTTTAATCTCCACAATCGCACCAGGTTTTTGTGGGATGACACCGCCCTGGTGCACGAAACCCTGCCCATTGACAGCAACAGCACACCCGACAGCCATGCACTTTCATGCGTGCAGCAGTATCGATGTCGCTATCCGGCCCCCATGGCTGCCAGGCAGTATGTCTACGCCCGCCGTGTGTGGCGCCGACCACGTGATGGTGCCTATTACATCATATCCCATGCATGTGCACCACCTGCATGTGGTTTGGCAGTGAATAATGGACGCGTGTGTGCGATCACAGACTATGTGTCGTGCATGTGCATCGAACCTGTTAGGGGACCAGATGGCCGAGTGTCGACGCGCGTCATCAATGTGTATTTTGAGGACCCATCCACCCCTCCCTCTGTCACCAACATGGCCATCCGCAAGGGGCTATGGCAGTTTACACAGCGCCACGAGCGTGCACTGCGAGAACACATTGTGCGCGCGGGGATGATGGCTGATGCTTATGATCCCAATGCAACCCCCCACACGGAGGGTGTCCCTGATACCGATGTGTATGATCGTGTCCTGGCACGCATGTGTGCAGATAATGTGCATCGTCGCCGTGGCGGTGGGTTGCGACGAATGGTGAGCACCGGTGGGCGCCTGGTCATGGGTGTGTCATCCAAGGCCCTCAGGCCCCTCGCACTGTTGACGGCCCCTCCTACGGTGCGCAGTCGCATGGCCACAGTCATGGTGGTCGGGCTGCTGCGGGGCGTGGTTGCGGCTGGTGAGCAACAGTGATGAGGAGGGTGTGTTGACGCTTGGGAGGACGTATTGGGAGTTTTGTATGAGAGATGTGTGGTGTCTGTCCCTTGGCGATTTTTGGTCCCTCGGCGATTTTTGGGAGCGGTATTGTCGAGCGCATGTTGTTTTTTTCCGAGCGCGAGTGTGTCAGATATGGTACTGTTTTTGCTGTGCCTCTTTTTTTCCCCCCAAATGTGTGTGTGTGTGTGTGGCCCGTGTTGTCACGTTTTTGGATACAGTGCTTTTTGCCACGAGGAGTGTTTGTGTGTCACCCCCCCCCCGCTTATTTCATGCGTCGATGGTGGCAGCCCCGCACTTGTCATTTTTGTGCGCTGCTTTTCTTGCCTGGTTTTCTACCATCCTTGCCAACCCTACTTATTTCATTTGCAACCAACTTGCAATCATTTTTACCCAGCACCCCCATGCGTTGCACAGCATATCACTGCACAATCACGGTGGCATTCTCTGCTTCTCAAGCAATGTTAGCTTGTCGCCCCGCACTCACACAATCAAGACATGCACCCGCGGGAAATAAACAGGCATGCTCTCTCTTTCTTTCCCCGCAGTCATGGTACAGACTTTTACCATTACGCGTCCCCACCTCCGGTCTCCATTGCAACTGCCTCCTCCACCTCCTCCCCCCTTGCAGCAGCCACTGCCGCAACCTCTTCCACACGCTCCCCCTCCCCTGCCTGAGCACCCCCTTCCACCACTGCCACTGCAGCAGGCGCCTGCTCAGGCACTGCCTTGCATAGTGCATCCACTTTCTCACGAAAGCGAGCAGCCCGGGTGTTTTTGAGGGGCTCATTGGGTGTGTGGGGTGCCTTGGCTCGGAAAAACAAATCCTCCGTGTCCAACACGTACGACACCTTGCTTGATGCACATGCAATCTTGCACTCGAGCCCGTTGCGCACGAGTGATTTTGCGAGGAGGGTGGGTGGGTAGGTGTTGAGGGTGGTGTCGTCCATGGAGGGGAGGTTGCGGTGGAGGAACAGACGGGCGTCTTGTTTAGGTTGGCCCACATGGTCGATAAACTGCACCAGGTATTCTGCAAAGGAGGGGTCCAGGATACCTAATGTTGGGCATGAGGAGTGTGTGTGGAGCGTGGATCGTGTTGGGGGGACATGCGGGGGGGTGGCACGTGTGGGTTTCATGTTTGCAATACAGAGTTGGTATTGTACGTAGCATGTACCACGGCCATATACATATACGCAACACATCCATCATTCTCCACACCCTGACAACAAACCCCTTGAGACAATCCCCTTGATTAACCCCACATGTACACTTCCAATACACCCCCTCACTTCAATACAACCCCCTCACACTTCAAAACACCTCCTCACACTTCAAAACACCTCCTCACACTTCAAAACACATCCCCATCCACACCCACCCACAAACATACACCCACAAACATACACCCACAAACCCATACCAGGAGGCACTTCACTACGATCAGGTTCCATGAGTTGCATGGTCAGCTTGCCCCCCTCCACACCCTGCAGGCGAAAGCAGTGTTCATCTGCGAGTAATACATGACTGTTGGCACGGTACACCGCCTCCAGAAAGGGGGTTGAGCGACAGCACTCGTAGCTGTGTGTATTGGTGTGGATGTGTTTATGTAGGTGTGTGTGTGTGTGTGTACAGGTGCAGGCATACATGTGGTGCATGCAAACGCGAGGTACATCACAAAACAAACAGCACAAACAAACAGGGAAAAACAAACAGGGAATAACAATCAGGACAAGATTTTAGGTGAAAAACACAGTGTAGACAAACACAATACAGAAAACACACAGTGTAGGAAAACACAGTACAGAAACCAACACCAAGCCCCACTGATACCCCCACCTACCGGTACAAGTCCACCAATCGACCACTAATATCATCCGTAAGCACATTCTGCAACTGTTTGACCACCTTGTGCACCAGCTGATACAATGTAAACAGCATGTAGGAATTGGTGCCCAGACGTGTGCGCACAGCATCTTCATATGCACTGCTGTCAATCTTTCCACCAATGAGGTCAAAGACCAGGCGCATGAAATCCTTGTGTAAACGGGCCTGCTCTTCGGGACTGGGGCCCTGTTGTTATTGTATAGGGGTGTGTATGTATAGTGGCGCGTTTAATGAACAATACATCACTACGTGTTGTGTACATACATGTCCACAGACCTCCACATACATGTCCACAGACCCCCACATACATGTCACAACCCCCCACCTCCCCCACCCCACCCCACCTCCTACCTGATCCTCCTGAGGTGCCTCCCCAGTCTGACGAAACGTGGGCTTGTCCTTGTCAGCAATGCATCGACGTGCCTGCCTCAGTCTGTCATACAACAACTGATGCAGCCTGAAAAACAAGTAAATTCCATCATTCCCATACAACACACGACCAGCTGGCAGGCCACCACCAAACCCCTCTTGTGCTGCGACACGTTCCCCCACAAAGGTGGCGAGGGGCTTGCAGAAATCACACCCAGTGGTGTCGGAGTCATCTTCGCTGTCGCTGGCATCTTCACTGTCGCTGTTTTTGGTGGTGGTCTTGTCAGCAGTGTCTCCCGTCTCCTCCTTGGTTGCCCCGGACACTGCCTTGCCGCGTGCACGTCGTCCCCCATCTGTTTCATCGCCTGCGTCCGTGTCCATGGGGGTTTGCTTCCCTGTGTCGCTGCTTTCCTCACCACCATCGTCATCCGTGACGTCGTTGTTGTTCTGCAGTTGGGGTGGGTGGGTGATGTCATTACGCTATGGGGTTGTTGAACACATGTAGGGTTTCAGGGTTGATCATCATAGTCACCCACAACACCCACCCACATCATTCCTGAATCAAAACACACATCATTCATGAATCAAAACACACATCATTCCCATCCACAGTACCACCCCATCGCCATCCCATCGCCATCCCATCCCACACCTTTTTTGCCCCCTTGGCCAGGTGCTCAGGCAGCGGAGAGGGGGGTGCAGCACCAATAGTAGGTTCTGCTGGGTTGTATTGAAACAAGCGATCCATGACGAAATCCATGAAATCATTAGCACGTGCTGCTGTGTCATTGTTGACAAACTCATCAATAGCAAAGCGCAGGATGCGGAGTGTGTCGTTGTGGACATCCCTGTGATGGGGGGGGATGATTATGATGATGGTGATGATGATGGTGATGACGTGGTTGTGGTGGTTGCTGTGCCATGTATATGCATACACACACACATGCTTCTATATATCCACCACATATACCCACAACAACATGCATGCACAGTATAGCAATCCTCTGTCACCACACCCCCCACCCAATCGCACAAAAAAAACATACAGGTCGCTGTAGTCAAAGGTCAGGTCAGGCACAAGCCTACTCTGCAGGTCAGTAGGCCTGCTTATCAAATTTATTGCCTGATCCTCACTACGACGCTTCTCCACAACCTCCTTGATTTCCTGCAGCATGGTTTTGGCACCCAGGTTTTTCTTTTCGGTTTGTTTAAAGTAAAAGCTGCGGTGGTCGAGGCTCTTGTGGTAGTTTTGCTCGTAGACGCGTGCCCATGTTTCCTTCATTTCCTCTCGCACCTGACGCCTGTTGTCAGGGGGTGTGGGGTGTCAGGAGGTGGGTGTATGGTGGGTGGGTACTCATTTTGGAGATAGTCAATGTGTGTGTTGATTGTGAATACCCAGCATGAGTTTTAAATGCTGCTATACCCCACAGGAATACCCGTTCCCTCAACGACACCACACACACACAACCGCCCCACACACCCACAAGCCCCCCCACACCCCCACCCCCACACTCCACATACCATTCAGCGTCCTTTTGATGCAGGCGCCCCAACACCACAGGAATAGCCACCCCGGGATTTTTTTTCAACAAATCCACCACATACGCCCCCTGCTCCCCCGGCTGCTCCCCATAAATACGCTGCACTGCCCTGTAGTGCATTGCATTCAGTATGCCAGGTGGCATTTTGTAGTTGGCCCGTTCGTCTGGGGTCATGTCTTCGATTATTTTGGCAAGGGGCTCCATTGCTTTGATGGCACTGGCATTGGTGTTGATGTTCATGTCGAGCTCATACTTGTCATCTTCAGTGCGGAATAGGAATTCCTCATATTGGTTTTTGCGGAAATGCTGTGTGGTGGGGGTGGGGGTACGTACTTATACAGTATGGGTATAGGTGTGTGGTTGTGGGATGTGGTGGGTATGCACATTTGTCCATGTAGATACACATGCACGTATCCACCCTGAAACACCCATCCATCCAAACACCCCATCACCACCCCCTACAAAACACCACCCCGAAAAACACTGTCACCACCCCATACAACACCCCACCACCACCCTATACAAAAAAAAACACTCACCTTGAATGAGTAATCCTCAGACCCAGTCGTGACAGACACCCACACATCATTGAGCAACGCACGTGCCAGTGGGGTGCGCCCTGATGATGTGAGCAGTGGGTAATCTGGGGGGAGGTGTACATAGGAGGGTGTGGACCGCTGCCAGTGGTTGACGTCAAGTTCACTGATGGGGCGACGTGCATACTGCTCTGCCACCTGGGGGATGGTTGTGATGTGGAGATGGTGGAGATGTGCGTCATGGAGGTGTGGGGGGCATAAAGTGTGTCATGAGAAGATGTGTGTTATATGTATGTGCACAAGGTGTGTGTTGTCAATGTTCAATGTCAGGGAATGTGTGATGGTGGGTGGAAAGGACAACACAGCAAACCACCACCACCACACACCACCATCACACACACACCCACACACACACCATCCCCCAAACAAAGACCTACCCTGCTGCGATGCTGCTGCTGGTAGCGCCCACCACCATACCCATCATACTCACTCTGCTCACATCGCTCCACAAACTCACGAAACTGCAACATGAGGTCATTATAACGTCCCAGTACATCATGCACCAATTGAAAGAGCTCTGGCTTTGACACGATATCTTGGGCAAATAGGTTGATGCACTTGAGGAGGTCTTCGTATGCCTCTTGGTTGCGGAGGCGCGCACGTACACGTTCGAAAAACTGCATGTCCTTTTGGGCGTTGATGCGGCGCTCCTCCTCTGTGGGTGTGGTGTGTGGTGGTGGTGTGCTTTTGGGTGTGGTGGGGATGTAAAGGTGTGTGGTGGTGTGTCTGGGTGGTATGGTTGGGTGACTGATTTTGTCCACACACATACTTACACAGTACCAACATGTCCTTATAAAGCAGCATGAGCTACACACAACAACCCCTCACCTCGTCGTTCACGCTTGCGCTTGGGGGGCCCAGTAGGGGGCCCTCTGTTGGGGTAGGCAGGGCGGTTGCGACCAGCACCACCCACATTGCGACGCACCCCACCCTGAATAATGAGGGATAATGGTGTAAAAGTGGTGCAAAAGTGTAAAGCATGGTTTTGTACAGGCAGGTTGATAAAGAAGAAAATGCTTGCACAAAAACAATACAACCTTTGTGACATGATCACCATCGTTGCAATCACCACCACCCATACAGCGTTTTCCCACAAAACACACCACCACCACCCATACAGCAACACACCTGGGGTGGTGCAGAGTCTGGCAAAAAGTAGGTAAACTCCTCCAACAGATCAGGATGCTTGTTGAACAGCAATGACACCTCTTCATACACATGGCCAATGGCACGCTGCCCCTTGCGATATGAATTGAGAATCTCCAAAAACGTCTTGTACACCTTTTCATTGTCTGCAAAGCGTTGCTGTGGTTTTTCACAGATGTGGGTGATGCGTGGAGGATGGGGCATGTGATCCTCATCATCTTGCCAAGTACAACACACCCAAATCCCATACTTTGATTTTGGTGACATAGCTGATGGCTTGTTCAAACTCCACAGGTTGCTTTGCGGCATCCTGTGTGAGGTTTTTGTACATCATGGCACATCACCAACAAAACACCACCAAAAAAATACTCCATCAACACTGTATACCTTTTCCTCTTCCAACAAATCCTCATATCTGATTTTAAACCCCTGAGTGTATGGGAACAACATACATTATTCTGTGTCAACATGTGTGTGGGCACACCATTGCGTGTTTCACCATCCCCCCGCACACATACATCTGGCAGGAAAGTGTTGAATCCCAAAATCAGCTCACGATGACCCTTGAACAAATCCTTGACACGCTGAATAACACCCGTTGTGTCGATCCTGTGTCACCGGTGTGCCATGAGTGTGTATGTGCCTGATGAACAAACACAACAACAATGGCAACCACCCCAAATCTATTCACACAACAACCATACAATCAAAGAACCATCCACGACCAACCCACCCCCACAAGCATCGTACCGCTGGGCCTTGAAATCCTTCATGATCTCCAAAAAGGTGTCATACACCTGCTTTTGGTTGGCAAATCGTTGCTTCACTTCCCTCAAGTACGATAAAGCATCATTGGTGGTGAGATTGCGTCCATCTGGTTGCTGGGGTGGCGCGACAACAGGCCCATGCCTGCCTGCAACAGGTGCATAGGCTCCGTACACAGGCATTCCTGGGCGTCCTGGCGGCATATACCTGCATAGAAAAACAACAGATGTGAGGATTGAGCAGTGTGAGGGTAAATGGTGCAGGGTGGGGGACTCTCACAACAAGGAATCAGGCTTGAGCTGACATCGGCCAGGCACCATCCCGGTGTGATTGCTGTGTGCGGGCGAGCTGGTGCCTGCCTTCAAACAACGTATCAACACACCCTGCTGGGCGCTTGCTGGGTCCTCCTGGGAGCTCGTCACGCCCTCGCTTCATTTTCTCCTTGGCAGATCACAGACGTGTTGGTTGTTGTGTTGCTCCGGCTGTCGTTCGAATGTTGTGAAAATTGTTGCTGTATGGTTTGTGAAAAGAAATGCGAGTTTTAGTTTATTGTTTGTTTGTTGTGGGTGTGTGGTGGTGTTTTATGGTGTTTTATGGTGTTTGGGTGTTATGGGCAGGACATCGATGTGGCTGCCGCTGTCTGACATTTGATGTGTGCTGTGACAATTACGGTGTGACAATTGCAGTGCGCTGTGACAATTGCAGTGTGGCGGTTAAAAAATACATTGTAAAAAGTTGCAACCTTGCCAACAACCTGCAGCAGTGGAGAGCTGCCCCCACAAAAGAGAGCGTCGGCGGCCCCAAAAGGTGTTTTGCAAACGACAATGCACCCTACCATAAGAAGGGAATCATTCATTACCCACCCTTGCGTTGCCGCCACATAGCGTAATGAAAAAGTGGGGCATATTGTCGTGCACTTTGGGAACCTTGGTAAAAAGCGTCGGAACATTCGACATCACCACGCTGCAATTCCAACCGAATGCAGTGTTTTCAGCATTTTAGTTTGTGTACATTTTCAAATAGGCTAGCTAGACAAAGCTACACTCGGGCTCCCGATTGCCAACCCTATCGACGGGCCAACAAGCAACAAAAACCCTTGATTGCCCCTCGAGTGCACACATCAACGTACGCACGTAGCATCCCATGCTATCCCACCACTGCTGCTGCTTGTTGCACACCTGTTGTACCTGTTGTAACCGCGATGGCCGGATGCGCCGGCACAAGATGCGACCTTCTATTCCTCACGATTCCCCTCGCGCCCACAGTTGACAAAATGGTCTACTCGGAGTACACATGGATCTTTGTGCTGTCCATCCCAATAGCCTTTATGGTTGCCTTTGGCATCGGTGCCAACGACTTGGCCAACTCGTTTGGCTCGTCGGTTGGCACCAAGGCACTCAAGATGTGGCAAGCGGTAATTATTGCGGGAATATGTGAGTTCTTGGGTGCCTTTTTCTTGGGAGCCTCTGTGACGGATACTGTCAAGAGTGGCGTGGTCAACGTGAGCCAGTTTCGACCCGTCCCCGGGTTGTTCTTGTTTGGTTTCTTCGCTGCCATGTGCGCTGCTGCATTTTGGGATAACTTTGGTACGATTGGTTATGAGTGAAAGGGTGTGTCCAGTAGCACATGTGTATGCTGACAACTACTCACCCACTAACAGCGTGCTACCTGGAGTTTCCTGTGTCGACCACCCATACCACCATCGGTGCCATCATGGGTTTCGCCCTGGTGATAAACGGCGGTGATGGTGTTGTCTGGTGGCAGCGTACTGACAGTTTCCCCTACGTGGTATGTTGGGTGTTGCAAGAGCTTGAATAACAACACACTTCCTTCGTTCACAATTTCCCATTCACAGCGTGGTTTCGTCCTCATTGTGTTGTCATGGGTCATTTCGCCTGTTTGCGCATTTATTGCTGTGACCATCGTCTTCCTCTTGCTGCGTTCATTGGTGCTTCGCCGCAAGAACTCGTTCATCCTCTCCTTCTGGGTATGTTATGACTGGTCAATCGATTGTGGCACCATTTTCATTGGGACATTAACACATATTCTCCCTCCCTCAACAGCTCTTGCCTCTCTTTGTCGGCTTTGTGCTTGGTCTGATCACTGGCTTTATCATCCAGGTAGGTTCCAAAAACGGCACCTGGGACAAAATGGGTGATGGTACAGTTGCCTGGATCTCTGCTGCTGTGGCTGGCGGTGCTGCTTTGTTGACCCTGATCATCGTGATGCCCCTGCTGAAGCGCCGTGCCATCGTTGCTGAGGAGAAGCTGCAAAAGCGGTATGGGTAGTGTACGCATTTCTCCTCATTTGATGCAAACATTATAAATTACCTCCATCCATCCCCCTCGCAGCATTGCTGCTCTGCAGGCAGAGCGTGATGCCAAGACAGCCGAGGAGGGTACCACCAAGGGCAAGGATCTCGACTCTGACAGTGACACCCAAAAGGATGGTGTAGATGCCCCCAAGGTACGTGGTGTGCGATGGCAAGTGTACCAGCACATATGCAACCATCACATAACGCCCCCCTTCTCAGGCCATGCCCGCTCTGCAAGGAACCGGGCAATACTCTGATGTGGACCCTGAATTGTTTGCCCGTGCCTGCTACGACATTGATGTTGTCAACGAGCCCGATGCTGTTGACAAGTGGGCTACCAAGATCAAGGAGTCACGCTTTGGCAAGTGGTTTGTGAGCTCCAAGTGGACCAAGTGGATTGCCAAGGGTTTGTTTTATGATGTCCACGATGCTGTCAAGACCGATGAGCGTGTCATTGCTGTGTGGCAAAACGCAGAGACTTTCGACTTTAAGACCGAGCGCCTGTACCGCTACCTACAAGTGTTTTCCGCCTCTGCCATGGCTTTCGCACACGGATCCAACGATGTAGCCAACGCCATGGGTCCCTTTTCCGCTGTCTACTACACCTGGGACACTTCCAGTGTGCCTAGCAGCAAGACACCCGTGCCCGAGTGGATTTTGGCCATTGGTGGTGCCGGTATTGTGTGCGGTTTGGCAATCTACGGCTACCGTATCATGCGTGTGCTCGGTGTCAAGGCTGTCAAGCTGACCAACGCACGTGGCTTTGTGGTTGAGACCTGCACATCCTTGGTGGTGGTCATTGCCTCCCGCTTTGGTCTGCCCGTCTCTACTACTCAAGTGGTTTGCGGTGCTATTGTTTCGATGGGCATATGGGAGGGCAGGAAGGGCGTCAACTGGTGGATCGCTCTCAGGTACGCACAGGATCCCACTTTGATTACGCTCACAAAGTAAATAAAACACACTCACCATCACATCTCACTCAGGATTATCTTTGGCTGGATCATCACCGTGTTTGTAGCCTGCGGTGTGTCTGCCCTCATCACTGCCTTGGGCGTGTTCACCCCCAACAAGCCCATGTCCTTTGACGTCTTCAATGGTACCCAGGTGTCGTATGTTACCACCAACAACCAGCTGCGACAGCTCAACCGCACTGCCACCCAGACTGGCAACACCACCTTGGCGGGCCAAGTGCAAGTACGTGTTGGGTGTTTGTGTGTTGTTGGAGGGGGGGGTGGAAGGGATGCACCACAAGGATAAAACTCACATGTTTTCATCACCACCATCCCTACACAGACGTTGAACAGCACCCTGCAGGCGCAGCGCTCCACCAACGTGCGCTATGCACTCAACGCCACCGTACTGCAGAACGTGACGTTCACTTTGTACAATGGGACATACTTCCCTTGGGTGGTGGTTCCCACAAATGCTTCGGGCTAAGCAGTTGTTGTATGAATGAATTTGAGATGTGCATTGAGATGAGCATGCGTGCTGCTCTTTCTTTTGGCATTATCAGAGAAGAGCAGCAGGCATGAACAGCATCACGAGACATGACCACTGTTGCATTTGTTCAAATCTTGTGAACAAATGCATTGTGCATGCATTGTGTCTTTTCATTGGTTTTCTTTTCCGCATGCCAACAACCACATCTCTCCTTTGTGTTTACTATTTTATGCACCAACATGGGTTGTGTGAATGATAGGCAGAATGCCTCTGTTGAATGTGTATGCACCGTCACACGTGCGTGTAACCTGTATCGAAACATCAAGAGGTTGAATAATAATTAGACATACAACATCACAAAAAATCAGTCCCCTCCAAAATTGCTGTCTTCGTCCTCCCCCACACCCTCCTCTTCCTCCTTGTCCTGCATTTTTGTCAAAAAATCCTTGACCGTGTGCTTCATGTCCCCGTCATCCGCAGTGCACACGTCCCCGTGTCGATTCAGCACCAACGCACACCCCTCTGGCGTGACAAACCGCGAACCCCACGGCACCAAGCCTACAATGTTGTGCTCACACTTTGTGTTGCGGTAGAGCAGGACCGTGGGCAGGTATGAGTCGGGATATTTTGGTATGCAGTCGGTTGACACGATCTTGACAAATTTGGTGGCTGGATACTTGGTTGCGAGCTCACCAAAGCATTGCTCCAGCAGGCCACACTTTTCAACACTGTGTGGTGGCGCCATGTGTTTGGGTGTATATACACAGAATGCACAACCTGCTTATGCATACCTGTCCTTGTACAGCAGCACAACCACCCAAACGTCCTCCCCCGCGTTGGTGACTTGCGCCACAAACTCGTTGCGGCGTATCTCCTGCAATGAGCCAAAGCGTGGCCGCTGGTTGGCTGCATTTCTCAGCTCTTCTATTCGCTTTTGCCTGTGTGTGCACATGTGGTGTCGTTGTTGAGGATGTGTGCATCAAAGAGGACGTGTACTGACCAACAACACACCTGTATTGCTCAAGAAAGCGGTCATCTGCAAAGTCATCCTCCAGCTCCTCGAGCTCCTGTTTCTCTTTTTTGTCTAGCCATTGTGTGTCACGCACCTGTTGAGGTTTGATGTTGGTGGTTGCCACAGGAACAATGTTGCAAGCATCACCACCATCACACCTCTTTCTCCTCCATGTCAAAGGGTGTGAATTTCTTTGGCTTTGCTTTTGGAACATAATTGCCGAGCTTTGTCTGGATATCTTGCCACTGCGTCGTTTCCCCCTCTGGCCCTTTGTAGACGGAATGATAGTCTGCCATGTGGATCTGGATTGTCAACGAGTTGATGTGCAGCAACAATTGTGGGATTATGGTTACAACTATTTACATACAATGCTCGAAGAAGCTCGAGAATGCCCAAAATCACGCTCAAAACTTACGCCCAAAAAATACTGTGTGCCATGTACACATAACACATGCATTGCACAATCACATGAACAGAATCATCATTGGGGCGAGTCATGCATATGAACCTCAAACAGTGCTTCTTCAGGAACCATGGCCTTGCGGGATGCAGGGGCTGATGCATTGTACCGAACCACGCGGTACCCCCCCCCAGGCGCAAGAACAGCCTCCACGCGACATGCATTTTTGGGGTGCATGTTGGGCACCTGTGTGAAAGCCAGGGGGTTGTGGACTTTATTCACAGCCCAGTAATGCCCCAACACAGCACATACCCCATGGGCTGCCCTGTAGATCATGCCACTGTCACATGACCACATGATGGCCTCCCTGTCCTGGCGATGCATAGGGTCAGATGCCCTGCGCTGCAGCTTGGGGGTGGTGTTGCGTCGATCAAGGTGTGCTGCTGCTCCTTGCATGTCTTGCAGTAACCACTGGGGGACGTGTGGGATAAGTATGTGTGTTGTGATAGCAATACAGCAGTGTGTTACACCAATACAACCAATACAACGTACATCGAGATGGTTGGGTGGGGTCGGGTTGCCCATGGAATAGGTATCCTGTGTGTGCATTGATGACTGTGTGTGCAACAGGTATGACATACTCTTTACTACATGTATAATCGCTCAGTATAATCACCCACCTGGCTATGGTGGGAGGAACTGGTGGAAGGTGTCGAAGACAAGTCCCGTTGTTGTCCTGGTTGGGCCACACTATGCCACAGCATCTCTTGGGCGCTGCTGGCACTGCGTAGAAGCACCGATGATGTGGATCTTTGCTGTTCATACAGTGCTGCTCGCTGGCGCACGGTGGGAGCCCAGGGCGGAACCTCGCGGGGCGGAACCTGGCGTTGCGGCCGTGCGCTGGTGAACGGGGTGGAACGCTTTTCCGGTGGGGTAAACTGTCCAGATGGTGGTGCTTGAATGGGAGCAGTGGGGACTCGCACACGTGGGATGTGTTCTTGCTGAGGTTGCTGAGGTGTTGCGTTTGTGGGCTGATGCGGTACTGATGGTTGAGAAGTGGGGACTCCAGTGGGCACTCGCCCACGCGGGATGTGTTGTTGCTGAGGTTGCTGAGGTGTTGCGTTTGTGGGCTGATGCGGTACTGATCGTCGCTGATGCACAACGGACACACAAGGTCGATGCTGCTGCTGGGCGCATGTGATCACGATGTGCTTGCCCGGTGCTGAATGCACATCTGCACCCACGCACGGCAGCAGCCTTGCCCAAAAGGATCGATGTCGTTTCCCTTGCTCACGTCTCATGGAGCAGAACACCTCGATGGCACTGGCGACTAGCTGTAGCTTGTTGTTTGTTTGGTAGTGATGGCAATGGCGGGCTGATACGAGGGTGTGCGAGTGAATTGTCGTGGGACGCACGTTATAACGATTGGATTATCTCCATGTGACACCCTGTTGACAGTTTGTTACTGTATCTCTGTCAATAACACACTGCGATGTTTTGCAATATATTCAGGGGATCATGGGAAAAAAAGTGCAAGGAAAGTATACAATGTTGCCGCCAAGCGGTGAGTTCTCCTTTGAAACTACGGTCGTATAAAGCCGGTGTCTCCAAGTCACCTGCGACTTGCCTCTGTGGCCGTGTGTGCTTTTGGATGGTACGTCGTGTGTCACTGTGTTGCCACCTCACAAACCTTTACCCACAACCCTCCATACCTATGTGTTGATGCTCAAGGTCATCGCCAAGCTCCCGCAACAAACACTGGAGCGGTGTTTGACCACCAGGCAGCCACCACCCCGGTCGCAAGCCCATGATGTGCTCAAACTCACAGCGCGTGCGCAGCGACATCAGCGATCGAGGTGGTGCCACTGTGGACCCTGACGCTACACTGCAGCTGCAGTCATAGGCCTGGTGAGAGCATAGTGAGAGGTGTGATTGTGTGGTATGCATCACTGGTACGCAACACTGTCCTGAATGAGTTGGCATGGACACCCTCATGCCCCCTACACCTGTTGACCATCTTGCACTCCAAGAACAGGGGAAGACGATGGTGCCACAACCAATGGCGAATCAGCCCGTATTACATGTAATGGACGTCTTGCAACGCATAATTGCGTGGATGCAAGGGCAAATACATTGTGTTGTGGTGGCTTGCTCGTGGTCGCTGATGCATCGACCTCAAGTTGCTTTGGACCAGGGGTATTGTGTTGCTGCGTGGATGGTATGCATTGTTGCCATACTGAGGGTTGTAAATTCGAAAGGGTTTGGGAGGGCGCGCTGATCTGCGTGGTGTCAGTGAGGATGGATGTGTTTTCATCTTGACGAACGCTGCTACTGTGATGTGCTGCAGCGTGATATTGTATGATCAGCTTCATCTAGTATCCTAGTCCATGTGACTATTATGAACATGCCATAGTAAAACCGAGCAATAAGGGTGTTCAGAGTGTGGTCAATCATAGGGTGTAGCGCATCATAGGTGTGTGTGTTTTCTTGATACTCACATTACAAAAAGAATACACAACAGCACAAGTCAATCAGCAAGCCTGCGACCTCTCCCCGCAAACGCTCTAAATCCAGGTGCACTTGGATTGGGCACGTTGACTTCCCGCGCTGGCACCACCCCAAACCCACGCTGCAGCAACAACCGCTTACTGTGAGAATAGTAATAATAATAAAAAGAATCATAAAGAAATGGGGTGCCTTTATCACTGCCAACTTCATCACACCACCATCACGTACATAAAGTCTGGAGTGCGGATAATGTCACGCCCTGATCTCCGTGGTTCAATCTCCTTGAGAAAATAATACCTGGGGTGGATGTGTGTTGGATGTGTGTTGGATATGTTATTATTTGTGCAAATAATGAATAATGTTAGATGCACTTGCTGCAAATTTGCTGCACATTTGCTGCACATGTAAACCACATGTAAACCACATTTAACATACATGTGTCCTGCAAGTATTCCTGCCAAGTCTTCAAAAATTCCACCAGCCATGTACCCTGGCGACATGGCCACCTCCACAACCATAAACGCAAATGGGACGTATACAGCCTGGGTTTTGTGTAATGTTCGGTGAATTGATAATACACATGATGTATACATCACTTGATAACACACCACAATAGACACACCTTGACATTGACCAACCCCCATATCTTGACATCAGCAGTGGGATAATACCGTGACCACAAATATATCAACATAAACACAAGCGAGGCACTATAGAATGGCATGGTGAAGACTGGGAGCACCGACAATCCCTGTGCGCAATGGTGTACCAATGGTGATACCATCTGTGTGCATGTGTTGATGATCCCTCAAAAACCCACACTATACGCACACAGACCAAGCATGTCAGTGCACCAATGCAATACATCCACACGTAGTCTGCTGTGTTGGCTGCAAACTGCCCATGCTCCAATTGTGTGCCATACATCACCCTGTTGTATGATGGAGGGAACCGGGATGCGATGTACGCGGTGCACATACCAGCGATACTGGAAACAACACAGCCACCACATACAGCCATAGCAGGCGGAATACAAACTTGGGGCCAAATGTACCCAGAAACAGAAAATTGGTGACCACCCGCCAGATCTGTTGATGTAGATGGATGGTTGTGCATGATGGATGTGCATGCATTCCTCTCAACATGTTCTCTGCTGCTACAAAATACCTGGAGCTGAAAGAGTGCCTTGGACCACGAAAAGTACAGCAATACTGGGTGCAACACACCCAACGTGCATGCTGCTCCAAACACTAAACACGTGGTTGCATGGTATTTTGTCACAACTGGCAGTCCATTATACCACTCAGAAAAGCCCCCGCCCTGTCCAACTTGCTGTACACGGGGGGGCATTACGAACAACAACAGGATTGTTTGATGGTGTTTGATGGAAGGGTGTTGGAAGGAAATGCTGGTGTGTTTTCTGGTGTGTTTTACATATATATACAACTGGATGGACGTCTTATTCTTGGTTGCATTACTTGGTCATCATCAACAACAACATCAAATGATAGCAACATCAAAAATGTGCCCTTGATCACCGCAGGCGGAATGACTCAACCATATGAGACAAGAGTGCCTGCTTGTCTGCATCCCACAAATCACTGCGCGAAGAAGCACAGAGCACATAACATGTCCCCTTGCGCTGTGCAACCACTGCCAAATTCTTGTGCTTGATCTGGTAGCCACTTCTTGTGAGTGTGTCACTGGTAAACGCGAGGTAGGTGTACTTCTGTGTGTGTGTGTGTGTGTGTGTTTGTGTGTGTGTTTGTGTGTGTGTTTGTTGTGTTTTTAATGTAGAAACATGGTATTCATTGATGATAATTGATCAAGTGTCCTGCATGTATTGATCATGCGCAGCATACACAACATGTACTACACAATACACATACCTGTCCATCAATGACCACATCTTCCGACTGTGCATGTGAAACAGCAAATGTGTTATCCAGTACAGCACATCATGCAGCATACATCAAGGATTCCACTCAAATAACACACACACACACACACACACACACACACACACACACACACACACACACACA
>VFQP010000750.1_pt1 | contig 53813 bp, 47 predicted proteins | sample 3512351 | NCBI WGS metagenome assembly VFQP01 (sample SAMN10412372, study PRJNA504923) | tailings metagenome | isolation source: Relicate 1 Philex TSF1 revegetated site | place: Philippines: Tuba, Benguet | collected 2017-08-29 | reverse complement strand
ATGCGGTCGAACGCGAATGGCGGCTGGACGATCCCGCGAAGACCGTGCGCTTCAAGCGCTCCGGCCGCGACCAAGCGCGGATCGACATTCCACCGAAAGCCGATATCCGCCGGCTGCTCGACGCGTTCGGTGCCGCCGAGGTGGCAGCAGGCGCACCGCCATCGCGCGCCTTCATGCTCGTGCGTGTGGCGATCGGTACAGGTATGCGCGCGTCGGAGATACGCGGGCTTCGCGTCGTCGATATGAAGCTGGATCGCACACCCGCACAGATCGAGGTGACGCAGCGCGCCGATCAATGGAAACGGATTGGTTCGCCGAAGTCGCGCAACGGGCGGCGGACGATCCCGATCGGGCCGGAGTTGGCCGCCCTGCTTCGCCGTTGGCTGCCGCTACGCCCAAACTTCGACAGCCCGCTCGTCTTCCCGACCGAGACGGGCGCGGTGATGGATCTCAGCAACTTCGAACACCGCAACTGGCGGCCGACACTCAAGCGTCTCGGCCTTGCCGGCCCGAAGGCCGATCCCGGTTGCCGCAAATGGACATTCCATCTGCTACGGCACATCTATGCGAGTCAGCTGATCGAACTCGGTCTCAATCCCAAGCAGGTCCAGATGCGCCTCGGCCATGGCTCGGTGACCATGACGCTCGACGTCTACGGTCATCTCTGGCGCGACGCCGAACGCGAGCAGCAAGAGGTGGAGGCGTTTGAAGCGAGGATGCGGCTAGCTTATTAAAAGAATTAAATATTAAAAGACTTTCCCTTAAAAGAATAATTATAAGCTATCTGAATTACTCGACGCAACGCTTACAAGAACACATCGACCGAAAATTAAGTCATCTCGAACAATTTTGAATTTTTTCTCGACCGCTGGACCATCACCATAGCGAACAAACACTCTCGTATTACGACCTAAATTCCGGAAAGGATACTCACTTGCCGCAAGAAGAGCCCGCTGAGCCGTCTCCCGCAATTGCTGAATGACTGTTCCATCAAGAATCTGCTCCTGATTTTTGAGGGCATCATCATCCGTAAGAGCCAAAATCTGCTTAGCAGCTTCCTTTGTTCGGTCACCCTCCTTTGCCCTCTCATATACCGCCATCCCGAAAGAGAGCAGCAGTGCGTACAAGGCTCCGAATTTTTCAGCAGCGAAAATCGCGTGTTTACGCATAACGTTAACAGCACGACGAGTTACAGGATACGCCTTCTGCTGTAGCGCACTCTGCGCAATATTCCAAAGCACAACAAAGTCATCTTGAGTGAGATACTCAGACGTCGCGTGAGCTTCAAAGTGATCCAAATACGCTCCACGGTACCTCTCACGGTCATCTCCGCGAGTGTAGTAAGCCAAACTTCTATAAGCTCTGATCAGTGCACCCACCTCAGCACCAGAGATATATCGCTCTACAGCGCAATAGAGGATGCCAATAAAGTCTCCTGGTTGACTAGCTGGGCTGGCATCCCACATATCCATAAGGATTGAAAAAGGCGTTTTCCGGCCATCGTGCGCGGTTTTCGATATAAAATTAATAAGTCTATCTATTTCTTCTTTTAAATTTAGTCGCCATAAGGCGACCAAAATTCGACTAAAAATCAGGTCCGTAAAATCCAACGTCGCCGCAGGCAACCCTGATGACGGCAATAATCGCTTCTCCAATATCAGGTTGACTGTCGAGCGCATTCTAGCTTCGCGCTCCGTCTGATCACGGTCGAGTTCATAAAAAAACAAATTAAAGGCAGGTACTACCGCAGGACTTAGAAATGGCTCTGCACTCTTTAGTTCTATCAACGCGTTCTCGAGTTTTCCTGCGCCCTGATAAATTCGCGCTAAATTATAGCGAGCAGTCCAGATCAGCTCATCATTGTCTTTAAGTTTATGCTCGGGATCACGCCGCTGGATCTCTTCCAGCACAAAGTTATTTATACGTACGACTTCTTGCCCAGCCTGCGGCACCTTAACGTGCAGATATGCTGTTCCGAGGTTTAATTGCGCAGACAGGTAATATGGACGATCTGAATCTACTGAAGCTATTTTGAAGTGCTCTATACACTCAGCATACTTACCAGACGATATACGGGTCATCCCAATGTAGTAGTGAATGCTGCTATCCAGTGCAGGGTCATGCTGCTCTACCAAACAAGCGTTAAGATCCGTAACAGCATTGTCGTAGTCCCTAGTTTGATAACGGCACATCGCGAGCTGGAATCGATTTAGGAAAGGTAGCTTCCCTTCATTCCGAGGGTCATCTAAGAATTCTTGATACTGCCGAATAGCTAGTTCGTATCGTTTGGCCGAATAATTCTCTTCGGCAAGCGTCAAAAGCCCCTTCTTTGCCCTCGACAATCCCTCGATCCAATTTTCAGACAGAGCGGCATCAATGATCTTATTTTTTAGAGAAATTGTCTTTGTAGTGATCTTTGATGATGTGACACCAGCGAGGTAAAGGCGCCCCTTTACCTTATCGTCAAGAGTATCTCCTTTTCCGTATTTGATTGAGACGATCGCGTCTCGGACTTGCGGATCGTTTTCCACAAGAGCACGGATATGATCAATCGGTGATCGATCAAAGTCTGTCAGGTATAGCTTCTGAACAGCATCATCGACCGCGATCATGTCGATATGCTCATTTTGAATGAGCCTGTCTTCAAGTTCCGAGCATAAGTCCCAAGTCATCCGTGGATTGCCGCCGGTCCAGCCATGAATCGCCTTAACGATGTTCTCGTCAAACTGAAGCTCGGCGCGCCCCAAGAAGGCCCTAAACTCTTCTTCAGTAAAATCGTCTAAGTAGATTTTTTCACCAATATTAAAAGGAGAAAGAGCTTTGTCTTTGATGAGATCCGTGGGCTCCGCCACACCAGACAATACATATGTTAGTTTTTTGTATTCTGGGAATGTAACTCTAGCAAAGTACATACTTCTAATTTGTGAAAAAATTTTATCCGAGTAGGTAGAGCTAACAAGAGCGTCGATTTCATCAAGAACAATAATCATTCGTGCTGGAACTACACGCAGCATAGCGCGAAGATGACGGTCGAATTCTGTGTTTGCCTCCAGATCTAGGTCATTTCGCGCTGACGCGATCTCAATAGCTGTTTGGGAAAAAAGATCAGGACGTACTTCACATGCGGTATCGATAACACGACGGAACCATCCCTTTAATGTATCTGAGCGAGTTGACAAATCCAGGTAGAGAACAACATCAGGGCCATTCTCTAACTTTCGCTTCATGTTCAAAAGTAAGTTCGTTTTGCCCATTTGACGCGAAACCAAGACATATCCTGGCCGCCCCATCCCATCGACGATCTGCGCGAGTTGTCGATCGGCGCCTCGTTCCACGTAGAGATCGGGCGGAATAATTGTTTCAGATATGAGCCTCTTCATGCGCATGGGAACACCTCGTCGGCCGCCTTCACCACCAACTCTCCAATACTTGCACCAGGAAAGAACCGCCCCGCCGCCATCCGAAAAAGTGCCTTTATAAAGCGTGGTGAGCCTCTACAGGAATCGATGATGAGAGAACGGTCCTCTGGACTAACTTCGACAGCGAGAGAGGACGCAATTAAATCAACAAGCGCACCACAATCTTCCTTTAGCCAAGCACCGAAATGCACAAACCTCATTCGCTCATGAATCTTGTCAAAATTACCGTTCACATAGGGCAATGGATCGTTGATCGACGAAAACAAAAGAGATATCGGATTCCTCGGCCGCATCTTGCCGAGCTCAATAAACAATGAGTACGTCATGTCGATAAAAGCCCGAAACTCGTCCTCGCGATCAAGAGGCAGCTCTTCAACAAAAAGATAAAATCGTTGCTCACGTGATAACCGACATAAAAGCTCGGCAACCCTTCGAATTAAGTTTGGTAAGTCCTTGACAGGGTGATCCTCCTGACCTCCTAAAATCGATATGAGCGTTGTGGCGATTGCCCTTAATAGATCTACTAATGGATATCCCCGGTAGCTTGCCAAGCTAACGTAAGTATGTGCATGCCCGTGAAAATCAACGAAGCGTTGGATTGCAGCCGTCTTGCCGGTACCCGTGGGTCCGCTTGCCCATACGCTCATCGCAGTGGCGGAAGCGGCTAAGTTCGCATCGTCAGCTCTCTTAAGATACCAAGGCTCAACTAATCGCGAATAAACGTAAAAGAGAACGTCATCGACGCGAGCAGCTGGCTGGGCTGATTTTGTCTTCAAGTCTGAGATAGAATTTTCGTATTCTGTTGTCACTGATCCAGAAATGAGTGTGCACTCGAGGACGAAGTGCCGAAAAATCTTGTATGTTAAATCACCTATATTGTTTGGCTTGCAAATCGATCTGTGATTTTTGTCTGCTAATGTCTCGATCTTAAAGTTTCCGGGAAACGCGCTAGCGCTTCTTGGATCGACGATTTGGTCAAGTGCACCTATGACGTAAATTGTACGAATAACACTCTCTAGTCCAGATCTGGACCACTCGTTACTAAGGGCGTCAAGCACATCAGAATATGGTTGCAATTGAGCGACCTGATGGTGCCCCCAGGAAACCAAGCTAGATACACTAGCTAAGCTCGAACCATTGTGCGGCACGGCATATAACATCAAACCTTTAATACGCGCGTCCAGTCGGCCTAAAGTTAACTCATCTAGCAAATATCGTTTCGCGATGAGCCCGCCCATACTGTGGGTGATTAAAACGATCTCTGAAAAGTCCCTACAATTGTATTTAATATAGGTCTGAAGGCTTCGAGCGAGTTCTTGAATGCGGGCCGATCGCGCCATGAACGGAAGGCGAAACCATGCAGTGCTATATGAAAAGAACTTCGCACTATGATCGCCGAGGGAAGGATCCGCTTTGATAAGTGAATCAAAAATTCCCCATGTTTTCGTGGCACTTCCGGCCAAGCCATGAACAAACAAGAGAAGCTTTTGCGGAGCTACCGCAGACTGTGGGCTGTCATTGGGCATTTATGTTTGCCGTATTAGGTCCGAAGAGTTGAGACTTCGGCCGCATATTCATAATTGTTGTAAAATGGCCATAATATCGCCAATGACGCAAGTTTAAATATCAAATTCGATATCTACCTAATTGAAATTAAAGCAGTTCTAGAGAAAATGAGCACGCCTTTAGGACTTTAGTACAAACGCTTTTCTGCGAATGCTGAGTTTTTTGAATGCATTATTTACATCTTAATATGAAAGCTATCTCTCCTATAAATTCAACACTTTGATCGAGCTAGCCATCCGCAGGAGTCTCACTCCCAACAATATCTATAGGTTATTTGCCGAAACGGCTGAGGCACGACGGGTCGGGCATCACGTCAAAGATCAGCACGCGATAGGTCATCACCGTGCGGGGCTTCCAGGTATTCTCGTAGTCGAAGCCGAGCGCGCCGCCCAGCTTGAGGCTCGCCGGCAGATCGTAGGCGCGGATCGGTCCGCCGGGTGCGGCGAGACCATAGGTCACGCGATGGGCGGCGGGGTCGTATTCGGCGTCGTTCGCCGTCACCTCGAGCCCCACTTTGCGCGCGCATATCGGCGACGGTAAACGGCGGATATCGAGGAAACGCACTCTGTCTTCGCGCAGGAAGCGCTGCGTAAGTTCCGGCTCGTCGGAGAAGACGATCAGATAATCGAGCTTCGCTTCGACCACTGCATCGAGCACCGCCGAGAACGGCACCTGGCTGATCTTATACGGAATTGTGGCAGCCGCGTGGACCAGGGCGAGCGCATAGACGGCGCCCAGCCCCATACGTAGGACTGCGGGCATCGCACGCAAACCGCAAGCCAGCGCCATCGCAATCCACGGGACGACGACGATCGCAGGATGCAATCGGATGAACGGACCGCCCGCGATTCCTTGCAAGGCAAACAACCCGAACGGCACGCAAGCCAGCAGTAACGCCGACCAAAAGGCCGCGCGATCGCGCGAACGGTCGTTCATCACACACCACAGCCCCGCCGAACCCACGAGCAAAGCCGGAATCGCCGCGAACATTCCGCCGAGCAGCTTCACAAAAACCTTCGCGGCTTCGACGACGCCCGCAATTCCGGTGAAGACGGCGACCTGCGTGCCGACGACGCGGCTATGGGACAGCAGATACCAGAGCCACGGCACGAGAACGGCGCTCGCGAGCGCCAACGCCAAGACCACAGCCAGAAACGCGGGACGCGCGATACGTCCCGTCGCGGCGAGATACGCGGCCAAGGCGAACACGCCCGCAAGAAAAAACGGGCCGATGAAATGGAGATAGTTCATCGCCGTCGCCGCCAATGCGAACGCCACCAAGTCGATCGGCCGGCGCGTTCGCGCATAGCGCGACATCGCCGCCGCCACGACCACGCTCATCATTTCGCACAGCGCGTAAGCGCGAACTTGATGCGCGTAGTAGATCGATGCCGGCGACAGAAGGACGATCGCGGCCGCCATGGCCGCCGTCGTGCGATCGACGCGCGCGCGCGCGAATACGAATGTCAATCCGACGGTCGCAATCGACGGCAGCGCCTGAAATATCCGCAAACTCATCAGGCTATCGCCAAAAAGCGAAACGAATGCTTTGAGCAGAATGAAATACAAGGGCGGATGAATATCTGCGCCTAGCGCCGCCAACAACTCGCCGATACTTAATCGCGTCAATCGCCAGGAAAACAGTTCGTCCGCCCAGAGGTCGTTGGCGGTGAGACCATTGAGCCGCAAGACCGCCGCCGCCGCGATAAAACCGGCCAAGCAAAGGCGATCGATATTCGGATTCTGGTCCTTATTCATGCTTCGTCATCCGCAGCAGCAGTTCCGTCGCGACCACGCCGTATTACACGAACGCCAATGCGGACGCCGCTTCGTATAACACTTACCTCAATCCTCCGTCCTTTCGCGCGCACCGGCAGGAAAAGGAGACCACTCTGCGTTTGGACGTTCGGCGCGGATATGCCCGTTGGCGCTTCGGAGCTAACGGCATCGCCGAAGCGGCTTTGCCGAATCGCATATCGGTAGCTACAATCTCATTCGGCATGAGCGGCGTGCGCATATGACTGTGACAGGAAAAACGACGGAAGACCTCGCGCTTTGCGGGTGGCGCGTGCGCAGCGAATGGCCGCTCCCGGAACTCATGGCGTGGCACGGCGCCGACGGCCCAGCCGATATTCTGATCCGACGCGGTGACGTAAGCGCGAATTTCTCCGGCACGGTGCGCCGCACGCCGCTGGTTGAGGTGAACGACCGCAATTGGCTGCGCTTCACCGTCAGGAACGTCGCGGAATATCTGGTGCGCGACGGGAACGAGGTGATCGTCGATACACCGCATCCCGATGATACGCCCGATGTGGGGCTGTTCCTTTTGGGGTCTGTGCTGGGATTCCTGTGCCATCAACGCGGATTGCTGCCCTTGCACGCGAGTTGCGTTGCGCTCGACGGCCGGGTCATCGCTTTCGCCGGCCATTCGGGGAGCGGCAAATCGACGGTGGCGGCGCAATGTCTGGTGTCAGGCGGGCGCCTGCTGTCGGACGACGTGACCGTGGTCGATATGCGGGCGGCGGGCGGGCCGATCGTCTTGCCGACATTTCCGCGTCAGAAATTGTGGCGCGATACGCTCAATGCGCTCGGCCTGGCGCCGGGGCGCCATCTGCGCCGCGCGGTGGATCTGGCGAAGTTCGATCGCCCCGTATCCGATGCGTTCGACGGCGCGCCGGCGCGTCTCGACGCGATCTATCACTTGCACGCCCGCAAGCGCGACGGCGCGCCGCAAACGGCACCGATGAACGGGCTGCAGTCTGTCCGCGCGCTGTACGACAACATCTATCGCCGCACCGCCGCCGGTCTGCTCGGATTTTCCGACAGGGTGTTCCAGGATTGCGCGCTGCTGGCGAACGCCGTGCCGGTTCACGCGTTGGCAATGCCCGAAGGTATCGGCGCCGTCGGCCGCATGGGATCGCACTTCGAACGGATTTTGGCGGCGGGTCCGTGAATCCCGCGCAAGCAAAAACCAATGTGTGGCTCGCGTCCTATCCCAAGTCGGGCAATACTTGGATGCGGATCGCCTTGATCGCGTTGCGCGATGGCGGCGGCGCCGTCGATTTGAACGGTATGATCAATAATATCGGCATTTTGCTGGCGATGCGCCATCGGCTGGACATGGCGCTCGATATCGACTCGTCCGACCTGTCGCCGGACGAAGCATGGCTGCTGCGCCCGAAGGTCCACGGGCTGATCGATACGCAAGGACGCCAAACGACGATCTGGAAGATTCACGATTGCTGGTCGCGCACCGCCGACGGCGCGGCGATGTTTCCCGCCGAGGCGACCGCGGCAACGATCTATCTGGTCCGCGATCCGCGCGACGTCGCCGTTTCCTTCGCCCATCATTTTAAGGTCGATATCGATAAGGCCATTGCGATCATGGCCGACCGCGATTATCGCGTCGCCGCCAAGGCAAGCTCCTTCAATTTCCATTTGCCGCAGTTTTATTCAAGCTGGAGCGGTCATGTTGCGAGCTGGCTGGACGAGTCCGGGCTCGATCCGCTCGTCGTCCGCTACGAGGATATGATCGATGACTTCGCGACGGTACTGCGCCGAACCGTGGATGTGCTCGGCTGGGCGTTCGACGACGCGGCGATCCAAGCCACGGTTTCAGCTACGCGCTTCGACCGATTGCGCGAACAAGAGTCCGCCGGGAACTTTCCCGAAGGGCTGGATGACGGACGGCCCTTTTTCCGCCGAGGGGTCGCCGGGGGATGGCGCGACACGCTGACGCCCGCCCAGGCCGCGCGGATCGAACGCGACCACCGTGAGATGATGCTTCGGCTGGGCTATTTGTAGCCGCAAACGGCGGCGAGCGGATCGCGCTATCCGTTCGAGCCCTCGACCCAGCGGATGAAGCGGCCGTAATGAATGCCGCGTCCGAATATATCGAGCATGTCCGACGCGCGCGCCATTGCGGCGTCCGCATCCGCCGGCCAGTTCTCGGCCACGGCGCGGACACGCGGCAGGTCGATCATCTCGCGCGCGGCGGGCGACGCCTCCAGCCGGTCCAGCTCCGCCATAAAGGCGGGCCGAAGCTGCGTGAGCCTGTGGAACCAATCGCCGTTCTGGTACCCGCGCTTTTGATTCTCCGTCACTTCCGGCGGCAGGCGATCGCGTAGCACCTCGCGGGCGAACGATCGCGGACAGCCGTCCTGTTGCCAAATCCCCGCCGGCAGGGCAAGGCAGAACTCGACTAACCGCCGGTCGCCCAACGGATCGCGCAGATCGCAGCCGCTGACATAGGCGTGTCCCGCCATCCATTGACTATTCGACCAATGCTTCTCGAGATAGGCGAGCCGGAACCGGCGATCGCGATCGCCGCGCGCCGTGTCGATCAATACGGTATCGGTAATCGCGGCGGCATCCACACGCCCGACGAGCGCATCGCTCGCCGAAGCGCGCGCGCGCCAAAAATCCTCGGAGCCGCGCAGCCGGCGCACGAAATTCCGCAGGCGTGCCGGAACCGCGTAGGGCAACAGGTTGCGGCGAATTTGCGGCCAGAGCCGATAGCCATGTCGTTTCAATCCGCGAAGTTGCCGCGCCAGGTCCAGGAAACGCCCTTCCGCGGCGAGATCGGCGAGCAGCGCTTCGCTCTTCCACGAGAGGGTGCAGTTTCCCGCGGTTCCCACCAGCAGGACCGACGCGCCCAGCGCCTTCGCGCGCGCGTAAAGCGGTTCCCACGCGCCGATATTGGTGAAATTCCGAACCGGCACGCCGAATTCCCAAAACATGCGGCTCGGATCGGATTCGCCCTGCGTGATCGCTCCTGATGGCAGAAAATGCGCGTCAATATTCGGATAGAGGGCGGCCGTCGCCTTGGCCAGCGGCGTTTCGTCGTAAAAACCGCGGGGCCGCTTGGCCGGCAAGGCGGCGGGATCGGGATAGGACGTAAGCGTATGCAGGATACGCGGTTGCAGCAGCCGCGCCGCGGTTGCCGCCACCGCACTTGAATCCAGACCGCCCGACATTTGGCAGGCCACCGGCCCGGTCGCCCGCAGGCACGATGCCGTCACGCGCGCCAGCAATTCGCGCGCGGCGAAGACGTAGTCGCGCGGATCGCGATAGACGATCCTGCGGTCGAGATCGGGGCGCCAATAACGGCTTACGGTGTGGGCGCCGTCCTTCCAGACGAGCAAGCCCGCCGGCGGCAACCGGAAAACGCCGCGAAACGGCGTGGCACCGGCAGGGATCGGGCGGCCCAGCAGCAGATGCGCCATCGCCGCTTCATCCACGCGTCGCTCGACACCGGGAAACGCCAGAACCGCCATCGGCCGCGTGGCGAAGCAAAGCCGCTCGCCGTCGCTATGGGCGAAAATCGTGCGCCCGCCCGTGGCGTCCACCGCCAGAACGAGGCGGCGCGAGATATCGTCCCACCAAGCGAAGGCGAAAGCGCCGACGAGCCGCGGACATGCGTCGATGCCCCAACGCGCCAAAGCCGCCATCACGAGCCCGCCATCCCCGAGACGCGCGGCTTCGTCCGAAGCCAAATCCAACGCCGCGATCACCTCGTCGCGATTGTCCAATCGGCCATCGAATACAAAACGCGAGGTGCCGCCGGCAAAGACCGCCGGCAACCGGTCCAGCCGATCTTCTGGCGTGAAGGAACGGGGCGCGTGCACCAGAGCCGCCGAATCGCCCCGCCACAGAGAAGGCTTCCCTCCCCCGCCATAAGTCGTGGCTATGTTACTGAGCCTGTCGCTCTCGCGAAGATCGGCTCGATCCGTCCCCACGAGCCCCGCGAAAAAAGACATAAAGGCTGCGTTCAGCTTCCCGTCGGCGACGGCGAGAACGTACCGTCGCCCGGCGCGACAAGTCCGTTGTTTCGGGTTTGGGCAGCAGGGAGAATCTCAAGATCAGGGGTCTGCCAAGGCAGTTTGGCATTCGCCAACGGATCGCGCCGCGTTTCGGTTTGATTCGTATCACTCATGATCTCGTCGCCCTTGAATGCCTCAAAACTCACGTTCCACAAAAATTGCCGAGACGCACGCCAAGCGCCATCAAGACCGGCAGAACATGACGGCTCTTTTCTAGCACAATCCCGACCAGTGGGGTACATCGTTCGACTTGCGGCCTTAGCGGCAACCGACGGCGGCCAGGCTTGAGATCGCTGGAGCGTTGAGCGATGCTTTTTATGATGATGCCATTGCGCAGGATTTCCCGTCTGATTTCTGGAATTTTCCCGAACACTGATTGATGACCTCAACCGAACGATGAATACGCAAAAAACAACACCAAATCAGACTTATCTGCGGAAAACCCGCATCCTGAGTGCGCCCATCGGCGACGAAATCGTCATGATGAGCGTCGAGAGAGGCCAGTATTACAATCTCAACGCCATAGGCGGGCGTATCTGGAACCTGCTGGAGACGCCGCATAACCTCGATCAGATCGTCGAGGCCCTTGCCGAAATCTACGATGCGCCGGATGAAACGATCCGCACCGAGTCGGCGGCCTTTATCGCCCGGTTGGAGCGCGAAGGCCTGATCGAGGTCGCGGCGATCGACCCGGGCTGATATCGACGATCCGATTGCGGCCGAACCGCGCTACGAAAGTGGCGTCGCCGCCCCGAGATTGTACCAGCAATTTATCGCGAAACGCGATTGCGCGAACCGGTCACCGGGGCAAGAGACCGGACGCACCTCATGCGGCGCCCAGGCGGGAAAAAACAAGACGCTGTCGTTCGACGGTTCGATATCGACGTAGCCGCCCCCCGCCTCAGCTGGACGCAAGGAATGCAGCCGCAACGCGCCGCCCGTAAACGCCCTCGGCTCGGCGTGGAAATAATAGACGCCGGTCAACACACGATCGGATTCACCAATTTCGGCGCCGACGAACGTGTCGATATGCCGCCGGTAGAAATCGCCGTCGCCATGCGCCGCCAACTCGATCGAAAGTTTTCGCGGCGCGAAAAGCGGCATGCCCAACGCCGAGATCGCCCGGGGCAGAAGGGCACCAAACTTCGCCTGCACAACGCCCGTCATTTCGCCGAAGTTCCTTAGAACCCGCGAACGGCGGATTGTCGTGTCGGCGATATTCGCCTTGCCGACCGTCGTACCGGTAAAATCCTCCTCGTGCGCCAGCGCGAAATCCAGCAAACGGCCAACCATATCCGCGCCGAACGCATTCTCGATCAGCAGGTGCGGCGGGATCTTCGAGAACGCGGTGAGAGCGTCGGCGGTCATGATCGGCGGCGGGCCCAAGTTGAACCAAGAAGCGGCAACAGACCTCGCATATCGGCGTCCCGCAGACAATGCACACGCGCGTTGCTCGGCTTTTTCCGGCGGCGGCGCCTTCTACCCCGCCCTATTCTCGTACGATCAAAATTTCTTTAGGATGATCTCCTCGTTCAAGCGGCAGTTCCAAGGAGAGGCGCGGGCATGGTGCGGTCACGGTCGATTGGCCGGAAACTGCGAACGTTCATGGCGGCGGGCCCGCGACGCCAGTGGCTGGTAATCGAAGCGGCGGCGAGTCTGCTTGTCGCGCGAACCGCGCTGCGCGTGATGCCCTTCCAGCGGATGACGCGCGATTTCGGTGAGTTCGTGGCGCCTGCCGGTTCGCGTAACGAACCCCCGGCAACACCGGACATCGTATCGATGCGGGTGATCGAAGATATCCGCTGGTCCGTGCGTGCAACGGCACCGTTCATGCCGTTTCGTGCGCTATGCTTGCAACAGGCGATGGCGGCGCAGTCGATGCTGCGGCGGCGGAAGATCGCGAGCACGATGCATTTCGGCGCCGGCCGGGACGAGTTCGGATCGATGATCGCGCACGCGTGGCTTGAGACCGCCGGCATCGAAATCACCGGATGGCCAATGCCCGCCAATATCGTCGAGATCGGCCGTTTCGTCCGCTAATGCGGCGTGCTCACATAGATCAACGCAAACCATCTCCTGCGCGATGGCGCCCGAGCCGCGATAAGGCTACTACTGTCGCGACGCATCGAACGCAATTCGGATACGCATGGCTCTCTACTTGGTTACTGGCGGCGCTGGGTTCATCGGTTCCCATCTCGTGGACGCGCTACTCGCCGAAGGCCATCGCGTTCGCGTGCTCGACGATCTGTCGACCGGGCGGCGCGTGAACCTGAATTCCCGGGTCGGGTTGATCGTCGGCGATGCCGGCGACGCCGGGATATACGCGAACGCCGCGCAAGATGCCGATGCGATTTTCCATCTTTGCGCGATCACATCGGTTGAGCTGTGCGAGCGCGACCGGGAACGATCGCGGCGCGCCAATCTGGATGCCGCGACACATGCCCTCGCGCTCGCGACGGCGCGCGGAATTCCGGTCGTCTACGCCTCCTCCGCCGCCGTTTATGGCGACGGAAGCGATCGAGCGCTCACGGAAGATGACGAATGCCGGCCGGTGTCGGCTTATGGCATCGACAAACTCGAGACCGAGAGACGGGCGCGCGCAGCCGATGCTGCCAGCGTCGGGTTACGATTCTTCAACGTTTACGGCCCGCGCCAGCGGGCCGGCGATCCATATTCCGGCGTCGTAACGAATTTCTGCGACAATGTTCGGCGTGGCGAACCTTGCGTCGTGTTCGGCGACGGAACGCAAACGCGCGACTTCGTTTATGTCGGCGATGTCGTCGCGGCGTTGCGCTTGTCGCTATCGCTCGCGACGATCGATGCGCCGATCTTCAATGTCGGCAGCGGCGCGCCGACGACCATCCGCGAATTGGCGCTCCGCCTGTCCGCGCTCGGCGGAATCGCGGCGGCGCCAATAATCGCGTCCGAACGCGAAGGTGATATCCGCTATTCGCTCGCCGATATCGGACGACTTCGATCACGCGGCTGGTCGCCGCGCACGACGCTCGACGCCGGTCTAAAAGCGACTTACGAAAATTCCCGGCGCACGTAATCCAGAATCGCGCGCACGCATTCGTCGATTTTGGATTGAACCGTATCGACACTCAGATCGGGATTATCGGGCGCCTCATAGGGCGCGTCGTAGCCCGTCAATCCCGTCAGCTTGCCCGCCCGCGCTTTCGCATACAGCCCTTTTGGATCGCGCGCGGCACATACGGCCGATGTCGCGTTCACATACACTTCGCGGAATGCGTCCTGCGCGGCGGCGCGCGCGGTCGCACGATCGGCGCGATAGGGCGAGACGAACGCCGCAATGCAAAGCGTTCCGGACGCGGCGAATAGCGCCGCCACTTCGCCCGCGCGCCGGATATTCTCCGCCCGATCGCCCGGGGAGAAGCCGAGATCGGCATTGAGACCGTGACGGAGATTGTCGCCGTCCAGCACATAGACGCGCCAACCCAGATCGAACAGCCGCCGCTCTACCGCGCTCGCCAAAGTCGACTTCCCAGCTCCCGGCAGGCCGGTCAGCCAGAGAACGCCACCGCGATGGCCCGCGCGCGCCGCGCGTTCGTCCGGCGTCACCGACGAAGCCGCCATCCCGAGATCAAGGCCTTCGCGCGCACGCCATCGACGATCGACGAAGCCGCGGACCCGAAATCCGGCGACGATCCGCCCTTCGGCGACGAGCACGCCGCGCGCGTTCTTGTCCGCGCACATCAACGCATCGAAATCGATCCGACCTGCGACGACTTCGCCAGGCGCCGAGAACGTGCCCGATGAAACACGCGCCGCGCATTCGGCGGTTCCAAGCCGCGCGCGCAAGGCCGCACCGGCCGGATCGGCGAGCCATAGAATGTCCGACTGCACGGTGTCGACCAACGCAGGCGCGTCTTCGAGCGCGCTTGCCACATCGCCACGCGCGACATAGATCGCGCGATCGACCGCGAAGGCGGCGTTGCCGCCGGCCTCGATCGCCGTTGGCGGCACCCCGAAGCCGCCTGTCTCGATCGACACAACGCGTGCGCGCTCCCCCGAGGGCGAAAACAAAATCTCCATGCCGGTCCGCAACGTTCCGCTTTCGACGCCGCCGAGTAGCACACGGGTCTCGCCATTGCGCAAAACGTCTTGTACCGGCACGCGCAGACCCTTCCGTGCCAGCGGTGCATCGGGTGCAACCGAGACGAGGGCCTCCGCGAGTGCCGGACCTGCGTACCAAGATCTCAGAATCGTCGGCACGAAAAGATTCTCGCCGTCCCGCGCGCCCACGGGGATCGCCGCTTCGATCGTTGCACCCACTTCCCCCAGCGCGACAGTGGCGGCCTTCACGATCGCGTCAAACGCGCCCTGCCCCCAATCGACCAAGTCCATCTTGTTGACGGCCAGCACCCAGCGCGTCACACCAAGAAAAGTCGCCGCGCGCGCGTGGCGGCGGGCGGCGGGCGTAACGCCGGCCGCCGCATCGACGACGAGAATTCCCGCCGCGACGGAAGCGGCCGCCGTTGCGGCGGCGCCGGCGAAGCGCGAGTGCCCCGGCGCGTCGCGGAACAGAACCTCGACGCCGCCGAACGAAGCGCGCGCCCGCGCGGCGCCGATCGTCACCGCTTGATCGCGCTCCGCCTGCAAGGAATCGAGCGCGAAGGACCATTCGAACTCGGCGCCCCGCGCGCGCGCGGCTTGCGCGATTTCGGCCACCCGCGAATCCGGCAAGACGCCAGCAGCGTGTAAAAGCCGGGCGATCAATGTCGACTTGCCATGATCCACGTCGCCGACGACGGCGAAGGAAATTTTGCGCGGCGCCTTCGTCACGTCACATATATCCGCCGGCGCGCAGGCGCTCGAACGCATCCTCGCTCTCGTGATCCATCGCCCGGCCCGCGCGCTCCGGCGTCCGGACCGTCGCGAGTTCGGCGAGAATCGCATCGACATCGGCGGAATCCGAAGCGATCGGCCGCGTGATCGAGCGTTCACCGATCGTGCGATAGCGCTGGCCGCCGCGCGCGAAATAGAGCGAACAAACCGGAATTCCTTCGCGTTTCACGTAGCGCCAGATGTCGCGCTCGGTCCAATCGATAATCGGATGGACGCGGACGTGGCCGCCGGGCGGGCGATCCATCGCGTAATGGCTCCACAGTTCCGGCGGTTGCGTCGCGGGATTCCATGCGCCGGCCGCATCGCGCGGGCTGGCATAAGGCTCTTTCGCGCGCACGGCCTGTTCGTCGGCGCGGATACCCAGTAACAGTCCGGCGAGATCGCGTTCCGCGATGAAATTCCGCAGCCCCAAAGTTTTGCGCTGTGCGGCGCGTGCAGCGGGCGGCAAGCCGGGATCGGTGGCTTCCAACGGCGGACAAGGCACGTTCACACAATCGAGGGCGTAACGGCGGACGAGATCGTCGCGCAGCGCATAGACCTCCGGAAACTCGTCGCCGGTGTCAAGCAATGCGCAGGCGAAAGGCACACGGCCGAGGAACGCCTTGCGCGCGAGCCACATCAAAACGTTCGAATCCTTGCCCACCGACCAAAGCATGGCGATAGGCCGCAAGCGCGCATGCGCCTCGCGCAGCACATGGATGGCGCGCGCCTCCAAAGCGTCGAGATCGCTGTCGTCTTGAATTGCCATTACATGCGTGTTTTCGAACGGACGATGTTGCCGGTCAAGTCCCGACTTGCCAGCGCGATGCGACCGGTCCAAACAGGACGAGAATGACCCGTTCTTCGTCAATTTCCGGTGGCCTGCCCCGCGTCCATCCGGCGTTCGAGTTCCTTTGCACGGCATTGCGTTTCGCGCGCGGCGCCGAAACGGCGGAAGGTTTACGGCGGGGCGCCGCCCCCGTGACGGATTGGGATATTGTCCTGCGCGGAGCCCGCGCACATCGCGTGACCGTAGCACTGCATCGTGCGCTGTTGGCCTTGCCCGACGATGTTCGGCCGCATGCGGCCGCCGAAGCGGCGGCACGCGGACGGCGAAAATTGGCTATCGCGGCGCTGGAGAAGGCTGCGGAGCTTGCTGCATTGAGCACCGATCTCGCATCCGCGGGAATTCGTGCACTCGTTCTCAAAGGCGTGCCGTTATCGCTCGAACTCTACGGCGATATCGACGCGCGCGGCGTCGGCGATATCGATTTTCTCGTCGATCCGGCGGATTTCCGCCGCACCGCCGAACGCCTGCAGGATCACGGCTATCGCCCCGTCCAAGGCGATCTCGATCATTTTCTGGGATTCGGCGGCGGCATGAACCAGCGCGAACTCGTCCTGCGCCACGCGACACGCCCATCCATTGTCGAGATTCAACAACGCTTCACGCTCAACCCCACGCGCCTCGAAACGCGCTTCGATACGTTGTGGCGCAGGCGAAAGATCGGAAGAGTCGGTGAAGCCGAAATCGCCACTCTGCCCGACGAAATGCTTGCGCCGTATTTGTGCGTGCATGGCGCCGATCATTGCTGGGAGCGGCTTATCTGGCTGGAGGACATCGCCCGGCTTGCGCAAGCGCGTGGCGGACCAGCCGAGCTACTGGCACAAGCCGAAGCCCACGGGCTTGGACGTCCGATGGCGCTTGCTTCGACGCTCGGCGCCGAGTGGCTCGGCCTTCAACCGCTGCCGGATCGCCGGGCCGCCAAGGATGCTTGTCGCTTCGTGCGCAATTTCTTCGACGGCGAGTTCGCGTTGTCGCCACCGCCGGAGACCGGATTTCGCGCGTTACGCCGACGCTGGCATCGTCGTCTCTACTTGTTGAATCTCAAAGACGGCTGGCGTGCGCGAATGGACGAAATACGCGCAGTCTTCGCCGATCCGTTCGATTGGAACGGGGCGCAGGTTTCCACGCGCCTGGGCTGGCTCTATTTCGCCATCCGGCCAATTCGGATGACATGGCGCGCCTTGCGCGATCTCGTCCGCTAGAAGCCATAGAATTCGCGCAAGCGAGCCCATGCGGCATCGGGCGAGAACTCGCGCCGGACCGCATTCGATGCGGACAATGCCTGCGACCGCCGAGCCGTCGCGGACGAGCCGGAAAGTCGCGAAATCGCCGCTGCGATTGCATCGGCGTCGCACGGAACCCATTCGGCCACCCCATCGAACTCGCGCAACGTCTCCATCCCGGTACCAGCGCCGAGAACGCAAGGTAAGCCTGTTGCCATCGCCTCGACTGCCGCCAGTCCGAGCGTCTCGATCCGGGACGGCATCAGAAATATATCGCTTGCCGCCAGGATCGCCGGCACATCGTTGCGCGCACCTAAAAACTCGACGCGCTCGGCGATGCCCAATTCGATGACTTGGACACGTTCGTCCGCTTCGGTCGGCCCGGCTCCCGCATGCAGCACTCGGATCGGCAATCCCGCCCGCGATGCTTGCGCCAGCGCTGCGAAAGCAACATCATGCGCCTTGACCGGATCGCAAGCTCCCACGATCGCAACGCAGATTTCGTGGTCGGCAACATCGAACGCGCGACGCGCCGCCGCTCGCGATTCCGGCGAGGCCGGCCGGAACGCATCGACATCCACGCAAAGCGGAACAACCTGCGCCGGATTGCTGAACCTAGAAGCCTCATTCGCTGCGACCCACGGCGATACCGTTGCGGTGTGCACACCGAACACATCGCGCGCCAGTTTTCGCTGGAGCTGCCGACGAAAACGCAACGCGCCCTCGAAGGCGAAATATCCATGGACGGTCCGCACGATCCGCCGCGCACCGGCGAGCCAAGCGGCAGCGGCCAGCCAGAAACTCGCGCGCTCACAATGGATGTGCACAACGTCGAAGCGGTGTGCGCGGAAGTACGCGAGCATCCGAAACGGGAATCCGAGATCACGCGCGAAGCGAAGCGTATGGATCGTGTAGCCGCACGCACGCAATTTGGCAGCATAAGCGCCGACCCCGTCTTCCACGACGGCCAGAATTTCGGCGTTCACGCCATCGGCCGCAGCATAAGGCGCCATTTTCGCGAGCGCCGTTTCCGCCCCCGAATGGCGCAACTCGTTAAGGATATGTAGAACCCGCAAAAATCTGCTCCGGCATCGTCCGGCGAACAGATTACGGCGAAACGCTAGGCGGCGCACGACACATCGGCTAGAGAAGACCCGTGATCGAAGACGAATTCATCGCGATCTATATGTTCATCGCCGTCGGCATGGGCGCCGCCTTGGCAGCCGTCAATCGCTGGCCGGCGGTTCTGGCGATTTTCGTTCTCGGAATCGTCGAATTGCAGCTTGAAACCGACCTGCGCATGGTGGTCTTCGGGTTCCAAGTTTCGCCAAGCGACTTGCTCGCGGCCATGCTGGCGCTCGCCGGGGGTTGGCGCTTTCTTGCGAAACCGGGACACGATGTGTTCGATGTCGCGGCACTGGCGTTTTTGACGATTTGCGTATTGTTCTTCGTGCGCGGCGCCGCGACCTATGGTCTGGAAGCGTCCGCGAACGGCTTCCGGCACTATTTCTATCTATCGTCGGCGATATTCCTGCTGGTGAGTTATCCCTGGCCGGAAAGCGCGTGCGACACGCTGGTGCGATTCGTGTTCGTCGCCGGTGTGGCGCTTACCGGCTTGGCGCTCGTCTTTTGGACGTTCCCGGAATTCGATCTCGCGGCCATACGCCCGACCGCCGCTAGGCTCTACGAAGCGCAACGTGTGCTGCCTGCGAATTGCGCCTTGCTGATGGCGCAAGCGGGGCTGATCGCCTTGACGCTTTGGCTGCGCGGAAGATTGTCGCCCGGCATTCAATTGTCGTGCGTCGTCATCCTGCCGGTGATGCTGTTCCTCTATCATCGCAGCGTGTGGACGACGCTCGCCGTGACCGTTTTAATGCTAACTCTCGTCAATTGGCGCGTCGCATGGCGCGTCCTTTTCCCGGCCGGCGGCGTGGCATTTTTCTTCGCGCTGATTCTTTTCTTCGGCGTCGGCTTCGGGCGGGAAGATTTCTTCGCGGAAATCGGCTCGGCCGTGAGCGAGCCGATTTCCGGTCAAAGCACCTTGGATTGGCGCGTCGAAGGCTGGCAGATCCTGGCGCGGCGCGCGATCGCGCAAGGACCGGTCACCTGGCTGTTCGGATCCGGCTTCGGCGTCGGCTACGAGCGCTATATCGGCAACAGCTTGATCGTCAATTCGCCGCATAATTTCTATATCGAAACCTTCATCATTGGCGGCGCGATCCTGGTCGTGGCTTGGCTGGCGTTGCCGTTGCTCGCCCTTCGCGGCCTCGCGCGCGGCGAGGCCGCCGAAGGCTTGCTCGCCGACCGAAATCTCGCCCTCGCCTGGCTGACGATGATCATCGTCTACGGGATTCCCTACAGCCCCTCGCCCGAACAATCGGTATTGATCGTCATGGCGATCGGCATGGCGCGGCGCGCGGCGATCCCGGTCCGGGCACAGGCGCGCACGGCATGAGTTCCGTCGTTCTCGCCGTGACGTGTCATGGCCGCCCGACGACGACGCTTGCCGCGTTGCGCGCCGCCGCGCGACAGGCTCTTCCCGCCGACGTAAAGCTCACCGCCGTATTGGTCGAGGACGACCCCGCAGCGCCGGTCGGCCGTGACGCGGGCGGCGCATTCTCCGGCATTAAAGTAATCGCCGCCGATGGCACGCAGTGGTGGGGCGGCGCCATCCGCCGCGCGCTCGACGTAGCCGCCGCCGCGCGGCCCAATTTCCTTTTGTGGCTCAACGACGACGTGAAACTCGATCCGGACGCGCTAGCGCGTTTGCTCGCCACATACGAGGATGGCGGCGGCATCGTCGTCGGCGCGGTCCGCGATCCCGCGACGGGCGCGCGCAGCTATGGCGGCCAAATCCGGACATCGCATCCCTTCCGGTTTGCGCCCGTTCCCGTCACCGAACGAGCGGCACCCTGCGACACGTTCCAAGGCAATGTCGTATTGGTGCCATTCGAAGTCCATGAACGGCTCGGCGGCGTCGATCCGGCTTTCGTCGGCGCCCAAGGCGGGGCGGACACCGATTTTGGTTTACGCGCACGCGCGGCCGGCGTGCCGATCCGGCAAGCGCCCGGCACCGTCGGCGAATGCGCGCCGAACAATGCGATCGCGCCTTGGCTCGATGCGCGCGCGACGCTTGGCGAGCGTTGGCGGGCGATCCTGGGCCCACGTGGATATCCGATCGCGGCTTGGTCCGTTTTCGCGCGTCGCCACGGCGGCCGCGTTTGGCCGATATGGCTCGCCGCGACCTATGCTCTGGCGGCCTCGCGCGCGATCTTCGCCGCGCGACTGGCGCACCGCCCCGGCGTCGCGAACGTGGCGCTGCTCGAAGGAACGTTGCCGGCCTATCGCGCGCAACAACTTGCACCGCTCGCCGAGATGGCGGATTTGGATGCGACGATATTTGCGGGCCCCGCGCGCGCGGGCGCGTCCGGGCGCGTGCCTCCGGATGCGTTCGCGTTGCCCGTCCGCTACGGACGAAATCTGTATTGGCCCGGCACGCGAGAACGCATCGCTTGGTCCGCCGGCGCTTGGACGGTCGCACGATCGGGCTACGACGTCGCCACGATGGGGTTCCATCTGCACGATCTCGGCATCTGGCTCGTTATTCTGGCGCGGCTATTGACCGGCCGGCCGCGTATCGCATTGAGCGGCCATTACCAGCTATGGAGCGACGGCGATCCCATCACGAATTTCAAATGCGCTTTACGACGCATCCTCGCGCGCATGGCCGACGCGGTGCTGCCCTATACCGAAGGTGGCGGCGCCGCATGCCGTAAAGCCGGCGTGCCGAAGGATCGGATCTTTGTGATCCGCAATACGATCGACGTCGAACGCACGCGGCGCGCGCTTGCGCAAGTGACATCGACCGACATCCAAGCTTGGCGCGATTCACTGGGTATCGCTGACGCCCCGATCTTCCTGTTCGTCGGCGCGTTCTATCCCGCAAAGCGGATCGATCTTGCGGCGCGCGCGGTCGCAATGCTGCGCGACCAAGGCCGCGACTGCGTTTTCGTGGCGATCGGCGATGGCGGCGAACGCGCGCGGATAGAGGCCGCGTTCCCTCCTGCATCTGGCGTTCGATTTTTACGGGCCGAATTCAACGAGAGTCGTTTGGCCGTCGCCTTTGCCGCCGCCCACGCGGTCGTCGTGCCCGATGCGGTCGGCCTGATCGCCGTTCATGCGTTGAGTTACGGTGTGCCGGTCGTGACCTGCGCCACCGGAACGGCCCATGGTCCGGAAATCGAGTATCTCGCCGATGGCCGCAACGCGTTGATGGCCGACGAATTGACACCCGAATCGTTGGCACTCGCGATGGCCCGATTGCTTGACCAGCCGGAATTGCGCGCACGCCTTGTCGCCGGTGCACGCGCGGATGCCGATACGTTCGATGTTCGCGATTCCGCGCGGCGCTTCGCCGATGGTCTGAAACGGGCGTTGGCATGATCGGCGCGCTCCAAACGCTCTATCGCGCCTTCGTCGATTGGACGACGCCGGAACGCTGGATCGTCGCGCGTTTCCTCGCCGCCGCCGCGCGCGCCGACCTTCCCGCCGGGCCCATCATCGACGTCGCGGCAGGCAACGCGCCCTACGCCAAGGCGCTAGCGAACGCCTTTCCCGGACGGAAGCAATGGCGCCTTGATCTGCATGGCACGGCGCAGCCGCACGCGGCGGCGAACGCGCAAGCCCTGCCGTTGCGCGACGGCTCCGCCGCGGTCGTCTGCATTTTCCATTCGATCCAGCATTTCGCGGAACCCGAACGCGCGCTTGCCGAAGCGCGGCGCGCGCTCGCCCCCGGCGGCTTATTGCTGATCACTTATCCGATTTCGCTGCCCGACACGCGCATGCACGACCTTTGGCGCTGGACGCCCGAGGGCATGGCGCAAGATCTGACGGCGGCCGGATTCGAAAAAATCGAAACGCAGCCGCATGGCGGGCTCGCCTATCGGATCACGTATACGGCCGCGTTGCTGCCGCTCGTCTACCTCGTGCGCAATCGACAAGGCTGGCGCAGCGGCCGGTCGATCGGCGATCTCGCGCGCTTGGCACTCGCCCGCGCGCTTTCGATGCCGTTCGATCTGATGGGCTTTCCCGCGCTGCTGATCGACGCGTGGATCCCTACGCGCGAATTCGCGATCTATGCGGGCGCGACGGCGCGGCGAAAATGACCGAATCGCCGACCATCGTCACGTCGTGGGACGACGGACATCCGTCGGATCTGCGGCTGGCCGAATTGCTGCAACGACATGGGCTACGCGGCACGTTCTTCGCGCCCGGCCGCAACGTCGAAGACCGCCCGACGATGGGCGCGCGCGATCTCAAGCGCTTGGCTGAAATGGGATTCGAAATCGGCGCGCATACGGCGGATCACGTCCGCCTCGACCGGCTCGACGAAGCGACAGCCGCGCGCCAGATCACCGACGGTCGGAAGTTTCTGGAGGACGCGATCGGCGCGCCGGTGCGCGGCTTCGCCTATCCCGGCGGTTGGCCCGGCCGCCATGGCCAAGCACTCGCCGCCCAGCAATTCGACTACGCGCGCACGACACGGATGTTTCGGCTCGATGCGGGAACGGACCCGTTCGCCGTGCCGACGACGATGCAATTTTTTCCGCATGGGTCGGCGCCGCTGCTCCGGAACCTGCTGCGCGGCGGCGATCTCGGCGCGCGATTGGGCCCGGCATTGCGCCGCATCGGCGCCGGCGATCCGGCATCGGCGACGGGCGCGCTAGCCGGTCTCGCCGCGTCGCGCGACGGCGTGTTCCATCTCTGGGGCCATAGCTGGGAGCTGGACGCGCTCGATCTTTGGGGCGCACTCGACCAAGCGCTGGCCGGCCTCGTGCGCACCTGGCCGGAAGCGCGGCACGCTTCGGTCGCGGAGATCGCGCCATGCGCGCGCTGATCGTCCACAATTTCTATCGCCATCGCGGCGGCGAAGACCGCAGCGTCGAAATCGAATGCGCGGCCTTGGCGAAGGCCGGGGTCGATGTCGCCACGCATTTCTCCGATAGCCGCGAATTGTCGGGGACCGATTTCGCCCTCGGTCTCGGGACGGCTTGGTCACGGCGCGCGGGCGCCGATCTGGCCGAAGCGATCGCGCGCGCGCGTCCGGATATCGTGCATTTCCACAATATCTTTCCCCGTCCCTCGCCCGCCGCCCTGCGCGCCGCGAAAGACGCGGGCTGCGCTGTCGTGCGCACGCTGCACAACTACCGGACGCTCTGCGCGAACGGCCTGTTGGCCCGCGACGGCGGACCTTGCGAGGCTTGCGTGGGCAAACCTACGGGCTGGCCCGCGATCGTCCATGCGTGCTATCGCGGCCGGCGCGACGCGACCTTCGCCGTGCTGACGTCCAATCTCGTCCAACGTGCGCAGCGGCGATCCGGCGATCCCGTCGATCACTATATCGCGTTGTCGCAATTCGCCGCGTCGCGCTTCGTTGCAGGCGGATACGACCCCGCACGTCTCGGCGTCGCGCCGCCCATCGTGTTCGATCCGGGCCCGCCGCCGATCACCGGGCGCGAAGGGATTCTTTGGGTTGGCCGCATCAGCCCGGAAAAAGGGCTTCATGTCTTGCTCGACGCGTGGCGCGGACTGGACATCCCGCTGGATATCGTCGGCGACGGTCCGGATGCGGCGCGGCTGCGCGCGCTCGCGCCGCCGAGCTGGCGCTGGCACGGCGAGGTTGATGCCGCGAACGTCGGGGCGAAAATGCGCCGCGCGTCGATCTTGCTGTTTTCGTCGCAGGTCTACGAGAATTTCGCGCTGACCGTCGGCGAAGCGATGGCGCATGGGATGGCGATCGTGGCGAGCGATCGGGGTGCCGCGTCCGAAATGCTCGGCGACGGCGCCGGCCGCTTGGTGCCGCCCGACGATGCCCGGACTTGGCGTGCAACGATCGAGGCGCTGACGCAAAACCCGAGCGAGATTCGCGTCCTGGGACAAAACGCGCGCCGCCGTTTCGAAACGATGTACGCGCCCGAACGCGCCGTCGCCGCGCGGCTTGGCATTTACCGCGACTTGGTCGGCACGGCGCGATGACCAAGCAGTTACCCGTATTGGGCGTGCGGATCGATATGCCGGCTTTCGCGGAAGCCGTCGCGGCGGCGGAGGCGTTCATCCGCTCGGGCGAACGCGGCTACGCGTGCCATATCGACGCGCGCCTGCTGCTTGCCGCGCGCGACGATCGGGCCGTGGCGCAGGCGTTGGCGGGTGCAAGCTTCGCCTTTCCCGACGGCATGCCGTTGGTCTGGTCGGGGCGGATGCGCGGCATCGCAGCCGAGCGCGTCTACGGCCCCGACTTCATGCGCGCGATGCTCGACCGGCCCGGCTTGCGGCACGCGTTGTTCGGCGGCGACGAAACCTCGCTCGCCGCGTTGCGCGCGCAAATCGCCGCGACGCATCCCGGCGCCGAGATCGTGCGGACGCTTGCGCCGCCTTTCGCCGGCTGGTCCGAGGATGAGGCCCGCACGCATATCGCCGAGCTCAACGCGGCGAACGCCGATATCGTTTGGGTCGGGATCGGCGCGCCGCGACAGGAATTATGGATGCGCGAAAACCGGCCGCATCTAAACGCGCCGCTGCTGGTCGGCGTGGGTGCGGCGTTCGATTTTCTGTCGAGCGCCAAGCCGCAAGCGCCGCGCGTCGTGCGGGCGGCGGGATTCGAATGGCTGTTCCGCTTGGCGAGCGAGCCCGCGCGGTTATGGCGGCGCTATCTGACGACCGTGCCGCGCGCGGGCATTCTGCTCGCCTACGAAGTCGCCGTCGCGCGATTGTCGAGCAAACGGCGCAAAGCGTCGCGATAGCCGCGCGCGACCGCTTGCGGCGCGAAACTCCCTTCGACGCGATCAATCGCGCGCCGCGCGAACTCGCCCGCCCGCACGGGATCGGACGCAAGTGCAATCATCGCATCGGCCAGCGCGTCGTGGTCGGTTGCGTCGACCAGCGCGCCGCAAGCGCCGTCCTCCAGCAACCACGGCACGCCGCCCGCATGGATATGACCGATCACGGGCGTGCCCAGCGTCATCGCCTCGGCGACGGCTTGGCCGAATGATTCCTCGCGTGAGGGATGGACAAGCGCCCGCGCGCGCGCGACCGCGCGCAGCACTTCGCCGTGCGGACGGGGACCGATAAAATCGACACCATCGGCGAGCCCTTGCGCGCGCGCCCATTTTTCCGAAATGCCGCCCGGCCCGTGATCGTCACCGAAAACCGTCAGCCGCGCGTCCGGTCGGCGCATCCGGACAAGCGGCATTGCGCGCAAGAGCGTGGCGAGATTCTTAAGCCGTCCGAACCCGGCACCGACGAAGACGAAGGGCGCGTCGGGTGCCTTCGTCGCCACGCGTAGCGCGGACAGATCGGGCACAGGCTGCCCCAATACCGGCGCCGTCAAGCCGCAGCGCCGCAACCGCCTTGCGATAGGCGGCGACACGGCCGCGAGATCGCGAGTGCGCGCGAAACACGCGAACGCCATCGCCAAACGCCCCAATCGATAAAGATCGGGCGAATGGCGCAACACGGCCGGCGCCCAGTCGCAAACGCTAACCAAAGTGGGCACGCGCGAAGCGAGCGCGCCCAGCGCAAACTCGTAACTCCACCATGCGCTGACCGCGTCGACGGGGTCGGCTCGGATCATGTCCGTTATCGCCGCGCGTTCGGCGTGCATGAAATCACGCATGCGGTGGCGCGATCGGTATGGGCCGACCCAAACGCGCAAGCCCGGCCCGTCGAACCGCGTCGGCGTCACGACGGATTCGTCGAGCGTGTAGATCGTCACGTCGTCGCCCAGCGCGCGAAACCCGTCGGCGAGCAGCGGCAGAATCGGCCCGCCCAAGCCCGGCGGCAAATTCGCCGGCGGACGAAGATGCGGCATCAGCAACGAAAGATCGCAAGGCCCGGCGAGCCCGATCCTCATGCACGCACGCAAGCCCGGCCGTAACCTGCGCCAAGCAGCGCCGCCCACAACGCCGCGACCGCCGGAATCTGCACCGAGAAATCGATCGCCGAATGGAGTGCGATCGTTGCGGCCGCACCCAACGCCACGACGGCAATGCGGCTCGCGTGTTTACGCGCGCAAACAGCGACGATCCAGATTTGCGCGGCCAGAAACGCCGTCGCCGCGGGGATCCCGAATTCGAGCGCCAGTTCGAGATAGACGTTATGCGCTTCGGTCCAGGTTTGCGTGATCTCGTGCGTGCGCAGCGTCGCGAAGGCGGCGCCGAAGGAGCCCAGCCCGTATCCGAGCCATGGCCGCGCCTCGATCAACGCGATGGCCGCGCGATAAACGCGCATGCGCGCCTCGAAATTTTCGTCCAACGTGCCTTCACTGCGCCAGCCGAAGACGAAATACAACGCCGCCGCGACGACCGCGACGATCCCAGCCAAGGCCGCGTAGCGCCGTGCAGGCGTCGTATCGACGCGGAACAAGTACCAGACCGCGAACCCGGCGGCGGTCGCCGCGATACCCGCGCGCGATGCGGTCGCGAACAAAGCGGCGAGGCACAACACCAACGCCGCCACATACAGCAGCGCGTCACGACGCAATAGCGCCGACCAAATGCGCGCGCCGTCTTCAAGCCGGCGCGCGAGAGCCGCAGCCGCGCAAAGCGCGCTCAATCCGGCGAAGGTCGCAAAATGGTTGCGGTTCACGAAGGTCGAGGTGAGATAGCCGTGATAGGCCCATTTGTCGTATCCGAGAATGGTCTCGCTGCCCGACACGAAAATCACGAGACCATAAACGGCGTAGACGGCGCCGATAACGGCACACGCGTCGATCAATGCCCGCGCCCGGCGCCCCGACGCGGCGTGCTGCGCCGCGATCCAGAAAACGCCGGCATAGGCCATTAGCCGCAGCACGCGGCTTTCGGCGGCCAAAGGATCGAGACCGATCCGCCCTTCCACGACGCGGCCAAGCGCCTGCGCCGTTTGCGCCCAAAGTGGATGCTGAAGTTCCACCGGCGCGAAGGTCAGCGTCTGGACGAGGCCCCAGAGCAGCGCCGCGCCGAACAGAACGCCCGGCACAGCGAAACGCGAAGCCGGCATGCGCGGCAAATCCTTCTCCCCGCGCAGGGCGACCGGCCATGTGACGCAAAGAATGCCGACGAGCAGCGCCAGCGACGTCCAAGCCCATGCGCGGTTCGAGGCGAACGGCAGCGGTGCGAGCGCGAGGACCAGGCAGAAACAGTGAAAATGAAATCTACGAAGCATACGGATGTCGGATCGCCGGGATTGCGCGCGTGCGGATAAGTATCGCATCATCGCGCGCAATGACAAAACCTTCGCTCGACGCCGCCGCGATGGCCGGACGCCTGCGTCGCGCGTTCGCGGCCAGCCATTTCTCGACGGCGGCGGGGGCGGTCCTTCAAATGGCTTTCGCGGCCGCGCTGGCGCGGCTGTTGGGGCATTCCGAATACGGATTGTTCGCCGCCGCCGCCGGCGCCATGCGGCTGATGTCCTATCTCGCGGATTTCGGAATCGTCACGCTGACGACGCGGCGCGGCCGAACGCTCGGCGACCGCACGCTCGCGGGCCTATTCGCGGGCGGCCTTGCGGGCTCGCTCGTTCTCGCCGCAGCGATTTGGATGCTGGCGCCGATCCTGTGCGCTTGGGCGGGTGCCGATCCGGTCAAGGGTCCGGCGATTTTGCGGGCCTTGGGCTTCGCCCCGGCGATCGCGGCCCTCGGCCAAGTGGCGACGGCACTGCTGCGCCACGATCTGCGTTTCGACGCGTTGGCGGCGCAATCGCTGGGGGCGTTGATCGGCGGCCAAGGTTTGGTCGCGATCCCGCTGGCGTGGATGGGGGCCGGTGCTTGGAGCTTGGTCGCGGGCACGCTGGCCCAAACGGTGATCGGCGCCACGATCGCATTGCGCGCGGGCCCGCATCCCTGGCGCGAAGCGCGCGTTCCCGACGCCGCGATCCGGTCCGAAGCCGCGTGGTTCTGGGCGTTGCGGATTCTCGATAGCGCCGGGTTCCACGCGCTCGCACCGCTTGCACTCGTGTTCGCGGGCGCCGCCCAGACCGGGCTGTGGGATCGCGCGATGGCGTTGTCGATCGTACCGATGGAATTGCTCGCCATCGCCAGCGCTCAGGTCTTGTTCCCGGCCTATGCGCAAGCGAAGGGCGACGCCGAAACCGTCCGGCGGCGCTGGCTGACCGGCCTCGCCGCGATCCTGACGATCCATGGCGCGATCGCTTGTTTGGCGATCATCGAGGGTGCGGCGTTGGTGACCTTGGTCCTCGGCTCGGCCTGGGCCGAAGCGGCAGCATGTTTTTCGGTTCTGGCCGTTTGGGGATTGTTGCGCGGTGCCGGCGTCGCGAATGGCGGGGTCAGCGAAGCGCAAGGCGCACTGGGCGTACGCGCGTTGTTGCAGGGGCTATTCCTCGCGATCGGGGCTGTGGCTCTATTCGTTTTACGGCCCGAAACCGCAGCGGAAATGGCATTGGTCGTTGTTGCGGTCGATGCGCCGCTCCAGATCGCGGGCTTGATCATCGCCGCTCGGGTTACGGGTACCTCTGCGCGCGAGGTCGCCAGCGCCATTATTGGCGCAGCTGCGGCCATAGGTTTCGTGGCGGCGATGATAGTCGCCGGCCGCCATGCGGGCGCGTGGATGGGGGTTCTCGTGGCGGGCATCGGAATTTTTGCGGCACTAAGATTCCATCCTTATCTCCCGTTGCGGACAGCCGCGCGCGACGCTGTTGCGGCGATGTTCGCGATCCGTTAAAATTAACGAAATTCAGGTTTTAGGAGAGTTCGATGCGCGGATTTCGCAATTGGTTGATCGCGGCGGCCTTGGCAGTCGCTTTCTTCGCGATTCCCGACGGCGCTTCCGCGCAGCAGCAACAGCCGGTCCAATTGCCGCCCGCCCTAAACGCGGCAGTTCTCTCCGGAAACCAAGCGGCTATCACTCAAGCCATCAACGTTTTGTCCGCGGGCAACCCGATCCAGGCCGCCAATTTGGCCGCGCTTGTGATCCAGCGCGCGGAGCAATTGCTCGCTACCAATCCGCAAGCTGCGGTCAGCGCCGCCGCCGCCGCCGTACAGGTCGTTTCCACCGCCCCGCCGCAGACTGCGGCGCCAAACCAGACCATGCAGGTCGTCACGATCGCCGCACGGATCATCGTCAATCCGGCGGCGCAGCAAGTGGCGCCGCAAGCGGTCGCCAATATTTCTGTCTCGGCGTCTCAGATCGTGTCGAATCCGGCCGTCTATGCCGCCAGCCCGGCTGCCGCGATCCAAGTCATGGCCAACGCCTATTCGGCGGTCACCAGCAGCGTTGTTGCGGCCAACGTGCCAGCAGCGGCCGTGACAGTCTCGCAAACGCTCAACGCCGCGAGCACAAACCCCGCGCTGAACACGGCCAATGCGGCGAACGCATCGCAAGTCGCCGCCATTCTCGCGGGACAGCAATCTGCTCAGACACAGCAACAGCAGACCGGACAGCAAACCACCCAGCAGAACGTTCCGGTCGAGCAAGCGCAGTCGACCTTCAACGCTAGCCCGTCTTGATCGCAGGACTCTGGAAGCGGCTTACCGGGGCGAGTAATCGCTCTTCGGCGGAAGTTTCACGTAAATATCGAATTCCCGACGGTGAAATCGTTTATGCCGTTGGGGATATCCATGGTCGGCTTGATCTTCTCGAACAAGCCATCGACGCGATCGCGCGGCATATGGCGAAGTTTCCCGCAGCCTTGGAACGACGGATCGTGTTTCTCGGCGACTATATCGATCGCGGGCCGGATAGCGCCGGCACGATCGAGCATCTCCTAACTCATCCGTTCGATGGATTCACGCCAACCTTCCTGCGCGGCAATCACGAGCAAGCCATGCTCGATTTTTTTGATGCAGCCGCACCCGATCCGGCTTGGCTAAACTACGGCGGCGTCGCGGCCTTGACGAGTTATGGAATCGTCGTCGCCGACCGATCCGCCGAGTCGATCCGCGACGACATGCACACGCGCATACCTGCAATGCACCTCAGCTTTCTCCGCCGCACCGAATTCACCAAGCGCGTCGGGGACTATCTCTTCGTTCATGCCGGAATCCGCCCCGGCGTCGAACTCGAACGGCAACGCCCGCAAGATCTCTTGTGGATACGCGAGCCTTTCCTGTCCGAAAATATGACATTTGATCACCGTGTCGTTCACGGCCATACAATCACAGAGCATCCGGATGTCCGGCCCAATCGCATCGGCATCGACACCGGCGCCTACGCATCGGGCGTTCTGACGATCTTGGCGCTTTGGGGCGACAAACTGGATTTTATCCAGACGTAACCATCGGACTAATTTGTGTTTTCTTTCCTTGGATCGATATATATTTCCCTTCGATTCGTAGCGCTCGGAATTAGGGTCACCATGGTTTTGTCTCGACGACTGAAGGGAATGCGCGGTTTGGTGCCGTTCGCCGCGCTGAGCCTCGGCATGGTGATGCTCGCTGGCACGGCGGTCGCGCAGCCGGCTTCGAACTTTACCGACGGTTCGTCGACCTCCGGCACCGATCCGCGCCGCTTGGGCAACACGTCGCGTGTCGCGGGTGAAATTTTGACCGACACCGACCCATCCGCCAGCCCCGATCAGCGGCGCTTGGCCGACGAATATCAACCCAAAGGTATCGAGGCGGGCAGCTTCCTCGTTTATCCCGAAGCGACGACCGAAGCGACCTACTCGGATAACATCTACGCGACGAAGAACAACACCGTTGGCGATTGGGTCAGCAAGAACAAGATCGGATTCCGCGCGCAATCGCGTCTTAACCTGCACAAATTCGATTTCTTCGGCGATATCGAAAAGCTCTTCTATCGCCGCGATACCGCGAACGATCAGGTCAATGGCCGCTTCGGATTCGACGGCCGCTACGATCTTTCCCGCGGCACCGAAATCACCGGCGCCGCCTCCGCCTATTGGCAGCACGAAGATCGCGGCAGCCCGGATGCGACCAGCGGCAGGGATCCGACGCCCGTTACCGGCAATGTCCAGACGATCGGCGGCCGGACGACCGGCGGCGCTTGGATCCATTCCGCCGATGTCTCGCGCCATCAAATGCAGTTCGGTAACGTTCAAACCGGCACGGGCGCCACGACCCTGAATTCGCGCCGCGACCGCAGCGAATACAAGCTCACCGGCCGGACGGCGTACGAGATGTTCCCCGGCTACTACGCGGTCGGTTACGGCACGCTCAACAAACGCGCCTACGAATCGTCGATCAATTTCGGCAACGTGAAGCGCGACAGCGAAGGTTTCGCGGTCTACACGGGTGCGGGCGTCGATATCTCGCAGCTCATTCGCGGCGACTTCCTCGTCGGCTATTTGCGTCAGAATTACGAAAGCCCGGCCTTGCGCGATCCCTCAGGCGTCGCGGTCAAAGTCACGTTGAACTGGACGCCGGACCGCCAGACGTTGATCGTGCCTTCAATCGATCGTGAAGTACTGGAAAGCACGACGACCGCCATTTCGGGCATTATGCGCACCTCGGCGTCGCTGCTCGCCCGCCGCGAACTCCAGCGCAATATCATCGTCACCGGCTACGCGTCGATGTTTAAAGACCAGTATGTCGGCGCCGACGCCCCGTCTTACGGGTTCGAGACGCGCGGCTCGTTGACCTACGCGTTCAACGCCAATGTGTTCACGCAAGGCGAGATCGGCTACCGCAAGCGCAAGGCGGACAGCACGGCCGTCGTGTCCGGCTTCGATCAGACGACCACGATGCTGCGCCTGGGAGTGCGGATGTGACGCGGCGCGGCGTTCCCGCGCGGCTTTGCGCGGCACTGATCGCCGTCGCATTGTTTGCCGCCGCTTGCGCGGGCGGCAGTATGCCGAGCGAGCCCGCGCCGACGCGCCTGACGACCTCGCTCGACGGCTATCTGCTCGAGCCCAGCAATCGCATCCGGGTCATCGTTTTCAACGAGCAGACCTTGTCGGGCGATTTCACGCTCGATCCCAGCGGCAATATCGCCTTTCCGCTGATCGGCAGCGTTCGCGCCGGCGGCGTCACGGCGAAGGTCGTCGCCGAGCGAATCGAAGAAGCCTTAGCGCGCGGCGGCTATCTGCGATCCCCCCAGGTTTCGGTCGAGGTGCAGACCTTTCGCCCGTTCTACGTGCTTGGCGAGGTTCGCCAACCCGGGGAATTTCCGTACACCGTGGGCTTGACCGTGCTCGGCGCGATCGCCAGGGCCGGCGGCTACGATTATCGCGCGCGCCGCGACGGCTTGGTGCTGGTTCGCGAGGTCGATGGCGAACAGCGCGAATACGCGGCGAACGAACGCACCCCGCTGCAACCCGGCGACGTGGTGAAGGTGCTTGAACGCCGCTTCTGAACCCGCTTCGCGCGGGCTCGTCGTCGGCATTGCGATGGCCCTCGCCGATCTCGTGATCCTCCATATCTGCGTGCTGACGGCCGCGGCCGTGCGGCTGTCGCTGCGCGACGTCTTCCCCATCGGCATTTCGCCGCAAATGTTGTTGCAGGTCCTCGTCGCGATGACCGCCATTCCCGTGGCGTACGCGGTCGCCGGACTTTACCCAGCCTACGGGACCACGCCCGTGGAACGATTGCGCACGCGCACGACGATCGTCGTCGCAGGTTTCGCCTTTCTGATCGCGTTCGACTATCTGGCGCAGAATGGGCAATGGTCGCGCGGCTTGCTGCTGGGCACCGCCACGCTCGCCTTGGTCGCCTGTCCGCTTGGGGCCGCGATGACCCGCGCCTTGTTGACGCGCCTGCCCGCCTGGGGAGCGCCAGCGATTCTGTGCGGCACGCCCGAGCGGCGCCGATCTTTCGCGGCGGCGTTGTTGCGCGACCGGGATCTCGGCTGGCGGGCGATCGCCGAATGCGACACGATCGACACCGCCGCGCGCATCGGCGTCGAAAACGCCCTTCTGATCGTGTTGGAAGAAGGCGGCAGCGAAGCGACGAATGAGGAACTCGAAGATCTGCCCTTCGCGCGGATCGTCATCGTTCCTTCGTTCGGCGGCCGGCAGAGCCTCTGGGTTTCCGTGCGCGATATCGGGGGCACGATCGCGCTGGAGACGCCGCGCAACCTTCTCGTCGGCCGGAACCGCGCGATCAAGCGCTGTGCCGATATCGCCCTCACCCTGTTTCTGGCGCCCTTCGCCGCGATTATCGTGACGCTGGCTGCCCTATCCGTACGGCTCGTGTCGCCGGGCCCGACCTTCTACCTGCAAACCCGCGAAGGCGTCGACGGCCGGCCCTTCGCGATGTGGAAGTTGCGCACGATGCGCGAAGGCGCCGATGCCGAGCTCGACAACGTTCTCGCCGATTCACTCGGTGCCCGCGCCGAATGGGACCGGCATATGAAGCTACGCGACGATCCGCGCATCGTGCCGATCGTCGGCTGGTTCCTGCGCCGTTTCAGCATCGACGAATTGCCGCAGTTGTGGAACGTCCTCGCCGGCCAGATGAGTTTGGTCGGCCCGCGCCCACTGCCCGCCTATCACGCCGATCGCCTTCGACCCGAAGCACGGCGTTTGCGCCAGCGCGTGCGGCCGGGCATCACCGGGCTTTGGCAGGTCGCGGGGCGCAGCGACAGCGACATCGAGCGCCAACAATATCTCGACACATACTACGTCCGAAATTGGTCGATTTGGCTCGATATCCACGTGCTGGCCGAAACCGTCCGGACGGTTTTGCTCGCACGCGGCGCGTGGTAGGTTTCCCCGCTTTTTCACGCCCGCCCCGGAGCCGCCGCTGACCAATATCCGCATCAACGAACGCCCGATTTCCGCCGCGCATTTGGAAATCGATTTGCGCCAAATGTTGCGCACCTTGTGGCGCCGACGCTGGCTGATTCTGCTTTGCGGCGCGCTGTTCGCGGGAATCGCTTGGGCGTTCGTCTCGCGAATCGAACCGGTCTACACCGCGACATCGTCGGTCATGCTAGACGCCCGCCGCCAGCGTGTGGTCGATGTGCGCGAAGTCCTGTCGCAGATGGCACCATTGCAGCTTACCATCACCAGCGAAGCGGAAGTGATCCGCTCGCGCGGTCTCGCCGAGCGCGTCGCGGCCAAGCTCGACCTGTTCTCCGATCCGGAGTTTGACGCCACACTACGCCCGCCGGAGGAAACCGCGTTCGCCATCCTGCGCGAGACCGTGAACAAGGCGTTCGCCGCGATATTCCCCCCGCCCGAGCCACCGGCAATCGATCCCGACACGCGCGAAACGCGCCGTCGCGCGGCCGTCGTCAACGCGGTAAGCGGGCGTCTTCAGGCGTCGGCGGTGCCGCAGTCGCTCGTCATCAACATCTCCTTCACGTCGAACGATCCGCGCAAGGCGGCGCGCATCGTCAATGCCATCGCCGAAGCCTATGTGAACGAACAGCTCGAAGCCCGGTTCGACGCGCTGCGCCGGGGATCCGCCTGGCTCAACGACCGGCTCGACACGTTGCGCCAAGCCGTCGTCGCATCCGACAGCGCGGTCGCCGCCTATCGCACCAGCATCGGCATGATCGAAACGCGCGGCGTGCAGATCAACACCCAGCGCCTGCAGGAAGTCGCGAGCCAGGTGATCCTGGTTCAATCGCGTCGCGCGGAACAGGAAGCGCGCGTGGCCCGACTCGAAGCGCTGCTGCGGGAAAACCGCGGCGTGGATGCCGCCGACGAAGTCCTGGATTCGCCGCTCCTCCAGCGCCTGAAGGAGCAGGAATCCCAGCTCGCGCGGGAAAACGCGGAACTTCGCCTGCGCTACGGCGCCAACCACCCGGCGATGACCAAGAGCAACTCCGAGCTCGCCACCGCGCGTACAGCCATCACGACGGAAGTGCGCAAGCAGGCGCAGACGATGCGCAGCGAATTGACCGTGCTGCGCGAGCGCGAGGCGAGCCTTTCCCGGCAGAGCCGCGACCTCGAAGGCCAGGTCCTGCGCCAAGCCGGTTCGGAAGTGCGTCTGCGCGAGCTGGAGCGCGAGGCCCAGGCGAACCGCACGCTTTACGAATCCTTCCTCGCGCGCTTCAAGGAAACCGGCGAGCAGGAAAACATCCAGCAATCGGACTCGCGGATCATTTCGCAAGCGCGCGAACCGCGCGCGCCCTCGGCGCCGCGAAAGGGCCTGATCCTGGCCGGCGCGCTGCTCGCCGGGCTCGCCATCGGCGTCGCGCTGGCGCTGGTCATCGAACGCTTCGACGACGCGTTCCGCACCCGCGACGAGCTGGAATCGGCCGCCGGCTATCCGGTCGTCGGCATGATCCCCGCGATCGCGACGATGCCCGGGCGCAACGTCAACAATCATATCGTCGACAAGCCGGGCTCGGGTTACGCCGAAGCCTTCCGCATCGCTTGGTTCAGCCTGCGCAACGCCACGAAAGGGCGGGAGATCGGCGTGGTCCTCGTGACGTCGTCGGTGCCCGAGGAGGGCAAAAGCCTCACTTCACTCAGCCTTGCGCGCACGGCGGCGGGCTTGTCAAAACGCACGTTGCTGATCGACGCCGATCTTCGCCGTTCGACGGTCGCGCGCATGCTCGGCGTGGCGCCGCAATCGGGATTGACCGACGTGATCGCCGGCGCTGTTCCCCTCGCCGAAGCGATCGTCAGGGATCCGCGCACGGATGTGGACGTGCTGGTCGCGCGCGGAACCGCGGGCAACGACGCCGAGATCCCCAACGGCGCCGACGCACTCGCACAAATCGTGGCGGAAGCCAAGGCGATCTACGACGTCGTGATCCTCGACTGTCCGCCGACGATGCCCGTCGCCGACGCCCAGGTCGTGGCCCCGCTGGCAGACGCGGCGCTGTTCTGCGTGCGCTGGAATTCGACGCCGCGGGCCGCCGTGATCGACTCCCTGCGCACCCTCGCCGCCGCCGGAGCGCCGATCGCTGGCATTCTGCTTACACGTGTCAACGTGCGTAAGCACGCCGCCTATGGCTACGGCGACGTCGGCCACTATTACGGCAAGTATCGTGGCTATTACGGCAAATAGACGGGACAGAAGCGGCGTCGCGATTTCGCTCCTGCTCGGCGCGGCGCTGATCGCCGGTGCGGGCTGGCGCTTGCCCGGGGAGATCGAGCGACACGTTTGGGTCGCCGATGTGGATCGGGCCGCCAACGGCCTGCCCACACCACCGGAAGCGCTGCAACGCGCGGCGATCGAACTGGAGCATATCGGCAACGGCGACGCAGTCTCACGTGCCTCGGCCGATTCGTCGCGCGCGTGGATGCTGCTCGCCGCCAACCCAAGCCAAACCGCCTTTCAGCGCTCGAATCTCGAAGCGACGCGGCGCACTGCCATCCGCGCGCTGACTCAAGCGCCCGGCGATTCCTTCGCTTGGTACCGCCTTGCGGCGGCGTCGGCGAATACCGGCCGGCTCGACGACGCGGCGCGCGCGGTCGCGATGTCGATCCGCACCGGGCCTTTCGACTTCGCGATCATGCCGCTGCGCTCGCGCGCGGCGCTGTTCCTGTGGCCGCATGCCGACGCGACGGACCGCGCCGCGATCGGCGTCCAGGTTTTACGGCATTGGCAGTGGGAACCGGGCGGCATCGCCGAAATCGCGTATTTCGCCGGCATGGTTCCCGTCGCGTTGGCGGCGGCCGAGCCCTATCCCGAAGTCCGGCGCGATATTGAGCGCATCGTGCCGCTGTTGCGCGAGAAATATGGCGAGCCGAAACTCAATCGCTGACGCGCGTCAGCCGTCCCTCGGCGAGGCGATAGGCGGCGCGCGGTGCTAGATCGGGAATTTCCCGATGCGCGATCACCAGGATCGTCGTTGTCGTGAGCAGACTGCGCAAGCCGGCCGCCACTTTCGCCGCCGTCGCGGGATCGAGCGGCGCGAATGTCTCGTCCAAAATCAGGAAATCGGGCCGGCGCAGCAACGCCGCTGCAAGGCAGAGACGCTGACGTTCCCCCGCCGATAGACGCGCCCCCCGCTCGCCCACGCGCGTCTCCAGCCCTTGCGGCAGCGTCCAAACGAAATCGGCGGCGGCAAGGCCGATCGCGCGGCGCAACGCTGCGTCGTCCGCGTGGGCATCGGCCAGCATCAGATTGGCGCGGATCGTATCGTCGAACAGGAACGCGTCCTGCATGACGTAGCCCACGCGCCGGCGCCACGCCGGACGGCCTTCGTCGCCCACCGTCACGCCGTCGACCGAAATCGTGCCGCGCGTCGGCGCGCGAAGCCCCGCAAGAACATCCGCAAAGGTCGATTTTCCCGCCCCCGACGGGCCGGTGAGCAGGGTGATTACACCAGCCGGCAGTTCGGCCGCGACATCGGCGAAGACGGTCGATTGCCCGTGATCGAAGGCAAGATCGTTCAACACGATCCCATTCGCGAGCGGGTTTGGCGTCCTTGCGACGGACGGCGCGACAGCGGCCGTTGGTGCTGCGCGCGCGAGATCGTTCAACGCCTCGTAGGCCGGCGCGTTGTGGATCGCCGTTCGCCAGTTTTCGCGCACGCGGACTGTCGCGGCCACAAGGCGCGCGGTGACGCCGGCCAGGACCAGCGCTTGCGCGAGCGGCACATCGCGCAGCAACACCGCGTAAACCAGCAGACCGCCGACCGCCGCAGCCGACAAGCCGATACCGGCCACGCGCGCTGCTCCCATCGAAGCCGCGTGATTGGCCAATATCGCACTGACGTGGCGTGCATACCGGGCAAAGGCGGCGGCGCGCGCGGATTCCGCGCCGAACATCTTTATCGTTCGCAATCCGGCGGAATCGTCCGCCAAACTCGTGGCGAGCGCGCGCATCGCCTCCCCCAAAGCGGCGCCCGCCGAACGGACGCGCCGGTCGAGCGCGCACGTGAGCGGAACCAGAACCGCCGCAACCGCCGTGATCAGCAGCGTCGTTTCGAAGGAAAGGACGAGCGCCACCGCTAGCAATATCCCGGCCTGTATCGCTTGGGCCGCGACGCCCAGTAAGGCATCAACGCCGGCGGCGCAACGCATCGCGTCCGCAGTCAATGTCTGGACGATTCGTGCAGTATTTTCCTTCGGCCGGCCGTCCGGATCGGCGGCCAGCAACGCGCGATGGGCCTCCAACCGCAAGCGATCGGTGAAGTCGGTCCGCAAACGGTTCGCCGCGAGAACTCGCCAGCGAACGAGCAGCGAAGCCGCCGCCATGAAAACGATATAAAAGCAAAGCGCGGCCGCCAACGGCGCAAAGGAAACCTCGCCGCCGTCGAGCAATCCGAACGCGCCAAGCAATTTGGCCAACGCCAGAAACCCGGCACCTTCGGCGATCGAGGTCGCGGCACCGAGCGCCAAGACGCCCGCGATACGCGCACCCGAGAAGCCGATCAATGCCCGCGCTTGGGCGATAACGCCGGAATCCATACGCGATATTCCAAGTTCCGAGCGCATCAGGCGCGCGCGACGATCAGTACCATATGTCCGTACCAAACGCGCGGCAGCAATGCCGCGAGCATGCGACCCACCGGATTGAGGCGCGGCGCATGGCTGCCGTCGTAATGGCCGACCAGTTTTCCGAAAATCTGATACAGACGATCGTCGCCATAAAGAACGCGCACCGTCTCGACCGAGAAACCAAAACGCCGGGCAAGCTCCATGAGCTGCGTTACCGTAAAGCGGTACTCGTAGAAGAACTTTCCGGTTTCCGGCGAAAATCCATATTTCACCGGCAGCCCGTTCCAACGTTCGCGATCGATCCGCGCTATCGCCTCGCGCTGAGCGGCGGCGGAAAATCCGGTCGGCCGTTTACCGAGCCAGCGGCGCAGCGTCGTACTCGAATAGGCGCGGTGCAGGATAGCGTCTTTCATCCGCTCAACGGCGAAAGACACGTTCGCATGCGGTACGGTCAACAGTAACACGCCGCCCGGCTTGATGACGCGCCGCATTTCAGCCATCACGATTTCGGGTCCGTGAATCAAATGTTCGATTACGCCCAACGACAAAATCGCGTCAAAGCCGCCATCGGCATAAGGCATATCCTCGACGTCGCCGTGGTCGAAAGGAATGTTCGGCCAAGCCGCGCGAAAGCGATCAACATCGGCACGATTAAGCTCGATCCCCGTCGCGTCGTATCCAAGCTCGTGAAGCGCTTTGATCCAGCGCCCCGATCCCGCCCCCGCTTCCAACACTTTGCCGCCCGGCGGCACATGCGCGCGCAGAATCGGCATTAGCGGATCGTCGGCGCAGGACGCGATCAATGCCGCCAAATCGCGTTCGGAAAAGTCGAATAGAACCGTCGATGGCGCGTGACCGGAAGACATTTTCCAATAAGCTTCTAGATTGGCTAATCTGAGTTTTCAAATCCAACCGAAGGAGAAGCTACCGCATCGCGGTGCCGAGTTCGAGTAGTGTACTTTGTCCGAAAATAGTCGCAGCGAGATCGGTCGCGGGCAATTTTGAAGACAAACGCCCAACCAATTCATTGTAAGTCAACTAGGGAACTAACGTTGTTCCCAAACTCTTGTATGATCAGAGAATAGAGCAACAACAATTGGGCCTTGATAGATCAGGTCATATCGAGGGACTCTCAGTTCTACGGAATGATTGCTGAACCAATAGGCCAACAGCACTGAGATCGAACTTCCGTCGTCAGAATAATTGGGACGTTCTGAGGTGGCTGCTAACCGCGACTTCGACGCATTCAGGCTTTCTCGGACTTTTCCACTTCAATAGACTGTTTTCCGACGACATGTTTTCGCTCTCGGAAAGCCAGCCGTCGATTGGAGTGTTTTCAGCAATGTCCAAGTATCCGAATTCGAGGCCTGAGACCTCGCCCGTCCTACCGGACGATAAGCCACCTCAGAATTTGACCATCGATCCGCTGGAATGTCTTCCGTTCGCCCCACCAGAATTGAAAAGCCCGATGGCGGCGCTTGCGACGCGCATGACTAGGCCGGAAACCCTAGCACTGATCGACTGTCGGATCGCGAAGCGGTGCGCGGATCTCGATAAGCTCTGACACCCGAAGTTCGGGCGCTGTTTCATGCGATCCATCGCTAGGTCAAGGACAACAGCTTCGAAAGTTCGATACTTTCGCGCAGGCGGCTCGGCCGCCGCGGGCCCCAATCGGAATTTCCGCGTGACCGGCGAACCAGTAGGCACCCAAATCGCACTACGTGGGACGTTCGCTCCTGGCTTGCCGAGCCCCCCGACCGCGCTGTGGCGGAATTGATGACCCCTTTGCTGACCCTCCGCCGCTTTGAAGCCTTGGCGCACGGCGTACTTGGCCGGCCCCTCGACACAGTCGTGATTGTCGCCGCTGGCGCCATCGTTTTCGGCACAATAACAATCGGTTCGCCGAACGACACGGCGTTCAACGCGGCGATCATTCCTGGCCTGATCGTCGCCTTGGCGATCGCAGCACGCGTCGGCCGCGAGACCGCGCAGCGCCGACGGAGTGAAAGGTCCTTCGGCAAGTCGGCGATCGCGAGGTTGCGCTTCTTGTATCTTGGCTGCACCGCGCTCGCGGCGATCATGACCGTTCTCGTCGTCATGGCGCCGACGTTGAATCGCCTTCTTGAAGTTCTTGGCTTCTAGCGCGGGGCGCCCGAAACGCCCCCTGACATACGCTGAATACCTTCGAGCTGTTGCCCATCGCTGCTGGTTGGCAGCGCCTGGGACGCCCCGGCCCTGCCCGAAGAAGGGGGTGGCTATCGCCACGGTTTCCGATTCACGGCCGGATGCTCGTGATCTTAAGTCCCATGCCCCCATGATGCGTGCGCGCCTCGGCGCCCGGCGAAGCTGGCGCGCCGGGGCGCGTAACCAATAGGCGGCCGCGACAGCGGCCGCACGCTCCCCCTCGTCGGGCCCCAGCGGGCCCGACGAGGGGTGCAATTAGCCGTCGCACCAAAACTGCGACGGGAAAGGGGCAGAAAATGGCTAGGAATGACGATAAAATCGAATGGGACAAGCTCAAGCAGGGGCATTTAGAAGGCGAGCAAGCCGATGAGTTTGGACTGTTTTCTCGCGGTCGAGCGGCACCTGGAATGGTCGCTATTCCATCAGTGGCCAGCTTCCGGCCACGCCAAATTGCGAAGGTTTCTGTTAATCCGGAACTCCACACCCGTCTCCGCGCGCTGAAATTTGGCTCCACCGCCAACGTTGGGTACTCGCCATTTCACCTCCATGTCGCCCGCGTTTCGCGTGCGGCACTCCCAAAAATTCCCGCAAGCGTCCGTCGCGGGACACACGTCATCATCTCGCCGAAAAAGCAGGATGTTCGGCGGGTCATCGAGCTTGGCGCTACGAGAAATTGGCGCTGCCGCGCCTATACCCTCCCGCAAAACCATCCGTTTTTGAAAACGCCGGAAGGCGCCGCCATGGCGCATTCGCTTTCATTTTTCGAACGCGCAAGCCGACTGCATGGAAAATCAGAGGCCCAGAGCATCCGGGAGGCGAAGGCATTTCAAGTTTACATCGAACGTGCACGGGCCGACGAAGACACCCGAAAGGAAGAAGTCGAGCATGACAAGCGCGGACCGACTTCGTTCGGAAATCTCGGACAGACGCTGGACCTGCGGCTGTCATTTTGGGACGCAATCGACAGGATGGAGAAGCGTGCCGACGCCATTCTGCAGTTTCGGCTCGATGCCGAGTTGCCTTATTGGATTTCTCCCGAGGATCGCCGGGAAATCGTCGAACGCTTTGTAAAAATCTTCGAAGAAAATGGACTCGGGTACTGGGCAGCCGTCCACCTTCCAGATGTCGAGGGTGGATCAGATCCCCGTAACATTCATCTTCACATCATCTGGTTTGACCGCCCGGTCAAAAGATTCGGGACGGTCGACATCCCCTTCCCTGAATTCGAAGAAAAGAAAGCGAGAGAGTGCCGAGGCGCCGACTGGATAGCGCTTCTCCGCCGTCGATACGCCGACATCGCAAACGACGTAATTTTGAAAGTTGCCGAGCGAGATAAGCAGCTGCCTATACGACTACTGCATCCCGGCACTTACGAATCTATCGGAATCTTCGTAACTCCTCAGGCGCATGAGGGTCCTGCGCGAACGGCCCTGCGGCGAGCCGGCAAGCCGACGCGCGTGACGCAGCGCAATCTCTCCGTCGAGCGCCTCGATCAGGATATCCGTGCCGCTGCAGCGATGCGGAAAATCGACGACATGATTGCACTGCATGCGAGATGGTCGACCGACATTCTCGCCTTACAGGCCCTTAAGAATGTGCAGCCTTATCACTCGGCACATGTTGCCTGCAATTTTGCGTCTAACGGCCTGAACGACGCGCATATTCTTATTTTTAACTCGAAGCGAGCTGCCTCTGAATGGGAGAAGCGGTCTTCCGGCAGCACATCGCGGCATCGCATGATCCTTCTTGATCGACTTGAGCGGGAGGCTGCAGAACTCAGCCTCTGGGCAAGCGATCAAACCCATCGGCACGCAAACATCGCGGGCCACATTACTGAGCTGACAGAAATTGCGCGGGCCGAAGAAATCCGTCGAAATACACCGCTCATACGTCCGAGCCGTCCATCCGCGCCAAGCCGAGAAATTCCGACTCGTATCATCAACCCGCGCACCACGGTCCGCGCGCCAGCAGGCGGCATATATTCGATATCGGCGCCGGTTGATGTCGCTTCGAAATTGCCGGAGGGTCTGTTCAAGCTTCTGGTTGCTGCCGTGACGGCGAGCGACGCGAATACGCGCGAGCAGTTTCATATGCGCGTACGCGCAATCAGCGAGACCGAACGGCGGGATTTTCTTCGAACGATGCAGGCAAATCCGGTACCTGCGACCATGGACAAGACGGCCCGTTTGATCTTTGACGCGGCGATGAGGCTGCTCGCCGAGACCCTTTCCGCCAAACTCGAAACGACGACGCTGCCCAAGAGGCGATCGCAGGACGACCCCGGCCGGTAACCGGGATCGTCCCACGTCCTTTCCGCGTTATGGGCCCTATTCGCCGGCTGGTTCGCGATCAATGATCGCGATCAGTCGAGCCGGCCCGATCCGCTTGGCGATCGCATTTCCGGCGACATTGAGTATGTCGTCGAAGGTAAAAAGTTCGTTGTTAGGCCAGCGTTGCTTGAACGCCTTGTAGGCCATGGCGCCCGCCGCCACGTACTTCGCCTCCATAATGCCCTTCGCCTTCTTGTGCAGGTCCGCAGCACGATACAGTTCCGCACGAGCGTCGTTGAGCCGCTTGCTCGCCCTCTCGAGACGACGCTCGTCACGATCTTCATCGGGCTCATGTTCGGCGGACGGCCCGCCGGACTTCTTTGTTCCCAGCGTTAGGGTTTCGGACATCGACGGATCCGCCGCCGGCTCATTCGGCGAGACCAATTCGGCAGCCGACGGCGCCGGCGTGCCAGTCTGAGTCCTCAGCGTCTCGGTCGTCGCAGCCCCCGAGATCGACGCCTCGGGGGGCATCGCTGGCCTCGTCGAAGCGCTCGTTTCGCTGGCATCGGCTTGGGTAGCTTTCTTCGTACGCGTCATCGTGACCTCCTGGTTGGAAGATGACGTCACGATGATTGGGGCACCCCCCTTAACAACGGCTGCTCCGAGAAATTTGCTACCCGCTATTCGCCCCAAGGTACCCAGACGGCGCCCGTAGTGCGTTTCCATCGTTCGGCGGGGCGCTAGCACAGGTCCCTTAAAATCGTCGAACAGCCCGGCTCTGCTACCTGCAATTCCGACCGGCCCGGCAACGCCGGATCGCTGTCAAAACCTGGATGCGAGCACCCCTATTAGGCAGCCGCCCGACCATCCCGGGAGGGGCCACAAGAGACCCAGTTCCAAACGGCAGACACCAAGACATCGACCAGCGGCCTCGAACCCAAAGTTCCCGCGATTTCCATGCCGGTACGCTGCAGCCGAAAAACCCCGAAAGTTAGCGCAAGTGGCATCATCCGATAATCACCTGAAAACAATGAATATTTTGATTTAATCTCGAGACACTCAAATCGACTGAGTTGGGCGAACGGTCGAACTTAAGTCCCCGGCCTGATGATTTGGTCATGGTTCGCATCCGTCGCACCAGGCCCGCGTCGAGCTATCGCCCGCGCCCCCTAAAGGGGTCGCGGCGATCGACGACGCCCTCCTCCAGCCGGTGGGGGGCCGTCGGATGACGATCTATCGGCGGACCTGGCGCAATCGTCATGGTGATACCAAGCGGGCTTGGCTTGTCGAGGTCATGATCGACGGCATGCGGCGCCGTAAGCAATTCGCCACCCTTCCTGAGGCAGTTGCAGGTGAGGCGAGTCTCAAGACACCCGGAACGGAAAGGGCGGTACATCAGATCAGAAACTTCGAGCAGCTCTGCGCAGCGCATATTGCTGAACTGACTTGCTTAGGGAGAGAACGCTCGACCATCGAATCTTACGAAGGTCAATTGAGGCGCCACATACGGCCGCTTTTCGTAAATACACCAATTGAAGCCATCGACCGCGGTCGAGCGCTGCACACCATGAACAAGCTCACCACGACGCTATCACCAAAATATGCTCACGTGACGTTCTCCGCATTTCGTCGCGTGATGCATTTCGCGCACGATACGGGGATCATCGCCACAAATCCCGTGGCAGGACTCCGATTCCGAATGGCAAGTGACAAAAGGATTAGCGCACCGTCTCAGAAGCTACTTATCCCATCAAAGACCGATATCAAGAATTTGATTGATCGGATCGAATGGGGAGACGGTAAGCTGCGTTCTCTGATTACTCGCGCCGATATTGTGGCGGTGTTGGGATTGTATGCGGGACTTCGACCGAGCGAAACGCGCGGCCTCCGGTGCTGCGACGTAATCCAGATTCACGATGCGTCTTACGTGCGCATCGCGCAACGCGCCGACAATTACGGGGAAATCGGGCCGGTAAAAACCGACGCGGCACTTCGTGAGGTACCGATAGCCCGACGAGCGTTTATACTGATGTCGATATTCAATCCGAATGTTAACACCGACTGCAAAGACCTTTTGCTGCCCGGCACAGATGCCAAGAGCCCGTTCGACTACTCGAACTTCGTAAGCAGGGAGTGGAATCGCTACTTGGCTGGCGGATCCGATCAAAACTCGGAAGCGCCAAAGATCACACTGCATGCGCTTCGACACTGCTACGCATCCCTACAGATCGAACAAGGCATTAACCCCAAAACGCTACAACAACGGATGGGACACTCCTCCATCCAAGTCACTTACGATATCTATGGCCATCTTTGGAAAAACCATGCGCGCGATGCCGAAGACGCTGAGGCGCACGATGCGAAGCTTCATAGAATCCAACAAGGCGAGGACTGAGCGATGAGACGCTATTGCTCTCGTACAGCGCGAATGATGAGAGATGAACGAAAATTCTGAGCTAGTCGCCCGAAAGCATTCGGCGCAACTCCTCGCCTACGCCCGTCACAGGACTTGAGCTAGGGTGCGAGTATGGGCCGAGCAGCGGCTTGCGCATTCCGACATCGATCAACAGTCGTGCTTGTAGCACTGCAGCCGTCAATGCATCGATGACAGGTATCGGCAGCCGATCCTGGACATCTTGCGCGAGGCCGACCAAAGCGCCGCCACCAAGTATCAAACCATCGGCGCCGGTTCGTTCGATGATCTCCGCGGTCCTCCGGCACACCGCGTCGGCCATGGATTCGGCGCCGTCGGTAGTATCCAACGCGAAAACACCCGCGCATCGTCGATCGAGGCCATAGATCAGCGCAAGCTCGCTCAACATCGAAATCCATCGCGGACTGCGCATCAGCAGCGCGAAACGCGTCGATGTCTGGCAAATTGTCAGCATCGCGGCCTCGGCCACGCCGACGACCGGGAAATCGAACAGTTCGCGCGCGGCGGCCAAGCCGGGCTCGCCAAAGCACGCGATTACGCAAGCATCGATCTCGCCGCCCAATTCCTGAACCGCCTCGGCGATCGTGGAAATGATCGCATGTCCGGCGATAGCGACCTCCGCACGCGATCCGACATAAGCACCGCCGAAAGCCGGCGTTCGGGCGACGATCTCGAAATCCGCTCCGACGCGCGAGGCGGCGATTTCCGACAAGCGGTCCGTCAGCCGCAGATCCGTATTGCTGTTCACCAGAAAAATTCGGCGTCGCCGCTTACTGATCGGCAGATCACCGTTCATGCGCCGCTCCGTTGCGCGCAATCCAGTATCAGAGACGACGGGGTATCGCCGCTTTTTAGGTCGACGCCATACGGTGCGGATAGCCGAACGAGATTACCGGCGATGCGGTCGAAATTGCGCTTGTCGGCGAAGATCGGCTGGCGATCCTCGTCCAGAACGGTCGGGTAGATCGTGATCCGCGGCGCCGCTGACCGGTCGGCGATCTCCAGCATCGCGACATAACCGTCCGGCGACATGCCCGCGCGGACCTTCCGTGTGATCTCGTCGGCCGGCAAAAAGAATTGCTGCGCCATGAACGTGCCCTGGCTGAATAGAATGGGTTTGCCGCGATACGCGCCAATCCCCTGCACCGCATGCGAATGATGGCCGTGAACGATATCGGCCCCCGCCTCGATCAAAGCCTGCCCCAACGGCAATTGATACTCGGCCAGCGTTTCGCCCGAACCGAATCCCCAATGCAGCGTGACGACGACGTAATCGCATTGCGCCTTCAGCGCCGTGACCGCCGCCGTGGCCCGCGCCAAGTCCGCCGCGCGAACATTCGTATGGATAGTGATCGCCGCCGGATCGCCCGGCTCCTCCGCCATCCGGCGCTCGTCGATCGAGTAGCGCGTATCAACCCGGATCGCGGCAATTCCCGGCCCCGTCGGCGTAGCCGCGATATCGCCCGGCGCCAGACACGATAGGGCAAGCGTTCCGATCGTCACGCCACCGACGATTCGGATATCCGGATGCCAAGCGGCCGGTCGATCGGCCCCGCCGCCAATCACGGTGGCGCCCGCCGCCGACAAGCACGCGATAGCGTCCTGCAATCCGGCCCAGCCGAAATCCATCGTGTGATTATTGGCGACGGACAGAATATGGAAGGGATTGCCTTGTGCGCTGTCCGGATCGGCACGGCGCACGATCATCTTATCGACCGCTTCGCCGCGCCGCGTCAGCGCAATCTCTAGATTACCAATCGCCAGATCGGCGCTTTCCACCAAATCGAAAACCGGCCGCGCCATGGCCGAAACCCGGCCCATCGGCCGGGTCGGGACGATGTCACCCGCGAGAAGAATTTTCACGTTCGCCATCGTCCCGATATTGTCCTCAGCTCTTGGGGCCGATCGCGACGGCCGCCGGTGCGAGATCGCGCAGAATATCCTCACGGATAAAGGTGCGCATCGCCGTTTCCGACGTCGCTTCGGGGCCGACCTTGACCATTCCCCGCTCGGCGATCCAAGCCGCTTCCTTGGCCATCAACGGCACGAGATCGGCGCCGAGCGTGACGCGGAAATCGTAATCGGCCCAAAGGTCCTTCAGCACCTCTGCCGTCATGACGCCCTTCAACGCCGAGATAACGGCCTGCTGGCCGGCGGCGGGATCGGCGAGGACGATCTTCTCGGCCTCAAGCAAACCGGCGACGAACGCCTTGGCGTCGGCCAGGCGCGTTTCGGCCAAAGCGGAAGACGTCACCAGCAACGCATGTGCGATATAGGTCGTGGTGCGGATTTCCTGATAGCCGTCGCCAAGCAAACGCTGCGCCTGGGCATAGAGGCTCGGGAACATCACCGCCGCGTCGATATCGCCTCGCACCAAAGCGGGTACCGTATCGGCAGGTGCGGCGTTAACGACGGTTGCCTTAGCACCACCTTCGCCCAGGATCACCGAGGTCACGAACTCGACATTCGTACCCAGCGTCGTGCCGACCTTCTTGCCGTCGAGCGCTTTGAGGGACGACAGCGTCAGCGCCTTTTTCGGCGCAATGGCGCGCAGGCCCTTGTAGCGGGCGACGTCGGCGACGATCGAGAATTTTTGCCCGCGCAGCGCGCCGATCGTGGCGGGATACTCGGTCAGCACGGCGACGTCAGCCTGGCCGCCGAGCAGCGCTTCGAACGCCTCGCGGCCGCTCGAGAACACGATCGGCGTCACATCGACGCCTTTGTCGCGCCACAGATTGCGCTCGAGCGCCAGCAGAAGATGCGGGACGTCGGTGCTGTACTGGATCGCCAGCTTAACGGTGCGGCTGGATTGCGCCGACGCGATGGCGGGCAGCAGGAATAGCGCCAGCGCCGCGACGAACAAACGCGACAGTATCCGGATCATCGAAGTTCTCTCCTTTGTGATGGAATGGAAAGGGTCATGCCTGTTCCCAGTGGACGAGACGCCGGCTGAGAACGAGGAACACGTAATCGAGCGCCGCGCCGAGCAGGCCCAGCTGCACCAGACCGACAAACATGCGGTCCATGCGCAGATACTGGCGCGCCTCCTGAAGCCTGTAGCCGATCCCTGACGCAGCACCGGTCAGCTCGGCAGCGACAAGGCTGAGGAAGGCGAGTGCGGCCCCCATGCGCAGACCCGCAACGATATGCGGGGCCGCCGCCGGAATAACGACCTGGAAAAATTCCCGGAACATCGGCGCGCCGAGCGAACGCGACGCGCGGATATAGGTTTCGGGCACATGCTCCATGCCGTGATGGGTCGCAAGCCAGACGGTGAGCAGCACGGCGTAGGAGATGACGAAGTATTTCGAGGCGTCGCCGATACCGAACCACACGATCGCGACAGGCACGATCGCGATCGCCGGAATCGGACGGCACAGGCTCAGCACCGGATTGAGCGCGAGCCGGAAGAACCGCGTCCGTGATGTCAATAGCCCAAGCCCCGCGCCCAGCGTGGCGCCGATGGTGAAACCGACCGCCGCACGACCCAGCGACGCGCGCAGGTCCTCGAACAGCAGACCGTCTTGGTAGAGTTCGATCGCGGCGAACCACACCGCGTGCGGCGGCGGAAACAGATCGGGCGAGACGGCGCCGGACAGCGTGACCGCCCACCACACCAGCAACGCCACCCCCAGCGACAGCGCTACCTTCGCATTGTCCATGAGCTGGTCGGTTCTCAGAGCCACGTCAATTCTCCTTCAGTTATCCGAACGCTAAGCGCCCGGTCGGCGCGCGGTAAGCAATTAATTGCCTGAAATACGGCACGGGCTTCGCTAGGTTCCGTTCGGTCAGACGGGAGTTGATCGAACATGAACACGACGCCAGCGGCGCAAGCGGGGCATGTCGCCATCGAAGGGCTGGAAGTCGCCTATATCGATCGCAACGGAAAGCGAAATCTGGCTCTCGGGACGACGCAACTCGACATCCGGCCGGGCGAGTTTATTTCGCTGCTCGGACCGTCGGGTTGCGGGAAATCAACCCTGCTCAATGCAGTTGGAGGCTTCATCGCGCCAACGGCCGGATCGGTCGCGGTCGATGGGGAGCGCGTGACCGGACCAAGCCCAGATGTCGGCGTGATCTTCCAGCAATACGGTCTGTTTCCATGGTTCACGGCGCTGGGCAATGTGGAATTCGCGTTGAAACGCTTCGGCCTCAAACGCGATGAATTGCGCGCACGCGCTTTGGCAGCCTTGCGCGAGGTTGGGCTGGAAGCTCATGCGCGCAAATATCCCGGCCAATTATCCGGCGGCATGAAGCAGCGTGTGGCGGTGGCGCGCACCCTCGCCGCCAATCCCAAAGTCCTGCTGATGGACGAGCCCTTCGGCGCGCTCGACGCACAGACGCGCCTATCGATGCACGAAATCTTGATGCGCGTCTGGGAGAAGCACCGCAACACGGTGATCTTCGTGACTCACGACGTCGACGAAGCGTTGCTTCTCTCCGACAAGGTCCATGTCATGTCGACCGGCCCGGGGCGTATCGTGAAAAGCTTCGACGTGACCGCGGAACGACCGCGTTCCGTCGAACGCATCAACCCCGAGCGCATTAATCTGCGCGCAGAGATTCTCCAACTGCTGAAGCACGCGCCCGGCGAGGACGCGCACTAAGCGCGTTTGGGCCGCAAGCTCGACGACAACGGATGGACACGCGTGATGCCCGTTTCGGCCACCATCGCGAGCGCCAGTTTCTCGCCCTCGCGCACGAATGCGCCCGAATCCCAAGCGACGGCGGCGCCGTTTTCCAGCACCGGATTGCCGTCGACGACGACGAGCCGAATTTGATCGCGGTCGTAAGCGCGGACGAGTTCCCATTCGAAATCCCACGACGGCATGACCTCCGGCGCCGTCATGTCCAGCACAAGGAAGTCGGCCACGCGGCCCGGCGTCAATTCGCCGGTCACTTTGCCAAGACCGCAAGCATCGGCTCCGCCGCGCGTCGCCGCATCGACCCAGGTCCAGCCGCCGGCGCAGGCGAAGTCCAGCACCGACATGCCGTGCGCGATGCGCTGGCAATTCTCGGCCGCGTCGAGCATCCGAAATCCGTCCATGCGCGTCGCGTCCGTGCCGAGACCCATACGCATGCCGCGCTCGGCATAGTCGAGGGCGGGGGCAACCGCATTGCCCTTCCATTGGCTGGCGACGGGATTGTAGCTGATCGCCACGCGATACTTCTCTAGTAGCGCCTTCTCGCGCGCCGAGACCAGCGTGACGTGATGCAGTAGCGTGTTCTCGCCGAGCAAGCCTAGCTCCTCCCACAACTCGATCGGCCGTTTCTTGAATCGCACGATGCAATCATGCACATCGGGGAAATGCTCGTTGGAATGCATCTGCAGAACGATCCCCGCATTCGCGCAATACTCGCCGATGCGCGCGAGATCGGAGAAGGACAGCCCTTCGAGCGAAGCGGCGTAGAAGCCGAAGCACAGCGACGGCGTGACGCGCGGGTAGACCGCACATCGCGCGACAAGATGCTCGATCGAGGCGACGACCTTTTCGACCGAAGACGAATCGGACGACGCGGCAACACCGGAGACGAGGCGTATCCCGGAATCGCGCGCGGCTTCGTGGACGGCGTCGTTGTTTTCGGGCGAGTTCCGATTGAAGTTCACCAAGGTGGTGAAGCCACCGCGCAGCGCCTCCAAGAACATCCACTTGGCGGCGATGTAGCTGCGCTCGGGCGTCAGCGCATCCTCCAGCGGGATCCAGATGCGCCGCCATATTTGCGTCGGCTCGCCGCAGATCAGCGACTTACCGAAGGTTTGCCCGGCATGGGTATGGCTATCGACAAATCCCGGAATGATCGCCGCGCCTTCGAGCCGGATATAGCGCGCATCCGCGTTGGAAGATGGATCACGCATGGCGATCTCGGCGATCCGTCCATTTTCGACGCGCAGGACGTGATCGCGTAGCGGTCCCGTCGGCGACAGGATGATGTCTGGCGCCAGCGCGTAGCTGCCGGATTTTAGTTTTTCCGAAAGACGATCCATCCGTCCGTTTCCTTCCTACTCGATCGGCTCATAGTAACTCGCGCACGATCGTAAAAACTCCCAGCACCCCAAGCCCGATTAGTGTCACCCGGCGATAGCTCGGCGTCGGCAAAACCGCGAAGCACCGGCTTCCGACAACCGAACCCGCAATGGCCGCCGGAGCAAGAACCAGTCCGTCGGCGAAATAATTCTCGACATAGAGTCCGCCCGCCATGCCGTAAAGCAGGGCGATCGCCGAGCTTGCCAAGAAATACGCGATCATCGATGCCCGACAATTGCGAGGATCGGCGCCGGCGTTGAGATAGTGCAAGATGATCGGGGGACCGCTCATCGCCGTGCTGCCGCCCATCAAACCGGAGACGGCCCCCGCCGCGACAGTGTGGCCGGACCTTGGCCGCCCGACCGTCCGGATCGGATGCCACAGCAGCAGTACGGAAATGCACAGCAACGCGCCCGCGCCTATACGCACGAGATAAGGCGGCGCACTGGATAGCAAATAGAGGCCGATCGGCGTGGCGCAAACCGCGCCTAGAAGCAGCAAGCCAACCCCACGCCAATCGACCAGCCGCCAATTGCCCGGCAGATAGACGAGCGACAAAGCCATCTCCAACAGCAGCACCGTTGGCAAGGCGTGACGTGGCTCCCAAAACGCCGTCAGCAACGGCACGGCCGCCAAGGCGAAACCGAACCCGCCATAGCCACGCACAAAGCCCGCGCCCAGAACGGCGGCAAAGGCGCCTATTGAAAGGGCGGGCTGAAATCCCGCCAGCACCGCTGATTCGACCGACATCGACAAGGCGCCCTCGACTGAACGCCCGGAAATTAGTCTTCTCCCATCTGCGGTTATGTCGATTAATTGCCTTCTGCCGCCGCACTAGGCCCGGCATACATATTGCTTATTTTCTGGCGTTTTCTCGAGCTGGAGCCCGTGATGCGCCTCGAACCGACCGTTGCAGATGCCGTCGCAGCACCGCTCGGTGGCGCCGGCTTGCCCTCCGGTATTTTCCTGACCGAGCACAAGAATCTCACGGCTCGGCAGGTGTCGCTGATCGACCGTTTGTCGGCGCGTGAACGCGCGAAGGTCCAAAGCTTAGGTGTCCGCAAAAGCTTCGCGAAAGGCGCGATGGTTTTTTGCCAAGGCGCGCATCACGACGGCATTTTCCTGATCGAAGACGGCAGCGTTAGGGTTTTCTACACGGCCGCATCGGGACGCGAGATCACGTTGGCCTATTGGACGCCCGGTAATTTCGTCGGCGGACCGGACGTGACCGGCGGCAGCGCACATATGTGGTCCGGCGCGGCCGCGCGCCCGACGCGCGTGCTGATGCTGACGGGTGATGCCGTGCGTCGCTTGATTCTCGAAGTTCCCGAGTTCGCGCTCGGCATCGTCGAGGGGCTTTCCTTCAAGGGAAAATGCTACTCCGCCCTTGCCCAGATCCTCGGTACGCGCTCGGTGACCGAACGGCTCGCACATCTGCTGCTGCAACTCGCCGATATCTACGGCCGGCCGGCCGGCGGCGGCATCGTGATCGACTCATCCTTCACCCACGCAGATCTCGCCCATATCGTCGGCGCGACCCGTCAATGGGTGACCATGATGCTCAAGCGTCTCCAAGCCGACGGCGTGCTCGATTACGTGCGCGGACAACTCTGCGTACGTGATCGCGATGCGCTCGTCGCCTTGGAAGTGAAGGATTGAGTCGGACGCCACGAGGTAGATGGACTCAAGGCTTTCGAAGCACACATCTGTGATGTGTTGTTTGCCGAATCAGCCAATGGTGCTAGCGTTGTTTTGGGCGTATCGCCCGAGGACGCGATGGCTACCCCCAAGGCACCCCCCAAGGCCATATAAAAGTCGTTGCAAATCAGCAACTTGGCCGGGAATCATAATCCCTTGGTCGGGGGTTCAAATCCCTC
>VFQP010000749.1_pt1 | contig 54028 bp, 49 predicted proteins | sample 3512351 | NCBI WGS metagenome assembly VFQP01 (sample SAMN10412372, study PRJNA504923) | tailings metagenome | isolation source: Relicate 1 Philex TSF1 revegetated site | place: Philippines: Tuba, Benguet | collected 2017-08-29 | reverse complement strand
TCTGCTGCGTCGGCGACGACGACCAGTCGATCTATGGCTGGCGCGGCGCCGAGGTGGACAACATCCTGCGCTTCGAGAAGGACTTTCCAGGCGCCACCGTCATCCGGCTGGAGCGCAACTACCGCTCGACCGCTCATATACTCGGTGCCGCCTCCCATCTGATCGCCCACAATGAAGGGCGGCTGGGCAAGACGCTGTTCACCGACCACCCCGATCCCGAGGACGCGAAGGTGATGGTCCACGCGGCCTGGGATTCCGAGGAGGAGGCCCGCGCCGTCGGCGAAACCATCGAGGCGGCGCAGCGCCACGGCCATGCACTGAACGACATGGCGATCCTGGTGCGCGCCTCGTTCCAGATGCGCGAGTTCGAGGACCGGTTCGTGACGCTCGGCCTGAACTACCGCGTCATCGGCGGCCCGCGCTTCTACGAGCGGCAGGAAATCCGCGATGCGATGGCCTATCTGCGCGTCGTGGCGCAGCCCGCCGACGATCTCGCCTTCGAGCGCATCGTCAACGTGCCGAAGCGCGGCCTCGGCGAGTCGGCCATCGGCCAGATTCACGCAACGGCGCGCGCGCTCGGTGTGCCGATGCTGGCAGCGGCCCACAGGCTTGCCGAGAGCGATGAACTGAAGGCGAAGCCACGCGCCGCGCTGCGCGAGGTTTCCGCCAATTTTGCCCGCTGGCAGGGCCTCATCGACACCAAGCCGCATACCGAACTGGCCGAGGTCATCCTCGAGGAGAGCGGCTACACGGAAATGTGGAAGAACGACCGCTCGGCGGAGGCGCCGGGTCGACTGGAAAACCTCAAGGAGCTGATCCGCTCCATGGAGGAGTACGAGTCGCTTCGCTCGTTCCTGGAGCACGTCGCGCTGGTCATGGACGCCGAGCAGAACGCGGAGCTCGACGCGGTCTCCATCATGACGCTCCATTCCGCCAAGGGGCTGGAATTCGAGACCGTCTTCCTGCCCGGCTGGGAGGAAGGCCTGTTTCCCCACCAGCGCGCCATGGACGAAGGCGGCCGCTCGGGCCTGGAGGAGGAACGGCGGCTCGCCTATGTGGGGCTCACCCGGGCCAAGAAGAACCTGCACCTCTGGTTCGTCTCGAACCGGCGCATCCACGGCCTGTGGCAGTCGACCGTGCCGTCGCGTTTCCTAGACGAACTGCCGGAAGCCCATGTCGAGGTGGCAGACAGCGGCAACTCCTATGGCGGCTATGACGGTGGCTCGTTCGCCTCGGGCCGCGGCGGATTCTCCGGCGGCAGGCAGAACCCCTACGGCGCGTCGCGCTTTGATAGCATCGGCTCGCCGTCGGGCGGCTTTGCCGCCCGCAAGGATCAGGGCCATCAGGCAGGCTCGTTTGCCAATACCTATTCGACGCCCGGCTGGCAGCGCGCGCAGGCCAACCGCACGCAGGCGACCGACCGCAACTGGGGCACGCGCTCCGGCCATCACGTCGCCGCTGGCGGCGAACGCGTCGAGCGCATCGGCTACGGCGAGGTTGATTCGGGCTATGGCGCCGGAGCGGGCTCGGTGAAAGGCCGCACCATCGAGGGCGAACTGGTCGCCAGGTCAGTCGCCGACGCGCCTTCCCCGTTCAAGGTCGGCGACCGCGTCTTTCATCAGAAGTTCGGCAATGGCAACGTGTCGTCGATCGAGGGCAACAAGCTCACGATCGACTTCGACAAGGCGGGTCAGAAACGCGTTCTGGACGGATTTGTGAAGGCGGCGTGATCCGCGTTTCCGCCGCCGTTGATCGACTGCGTCGCTTGTTGAACGCCGCTGCCCGGAACCCCGCACCTCCTCGCCGGTTGTCCTCGATCAGCAACGCGAGGACGAACCCATGCCCGACCCCGATCACATCAGGAACCAGGGAACGCACAAGACCGACAAGGACGACCTGATCCGCCAGCACCAGGCCGAGCATGGCGGCACGGGCGGTCAGGACCGCACCGGCCAACATGGCGGCAAGGACGAGCACGACAAGCAACAGCGCGGCGGGCACGCCGACAACACCCGCCAGTAGGAGCCTGGAGCTAACGGTATCGGGTGGCGGAGGCTAAAGCGCCTCCGCGCCCTCCGGCACGCCGGCGTCGATCGCTTCCGTCTGCGGCGGCGAGGCTGCGCCGGAACTACCTGCCCCGGCCCCGAGATACATGCTGTAGTGAACCTTGACGTTGGTCGGGCCGGCAACGCGGCCGAACAGGTCGATCACGTCCTGGTTGATCATCCGCACGCAGCCCGAAGATGCGTTCTTGCCGATAGAATCCCATTCCGGCGTGCCGTGCAGCCGGTACATTGTGTCCTGCCCGTTCTTGAACAGGTAGAGCGCGCGGGCGCCGAGCGGGCTGTTCGGACCCGGTGGCATGCCGTCCTGATACTTCGCCAGCTCGGGCTTGCGCTTGATCATTTCCGGCGGCGGGGTCCAGATCGGCCAAGCCTTCTTGTACTGGATGTTTGCGTTGCCGGTCCATTCGAAGCCGGCCTTGCCGAGGCTCACGCCGTAGCGGATCGCCTTGCGGCCGGGCAGCACGAGATAGAGGAAATGCGCCGTCGTATCGACGACCACAGTGCCGGGTTTCTCCGATGTGGGGTCGATCACCACCTGGCGGACGAAGCGCTTGTCCAGCTTGTGGATCGGGATGGCGGGCAGCTTGTGGCCTCCGTCCTCCAAAGCCGCGTACATCGCCGCCGCGTTGCCGAAGTCCGGCAACGCCTGTGCGTGGGCGCCTGTCGCGGCGAACCCGCCGAGCCCCATGCCTGCGGCACCTGCTGCCGCACTGCCGAGAAAGACGCGCCGGCTCATGCGGCCGGAAAGCGGAAAGTCGGACATCGTTCCTCCATGGACGGGTCGTGCAGCGCGCGCCGCATCCTGACCCAGCGTTAGCAGATTCCGCAATCGCCGGAAATCGCGGCGGAATACGGGCAGCCAGTCAAGTCGAGGACTATTCGAGATAGAGTATGACGCTTCCGTCCTGGCTGACACTCCCGGCGATCACCGTCGATATGTCGACGCTTTCCGCCCGAAGGCGTTCGGCGATCGCAGGGTTGGACTTGATGGCCGCCTGAAGGCCCGTCCGGTCGTCGAGGCCTGCCTCGATCGCGGCCGCGAGCGCTGCCGGCGGCGCGCCGCGCGTCAGGTCCGACAGCCTCACGAATTGCAGGCGTTCAAGCGCATTGAGGTCGGCGATGGCATTGGCGTTGGGACGGGCGTCGCGGATCGCAGCGAGTGCGTCGGCCATTACGGCCGGCAATGCGCTGGTCTCGGTCGGGTCGGTGGGTACCGGCGCAGGCGCCTGTGCGAATGCCGGAACTGCGATGGCAATGGCCGCGACGGCACCTAGGATCCATCTGTTCATGGCAAATCTCCCCTTCGATCTCTCCGGGAAAAACCGGCGGGAGCCGGATCGGTTCCGCTACGCGAAGGCGGTCAGGTCGTCGCGGCCGGCCAGACCGCGTGCCACACCGCATCGTCGGCCCGAACCTCGGTGATCGGCGCATCGCGCTCCGCTCGGGCGAACATAGAGGCCGACCGTTCGCCGACCTTCCAGAAGGCGGCCACTTCGGACCTGTGGACCTCGTGTGGCGACCAGCGGATGGTGTCGTTGCGGACCTCGGCCTGCACGCTGTCCGAAGCGGCGACCAGCCTCCAGACCGCATAGGTCGAGGGGCCGGCGCGCGAGCCGTTCCACTCGATATCCGTCTCGTCATGGGTCTCGAAACGCCACTCCGGCACGTCGCCGGGATCGACGCCAAGGCCATTCAGTATCGACCGGGTGGCGTCGCGCAACATCCCCGCCAGTTGCGGTCCCGATACGGCGCCGACGGCCCGCGGCTCGTTCAAGGCCGCATCGCCTTGACCTTTTCGGCGACCGTGGCGGCGAGTTCGGCGTAGAGTTCCTCAAGCCGTTCGGCGGCAGTCAGCGTATCCGGGTCGTGGCCGGCAGCCTCGAGCACGCGCGACAGGCTTTCCGCGAAGCCGGCCTGCTCTTCAAGCGCATCGAAAAGCGTCTTGACCTGTTCCTGCGTGATCGCTGGATCGGCAAGCATCTTCGGCACGTCGACCGACATGCGCCGGCCCGTGTCGCGCTGGGCCTTCAGGAGGTCGAGCAGTTCGGACATCGCGAGCCTAATGGTGGTCCTTGCCGCCCTTGTAGAAGATCTTCTCCCAGCGCTTCTGCGCCTCGTAGCCCTCGCGGATGAACGGCGTGAACGGGGCGGCATTGAGAAGCGTCGAGTTGACGAGGCTCGCCGGAAAACTGGTCGGCTTGACGAAATCCACGAAGAGCACGACCCGGACCTCGTCCGAGTGGTTCCAGGCCTCGTGCTCATAGGCATCGTCGAAGATCAGCACCTTGCCCTCGTCCCACTGGCAGACCTGGTCGAGGACACGGATCGCCACCTTGTCGCGCGCCGCCGGGACTTTGAGGCCAAGATGCAGGCGGAGAACGCCGTTGTAAGGGCCGCGATGCGGCTTCAGGTGCTTGCCGGGCTCGAAGATCGAGAACATGGCCGACTTCAGTCCGGGTATCTTCTGGAGGATGCGCCAGGTCTCAGGGCAGGTGCGCTTCGCCTCATCGCTCTCCTTGCCATAGGCGCAGAACAGGAAGGTCTTCCAGTTGCGATCGGTCGAGATCGAGCGCACTTCGTCGGATATCTCATGGAAGCCGGGTAGCTCGTCCTTGCGCAGCAGCAGCCGGTCCAGTTCGGTGCGGATCAGTTTCCACTCGGCCTCGATGCCGGGCACCCAGGGAAACGCCGAATTTTCGTAGACGGGGGGATTGCCCATCGTCGCGTGCCGCAGGTTCAGCCGCTCCGCCCAGTCGATGACCGCCTTGCCGAGCTTGTAGCCGAGGCCGGGCCGCTGCATCAGGTCCTCGACGCCGTCGGTATCCTTCTGCTCGACGCGCCCGGCCAGCTTGTCGGCCATGATTCACCTCTGCGATTGTTTGTCCGGCAAAGACCTACACCCGCCATTGCGGTGGCGAAAGCCTTGCAGGCTCGCCTAGGCGAGCGCCTTGGCTGGGAGCGTCGAGCGCACAGCCTTTTGATCGCGTTCGGGATAGCGGAACACGCTCAGCCGGCCGTTCGGCTCGAACAATGCGCACTGGACCTCGCCGGTGTCCCGAACGCCCTCTATCCGAAGCAACGCCAGCAGTTCCCGTTCGGTCAGCGTCCCGGAGCCGAGCTTGTGGTCCTGGATCGCACCTTCCTTCACCACCAGGATCGGGCCGCCTTCCAGCACCTTCTCAAGCTGCTTGTGACGATTGAGCACAAAGGTGGTGAAGCGATGAAGCAGAATGACGACGGTGATCACAAGGATCCCCTGCAGCAGTCCGACTTCCGGATAGAACATAGGGTCGCCGGCGGCCGAACCGACCGCGATCACCAGCACGAATTCGAACGGCCCGATCTGGCCGACCCCGCCCTGTCCGACCATGCGCGAAAGAAAGATGGTGTAGGCGTACATGACGACGGTTCGCAGAACGACTTCCGCAAAGAACATCGGATGCGCGGTCTCTTCCGACCCGAACAGGATGCGCGAGAAATCGAAGACCTGGTCCATGCATCGCCCTCAAACGACACTTCAAGCAGCGGAAACGCCGGATCGCCAAAGCCGGTTCCGCGCGCCTTCGGCGCGTCGCGCAACCACCTGCCATCACGAGTTGCATCGCGGTTGAACCGCATGTTTCGCGATCGGCCCTAGATTGATGCAGCAGGCAGCAACCTGCTCCACCGCCTCCGGGCGGCACGCCTCAGCTCCTTCCGCTCGAACCCCCACGGGCGGAAGGATGGGCGGCCTCCCGGAGGCGCGTTACGCCGATGGCTCAATCCATTTGTCGAGAAATGCCTCGATAGGCATCGACTGCATGTCCGGGATCGCCTCGAAAAGCCGTTCCATCGGCCAGTCCCACCAGGCAAGCGCCTCGATCCTCGTCACAATCTCGGCGTCGAAGCGGAGACGAAGAACGCGTGCCGGCACACCGGCAACGATCGTGTAGGCGGGGACGTCGCGCGTCACGACCGAATTGGCGCCGACGACGGCACCATTGCCGATCGTCACGCCCGGCATGACGACGGCTCCATGGCCGATCCATACGTCGTGGCCGATGTTCACCCGCTTCGACCGCCGCCGCTCGCGGAACGCGGCATCGAGCGGCTGATAGCGGAAGTACTCGTTCGGTCGATAGCTGACCTTGTGCGTCGTTAGCCGCTCGATCGGATGCTCCAGCGCGTTGATACGGCTGTTGGCAGCAATCGAGCAGAACCTGCCGATTGTCGAATAGATCGCCTCGGCGTGTCGCTCGAAATACGAGAAGTCGCCGAGCGTGACCTCCCGCAGTACCACGCGCTCGCCCACCGCTGAAAAGGGTCCGAGCTTGCAGCTTTTCAATTCCGCGGTCGGATGGATGCGCGGCTGCGGGTCGGTGAAGCGCTGGTCGGCAGGATCGGCCATGGACCCGGCTTAGGACGCCGGGTCGCTGCGGGCAAGGCGCGTCTTCGCGAACGAACCTATTGCGGCTTGCCGCTCGTCCACGTGACCTGTTGGCCATAGAGCGGCACGGTCGACATCGACATTTTGGCAGATCCGTCCTGAACCTGTCGGCTGTGCGCGAGGTAGATCAGCGTGTCGTTCTGCTTGTCGTAGATGCGGTTCACGACCTGCTTCTTCCAGATAAGGCTGATGCCTTGCTTGAACACCTCTTCGCCCTCCTCCCCGAGGTCGATCTCGCCAATGGTGATCGGGCCCGTCTGACGGCAGGATATTGCCGAGTCCGACGGGTCCTCGAACCAGTTGCCCTTCTGCAGGCGGTCGATGACGCCGCGCTCAAAATAGGAGACGTGGCAGGTGACGCCGGTGACGGCGGGATCCTGGATCGCCTCGACAATGATGTCGTTGCCGAGCCAGTCGACACCGACCTCGCCGACCTGCTGCGCGAGCGCCGGCGCCGTCGCGCCTGCAATCATTCCGAGTACCGCGAGCATCGTCCGTCTCATTGCTTCCTCCAATGCGCGAGCGCGCGTCGCAGATGGTGCGTACACGTTTCGTCGGCAAGACCGCGACCGCGTTTCGTAGCGACAAACGGCCATCTGTCGGCGCACGCGCCAACGCGCTATAGTACCGGCATGATGGAAAGGCGACCTGCCAGACTCTCGCGGCGTGACGTCACCCTTGTGGTGGCACTGACGATGGCGTTCGCCGCATCCGCGGGAATGGCTTTCGCAAGCTGGCAAATACAGGGCGACGGCATCTACCTCGCCCTCGTCGAAGCCGGTCTCTCCTGGTGTTTCTGAGGCGGTTTTCCGCCCTCGCCTGACAAGATAGCAAACATGATGCGATCGATCCTCGTCGGCATTCTGGTCCTCATGGCCGCGGGCGTGGGCTGGCTGACCTTCGACTGGTACCGGACCCGCTATGGCGGCGAGGCCTATGGCTCGCCATTCACCCTTGTCGACCAGAATGGCCAGCCGATCACCGAGCAGGCTTTCCGTGGCACGCCGAGCGCCGTCTTCTTCGGCTTCACCCATTGCCCGGAGGTCTGTCCGACCACGCTGTTCGAGATGGAAGGCTGGCTGAAGACGCTTGGCAGCGAGGGTGCATCCATCCGCCCCTACTTCGTCTCCATCGATCCCGAGCGCGACACGCCCGAGATCATGAAGCAGTACATCACATCGTTCTCCACGCGGATCACCGGCATCACCGGCGAACCCGAAAAGGTGGCCGCCATGGCCAAGTCCTTCGGCATCTTCGTGCGCAAGGTCGACACGGGCGGCGGCGACTACACCATGGACCATACTGCCTCGGTCCTCCTGCTCGGGTCCAGCGGCGATTTCGAGGGCACGATCGCCTACGAAGAGAACGCCGATACGGCCGTCGCGAAACTCCGCCGGCTGGCCGTGAAGTAGCTGCGATGGGGCAGACGCGGCTTCACTTCCAGGCGGCCAGGCAGCAGGCGCTCGCCGCCTACGCCCTTCTCGAGGTGGCCTTCGAGGATGACGGCGCCCCGCTGTCGATCTTCGAGGTCGACGAGGACGCCGGCATTCATGAAATCTCGGTCTACGCCGACGAGCCGGTGGCCGTCGCCGCGCGCATCAGGCAGGTCGTGGCCGATCTCATCAACGACCCCGTCATATCGAGCGAGGAACTACCCGATATCGACTGGGTCACGAAGTCTCTGGAAGGATTGAAGCCGGTCCGCGCCGGTCGCTTTCTGGTCCATGGTTCGCACGACCGCGACGCGCGCCGCCCTGGCGACCTGGCGATCGAGATCGAGGCGGGGCTGGCTTTCGGTACCGGTCATCACGGCACCACGTCTGGCTGCCTCGATGTGCTCGCGCGTGTCGTCCGCAACGAACGCCCTCGCAACGCGCTCGACCTCGGCACGGGCAGCGCCGTCCTTGCCATCGCGGTGGCCAAGCTGGCGCACATACCGGTGCTGGCCACAGACATCGACCCGGTCGCCACGCGTGTCGCGGCGGCGAACGCGCGGCTGAACGGGATGCATGGCCTGATCGAGGCGAAGACCGCGACCGGCTTCCATCATCCGGCCTTTGCCGTGCGCGGGCCGTTCGACCTGATCGTCGCGAATATCCTCGCGCGCCCGCTGATGCGACTGGCGCCGGGCATGGCGCGCCACATGGCGCCGGGCGGCTCGGTCGTGCTGTCGGGCATTCTGGCGGAACAGCGCGACGCGGTTCTGGCAGCCTACAGGATCCAGCGTTTCCGACACGTAGCGACACTCTGGCGCGAGGGGTGGGTTACCCTCCACCTGAAGCAGGCCTGAAAAGAAAAGGGCGGCCCTTTCGGTACCGCCCCAGTCGGTCAGGAACTGAAAACCGGAAACTCAGAAGTAGGCGGCCTGCGACTTGCGGGCCAGCTCGGCGCGGTCATAGCCGTGCGCCTTGAGCGTCGCGTCGTCGAGGCCCAGAAGGGCGTGGTTCACATACATGGCCGCCTGCTTCTGGCGAGCGGCGATCATGGCGTCCATGGCGGTGCGGAAGAAACCGCGGCGGCTTGCGTTGGTGCTCATCGTGTCATTCCCTCGGATTGATTGTCCAATCCTCCACGCCGCAAATGTAGGAGGACTGTCGGGCACGCTGTAGAGCCAATCCTGCATCGGACCCATCCGATTTTGCATTGCAACATCCCGAATGCTGCAACGCAAAATTCATAGATGGCCCGGCGTGAGGCCAAAACGAACGTTGCGGCTCCGGATGCCGGGCGATAGACCGGCCCTGCCCGGCGGCAGACGCAGGAATGAGCGATGTTCCAGACCTTCGACAGCATCAACGATCCCTCGACCGGCAGGGAAAGGGTCGCGCGACTGCGGGCAGCGATGGCTGCTCGCGGTATCGACGGCTTCCTCGTGCCACGTGCCGACGAACACCAGGGCGAGTACGTAGCTGCCGGTTCGGAGCGCCTGCGCTGGCTGACCGGCTTCGCAGGCTCGGCCGGCGCCGCGCTCATACTGCGCGACAGCGCCGTGATCTTCGTCGACGGCCGTTACACGCTGCAGGTCCGGTCGCAGGTCGACACCTCGGTGTTCACGCCCGACAGCCTCGTCGACAACCCCCCGCCGAAATGGCTCGAAGCCAATGTCGGCAAGGGTACACGCATCGGGTTCGATCCGTGGCTCCACACGATCGGCGAGGCGCGGCAGCTGCACGATGCGGCGGACAGGGCCGGCTTCGAGATCGTCTCGCTCGATGACAACCCGGTCGATGAGATCTGGACCGACCGGCCGAGGCCGCCGCTGGAACCCGTCGAGATACATCCGATCGAGTTTGCCGGCGAATTGGCGAAGAGCAAGCTGGCGCGGCTGGCCGAGGCAGTCGGGAGGGGCAAGGCGGCCCACACCGTTCTGAGCGACCCTGCGTCGCTGGCTTGGGCGTTCAACATCCGCGGCGGCGATGTGCCCCATACGCCGCTGGCGCTCGCCTTCGCGATCCTGTCGGCGGAAGGCGAGCCGCGCGTCTACATCGACAAGCGCAAGCTGCCGATTGAAACGGAAGCCTATCTGACACAGCTCTCGACCCTGCGCCCTCCCTCCGCGCTTGAGGACGATCTTGCGGGCCTTGCGACCGGTGGCGTAGCCATCGGTCTCGACGCGTCGCTCGCCTCGGAGAAACTGCGCCTCGTGGTGGAAGCGGCCGGCGGCACTGTCGTTCCGCTGGCCGACCCGGCCCGCCTGCCCCGCGCCACCAAGAACACCGCCGAGATCGCCGGCACGCGGGCCGCGCATCGCCGCGACGGCGCGGCCGTATGCCGCTTCCTCGCCTGGCTGGACACGCAGGAGCCCGGCACCGTCGACGAGATCCGTGCCGTGACGACGCTCGAAGAAGCCCGTTGCCGCACCGGCGAGGAAACGCAGATGCCGCTCCGCGAGGTCTCTTTCGACACCATCTCCGGGGCCGGCCCCAATGGCGCGATCATCCACTACCGCGTGACCACGGCCACCAGCCGCTTGCTCGGCAATGGCGAGCTCTTCCTGCTGGATTCCGGCGCCCAGTATCGCGACGGCACCACGGACATCACCCGCACCGTCGCAATCGGTCCCGTCGGCACGGACGAGCGGCAGCGTGCGACGCTGGTTCTGAAAGGTATGATCGGCATCTCGCTGCTGCGTTTTCCCGCCGGCACGCGCGGTGCGGACATCGACGCCGTTGCCCGCATGGCGCTCTGGAAGGCCGGCCTCGACTATGCGCATGGCACGGGCCACGGCGTCGGCTCTTACCTCTCGGTCCACGAAGGGCCGCAACGCATCGCCAAGACCGGCACGGAAAAGCTGCTCGAGGGCATGATCCTTTCCAACGAGCCGGGCTATTACAAGGCGGGTGCCTACGGCATCCGGATGGAGAACCTGATCCTCGTCTCGGCCGCCGAGCCCATCGTAGGCGGCGACATCGCCATGCACGGCTTCGAGACGCTGACGCTTGTTCCCTTCGATCGGCGGCTGATCGATCCCGCGCTCTTCACCGGCGAGGAACGAGCCTGGCTGGACGCCTACCACGCCCGGGTGCTGGCGGAGATCGGCCCGATGCTGGACGGCGCGACGCTGGGTTGGCTGGAAAAGGCCTGCGCGCCGCTCTAAACCTTTTCAGCCGAGCAGGTTGCGCAGCGCGATCAGCACGACCGCGCCGGCGAAGAACATCGGCATCAGGCCGCTGACGAAGGTCGCCACGGCCGCGGCAACGATCAAGGAGGCGATCTCGGCCGGCCCACCCGAGACTGCCGCTGGCGCGACAAGCGTGGTCAGGACCGCAGCCGGGACGGCATTCAGCCCTGCCTCGACGCGCGGGTGGATGGTCTTGAACCGCGAGAGGACGAGATGACCGCCGACCCGCGTCAGGTAGGTCATCACAGCGCCGGCGAGTATGATCCAGACGGTGGTGCTCATACTTCCTCCCCTACCGGCTCCGGTGGACCCGCCTTGCTGACAGGCGCCATGACGGCCGCGACCAGGATGCCGGCCGAAGCGCCGATCGAGACATGCCAGGGCGAACCGATCGTGTGATAGGCGATCACGGAGACGATCGAACTGGCGATGACGATCGGTACCCACATCGGCCGCTTGCGGAAGCTCATGACCAGCCCGAGGAAGTAGATCGGCAGGAGGAAGTCGAGCCCGAGCGCCCGGGAGTCCGGGATCAGCGACCCGAAGGCGGCACCGACCCAGCTGTTGAACAGCCAGGCGACGTAGATCGGGATGGCCATGCCCATGTACCAGACGAAGTCGATGCTTCGGCCGGTCTCGGCTCGCCGTTCCGTCTCTGCATATTGCGGATCGACGAGGAAGAAGAAGCCGACCGCCTTCTGGACGAAACTCCAGTGAGTGATCCGGCGTCCAACGGCAGCCGAATAAAGCACGTGGCGGAAATTCACGGCAAAGATCGAGAACACGACCAGCCAGGGCGCGATCGTCTTGCCGAACAGTTCAATGCCCACCATCTGGCTGGCGCCGGCGTAGAGTGTCGCGCTCATCAGCGCGACCTCGGCGGGCGTCATGCCCTGCTTCACGGCGAGCGCGCCGAACAGCACGGCGAAGGGCGCCGAGGCGACCAGCACGGGAATGCCGAGGCGGAAGCCCGCCCAGAACTCGGTCATGCCGCCGCTCTTCCCCGATATCGTCTCGACCGCCATGGGCCCTTCCATGCTGACGAACGCTATCTAGGTCAGCCTTGCTGCCCTGTCACACCAAATCGCTTGAGCCATGGATCAGGGGCGCTGAAGCGCTACAGCAGTCCAGCAACGCGATCGAACCACTGGTTCTCGTCGATCACCTCGATGCCGAGGTCCGTCGCCTGCTTCAGTTTCGAGCCCGCGCCAGGCCCCGCGACGACGAGGTCGGTCTTGGCAGAAACCGAACCTGCAACCTTGGCGCCCAGCCGCTCGGCCATGGCCTTGGCCTCGCCCCGCGACATACGCTCCAGCGAACCCGTGAACACGACAGTCTTGCCGGCGACGGGACTGCCCTCCGAGACGTTCACGACATAGGGCTTTGGCTGTACCTGGTTGAGCAGCGCATCGAGCACGGCATCGTTGCGCTCGTTGCCGAAGAAGTCGGTGAGCGCGCCGAACACGGTGTCTCCGATGCCGTTGATCGACGGGAATACGGCGTGCGGATCATCGGCTGCGGCGGCTTCCTTGCCGACGCGGATGAATTCCGCGACGGTCGAGAACGTCTTTGCAAGCACCGCCGCGGTCGTCTCGCCGATATGGCGGATTCCGAGCGCGAAGATGAACCGGTCGAGTTCCGGTTCGCGCCGTGCATCGATGGCGGCAAACAGCTTGTCGAGGCCCTCGTAGGTACGCTCTTCGGCTGCAAGCACCTTCTTGCGCTGAGCACCCTTGGCCGCCTCGCGCTCCCGCGCCTGTGCCTCGCGCTTCTCGAAAAGAGCCTGCTGCACCTCGGCCCGGCGATCCTTCAGGGTGAAGATGTCGGCGGCGGTCCTGATCAGCCCTGCATTGAAGAACAGGTCGATGTTCTCAGCGCCGAGCCCTTCGATGTCCATCGCGCCGCGCGAAACGAAATGGCGCAGCGCTTCCACCGCCTGCGCCGGGCAGATGAGTTCGCCGGTGCAGCGCCGGCGGGAATCTTCCTTGCCGGTCTTTTCGTTGACTTCGCGCGTCGCGGGCGAGCCGCAGACAGGGCAGACGCGAGGAAAGTCGTATGGAATGGCATCGCTCGGCCGCTTGTCGATCACCACGCTGACGATCTGCGGGATGACGTCGCCGGCGCGCTGGATCACCACCGTGTCGCCGATGCGGATGTCGATCTCGGTCTCGCCGCGGATCGGCAGCCCGTTGCTGTCGCGGCCGGCGATGTAGTCCTCGTTGTGCAGCGTGACGTTGACGACGGTGACGCCGCCGACGCTGACGGGATCGAGCCTGGCGACTGGTGCCAGCGTTCCCGTCCGTCCAACCTGGATGTCGATGCCCCGGACCGTAGTCGTCGCCTGCTCGGCCGGGAACTTGTGCGCGATCGCCCAGCGCGGCTCGCCGGTGACGAAGCCCCAGCGTCGCTGCAGTTCAAGTTGGTCGACCTTGTAGACGACGCCGTCGATGTCGTAGCCGAGCGACGATCGTTGCGCCTCGATCGCCTTGTACTGCGCGATCAGGTCCTCGACCGATTTCGCGCGGATCATCAGAGGGCTGACCTTGAAACCCCAATCAGCGAACTTCTGCACCGAATCGAACTGCGTCGGCGCAGGGTCCTCACTGGAAAAGCCCCACGCATAGGCGAAGAACCTGAGGTTGCGGCTGGCGGTGACCGACGGATCCTTCTGGCGCAGAGAGCCGGCCGCGGTATTGCGCGGATTGACGTATTCCTGCCCGCCCGCGGCGGCCGAGCGTTCCTTCAGCGCCTGGAACTCGGCATAGGTCATGTAGACCTCGCCGCGGATCTCGATCACGTCCGGCCAGCCTGAACCCTTCAGTCGGTGGGGAATATCGGCGATGGTTTTGAGATTGGCGGTGATATCCTCGCCGACCGCGCCGTCGCCGCGCGTCGCGCCTTGCATGAAGACGCCGTTCTCGTAGCGCAGCGAGGCTGACAGGCCGTCGATTTTCGGCTCGGCGGTGAAGGCGATCTCCAGCCCTTCGTCCTTCTGGAAGAATCGGCGGCCTCGTTCCAGGAAATCGACAACGTCCTGGTCGGTGTAGGCCTTGGCGAGCGAGAGCATCGGCACGGCGTGGCGCACCTTGGCGAAGCCTTCGGCAGGCGGAGCGCCGACGGAGCCGGTCGGGCTGTCAGGTCTTACGAGATCGGGGAATCGGCGTTCGATCGCCGCATTGCGTTTCCGCAGTTCGTCATACTCGGCATCCGAAACGACCGGCTTGTCTTCCTGATGATAGCGGCGGTCGTGCCCGGCGATCTCGTGAGCGAGGCGGCTGAGTTCGGCTTCGGCCTGCTCGGCAGTGATGTCGTCGACAGGGATCGGCGCTTTGGACATCCGCGACTTCTAGAGCGTTTCGGACGACGATTGAAGGCTGCCTTGTCCGTTCGCGCGACTATCCTGCCACCGCATTTTCGCGCAGCAGCCGTTCTGCCGCCGCCCTCGCCTCGTCGGTGACGGAGGCGCCGGCCAGCATGCGCGCGATCTCCTCCTGCCGCGCCTTGCGGTCCATCTCGGCAACCGCCGTGCGGACCTTGTCCGCGCCGCCCGACTTGCTGATCAAATAGTGCGTATGGGCGCGCGCCGCGACCTGGGGCGCATGTGTGACGGCCAGCACCTGCACCCGGTTCGACAACCGCGCCAGCCTTTGGCCGATCGCATCGGCGATCGCGCCACCGACGCCCGTGTCGATCTCGTCAAAGACCAGCGTGGGCGCTGAGCCGCGATCGGCGAGCGCCACCTTCAGCGCCAGCAGGAAACGCGAAAGCTCGCCGCCAGACGCCACCTTCATCATCGGACCCGGCCGCGTGCCCGGGTTGGTCCGTACCCAGAATTCGACGGCATCGATCCCTTCCGGCATGCGGTTGTCGGCATCGCTGGAGAGCTGGACGATGAATTCCGCCCTCTCCAGCTTCAGTGCCGGCAGTTCCACCATCACCGCCTTCGCCAGCGTCGTCGCGGCGGCGGTCCGCTTCTCCGACAGCAGTGCAGCCACGTCGTCATAGGCGCGTCGCGCCGCGACGGCCTGCTTCTCCATCCGGGAGAGCCTGTCCTCGCCTGCGTCGAGGTCGGCGAGGTCTGCGGCAAAGGCGTCGCGCTTCGCCGCGAGGTCATCGACCGTCACGCCGAACTTGCGGGCCGCCGCTCTGAGCGCAAACAGCCTTTCCTCGGCGCGCTCCAGCCGCTGGGGATCATACTCGCTGGCCCGCATCGCGACCGTAACCGCCGATTGCGCCGCGTCGAGCGCCACGAGCGCGTCGTCAAGCGTGCGCACGAGTTCGTCCAGCAGCCCCGGCGCTTCACCGGCCTTGCGCTGCAGGCGCCGCAGCAGCGCGGCGAGTTGCGGCGAGGCCGAGGATGGGCCGGACAGCACCTCCTGCGCATCCTGGATGTCGAACGCGACCTTCTCGGCCCGCATCATCGCCGCGCGCTCCTCGGCCAGCGTTGTTTCCTCGCCGGGCTGGGGATCGAGTTTCGACAGTTCCTCGACGGAAGCGCGCAGATAGTCGCCCTCGCGCGCGGCGGCCTCGACGCGGGCTCGATGACGCTGCAATTCCTGTTCGGCCGCGCGCCACGCCTGCCAGGTGGCGGCTGCCTGCCCCGCCTCGCCCGCGAGGCCTCCGAATGCGTCCAGAAGCTCGCGATGCGCGGCCGGATCGACCAGCGCGCGCTCGTCATGCTGCCCGTGCAGTTCGACCAGCGCACGGCCCACGTCGCGCATCAGCGAGACGCTTGCCGGCTGGTCGTTGATGAAGACGCGGGTGCGGCCGTCAGCGGTCTGCACGCGCTTGAGGATGAGGTCGCCCTCGTCGTCCAGTGCGTTCTCGGTCACCAGCGCACGGGCGGGATGGTTGCGCGGCACGTCGAACACCGCCGTCACCTGGCCCTGGTTCGCCCCGTGACGAACGAGCGATGCGTCGCCGCGCGCGCCAAGCGCCAGCGACAGGGCGTCGAGCAGGATGGACTTGCCGGCGCCGGTCTCGCCGGTCAGCACCGAAAGGCCTCGGCCGAACTCGATGTCCAGCTTTTCGATCAGGACGATATCGCGGATCGACAGGTGCGACAGCATCGCGCCCGTCGGGTCACGTACCGATGAGCAGCGATCCCGCCTTCGACAGCCACGAGCCCTTGTTCTCACGCGGCTCGAGCCCGCCGGATTGCAAGAGCTTGACCGAGTCGCCGTACCACTGGCTGTCGGGATAGTTGTGACCCAGCACCGCGGTCGCGGTCTGCGCTTCCGACGCCAGACCCATTGCCAGATAGGCTTCGGTCAGGCGTGCCAGCGCTTCTTCGACGTGGCGGGTGTTGGAATAGTTCTCGACCACCATGCGGAAGCGCTTGATCGACGCCAGATACTCGCGGCGCTCGAGGTAGTAGCGCCCGACCTGCATTTCCTTGCCGGCGAGCTGGTCGCGGGCGAAGCGGATCTTGGCCTTGGCGTCCTCGACATATTCGGAATCGGGCCAGCGCTGGACCAGTTCGTCCATCGCCTCGATGGTGCGCCGCGATTCCTTCTGGTCCTGCGTGACTTCACGGATCTGGCGGAAGTAGCTCAGACCGATGATGTACTGGGCGTAGGCCGCGTCTTCGGTCGACGGATAGAGCGAGACGTAGCGCTTTCCGGCCGTGATCGCCTGTTCGTACTCGCCTTGCCGGTAGTTGGTGAAGGCACCCATCACCATCGCCTTGCGGGCATACTCCGAATATGGGTGCTGGCGATCCAGCGAGTCGAACTTGCGTGACGCTTCCTTGAGACGCCCTGATTCCAGATTGGCCAGGCCCTGATTGTACAGCACATCCGGCGGATCGGTCGCCTCGACATAGGTCGCGAGATCGACGTCACCATCCGAAGCACAGGCAGAAAGCATCAGCGGCGCCGCGATGACAGCGGCGGCCAACGCGAAACGAGCCGACGGAAATGCAGCACGCGGCAAATTCATGGTCAGGACGCGCCCCTCCGGCGAATGATGCGCCTGCATAGATCATAGCAGGCCGCGTTTCTCAACGCTATCGGCTGGCAATCGCTCATTAATGTGGCGGGAAAGCGACTCTCGGTTAAGCCGTCTGTCGGTGAGAGAGACTTGTCGCTCAAAGCACCCAGGGAGCGTGAACCGGGGTCGCGACGGCCGTCATCGCGCCGATGCCACCCCTGCCCTGCCGGGCCGCTTCGACGATCTCGAAGGCACTGGCGTCGGAGAGCAATCGCTTGAGAGCCACGGAATTGAGCTTGTGGCCGCCGCGATGCGATCGGAAACATCCGACGAAACGCGCACCGGCGAGCGCGAGGTCGCCCATCGCGTCCAGCAGCTTGTGCCGGACGAACTCGTCCGGATAGCGCAGGCCCTCGACGTTGATGATGCGGTGGTCCTCGCCGATCACGACCGAATTCTCGAGCGACGAGCCGAGCGCGAAGCCGGCGGCCCACAGGCGCTCGACATCCTTGATGAAGCCGAATGTCCGGGCACGCGCCACATCGCGCCGGAATGAGGCCGCGGTCAGGTCGCAGGCGATCGACTGGCGGCCGATCGCCGGGCTGTCGAAATCGATGGATACGTCGAAGCGCGTACCGTCATGCGGCACGAATTCGGCCCAGGAAGCGCCGTTCCCGACCCGCACCGGCTTCAGGATGCGGATATAGCGGCGCGGGACATCAAGATTGACCAGACCTGTCGTCTCGAATGCTTCGACATAAGGCATGGCGCTGCCGTCGAAGATCGGCACTTCGTTGCCATCGATGGCAATCTCGACATTGTCCACACCGACGCCGAGCAGCGCCGCCATCAGGTGTTCCACGGTCGCGACATGCGCGCCCTGCGGATCGCCGAGCACAGTCGAGAGGTCGGTGCCGCCAACCTGGGAAGCCAGCGCGCGGATGCGCTTCTGGGTCGTTCCGGAGCGCTGGACGAACACGACGCCTGAGTCGGCGTCAGCCGGTGAAAATCGGATGGTGACTGGCTTGCCGCTATGGACGCCGGTACCGGTCAGCCGAAGGCTGGACCTGAGCGTGGTCTGCTTTACGTGCAACTCGATCCCCATCGCCCTGTCGATGCGTCCGCCGCCCGCGGCTTCTCATCGAGAAAGGTGCAGCCTCGTCCCCGCGCACCCTGCTCCTAGTGATTAGAGGATAGACGGCGGCCCAATGGGCACCAAATCACGCTTTTTTACCCGCTGTTACCGCATCCGCATTTCAGCAGTTCCGGTAAGACACTGGGAACCTTCGCTATTCTGAAAATGAGAACGGGCGGCCGCAGCGGCAGCCGCCCGTCCGTCATCCTGCGGCAGTCGCCGTCAGTTGGCCTGGCGGCGCAGGAATGCCGGGATTTCGAGCTGGTCCTCTTCCTGCACGGCACGCGCCTGCGGCGCGATTCTGCCGTGCTCGTCGAGCTGGCCGCGACGCGGTGCATAGAGCTGCGGGTCCTGGCTGGCGATGCGGCGGGCCTCCGGCGCAGGCTGGCGCAGGCGCGGCTCGCGCGGCTGGGCCGGCTGAAGCTTTGCGGGCTCCTCCTCGCGACGCGAAAGGCCGCTGGTCAGGCGCTTCAGCAGCCCCATCGGGCCGCTTTCGCCGTGGTCGGCAGCGCGGGTCTGGGCCTGCTCCACTTCGGCCTTGACCACCGGCGGGAAGTCCTCGACGCGCGGCATGCGCACAGGCGCCGGCTGCTCGGCGACCATCTGGACCGGCTCGGGCTGCGCGACGACCTGGGCCGGCGGGGCCTGGAAGAGCCGGCTCTGCGGGCGGAACTCCTCGTGCACGGGCTGGGCAGCCTGGGCTCGGGCGATTTCGGCGTTGATCTCGGCCGTGCGGATCGCTTGTGCCACCGGGTCGGCGGCGCGGGGCTCGACACGGATCGGCTGCTCGGCTGCCGGCTGGCGGAACTCGGCGGCGGCCGGAGCGGCCGGACGCTGCTGGACCGGGGCCTTGGGCGCCTGTTTCAGCTGGATCGGCTGCGCGACCTCGCCCACGACCTTGTCGATGCCCGTGGCGACGACGGACACGCGGATCACGCCTTCAAGCGCCTCGTCGAAGGTGGCGCCGAGGATGATGTTGGCGTCCTGGTCGACTTCCTCGCGGATGCGGGTCGCGGCCTCGTCAACCTCGAACAGCGTCATGTCGCGGCCGCCGGTGATCGAGATCAGCAGCCCCCGTGCGCCCTTCATCGAGGTCTCGTCGAGCAGCGGGTTTGAGATCGCCGCTTCCGCAGCCGCCATGGCGCGGCCGTCGCCGGATGCCTCGCCCGTGCCCATCATCGCCTTGCCCATCTCGCGCATGACCGAGCGGACGTCGGCGAAGTCGAGGTTGATGAGGCCTTCCTTGACCATGAGGTCGGTGATGCAGGCCACGCCCGAGTAAAGCACCTGGTCGGCCATCGCGAAGGCATCGGCGAAGGTGGTCTTGTCGTTGGCGATGCGGAACAGGTTCTGGTTCGGGATGACGATCAACGTGTCGACGTTGCGCATCAGTTCCTCGATGCCCGCATCCGCCGTCTTCATGCGGCGCTGGCCCTCGAAATGGAACGGCTTGGTGACGACGCCAACCGTCAGGATGCCCTTCTCGCGGGCGGCGCGCGCCACGACCGGGGCGGCGCCCGTGCCCGTGCCGCCGCCCATGCCGGCGGTGACGAAGCACATGTGCGTGTTGGACAGATGGTCGACGATCTCGTCGATGCACTCTTCAGCGGCGGCGCGGCCGACTTCCGGCTGCGAACCGGCGCCGAGACCTTCCGTGACGTGGGCGCCGAGCTGGATCAGCCGATCGGCCTTCGACATCGTCAGCGCCTGGGCGTCCGTGTTGGCGACCACGAACTCGACTCCGCGCAGGCCCGCGGTGATCATGTTGTTGACGGCATTGCCGCCGCCGCCGCCGACGCCGAAGACGGTGATCCGCGGCTTGAGCTCGGTGATGTCCGGCTTCTGAAGATTGATGGTCATTTTCTTAGTCCTTTGCCTTTCCTGCCGCCGCCGCGGCCGCCGATGTCGAAGGCGTCCCCGCCCCTGTTGGAATTAGAAACTGTCCCTCAGCCACTGACTGACGCGATGCAACCTGCCGCCCGTCCCCGTCGCCCTTGCGCGGGAGCCCCCCTTGGCCCCCGTCGTCTCGAAAGCGGAAACCTGCGGATAGATGAGAAGTCCCACCGATGTGGCGAAGGCAGGACCCTTCGCCGCTTCCGGCAACCCGGCAACGCCCAGCGGGCGCCCGATGCGAACGTTCCGGCCCAGGATGCGCCGTGCAGCGTCCGGCAGGCCGGCCAGCTGGGCTGCGCCGCCTGTAAGCACCACGCGGCGCCCGGCCGCTGCAGCGAAACCCGAATGTGCGAGCCTGTCGCGGATCAGCTCCAGCGATTCCTCGACACGCGCCCTGACGATGCGGGTCATGACCGACCGCGGGATCTGCAGCGGAACCTCGCCGTCGTCGCCGATCGGCTGGATCGTCACCACGTCGCGGTCGTCCGCCGTGCCCGGCAGCGCGGAGGCATGCATGACCTTCAACCGCTCTGCGTCTTCCAGCCGGGTCGACAGGCCGCGCGCCAGATCCATGGTCACATGGTTGCCGCCGACCGGCAGCCCCGCGCCATAGACGAACCGGCCTTCGGAGAACACTGAAAGGGTGGTCGTGCCGCCACCGATGTCAATGCAGGCGGCTCCCATCTCGACCTCGTCGTCGATCAGCGTCGACAGGCCGCTCGCATAGGGCGTGGCCACCATGCGCTCCACCGAGAGGTGCGCGCGGTTGATGGACAGTTCGAGATTGCGCAGTGGGGCGGCGTCGCTGGTCAGCACGTGCATGTTGACGCCGAGCGCGGCGCCGACCATGCCGAGCGGGTCGCGCACGCCGCTTTCGCCATCGAGCGTGAAGCCGGTGGCGAGCGAGTGGACCACCTCGCGCTCGGCCTTGAGCGCCTGCTTGGCGCCGGCTGCGAGGACCCGGCGGATGTCGGCCGAGTCCGTCTCCTGGCCTCCGAGGTTTATGGTCGCGGAAAAACTCTCCGACCTCAGCCGACCGGCGGAAGCGTTGACCAGAAGTGAGTCGACGGTCAGCCCCGCCATGCGCTCGGCCGCGTCCACCGCCAGCCGGATGGCACGCTCGGCGCGATCGAGGTCGACGACGACGCCGGATTTGACGCCCGTCGACTTCTGGTGGCCGATGCCGATGACCTGCGCCTGGTGGGTACGCCCCCTCAGCAGTTGCTTGTCGTCGCAGGGCTTCAGCTTCGCGATGATGCAGCAGACCTTGCTGGAGCCGACGTCCAGAACGGTAACGACGCCCGACCGGCGGGCGCCCTTCGAGGACTGTCCGTTGAGCCAGCTCATGTGCGCTTCGCCTTTCTGGCGGAGACGCTGCGCGCCTGCTCCTTGAGATCGATCTCGCGCTGCTCGATCGCCTGTGCGGAAAGCTGCAGCGTCAGCCGGTCGGCGATGCGCATGTCGATGGCTACGACATCGCGGGACAGAATGCCGCCACTCTTGTCGAGCTCTGCGAGGTCCCGGATCGCCGCGTCCGGAGCGTCTTCCGGCAGCCTGACCGTGATGCCGTTCTCGAGCCGCAGGTTCCAGCGCCGCTCGCCGACGCGGATATAAGCCTTCACGCGCGCGGCCAGTTCCGGATAGAGGGCGACGCGGCCGATGAAGTCGTTGGCGCGCTCGCGGGCTCCGGTCCCGATGACCAGCGGCAGCGCCGCATGGCGGCCGCTCGTGAAGGGAGCGATCACCTCGCCGGAACGCTCGATGACGGAGATCTCATTGCCATGCTGCCAGAGCGCGAACGGCTTCTTCTCGACCAGCTCGACCTCGATCGTGTCGGGATAGATCTTGCGCACCGAGGCGGACCGGATCCACGGCAGCGCGGCGACTTCGCGGCGCGCATCCTCGGCGTCGAATCCGATCAGCGACGTCCAGCCATCGAGTCCGATCGCACCGAGCACGTCGATCTCCGAGGTCTCGATGTTGCCCTTCATCTCGACATGCTCGACGGCGAAGCCGAGCCGCGAGGTCACCGCTTGGGCGACCACGGGCACGTGGCCGCCGACCCAGGCGCCGTAGACACATGTAATACTTAGGAAAGCGGCCGTCCCGATCGACGCGGCGAAACGCGGCGGCTGGAATTCCTCGTCGAAAAGGCGCGAGAACAGGCGGGCCGGCCGGCGCAGCCAGCGCGGCAGCACGAAACCGTCGGCAAAGGAGAGCCGCACGTCGGCAATGGCGGCAGGTAGCCCCGCCAATCCGAACCGTCCGGGCTTCAACGCAGGCACGAGGCGTCCTCCACCATCCAACTCAGAAGCTCGCCGAAGGAATGCCCCGCATGCTGGGCGATCTCGGGCACGAGCGACGTCGGCGTCATGCCTGGCTGGGTGTTGACCTCGAGCCACACGAGTTCGCCATTCTCGGAATAGCGATCGTCGTAGCGGAAGTCGGACCGGGAGACGCCCCGGCAGCCGATTGCTTGATGAGCCTTGAGGGCGAGTGTCTGTACTTTTTGGTAAATATTTAGTGAAATTTTCGCGGGCACATCATGTTTTGACCCGCCCTTCGCATACTTCGAGTCGTAGTCGTAGAAGGCGTGGCCGACGGGGATGATCTCGCAGACACCAAGCGCCACGTCGCCCATGACGGCGCAGGTCAGCTCGCGCCCGTGCACGTAGCGCTCGACCATCACCGCGTCGCCATATCGCCACTCGGAAGAACCGATGACCTGCGGCGGATGCGACTGGTCTTCCTTGACGATGACCACGCCAAAGCTCGAGCCCTCGCTGACCGGCTTGACGACATAAGGTGGCTTCATCGGGTGCTTCGTCCCGATGGAACGGCGATCGAGGGTCTTCGACTCGGCAACCAGGATGCCGGCCGCCTTGGCGACCTTCTTGGCCTGCTCCTTGTTCATGGCGAGCGCCGAGGCCAGCACGCCCGAATGCGTGTAGGGAAGCTCGAGATACTCGAGTATCCCCTGGATCGTCCCGTCCTCGCCGAATGGCCCGTGCAGGGCATTGAAGGCGACGTCGGCCTTGAGTTCGGCGAGAACCGAACCGACGTCGCGCCCGACATCGACGCGCGACACACGATAGCCCTCGGCCTCGAGCGCATCGGCGCAGCTCTTCCCGGAGGAAAGAGACACGGGACGCTCCGATGAGAACCCACCCATCAGGACCGCTACGTGCTTCTTCGCCATGCTTGCGCAATCCCCCGTCCGCCTCGGCGCCCACCCCACATTCTGAACGGCCGAATCCGGACGTTCCCGGAAAGATCTTCCGGGAGCGAAGCGCGCGGTACGCGCCTGTTCGACTCAAATCAGGGAACGCTGTTGACCGACAGAATCAGATGCTTGACTCGGTGACAAGCCCCGAGGATTCGGACTGATTCTTTTTTGTTGGCCCGGGATTCGAAAAGGCGGCTGCGTGGCGTTCCTGCAACGCCGGCAAGCAGCTCAGAGCAGCTGCCCGAGGAACTCCTGGACCTCGTGGCCGGGGCGGAAGCGGCCGAGCCGCTTGATTTCCCAGTGCAGCCGTATGCCTGAATTCTCCAGTACCCGCGCGCGCACGGTCTCGCCGAGATATTCGAGGTCGTAGCCGGTGGCGTTGCCGGTATTGATCATGAAATTGCAGTGCATGGGCGACATCTGCGCGCCGCCGATCATGAGGCCACGGCAGCCCGCTTTGTCGATCTCCTTCCAGGCTGACGTGCCCTCCGGATTCTTGAAGGTCGAACCGCCCGTCTTCTCGCGGATCGGCTGCACCGTCTCACGATGGTGCTGGACTTCGTCCATCGCCTTACGGATGTCGTCCTTCTCGGCGCCGAATCCATCGAACAGTGCCGAGGTGAAGATCAGCCCGGCCGGCGCCGACGAATGCCGGTAGGCGTAACCCATGTCGGCGTTGGAAAGGACGTGCAGATTGCCCTGCCGGTCGAGCGCACGCACCTCGACCACGCGTTCGCATGTCTCGACGCCATTGGCGCCGGCGTTCATGCGCAGCGCGCCGCCGATGCCGCCGGGAATGCCGTGGTAGAAATGGAAGCCGCCGATGCCGGACTCGTGCGCCAACGCCGCCACCCGCTTGTCGGGCGTCGCCGCGCCGGCGCGGATCTGGAGTTCGCCGACACGTTCGGCCTCGCCAAAACCCTTGGCCGAGAGGCGCACCACGAAGCCGGGAATGCCGCCTTCCCGCACCAGAAGGTTCGAGCCGATACCGACGACCATCACCGGGATTTCCTCCGGCACCGCGCGCAGGAAGGCGGCGAGGTCGTCCTCGTCGGCCGGCTGGAACAGCGCCTCGGCGAGCCCGCCGGCGCGGAACCAGGTGATCTTCTCCATCTCGGCATTGGGCGTGATGCGCCCGCGCAAGCCGGCGAGCCTGTCGCCGAGCTTCTCGATGAGCGCCTCGCCGCGCATCATGCCCCGCTCCCCCCGAGTTCCTTCGGCAGCGCGTAGGCCCACTGGGTGATGTTGCCGGCGCCGAGGAAGATGATGAAGTCGCCCGGCCTGGCGATCTCGCGCACCAGCGGTGCGATCTCGGCCGGGCCGGCGATATGGCGCGCATCGCGGTGTCCGCCCGACCGGATGCGGGCCACCAGCGTATCCGACGAGACACCGTCGATCGGGTCTTCGCCAGCCGAGTAGACCGGCGCGATAGCGACCGTGTCGGCATCGTTGAAGCAGGCCGAGAAATCGTCGAACAGGTCGCGCAGGCGCGTGAATCGGTGCGGCTGGGCAAACGCGATGACCCGACCCTTGCAGGCGTCGCGCGCAGCCTTCAGAACGGCCTTGATCTCGACCGGATGATGGCCGTAATCGTCGAACACCTCGACGCCGTTCCAAGAGCCCGTATGGGTGAAGCGACGCTTGACGCCGCCGAACGACGACAGGCCCTTCTTGATCGAGTCCGGACCGATGCCAAGTTCGTGCGCGACGGCGATCGCCGCGGTCGCGTTGGAGACGTTGTGACGGCCCGGCATGGGCAGGGCGAGGTCGCGGATCGCCAGTTCGTCCGCCGTCTTGCGGCTGCGGATCACGACGTCGAAGCGCGATGTCGCGCCTTCCATGCGGTGGTTCTCGAAGCGCACGTCGGCCTGCGCGTTCTCGCCATAGGTGATGACGCGGCGGTCCTCGATCCGGCCGACCAGCGCCTGCACTTCTGGATGGTCGGTACACATCACGCCAAAGCCATAGAACGGCACGTTTTCAACGAACTGGCGGAAAGCGTCACGAACCTTGTCGAAGGTCCCGTAGTGGTCGAGATGTTCCGGATCGATGTTGGTGACCACCGCCACGTCGGCCGGCAGTTTGAGGAACGTGCCATCGCTCTCGTCGGCCTCGACGACCATCCACTCGCCTTCGCCCATGCGGGCGTTGGTGCCGTATGCGTTGATGATGCCGCCATTGACGACGGTAGGATCCAGCCCGCCGGCGTCGAGCAGCGTGGCGATCATGGACGTTGTGGTCGTCTTGCCGTGCGTGCCGCCGATCGCGACCGCGTTTCGGAAGCGCATCAGTTCGGCCAGCATTTCCGCGCGCCGCACGATAGGCAGCAGCTTCTGTCGCGCCGCGGCCAGTTCCGGATTGCTCTTCTTGATCGCCGTCGAGACGACGACGACTTCCGCATCGCCCAGATTCTCGGCGCGATGTCCGACGAAGCATGGGATGCCCTTGTCGCGCAGGCGCTGTACGTTGGCGCTCTCCGACTGGTCGGAGCCCTGCACCTTGTAGCCGAGATTGTGCAGCACTTCGGCGATACCGCTCATGCCGATGCCGCCGATGCCGATGAAATGGACGAGACCGATGGTCTGCGGCATCTTCATGGCCGCACCTCGCTTCTGAAATCGATGACGCTTTTGCCGGACGCAATAGCCTCTGTGAGGTCGGCGAGCAACCGCGTGGCCTGCGGACGCCCTGCTGTCCGCGCCGCCGCCGCCATGGTCGCAAGCCGCTCCGGCTGGTCCATCAGTTCCCCCACCAACTCGGCGATGCGCTGGGGCGACAACGAGGATTGAGGATGTACTTCGGCGCCACCCGCGGCCGCGAGCGCCGCGGCATTGGCCGCCTGGTCGTGGTCGAGTGCATATGGATAGGGCACGAACAGTGCCGGCCTGCCAATCGCCGCGACTTCCGAGACCGTCGATGCGCCCGAGCGTGAGATGACGAGATGCGCCGCAGCCATCCTCGCTGCGAGATCGCGGAAGAAGGGCGAGACATCGGCGTCGATGTCGAGTTTGGCATAGGCGTCGCGCACCTTCGCCTCGTCCTCCGCACGGGCCTGCTGGGTCAGGCGCAGTCGCTTGCGCGTGGTCTCGGGCAGAAGCGCAAGCGCCGCCGGCATCGCCTCGGAAAAGAACTGCGCGCCCTGGCTCCCGCCGAATACGACCAGTCGGAACGGCTCACCGGCACCGGCTGGCGCGTAAGGCACGGCCGAGGCCTCGATCACCGCAGGCCGCACCGGATTGCCGGTTGCAACCGTCTTTTCCGCATGGACCCCGCCTTCCGGCAGGAAACCACCGGCGATCGCGGTGACGCGGGCGGCCAACGCCTTGTTGGCGCGGCCCATCACCGCGTTCTGCTCGTGGATGACCGTCGGTACGCCGCGGCGCGTCGCGGCCCACACCGGCGGCAGCGTCGGATAGCCGCCGAAACCGACGACGGCGGCGGGCCCGACGTCGGCGATCAGCCGAGAGGCCGCGCGCACGCCTTGCCATATTCGCCAGAAGGCCCCGGCGAGCGCCAGCGGATTGCGCGCACCGATCGTCGCCGAAGGAATCGGGTGCACCGCGACGGCCGGAAAATTGCCTGCGAAGCGCCCGGCCCGTTCGTCCGTGGCGAGATGAACCATCCAGCCGCGCGCCGCGAGTTCATGCGCCAGCGCCTCGGCCGGAAACAGGTGGCCGCCGGTTCCACCGGCGGAGAGCAGGACGGTCCGCCCGCCCATTATTCGGCCGGCGTCAGGACCGGCAGCCCGACCTGCTGGCGGCGCTCGGGCCGCGACCTCGTCAGGGCCAGCACCATACCCATGGCAATCGCGATGGCGATCAGCGACGAGCCGCCATAGGAGATGAACGGTAGCGTCATGCCCTTCGCAGGCATCACCTGCAGGTTCACGCCGATGTTGATGATCGACTGGAAACCGAAGTTCACGACGAGACCCGCGACGGCGAAACGGGTGAAGTCGTCGCGCTCGCGAAGCGCAAACATGAGGCCGCGGAGCACGACGAAGGCGAACAGGCCCAGAATCACCAGCAGCAGGACGATGCCGAATTCCTCGCCGGCCACGGCAAACACGAAGTCGGCGTGGCTGTCGGGGATGATGCGCTTGACGATGCCCTCGCCGGGTCCGACGCCCAGCCACCCGCCGGAGACGATTGCCTCCATGCCCATGTCGACCTGGAAGGTGTCGCCCTCCCCGGTGAGGAAGCGGTCGATGCGCCCGGCGAAGTGGTCGAACATCGAGTAGGCGGCAAGGCCGCCAACCACGCCGATGCCGCCGAGCGCTGCAATCCAGAACCAGGACATGCCGGCCATGAAGAACATCACGCCCCAGGTCCCGAGCACGAGGATGGTCTGTCCGAGGTCCGGCTGCGCGACCAGAAGCGCGAGCACCAGGCCGAGCAGGATCATCGCGAACAGGTTGCCGGGAATGTCGGCGCGGCGGCTGTTCTCGGCAAACAGCCAGGCACAGACGACGACGAAGGCTGGCTTCAGGAATTCGGAGGGCTGGATCGACAGGCCGGCGATCGAGACCCAGCGCCGCGCGCCCTTGACCTCGACGCCGACATAGAGCGCCGCGACCATCAGGATCAGGGAGCCGATGAGCATGAAAAGCGCCAGCCGCCGCACCTCGCGCGGGTCGAGAAACGAAACGGCGATCAGCGCCCCCAGAGCCGGGATCATGAAAATGATCTGGCGCGTCGCGAAATGGAACGTGTCGAGGCCGATGCGTTCGGCCACCGCCGGGCTTGCCGCGAAGGAGAGCATGACGCCGAGCCCCATCAGCGACAGGAACGCGCCGAGGAACCATCTGTCGACGGTCCACCACCAGTTCGCGACGGGCGATCGGTCGACGCGGCTCACCATCAGCGTTTTCCCTGCACAGGTTGCGTGCCCTCGATAGCAGCCACAGCTTGCCTGAAGGCTTCGCCGCGTACTTCGAAGTTCTTGAACTGGTCGAAGCTGGCGCAGGCCGGCGAGAGCAGGACCACCACCTCGCCCGTCTCGTCCCTCGCCGCATCGGCGGCCGCGTGATCGACTGCTGCTGCGAGCGTGCCCGAAATCTCGTAGGGGACATTCTCACCCAGCGTCGCCGAGAAGGCAGGTGCCGCCTCGCCGATCAGGTAGGCCTTGGCGATGCGCGGGAAGAACCCGCGCAAAGGCTCGATGCCACCCTCCTTGGGCAGGCCCCCGGCGATCCAGTAGATGCGCGGGAAGGACGAAAGCGCCGGCGCCGCGGCGTCGGCGTTGGTCGCCTTGGAATCGTTGACGAACAGAACCTTGCCCTTCCGGCCGACCTGTTCCATGCGGTGCGCCAGGCCCGGGAAGCTTTCGAGGCCGGACTGTATCTCGCCGAGGTCGAGCCCGACCTTCAGGCACGCAACCACGGCGGCGAGCGCGTTCTGGGCATTGTGCTGGCCGCGCAGCGAGCCGATCCCCTCGAGGAAGGCGATGCGGCTGTAGCGTCCGCCGATCGCCTCCATGAGATCCGTGCCGTCGGCGAAGTATCCGTCGCCGAGCGGCAGCCGCTTCGAGATGCGCACGACATCCTTGCCGGCGCGTTCCAGACGGTCGGCAATCTGCGAACAGAAGGCGTCGTCGACGCCGACGATCGCGGTGTCGGAACCGGCAACAAGCCGTTCCTTGATGGAGGCGTAGTGCTGCATCGTGCCGTGGCGGTCGAGGTGATCTGGCGTCAGGTTGAGCAGGATGCCGGCGGTCGGGTTGATCGAGGGTGCAAGGTCGATCTGGTAGGACGAACATTCGACCACGTAGAAGCGGTCGGCGGTCGGCGGGTCGAGCGTCATGACGGCCCGGCCGATATTGCCGCCCATTTGCGCGTCGCGTCCCGCGGCTTTCAGGATGTGCGCTGTCAGCGCGGTCGTGGTGGACTTGCCGTTGGTGCCGGTAATGGCGATGAAGGGTGCGGCGGGCGCGCGCATCCGCCGCTCACGGCAGAAAAGCTCGATGTCGCCGATGACCTCGACTCCGCTCGCCCGGGCGAGTTCGACGCTCCAGTGCGGTTTCGGATGCGTCAGCGGCACGCCCGGCGAGAGGACGAAGGAGGCAAAGCGGCGCCAGTCCACCGTCCTGAGGTCCGCGACGCCGATGCCGGCATCCGACGCGCGCTGGACGCTTTCTGGATTGTCGTCCCATGCTGTGACCGCTGCGCCGCCCTCCGCCAGCGCACGCGCCGTCGCGAGGCCCGAGCCGCCCAACCCGAAGAGCGCGACCGCCCTGCCCCGGAAACTCTCGGCGGCGATCATCGCTCTACCGCAGCTTGAGCGTTGACAGACCGACCAGCGCCAGGATCACGGCGATGATCCAGAACCTGATCACCACCTGGCTTTCGGTCCATCCGAGCTTCTCGAAATGGTGATGGATCGGCGCCATCAGGAAGACGCGCTTGCCGGTCAGCTTGAACGAGGCGACCTGGATGATGACCGACAGCGCCTCCATCACGAACAGGCCGCCGATGATGATCATGACGATCTCGTGCTTGGCCGCGACCGCAACCGTGCCGATGAGGCCGCCGAGCGACAGGGAGCCCGTGTCGCCCATGAAGATCGCGGCCGGCGGTGCGTTGAACCACAGGAAGCCGAGGCCTGCGCCGATCACCGCGCCCAGGATCACGGACAGCTCGCCAGTGCCCTGCACGAAATGGATCTGCAGGTAGTCGGCGAACACCGCGTTGCCGGAGAGGTAGGCTATGACGCCGAACGACGCCGAGGCGATCATGATCGGCACGATCGCCAGCCCGTCGAGCCCGTCGGTCAGGTTCACCGCGTTGCCCGCGCCGACCACGACGATGCAGGCGAAGGGAATGAAGAACCAGCCGAGATTGATGATGAAGTCCTTGAAGAACGGGAAAGTCAGCGACGAGGAGAAAGGCGGGTTGCCGACACGGATGATCGCATAGGCGGCGATTGCGGCGATCAGGATCTCGATGGCGAGGCGTGCCTTGCCCGAGAAGCCGAGATGCGACTGCTTCGTCACCTTCAGGTAGTCGTCGTAGAGACCGATCGCACCGAAGCCGAGCGTCACGAAGAGCACGATCCAGACATAGGGACTGAACAGGTTGCCCCACAGCAGCGACGAGCCGATGATCCCGCACAGGATCATCAGGCCGCCCATGGTCGGGGTGCCGGCCTTCTTGAAATGGGTCTGGGGGCCGTCGGCGCGGATTGGCTGGCCCTTCCCCTGCCTGACCCTCAGCGACGCGATGATGCGGGGCCCGAAGATGAAGACGATCAGCGCCGAGGTGATCAGCGCCCCGCCGGTCCGAAACGTGATGTAGCGGAACACGTTGAAGGCGGAGACCTGATCCGCGAGTTCCACGAGCAGCATCAGCATGCGTTCGATCCCCTCGCCGCCGCCGTCAGGCGGTGGCTTTTTCGGCCTCGCCGGCCGGAAACTGTTTCAGAAGCGCGTCCACCAGCTTCGAAAAGCCGATCCCCTTCGACGACTTCACCATCACCACGTCGCCCGGCCGCACCATCTGGAGCAATAGTGGCTTCAGGGTCTCGGCATCGGGCCTGTATTCGACCGTGCGACCGTCCTTCAACCGTTCGGCCAGCACCTTCATCTCCGGCCCGCCGAGAAGCACGACATCGGGCTTCGTCTCGTCGACCGCATCGCCGACCGCAAGGTGCAGCTTCGCGGAGTGGTCGCCGAGTTCCAGCATGTCGCCGAGCACGGCGATGCGGCGGCCCTCGCCTTCGACGGGCACGGCCGCGAGCAGGTCCAGCGCGGCCTTCATCGACGCCGGGTTTGCATTGTAGCTCTCGTCGATCAGCGTCGCGGTGCCCTTGGGCAGCTTCAGCGTGTGGCGTTTCCCGCGCCCCGCCTCCGCTTCGAGCCCGGCGAGAGCCAACGCGACCCGGCCGATGTCGGCGCCGGCGAGATGCGTCGCACCCAGCACCGCCAGCACGTTCTGGACGATGTGGCGCCCCGGCGCGCCGATCCGCGCGACGACCTCGTCGCCCCCGACCTTGGCCGTGATTGTCGATCCGTCGGCAGCCAGCTTGCACTTGAGAAGCTGGTAGGTGGAGCGGGCGTTCTCGCCGAAGCCGACGACGTTGTCGACGCCGGCTGCACGCGCCAGCTTCTCCAGCATCTTGAAGCGGGCATCGTCGCGATTGATCAGCGCGTGGCCGCCGGGCTCTATGCCCTCGAAGATTTCGGCCTTGGCCTTGGCGATCTCGTCGAGATTGCGGAAATGCCCGAGATGCGCCGCCGCGATCAGCGTCACGATCGCCACATGCGGCCGCACCATGCCCACCAGTGGACGGATCTCGCCGGCATGGTTCATGCCGATCTCGAACACACCGTAGTCGGCGTCGGCCGGCAGGCGCGCCAGCGTGAGCGGCACGCCCCAGTGATTGTTGAACGACTTGTCCGAGGCGTGGACCGTTCCGACGGCCGAAAGCGCATGGCGCAGCGCTTCCTTCGTGCTGGTCTTGCCGGCGGAGCCGGTTACCGCGATGATCTTCGCTCTGGTGCGCGCCCGCGCCGCGACGCCTGCCTTTTCCAGCGCGGCCAGCACGTCGGACACGACGATCATCGGCACCGAGAGACGGCCGAGGCCCGCGAGCTTCTCCTCGGCGACGACGAGCACCGACGCACCGGAAGCCATGGCGGATGTCGCGAAATCGTGGCCGTCGCGGGCGTCACCCTTGATGGCGAAAAAGGCCTCGCCCGGCTTCAGCGACCGGCTGTCGATGGCAACTCCGGTCAAAGCGGCGGGCATGGTCCCGACCGGTCGGCCCCCGGTCGCAGCCAGCAAATCCTCGCCTGTCCAGAGCGGCGTCACGCTGCCACCCCTCTCAGGGCGGCGCGGACTTCCTCGTGATCGGAGAACGGGAAAGTCTCGGCGCCGATCGTCTGGCCTTCCTCATGACCCTTGCCGGCTACGACCAGCGTGTCTCCGGCCTTGAGGAGGCCAATCGCCTCGCGGATCGCTTCGCGCCGGTCGCCGATTTCGATGGCGCCGGGCGCGGCTTCCATGATCGAGCGCCTGATGTCGGCAGCAACTTCGGTACGCGGATTGTCGTCCGTGACGATGGCGACGTCGGCGAGCCGCGTCGCAATCTCGCCCATGATCGGCCGCTTCCCCCGGTCGCGGTCGCCGCCGCAACCGAAAACGACGACAACGCGGCCGGTGGTGAACGGACGCACCGAGGCCAGCACGTTTTCGAGGGCGTCCGGCTTGTGGGCATAATCGACATAGACCGGGGCGCCTGCCGCGGTGGAGCCCACCAGTTCCAGCCGTCCGGGTGCGCCCTTGAGCTTCTCGAGCGCTGCGAGCGCGCTCGCCGCCGACATGCCGGTGGCGATGGCGAGGCCCGCGGCGACCAGCGCATTGGCGATCTGGAAGTCGCCGGCAAGCGGCAGGTCGATCTCGTGGATCGCTCCGTCGGCGATCACTTCCGCGCGCTGCCGGTGACGCTCGTGCTCGACCCGCTTGAGCGACAGGAACGACCCCGCGCGTCCGACGGTCAGGAGGTCGAGCCCGGCCTTGCGAACGGCAGCGATGGCGGCGTCGGAATAGACGTCGTCCGCATAGATGACGGCAGGCGCAGCTTTCGGCAGCAGCGTATCGAACAGGCGCATCTTGGCGGCCAGATAGTCCTCGACCGTCGGGTGGTAGTCCATGTGGTCGCGGCCGAGATTGGTGAATGCGCCGGCAGCCAGCCTCACCCCGTCCAAGCGCCGCTGGTCGAGACCGTGACTCGACGCTTCCATGGATCCATGCGTGACGCCTGAATCCGCCAGTTCCTTCAGGAGCCTGTGCAACGAGATCGGGTCCGGCGTGGTCAGCGAGCCGTATTCGTTGCGGCCGGGCGCCACGACGCCGGTCGTGCCGATGCTCGCGGCCGCCAGCCCGCCCTGCTCCCAGATCTGCCGGACGAAGGATGCGACCGATGTCTTCCCGCTCGTGCCGGTCACCGCGACCATCGTCGCGGGCTGCGCGCCGTAGAATCGCGCTGCGGACAGCGCCAGTGCGCGGCGGGGGTCGGCGACCTCGATGACCTCAGCCCCCGCGCTGGCGACCGAGCCGGGAGCCGCGACGACCGCGACAGCGCCGCGCCTTACCGCATCTGCCGCATAGGTCCCGCCATCTGCCTTCGAGCCGGTGACCGCGAAGAACAGCGTTCCAGGCGTCACCGACCGCGAATCCGACGAAATGCCGGTCACGACGATGCCGCCCTTGGCCGCTGGGGCGGGCAGGATGCCGGCAAAGTCGTCAAGTTTCATGCGTTTCCGGTAGCTGCTTGGGTCCGCCCTGTCTCCGGCGGGCCCGGAGAATCAATCGTAGGAGACGAGCAACGCGTTACTTTCATGGCCGAATTCCGGCTTGACGCCAAGCAGGGGCGCGGCGCGGCGGATGATGGCGGCGACCAGCGGCGCGGCGTTGAGGCCGGACGTAGCGGCCATGCCCGGCTTTTCGGGCTTCGGCTCGTCGATGATGGCGAGAACGATGTATTGCGGATCGTCCATCGGGAACGACGCGAGGAAGGCGTTGAAACGCTTGTCCTTCGAGTATCGGCCGTTGACCACTTTCTCCGCCGTGCCGGTCTTCCCGCCGACGCGGTAGCCGGGGACCTCGGCGCGCTTGCCTGAGCCCTTCTCGGCATTGAGCCGGTAGAGGTAGCGCATGTCGGCGCTGGTCTTCTCGGCAATCACCTGCTTGGCCATGCCTGCCGCCTGGCTGATCGTGCGCGGGAGGAACGTCGGATCCATCAGCTTGCCGCCGTTCATGAGCGCAGCCGCCGCGACCGCAGTCTGCAGCGGGGTGGTCGACATGCCGTGACCGAAGGAGATCGTGATCGAGTGGACCTTCTTCCAGACTTTCGGCTCGGTCGGGCGTGCCACTTCCGGCAGTTCGGTGTTCAGCCGGTCGAGCAGGCCGATGCGCTTCAGGAAGTCGCGATGGCCTTCGATACCGACGACGTCGGCCTCGCGCGCCGAGCCGATGTTGGATGAGTAGATGAACACTTCCGGCACGGTCAGCACGCGGCCCTTGCCGTGGAAGTCGCGGATGGTCTGCCGGCCGATGGTGATCGGCCGCGTCGCGTCGAAGCGGCTCTCCAGCGTCACCTTGCCCGAATCGAGCGCCATCGCGGTGGTGAAGCTCTTGATCGTCGAGCCCATCTCGTAGACGCCCGCCGACATGCGGTTCAGGCGATCCTTCTCGTGGGCGTTGAAGGGATTGTTGGGATCGTAGTCCGGCAGCGAGGCCATTGCAGCCACCTCGCCGGTCTTGACGTTCAGGATCACCGCGCCGGCGGCGATCGCATGATACCGGTCCATTGCCTGCGCCAGCTCGTCATGGACGATGTGCTGCACGCGCAGGTCGATCGACAGCCTGACCGGCTTCAGGTCGGTCGCGAGCCCTGTCATCTGGAGATCGGCGAGGCCCTGGTCGTCGATGTACTTCTCCAGGCCCGAAATGCCCTGGTTGTCGATGTTGGTCAGGCCGAGGATGTGCGAGACGGTGGCGCCCGCCGGGTAGAAACGGCGCTTCTCCGTGCGGAATCCGATGCCCGGTATGCCGAGTTGCATGATCTCGTTCTGCTGCTTCGGCGAGAGCTGCCGCTTCAGCCACACGAATCCCGTGCCGCTCTTCAGCTTGTTCCAGGTCTGCTCGGCGTCGAGGTCCGGCAGAACGGTCGTCAGCTTCTCCAGCGCCTCGTCGGCGTCGACGATCCGGCGCGGCTCGGCGAACAGCGAGGCCGTCTTGATGTCCGTCGCCAGCACCTCGCCATTGCGATCGACGATGTCCGGGCGCGTCGCGGTGATGCGGACGGCAGGGCCGCTGGCGGCCTCCGGCTCCATCAGTCCGAGTTGAACTAGCCGGCCCGCCAGCGTGGCATAGATCGCGAAAAACACGCCGATGGTCATGACGACGCGGTTCCTCGGCCGCCCACCGCTCGCCTTGCGTGCGCCTTCGACGACGATTGCCGCGTCGGGCGCGGCTGTGGATGAACGGAAACGCTTCAGCACGCCGGGCAACTTCACCGCACGATACCCCCGGTCGTCTTGTCGTCGACCGGCTCGCCGGCCATGCCGCCCAGGCGCTCGCTGGACAGGTCTTCGATGGTGATAGGGCGGACCGGAATATCGTCGAAGCCGACGATCTGTCGCGCCTCGACGGGCGCGAGGTTCAGCTCCGCGGCAAACACGTCCGTCAGGCGCTGCAGGCGGCCAGGCTGGGTGAGCAGGCTCCAGTCGGCCTTGAGGACGGTGATCGTGTCCTCCTCCATGCGGATCTGCTGCTCGATACGGGCAACCTCGGACAGCACGCTCTCGGCTTCGTGCTTTGTCTTGTAGGTCCAGGCGGCGGCCGAAACCATGACGGCGAAGAGGACGATGTCGGTGGTACGGAACACGTAGGAATCACCTTGTCGCGGAACGGATGGAAGGAAGGCGAGGCAGGCCGAAGATCGACGGATCGGCCGGACGGGGGACGGCGCCGGTGCGGATCGCGGCCCGGAGCCGGGCGGAACGGGCGCGCGGATTTGCGTCTGTCTCTGCCTCTGACGGCGGAACCGGCTTCGCGACCTTCTCGAAGGTCTGCTCGATAGACCGGACAGCCGGCAGGTGCCGGGAGCCGGACGGCTGGGTCCCTCGGTCGGCCAGGAACTGCTTGACGATGCGGTCTTCCAACGAATGGAACGAGACGACGGCAAGCCGTCCGCCATGTGCCAGCGCGCGTTCGGCGGCGAAAAGGGCCGAGGCGAGTTCGCCGAGCTCGTCGTTCACGAAGATGCGCAGCGCCTGGAAGACGCGGGTCGCGGGGTGAATGCGCTCGCCGGGCTTGCGGCCGACCAGCGTCTCGATGGCGTCGGCAAGTTCCAGGGTGCGGGCGAAGGGTCGGTCGGCGCGGCGTTTCTCGATCATGCGGGCTATGCGTCCGGCATGACGTTCCTCGCCGAGCAGGCCGAAGATGCGGGTAAGATCTGAGCCGGGCAGGCGGTTGACGACGTCGGCCGCGCTCATCCCGTCCTGCGCCATGCGCATGTCGAGCGGCCCGTCGGCCCTGAAGGAAAAGCCCCGTTCGGCCTCGTCGAGCTGCATGGACGAGACGCCGATGTCGAGCACGACGCCATCGACGCCCGAAACGTGCTCGTCGAGGCGCGAGAACTCGGAATGGACGAGACGCAGACGACCGCCAGACGCGCGTTCGAGATCGCGCCCGGCCGCGATCGCGTCCGGATCGCGGTCGAAGGCGATGACGGAGGCGCCAGCATCGAGCAGCGCCCGCGTGTAACCGCCGGCACCGAACGTGCCGTCGACGATGACCTTGCCTGCGACTGATCCAAGCGCATCGAGGACCTCGGCAAGCAGGACCGGGACGTGGCGGGCCGGTCCGCCACCGGCGATGTCGCCGGGGCCCGCCATCATCCCGGTGTCCCCCCTTGCCCTTGCCGAAGCGCGAGGAGCCTCGCCCGCACAACGCGCGCGTGCTCGGTCAGCCGCGACGGTTCCCATATCTGGAAGAAGGTCCCACGCCCGACAAAGGCGATCTCGGAAGTGATGCCGGTATGTTCCCGGATGAAGTCGCTCACCGTGATCCGCCCGTCTTGGTCCAGCTTCAGGAAGGCTCCGTCCCCGTGCACGAAGAACGACATGTCGTCCGCCGTCTGCAGGAAGGGATCCTCCGACGCGATCCGCGTCTCGTAGCGGTCGAGCAGATCCAGGCCGCCGACATCCAGCGCCGGAACGTCCAGCGCCCTCAGCGCGTACAAATCCGAATAGCCCCGTTTCTGGACCACCGTGCGGAAATGCGCCGGCACGGAAACCCGCCCCTTGGCGTCGATCCTGTTCACGGCGCTCGACAGAAATCGGTCCATCACACGGTGCGGCACGGTCTGCCGCATCCCTCTCCTCAAGCAAGCCACGCACGGCCGCCCGGCCGGACCCATGGCCGGCTGCGCGAGGGCCCGCCTCGACCTTCCGCGGCTTCTTGACCGCTTCCGGGCCGAACGCGTCACCGGCGACCGACAAATGCTCCTGGATCGGCTTATGGGCTAACATGGGGGTATATGGGCGTCAACGGGAACAGATCGGCTACTGGGCCTTTCGGCGGCTTCTGCGGACGGGGATTCGCCGCCAATCGCCTTTGTCGTTCATTAAGGCTAATGAACCGTTATTGCGGGTCGGGAGAGCGTGGATGTCGGAAGAGAACGGGCGGCTGGCGGCGGAACTCGCGCATCTGAGGCGCGGCACTGCGACCAAGGGCGACCCGGTGGCGCCGCCGCTGACTCTAGCGTCGATGTACCACCTGCCCGGCGATCCGGCTGGCTTCCGGCAGTACGGCCGGTTCGACAACCCGACGTGGGAAGCGGTCGAGGAAGCGCTCGGCCATCTGGAACAGGCACCCGCGCTCGCCTTCCCCTCTGGCATGGGGGCAATATCCGCGGCGCTCTTCGCCAACCTCGAAGCCGGCGACCGGATCCTGCTTCCTTCGGACGGCTACTACACGACACGGGCCGTCGCCGACCGATTCCTGAAGCCGCTCGGCGTCAGCGTCGATACAAGGCCCACCGCGGCGTTTCTCGACGGCGGGTTCGACGGATACCGGCTGGTGTTCGCGGAGACGCCATCCAATCCCGGTCTAGACATCTGCGATCTCGCCGCCGTCGCGGCAGGCGCCCGCAAGGCCGGCGCGCTGCTGGTTGCCGACAACACGACGATGACGCCTCTCGGCCAGCGTCCCCTCGACCTCGGTGCCGACATCGTCGTGGCCGCAGACACGAAGGCGCCGGGCGGCCACTCCGACGTTCTCTTCGGCCATGTGGCGACGCGCGACGACCGGCTGCTGGCTGCGATCAGGGACTGGCGCAAGCTTTCGGGCGGCATACCCGGACCGTTCGAAGCCTGGCTGGTGCATCGGGGCCTGGAAACGCTCGAGGTCCGCTTCGACCGCATGTGCTCTTCGGCCGAGGCCATCGCGCCACGACTGGCCGCCCACCGGGCCGTCGCTTCCGTCCGCTATCCGGGGCTGGCGGGCGATCCGTCGCACAATCTCGCCCGCGCGCAGATGCAGCGTTTCGGATTCCTCGTCGGGGTGACGTTCGGGGATGCCAGGACGGCTGAACGTTTCATCGACGGCTGCCGGCTGATTCAGCCCGCGACGTCATTCGGCGGCGTCCACACGTCGGCCGAACGCCGCGCGCGCTGGGGCGATGCGGTGGCGGAGGGTTTCGTGCGGCTGTCGATCGGCTGCGAGCCGACGGAAGAGCTCTGGAAGGCCATCGCGGAATCGCTCGACGCCGCGGGATGAAGCGGTACGCGAAGTCGTTGAATCAGTTTCTGACCGGTCTGAATCAGGCTCTTGGCCCAGGGGACCAATTGCCTGAAAGGATTCGACTTTCGGAGAGAGAAGCGCCAGCCGGCCTGTAAGCCGGGTTCTGTATGGCCGGCCGTCTTGCGACGCCCGGCGTGACGACCATTCTTCTTGGGCGCATGTTGCCATGCGCCTCACGCGACCAACCCGGACGGCAGGCCGGAAATCGCCCCGAGGGTTGCCCCTCATGCCGTCCCTATTCGGTCTTGCTCCCGGTGGGGTTTGCCATGCCGCTCCCGTTGCCGGTCGCGCGGTGGGCTCTTACCCCACCCTTTCACCCTTACCCGGACGCCGAGGCGGCGGGCGGTCTGCTCTCTGTGGCACTTTCCCTGGGGTCGCCCCCGCCGGACATTATCCGGCACCGTATTTCCATGGAGCCCGGACTTTCCTCACGCGCCGTCTTTCGACGGTTGCGCGTGCGGCCGTCCGGCCAGCTGGCGAGGCGTATAAAGGCGTTCGACGGACAAAACGCAACCCGTCCGCCGAACGCCGTCGCCTGAGACATCCGTCAGGAAGCGAGGTGCTTCTTGACCTTCTTGCAGTAGGCGGCCGAGATCGGGTTCATCTTTTTGGCGCCATGGCCGGCATTGTACTTGAGGATGGTGCCGCATGTGGTCCCGCCGCCGAGCCTGTAGGCCTTGCCGAGATACTTCATTCCGTAGCGGATGTTGGTCTCAGGATTGTAGAGGCCGTTGTTGTTGCCCGAATAGCCCATCAGCCGGGCCGTCGCGGGCTTGATCTGCATGAGGCCGATCTCGCCGGCGCTGCCTTTGGCGTTCGCTCGGTAATTGCTTTCGACCCGTATCACGGCGTGCGCGAGATCGATCGGAACCCCATAGGCTCCAGCGTAACGGCTGACGATCTCGTGGTAGCGACCGCTCTGGAACGCAAGGCCGGCAACCGCGATCCCGGCCTTGCCCGAGCCGGTTCCGACCCCCGACGGCGCGAACGCGGTCAGCGTCGGCTGCGCATCTGCGCCCGTCGGGCGCATGGCGGCCGGCGTGATGCCCACGAAGGCCGGCGCGACGCCGACATGGGTCGGAACTTCTTCGGGGGCATGGCTGCGGACATAGGCAAGCAGCACGGCGGAGTCGCCGGTCTTCCGGAACGCAGTCCGCATGTCGCCGGTATCGACAAAGCCGATCGGGCGGTCCATCGGCCGCGATTGCGGCAGCGGGGTTTCCTTTGCATGCGCGGCAAACGCCGACAGCGCGGCCAGGACGGCCGCCACGAGGATCAGTCTGGTCATTGAGTTTCTTGCGTCTTTCGTTGACGCGGTCGTGGAGCTTGGCAGTCTCCGGCCGCGTGGCTTGTCCCTTCACCGGCCCGGATACGCAAAAGAGGGCTGGCACGTCGAAGCGGCGCGTCTGATGCCCCAATTGGCGCGAAAAGTGGCGCGCCAAGTCAATTTCGGTGACAGCGTGTTACCGGCGATTCACGCCGCCGGGACAGACCCGATCAGGGCGTGCAGGGTCTCGATGGTCGAACGATCGGCCACCCCGTCTACAAGCAAGGGACGGAAATGACGTTGAAAAGCGGCGACGACAGTCTCCGTTTCCGCGTCGTATTCGCCGCTGATCGCGATGCCGTAACCGTAGAGCGCCAGCATCGATTGCAGCGCCTCGACCGGCTGGCCGCGGTCGCCCTGCGACAAAAAGCGCCCGCCTCGGACCGGCGCCGGCACAACCAGGTGGCCTATGCCGCGGGCGTGCAACACGTTCCACGGGAACTTCTCGCCGGGGTCGATCTTGCGACCCGGCGCCACGTCAGAATGGCCAAGCACCCGTTCCGGCCTGATTCGCAGCCGCCGGGTGATGTCGGCGCAGAGCGCGATGACGGCGTCGATCTGAGCCGGCTCGAACGGCGGCGACCCTGCCAGCGGGCCCGGATTGGCTATCTCGATGCCGATCGAAAGGGAATTGATGTCGCCGTCGCCCTTCCATGAGCTTTTGCCGGCGTGCCACGCCCGATCGGCCTCGCGCACCATCTGCACGACGGAACCGTCCTCGTCGACGAGGTAGTGCGACGACACCTCACTGACCTGATGGCAGAGCCAGTCTTCGGCGGCCCTGGCGGTCTCCATCGCCGTGTAGTGCAGGATGATCATGTCGGCGCCGCTGCCCTTGCGCTCCCCGAAGTTCGGCGACGGCCGCACGCGGGCGCCGCGATAGTCCGCCTCGAAGCCGTTCATAGGACGCGTACGCCCCGCTCGATCAGTTCGTAGGCGGCGTTGATGGCTGCGACGCGGGTGGTGGCGATGGCGATGAATTCCTGCGGCAGCCCGCGCGCCACCAGCCTGTCGGGATGGTTTTCAGCTACCAGCTTGCGATAATGGCGCTTCACCTCGTCGAAGGGCTTTCCACGCTCGATGCCCAACACGACATAGGGGTCGGCGGCGCCGAGATCGACGTGCCGCGCCAGGATCGACTGATAGTGCGCCTCGTCGATCTCGAAAATCTCCGAGATCCGATGAAGGAAGCGCCCTTCCCGCTCGTGGAGGACGCCGTCAGCCTTGGCGATGAAAAAGAGCCCGTCGAGAATGTCGGTCAGCATCGCACAATTCGGCCGTCCCGAACCGCACAGCCGCGCCATGCGCTCGGCATAGGCTTCAAACCCTGCGACGTCGGCCTTTGCGAGGTCGAACAGTCGGGCGACGTTCCGCGCTTCGTTGGACGGGATCGTGAATATCTGCTGGAAGGCGCGGACTTCGTCCTGGGTTACGATGCCATCCGCCTTCGCCATTTTCGCCGACAATGCGATCATGGCGATGGAAAAGGCGACGCGGCGCCTTAGCTCGGGGTCGCCGCTGAATGCCGTGCGGACGGCCTCGACGAGCCCGGCCAGCCCGTTTCCCGCCGTGCCCGAGACGCGCGCGACAAAGGCGCCGATGTCCTGCCAGATCGACATGGCGGCTTCTTACGGGGAAAACGCGTCGAAGGCGAGGCGTCATGCCCCGTGCGAAGTCGACGAAAAAGGCCGGCGTGGAGCCGGCCTTTTGCTTGGTTGGTAGTGCGATCCTATTCGGCGGGCGCAGGTGCCGGGGCCGGTGCGGGCGTCGGCGCCATCGCATCGCCATTGTCGGCCGGAGCCTCTTCGGTCGCCGCGGGCGGCATGGCCGTTGCCGGCGGCACGTCCTGCGGGGCCGGCGTCACGGGAACCTGGTCCTCGACGCCGTCGATGCTCTGCGTCGTGGTGTTGTCGGTATCGCTGCAGGCCGCCACGGTCAGAAGGGCGAGCGCGGAAACGGATGCCAGGACGATCTTTCTCATGTCTTCTCTCCTTTTCTGCATTTCACTCGGCAAGCCCGGTCGCCAAACCGGCACACCGGGCTTCGCTGGCATAACCTTCAGCCCCTTGTCCGGGTTTCGTAACTTCGGTTAACCCGAGGAAACACTTCGTTGCCCGGACGGGCGGGAGATGCAGATGGCCGCCGATCGCAGCTGGGACTTCTGGATCGACCGCGGCGGCACGTTCACCGACGTCATCGGCCGCGATCCGCAAGGCGTTCTTCACGCGCGCAAGCTGCTGTCGGAGAACCCGGAGGCCTATCGCGATGCGGCGGTGCAGGGCATTCGCGACCTGCTGGGCGTCGCCGGTTCAGGACCGGTCCCCGCCGGTCTCGTCCGCGAGGTCCGCATGGGAACGACCGTCGCCACCAACGCGCTGCTGGAGAGGAAGGGCGACCGCGTACTCCTGCTGATCACCCGCGGCTTCCGAGACGCGCTTCGGATCGCCTACCAGGCGCGCCCCGACATCTTCGTGAAAGAGATCGTCCTGCCGGAGCAGTTGTACGAGCGGGTCATCGAGGTCGACGAGCGCGTTCACGCGGACGGCACGGTCGAGACACTTCTCGACATTGCCGCGGTCAGGCCGGAGATCGAACAGGCACATGCGGACGGCATCGACGCCGTCGCCATCGTCTTCATGCATGCGTGGACCGCGCCCGATCACGAGCAGGCGATGGCCAGCGTGTGCCGCAAAGTCGGCTTCTCCCAGGTGTCGACGAGCCACGAGGTGTCGCCGCTGGTCAAGCTGGTTGGGCGGGGAGACACGACGGTGGTCGACGCCTACCTGTCGCCGATCCTGCGTCGCTACGTCGGCCAGGTGGCGGAAGAACTGGGCGTCGATCCCGCGACCGGCACGCCGCGCCTGCTCTTCATGATGTCGTCGGGCGGGCTGACAGCCGCGGACCTCTTCCAGGGCAAGGACGCACTCCTGTCCGGGCCGGCCGGCGGCGTGGTCGGCATGGTCGAGACCGCCGGCCTGGCGGGTTTCGAGAAGGTGATCGGCTTCGACATGGGCGGCACCTCGACCGACGTCGCCCATTATGACGGCGACTACGAGCGCGTCTTCGACACGGAGGTCGCCGGCGTACGCGTGCGCACGCCGATGTTGCGCATCCACACCGTCGCGGCCGGCGGCGGCTCGGTGCTGCATTTCGAGGCTGGCCGATTCCGCACCGGCCCGGATTCGGCCGGCGCGAACCCCGGCCCGGCCTGCTATCGCCGCGGCGGGCCGCTTGCCGTCACCGACGCCAACGTCATGCTGGGCAAACTGCAGCCTGACTTTTTCCCGCGCATCTTCGGCCCGGGACGCGACCAGCCGCTGGACGACCGGATCGTCAGCGAGAAGTTCGCGGCGCTCGCCGCCGAGATCGGCGATGGCCGCAGCCCGGAAGCCGTCGCCGAGGGCTTCGTCACCATCGCCGTCGAGAACATGGCCAACGCCATCAAGAAGATTTCCGTGCAGCGCGGATACGACGTGACCGAGTACCTGCTCAACTGCTTCGGCGGCGCAGGCGGCCAGCATGCCTGTCTCGTCGCCGACGCGCTTGGCATGGAGGCGGTGCTGGTTCACCCCTTCTCCGGTCTGCTTTCGGCCTATGGCATCGGCATGTCGGGCGTCTTCGCCTCCCGCCAGCAGGGTATCGTCCGCGCCCTCGGCGAAAAGGATGCTGCCGCGATCAGGAGCACCATCGAAGCGCTCCTCGCCCCGGTCTTTGCGGAAATCGTCGGACAGGGCGTGCCTGAGGATCGGGTGTCCTGGCGGCCGATCCTCCATATCCGCTACGACGGCACGGATACGACGCTGCCGATCAACTTCGCGACGTGGTCGCTGGCCGAGGCTCGCATCGCGTTCGAGGCGGCCCACAAGGCGCAGTTCGGCTTCATCTACGACGGCAAGCCGCTGGTGGTGGAGACGGTGGAGGTGCAGGCCCATGACGGTCGCGTGGCCGGCCGGGACGAAACCGACCGCGATCTTGTCGAGATCCCCCCCATCCCCGCCGGGAGGCGCGATCTCTATGTCGACGGCGCGTGGCGGGAAGGCGCCGTCTACCGACGCGAAGAGCTCCAGCCCGGTCATCGGATCGCCGGACCGGCGCTGGTGATCGAAAGCCACCAGACAATCGTCGTCGAGCCTGGCTGGCAGGCCGGGATCACCGCGAAGGATCACGTCCTGCTGCGGCGGGTGGAGAAAAAGGCGCGCCGCGCCGCGATCGGCACCGCGGCTGATCCGGTCATGCTGGAGGTCTTCAACAACCTCTTCATGTCGATCGCCGAACAGATGGGCGTGACGCTGCAGAACACTGCGTCGTCCGTCAACATCAAGGAACGCCTCGACTTCTCCTGCGCCGTCTTCGATGCCGACGGCGCGTTGGTCGCCAACGCGCCGCACATGCCGGTGCATCTCGGCTCGATGGACCGTTCGGTGGAGACCGTCATCCGCCTGAACACCGGCGACATCGCGCCCGGCGACGTCTTCGCCCTCAATGCCCCCTACAATGGCGGCACGCACCTGCCCGACATCACGGTCGTGACGCCGGTCTTTTCGGACGATGGCACGTCCATACTCTTCTGGGCCGCGGCGCGCGGCCACCATGCCGACATCGGTGGCACGGCGCCGGGCTCCATGACCCCGCTGGCGACGACGGTCGACGAGGAAGGCGTGCTGTTCGACAATTTCCGTATCGTCGAGCGGGGCCGCTTCCGCGAGGCGGAACTCGCGGAACTCCTGACAAACCACCGTTGGCCCGCGCGCAATCCGGCGCAGAACATCGCCGACCTGAAGGCGCAGATCGCCGCCAACGAAAAGGGCGTCGCCGAGTTGAGGCGCATGGTCGCGCATTTCGGGCTCGACGTTGTCCGCGCCTACATGGGGCACGTCCAGGACAACGCTGCCGAGAGCGTGCGCCGCGTCCTCGACCGCCTGCCGGACACTGCCGCCTACGAATACCCGACTGATACCGGCCAGGTCATCAGGGTGAAGATCGACATCGACCGCCAGCGCCGCGAGGCCACGGTCGATTTCACCGGCACATCGCCCGTCATGAAGAACAACTTCAACGCACCCGAGCCGGTGACCCGCGCCGCCGTTCTCTACGCCTTCCGCGTCATGGTCGAGGACAATATCCCGATGAATGCGGGTTGCCTGCGGCCGATCAACATCGTCGTGCCGGACGGCTGCATGCTTCGGCCCGCCTACCCTGCCGCCGTCGTCGCCGGCAATGTCGAGACCTCGCAGCACGTCACCAACGCCATCTTCGGGGCGATGGGCGCGCTGGCGAACGCGCAAGGTACGATGAACAATCTGACTTTCGGCAACGCGAAGTATCAGTACTACGAGACGATCTGTTCAGGCTCGCCGGCCGGCAAGATGAACGACGGGCGCGGCTTTGCCGGCACCTCGGGCGTCCACACCCACATGACGAATTCGCGCTTGACCGACCCGGAGATCCTGGAACTGCGGTTCCCGGTCCTGCTGGAGGACTTCCGCATCCGCGAAGGCTCGGGCGGCGCGGGCCGTTTCCCGGGTGGCGACGGCACGCGGCGCGCCATCCGGTTCCTTGAGCGCATGGACTGCGCGATCCTGTCCTCGCATCGCAGCCGCCCGCCACAGGGACTGGACGGCGGCGACGACGGCCAAGTCGGGACGACGGAAATCCGCCGCCTCGACGGTCGGACGGAACGGCTGAAGGCCTGCGACCAGACGGTGATCGAGGCCGGTGAGACCGTCATCGTCACAACGCCGACGCCCGGTGGCTACGGCAAGGCGTGAGTCCTCACTCCAGGTTCGTCTGGATCCAGCGCGGCGACAGGTGCAGGTCGAGCGTCTGCAGCCGGCCGGGACCCAGGTTGACGAAACGGTGCGGCACGCCTTTCGGGCCGAGCACCGTGTCGCCTGCCTCGGCGTCGATCACCTGGTCGCCGACGAAGAATCGGCCGCGTCCCTCCTGGACGACGAATATCTCGTCATACGGATGCACATGCAGCGGCGGCCCGACGCCCGGCTCGTCATTGCCGTAGGTCAGCACCGTCACCTGCGTCCCGAGCGTCTCGCCATTGACCGAGCCCCTGTAGGGTCCGCCGGTCGAGGCATCGAACAGCCGTGCCTTGGCTGGCGCACGGCCGTCCGGCGTGACGGTCGAGGGATCGAAATCGCGTCTGGCCATCGGCGTCCTCCTGCTGGACGGCGGAAGATGGTCGAGATGCCGGCGGCTTTCAAGCGAACCGAGAGCCTGTCGCCGGCGCGTCATCCGGCCGTCATCCGCCGGCGATAGCCCGTGTCGAAATTCCCGAGAGGAATCGCCATGGCCGACACCTACGCCGACGTACGTCTCGATCGCCGCAGCCGCATCCGCGCCGCGGTCTACCGTCACAAGCCGCTGTCCCGCGACGGCCTGTCCGAGCGGCTCTTTGCCTGGCTCTTCTCCGGCCTCGTCTATCCCCAGATCTGGGAAGACCCCGAAGTCGATATGGCCGCGATGGGACCGCTGGAAGGTCAGCGCATCGTCACGATCGGTTCCGGCGGCTGCAACGTGCTTGCCTACCTCTCGCGTTCGCCGTCGCGCATCGACGTGGTCGATCTCAACGCGGCGCACATATCGCTCAATCGCCTCAAGATTGCCGCTGCCCGTCACCTGCCGGCACATGCGGACTTCCTGCGCTTCTTCGGCGCGGCCGGCAACCGCAACAACGCGGCCGCCTATGACCGGTTCATCGCCCCCCACCTCGACCCGGCCACCCGCCGCTACTGGGAAGGCCGCACGCTCAAGGGCAGCCGGCGCATCGCCGCCTTCGACGGTGACTTCTACCGTCGTGGCCTTCTCGGCTTCTTCATCGGCGCTGGCCACTTGGCCGCCCGGCTTTACGGCGTCAATCCGAAGGAGATCATGCAGGCCCGCACGCTGCGCGAGCAGCGGCTCTTCTTTGAGCAGCAGCTTGCGCCGATCTTCCAGCGTCGGCTGGTGCGCTGGGCGACCAGCCGGAAGTCGTCGCTGTTCTGCCTGGGCATCCCGCCAGCCCAGTACGATTCGCTGATAACCTCGGGCGACGGCACCATGGCCGACGTGCTGCGCATCCGGCTGGAAAAGCTCGCCTGTCATTTCCCGCTGAAGAGCAACTACTTCGCTTGGCAGGCCTTCGCGCGCCGCTATCCGGCGGATGGCGAGGCGGAACTGCCGCCCTATCTCGACAGATCGAACTTCCCAGCCATCCGCCGCAACGCGGAGCGCGTTGCTGTCCACCACGCCAGCATGACCGACTTCCTCGCCGGCAGGGGAGCCGGCAGCGTCGACCGTTTCGTGCTGCTCGACGCACAGGACTGGATGACCGACGACCAGTTGAATGCGCTCTGGAGCGAGATCAGCCGCACCGCCGCGCCCGACGCGAAGGTCATCTTCCGAACCGCCGCCGAGCCCAGCGTATTGCCGGGTCGCCTGCGCCCCGAGGTGCTGGACCGTTGGCGCTACGAGGCCGACGCCTCGCGTCACCACTCGGCGCGCGACCGCTCCGCCATCTACGGTGCTTTCCATCTTTACGTTCTGAAGGACGCCTGATGTCGGCCGCCGGCGCGAGCCATGCGGCGCTGATGGACGGCGTCTACCGCTACCAGCGCCACATCTACGATCTGACCCGCAAATACTACCTGCTTGGCCGGGATCGTCTCATCGCCGGCCTCCAGCCGCCGGGTGGCGGAACGGTGCTGGAGATCGGTTGCGGCACCGGGCGCAACCTGATCCTCGCCGCCCGCAGGCATCCCGAGGCGAGCTTCTTCGGCCTCGACATATCGAGCCACATGCTGGAGACCGCTGGCGACACGATTCAGCGCAACGGCCTTCGCGACCGCATCAGGCTGGCTCTGGCCGACGCGACGAACTTCGATCCCGAAGTCCTGTTTGGGAGAAATTCGTTCGACCGCGTCTATCTATCCTACGCCGTCTCGATGATCCCCGACTGGCAGGCAGCTTTGCGCGCTGCGCTCGACGCGACGGCGCCGCATGGGTCCTTGCATGTCGTCGACTTCGGCCAGCAGGAGAACCTGCCGCGCTGGTTCCGGGCCATCCTGCACGGCTGGCTGGCACGATTTCATGTCGCGCCGCGGGCCGATCTTGGCGCGGCCATGCGCCGGCTCGCGGCCGGCACCGGCCGCGAATGCAGGATCAAACCGATCTACGGCGGCTATGCGTGGCTGGCGTCGATCGGACCGGTCACGGCAAAGCCTTGACGAGCGCCTGCACCAGTCCCTGAGACTTGTAGCCCAGCTTCGACGGCGTCAGACCCATCCGCACGACCACCAGCCGTTTCGACGGAACGACCGCGACCGACTGCCCGTCGTGGCCGAGGAACCAGTAGGCATCGTCGGGCAGGTCGAACGCCGCGTCCGGATCCTCCCCGTCGGGCGTGCCGGCCGACGGCCCGTGCAGCCAGATCTGCTTGCCGTATTCGCCCTTGGAGGCTGGCGCGACCTCGCGCATCCACGCGACATAGCCGGGTGGCAGGATCGCCTGCCCGTTCCACACGCCGTCCTGAAGCATGAACTGGCCGAAGCGCGCCCAGTCGCGCGCCGTGGCGTAAAGATAGGACGAGCCGACGAAGGTGCCGCGCGCGTCGATCTCGAGCCGGGCGCTCGTCATGCCGAGCGGCGCGAACAGCGCCTTCGTGCCATAGGCGAGCGCATCGGCGCCTGCCGCCTTCTGCAACAGCTGCGAGATGAGCACTGTGGTGCCGGTCGAATAGTTCCAGACCTCGCCGACCTTGCCGACGAGCGGCTTGTTGGCGGCGAAAGCAGCCATGTCGGGTTCGAGATACAGCATCCGGGTGACGTCGGTGACGTCGCCGTAGTCTTCGTTGAACTCGAGGCCGCTCGACATCGCCATCAGGTCCGACAGCTTGATCGCGGCGCGGCCGTCGGCTTTCCAGCCATCGAACAGCCCGGAACCGTCCAGCGACATCTTGCCTTCGCGCACCAGCGACCCGACCAGGGCCGCGGTTACCGACTTGGTCATCGACCAGCCGAGCAGCGGGGTTTCCGCAGTGAACCCCTCGCCGTATCGCTCGCCGACGACACGACCGTTCTGCACGACCACGATCGCCCGCATGCCCGGGCCGGCCAGCGTCGCATCGTCGAGAATCTTGATGACGGCCTCATCCTGCGAGGGCTGCACCGTGCTGCCTTCCGGCCAGAGCCCCGTGCCGGGCGCGGCGATCGCCGGCAGGGGCGGTGTGGCTGGTATCCTGGAAAGGTCGCCGTCAGGAACCGACATGCAGCCATAGCCGTCCCGGGCGGCGGCAAGCCCGCCGCCAAACAGCCCGAACAGGCCCGCGGACACGGTCTTCGCGTCCCTGTCCACCGAGACGCTGATGAGTTTCAGGATCGGGTGGCCGGGCGCCTGCACGTCGAGCGCCAGCACCGCGTCGGGGTCGCGTCCGGCGATGAACACGTTGGAGCAGACGATCTTCGCGGAATAGGCGGCCGCGACGCGGATCAGGTCCGGCGGAGCGATCGCCAGCCACGCGGCGATGCCGGCCACCGCGACGACAACGAGCCCGACCAGCCATTTGACGATCTTTGCCAGCACGCGCATGTATTCCCCCTCAAGCCGCCGATAGGTGTTGATTTGGCGGATTTCCTCCCGCAGATTCCCGGTCCTGTCGGGCGGGTCAACCAAAATTCAACCATGATCGCCGAAGACGGATGAAGCGGGGGACAGCCGTGTCGCGGCCGTCCGACAGCTCGGACACCGGTCGCTGGAGCACGATGAAGCGTCTTGCCGCCCTCTTCCTGGCCGCGCTGGTGGCGGGCTGCACGTCCGTCGATGGCGACATCGGCGGCATGTCGGCGACCAGCAGCATCGTCCACGTCTCGAAGCCGCGATTCGGCGACAACGATCCGCACGAGTGGACCGGCCGCGCGCCGCACCACTACGAAGTGCACGGCACCGACGTCTCGAAGTACCAGCCGTCGGTGGACTGGGCGCAGGCGAAGGCCAGCGGCATCTCGTTTGCTTTCGTCAAGGCGACGGAAGGCGGCGACCGTGTCGACGACGCCTTCGCCTCGCACTGGCGCGGCACGAAGGCCCACGGCATCCCGCGCGCCGCCTATCATTTCTACTATTTCTGCCGCCCGGCCGCCGAGCAGGCAGCGTGGTTCATCCGCAACGTGCCGCGCGAGCGAGGCGCCCTGCCCCCCGTGCTCGACATGGAGTGGAACCCGCAGTCGCCATCCTGCAAGCTGAGGCCGGACGCGGCGACCGTGCGTTCGGAAATGCGCATCTGGCTGGAAATCGTCGAGAAGCATTTCGGCAAGAAGCCGATCATCTATACATCGATCGACTTCTTCGACGATAACGGCCTCGCTGGCTTCCGCGGCTATCCCTACTGGCTGCGTTCGGTGGCGGGCCACCCGACCGAGCGATACGGCAGCCACCCCTTCACATTCTGGCAGTACACCGGCACCGGCGTCGTGCCCGGCATCCCGGGGAACGCCGACATCAACGTCTTCAACGGCAGCCAGTCCTCCTGGCGCAAATGGCTGGCCGCTCACGGCCGCTAGGGTCTGACCGGTCGGGCACGCGCTAGACTTTCCGCCCCATTGCTGCCATGCCGGTTGCCGATCTTTGGGCACTACAACCGGGAGAGGCCGATGGGCTTGGCGAAACCCTTTCTCGTGGCGGCCTGGCTTGCCGCCCTTGCAACCGGCGCGGTGGCGCAGGAATGCGGCGGCTCCTTCGGCAAGTGGAAGCAGGCCATGGAGGCCGAGGCCAAGGCTGCGGGCGTCCAGAAGGTCGGGCTCGCCGCCATCCGCGGCGCAAGGCAGGACCAGAAGGTGCTGGACCGTGACCGCGCGCAGGGCGTCTTTACCCAGACCTTCATCGAATTCTCCGGCCGGATGATCTCGAACTTCCGGCTGAAGCAGGGCGCCGCCAATCTCAAGAAATACGCCGATGTCTTTGCCCGCGAGGAGGCGCAGTTCGGCGTGCCGCCGGCGGTCATCGCCGCCTTCTGGGCCCTCGAAACCGATTTCGGCGCGGTTCAGGGCGATTTCGTCACCATGCACGCGCTGGCGACGCTTGCGCATGACTGCCGCCGCCCGGAACTCTTCCGCAAGCAGATCATCCCGCTGGCCACCCTCTTCGACCAGGGCGTGCTGCCGCCCGACGTGACCGGCGCCTGGGCCGGCGAGATAGGCCAGACCCAGATCCTGCCCTCCGACTACCTGTCCAAGGGCATCGACGGAGACGGCGACGGCAGGATCGACCTGCGCAACAGCGAGGCCGACGTCATCATGACGACAGGCAACAAGATCCTGTCGCGCGGCTGGAAGGCCGGGCAGCCCTGGATCGAGGAGGTCCGTGTGCCGGGCCGGATGCCATGGGAGGAGACCGGCCGCACCAACCGCCTGTCGCTCTCGCAATGGTCGGCCTGGGGCGTGACCGGCCGCGACGGCGCGCCGCTGAAGGACAACGGCCTGAAGGCCGGGCTGGTCCTGCCGATGGGTCACAAGGGACCCGCCTTCCTCGTCTACGAGAACTACGACGTCTATCTCGAGTGGAACCAGTCCTTCACCTACACGCTTACTGCCGCGCATCTCGCCGCGCGGCTGGCCGGCGCGCCGAAGTTCGACCCGCGCGACCCGGAGCCGGGCCTGAACGGCGACCAGATGAAGGCGCTGCAGCAGAAGTTGACCGATCTCGGCTACGACGTCGGCGGCATCGACGGCGTGCTCGGCGCCAACACGCGCGAGGCGGTCCGCTCGGAGCAGAAGAAGCACGGCTTCCCGATCGACGGCTGGCCGACGCCCGCCTTGCTCGCAAAGCTCTGACAGCATTCGCTCGACGCGGGCGGAACGAACCCGCCGGCCGGAGGTTTTGCGATGGATCCAACCATCGCGAAATCGAAGGAGCGCGTCATGGCTCGCGAAGAGAAGACCGGAAAGTCCAATGCTGAACTCTTCGACCGCGTCTGGGAACTCGCCGAGGACATCGAGTTCTGCATGTTCGTCACCTGGGACGGCAAGAAGCAGGCCGCGCGGCCCATGGACGCCCATGTCGAGCGCGAGGCCCATGCGGTCCATTTCCTGACCGACATCAAGGGCAGGAAGGACAACGAGATCGCCGAATACCCGGTCGTCACGTTGACCTTCTCGGACACACGCTCGATGAAGTTCGTCACCATGTCCGGCAAGGCGACAGTCAGCAACGATCGCGAGAAGATCCGCGATCTGTTCGAGCCGTCGTCCAAGGCATGGTGGGACTCGGCCGACGACCCTGCGATCCGCCTGATCACCTTCGTGCCCGACCAGGCAGAGCTCTGGGACAGCCCGAACATGCTGGTCTCGTCGGTGATGATGCTGACGGCCGCCGTCACAGGCGCGAAGCCCAAGCTCGGCGACCACGCCAAGGTCTCCATGTAGACTTTGGCTGGGCCAAGCGGCTGCCATTGACTGGCGGCCCAATGCGGCGCTTCGGTCCGGCCGACCGGAGCGCATTTCATGATCGATCCCGCCAGCCTCGCTATCATCCTGTCCGCCGGGCTCGTCGCCTCGGCCAGCCCCGGTCCGGCGACGCTGTCCATTGCTGCGACGTCGATGCAGCAGGGACGCGCCAAGGGTCTTGCCTTTGCGTCGGGCGTGATGACGGGGTCGCTGACCTGGTCCTTCGGTGCGGCGCTCGGTCTCGGCACGCTGATGATGGCGAATGCCTGGGTGTTCGAGATTCTGCGCTATTTCGGCGCCGCCTACCTTCTGTTCCTCGCCTGGAAGTCGGCGCGCAGCGCACTCGCGTCCAGGGACAAGGCCGGCAAGGTCATGCCTCCCATGTCGCTTCGCAAGGCGTGGTCGAAGGGACTGGCACTGCACCTCACCAACCCCAAGGCCATCCTCTTCTTCGGCTCGCTCTATGCGATCGGCCTGCCCGCCAATGCGACCTGGGGAACGCTGGGCGTCGTCATCGCGGCGCTCGGCATCCAGAGCGCCAGCGTGTTCCACGGTTACGCGATCCTGTTTTCCAGTCCCCGCATCGCCGCCGGCTACATGCGGCTCAGGGGCTGGTTCGAGGCCGGTTTCGCGCTCGCGTTCGGCGCGGCCGGCATCAAGGTGCTGACGACCCGCCTGGGCGGCTGAACTTCAGCCAGCCACCTTCGCGCCGGCCATCGTCTCGAGGCTTGCGAAACCCTGCGGCGCGTCGCCCTCGTCGAACGGCGTCGTGAGTTCGACGAACGTGTCGGGATAGAAGCCGTTGAAGCGCGTCCGGAGCGACAGCGAATAGGCCCCAATATGGCCGATCTCGATCCAGTCTCCGGTATCGACCGTCTCCGGCAGCCAGAACGGCCGCGACAGGATGTCGACGGAATCGCAGGTCGCGCCGCACACCTTGAACGGCACGATGTTGGCCTCAGATCCGTTGCGCGAACGGATCGCCGGGTCGGGTATGAAACGGGCGGGTAGCGTGATCTTGCCGGTCCACGAATCCGACAGCGACGCCCAGATGCCGTCGTTGATGTAGAGCCGCCTGCCCTTGCGCAGCAGGACGCGCACGATGAGCGACAGGCAGCGTGCGACGATCACCCTGCCCGGCTCGGCGACGAGCGGCATCTGGTCGAAGCCGTATTCCCTGAGATCGCCTGATAGCCGCGACATGATCTGCCCGAGCGAGGGCATCTCGACCTGTTTTCGGTTCGGGTCGTTGCCATATTCGGCGGGAAAGCCGCCGCCGACATCGAGGCCTGCAAGCGGAAAGGTCAGCCGGTTGCGGATCCAGTCGGCAGTGGCGAGCGCGCGCTCGTAGGTGTCGGGATCCTCGATCTGGCTGCCAACATGGAAGCAGAGGCCCACCTTGTAACCGCTGCGATTGAGGCGTTCGGCGAGTTCCACGGCGTTTGCCGGTCCCGCGCCGAACTTCTTCGACAGTTCATAGGCCGCCGACCCCTTGGTCTGGATACGAACGAAAACGTCGAGCGATCCCGGGTCTATGTCGAGGGCGCGCACGACCCGCGTCAGCTTCGCGATCTCGTCCTCATGATCGATCGCGATGACGCGTATGCCATACTCCTCCAGCGCCAGGCGGATATCGGACTGTGCCTTGACAGGGTGCATGTAGAGCATCTC